>Ga0265298_10005756_pt1 | contig 15441 bp, 12 predicted proteins | sample AusTroGonzalo_MG_3_FD_193486 | JGI IMG/M metagenome (GOLD analysis project Ga0265298, IMG submission 193486) | Bovine rumen microbial communities from tropical cattle in Woodstock, Queensland, Australia - Gonzalo_01 | ecosystem: Host-associated > Mammals > Digestive system > Stomach > Rumen ... | reverse complement strand
AAGGATGGACTGAGGGAGACTATTAAGAGTTTTGCGGAAAAGTAGCTTACCGCTTACTGCTTACGGTTTGGGTTATGGCTGATACGACAATGATTGATAGGCTTAAGCAATTTGTTGAGAGCGAAATGCGCTCTTGCTCAATGAATATAGGAGGCATCACACCACTATACGTTTACAGGATGTGGGGAGGAGCAGTGGCTATCGAAGATATTGCCACTGCGATGGAAGAGGTAAGAAGGGGGATATGAAGTCTGATGTATGAAGTAGGAGGGCTGAACCGAGGTCGGAAGTCTGAGGTCTGAAGGCTGAACGAAGGCTGAAGTATGAAGGCTGATGTAAGAGGGATGGATTAAATTAATGAGGAATTATTAATATGGGAGAGCAATACTTCAAAGGCGTGTTGGCCGGTTATCTTGGGGCGAACTTTATGTGTGGCCCTATAAACGAATGGCAGATAGATATCATCAAAGAAAACATTTCGCATTATTGTGAAGCGATGATAGACCATTCCCTGCTCTCATATCAAGAGAGAGAAGACCAAAAGCGCCAAATGAAACAAAGCCTGGAGGTGTATATCCAAGGCGTGAAGGATGAGATGAGAGCGGCAGGGATACTACAACGATAACTATGTTTGGAGCGAGGAGTATAAAAGAGTGAATCAGTGCTTATAATACCAGAGAATATATGGCAAGAGCTATAGCTAAGATTTATCATCAAACGAAATTGGGCAGTGGTTTCCCTCTGTTCTCCCCTGCCAAATCTAAGAACTACTTGTTGAGTTGTGATAGTATTAGGGTTTCTGACGTGTGGTCTTTTCTCAACTATACAGTTAGAGTGAGCAAACACAAAACCACAGGCCATCCTTATACAACCGACCAGCAAAAATACCTATTGGATTTACTGGCTCAGGCGGAGTATTTTTATAAAACAGCTGAGGGGGCGCCTATTAAGTCGCAACCTCTATTGTACTACTATTCTTTTATGAACCTGGCTAAGATAGCTATCAATCTTAACAAGTTCGAAGGTAGTACCAAAAAATATGTACACGGCATAACAGAGAGCATTAATGCAGCATCTAAACTTTCAAATGTTGAAATTATGATGTGGCAATCAAAAGGGAGTAAGATTTCAATCAGTGAATATTTGCTGAAACTATTGGAAGATCCAACCCCAGCATATGCTCCTAGTGGCCCAGGAAATGCAGTTAGTGTGAAGGTGATGGATTTGTTAAGGGACTGTATTGGGGTAAACCGAACATATAGCGAAATGTGCAATGTGGCGGAACACTTTTATAAAGTAAGGACAGTTGAGTGTTATACTCAGCGTAATAGACTTCATTATGTTGGCCAGGTCTATGATTGTGATGACCAAGCGATGAATGATTTGAATGCTCATGGATATAATGTGAGTAAAAGTGGAGATAAGTATTGTCTTAAAGCAGACTCTTATGTAAGGACAACTCCGTCACCTACGATAGCGGAATGGCATATGCTATCGAAGACCATGAGGAATCAAGGCTTGTGGAGTTACACGGATGGAGTCGGGTATAAATTGTATATATCGCCAATAGCAGCTAAGATGTCTTCGCCTGCAATTATCTATCATATCATGTTCTTCTTTGGATCAATTACCAGATATCATCCGGACTTGTTTGATTCCATCATGACAGCCAAGGAGTATTGGTTAGTTAGTGAGTTTTTGAAAACTCAACCACAGCAGTTTTTGTACTATATGGTCTCATATATCAACGGTGCTGAAGTGTTGTTTAGTAAACAAGTGTAGAAAGAGATAATATGGAAAGGCCGTGGATGAAACCAATTGATTTCTCTGTAGAACAGACGGGAGAAACAAAGGATAACTATGTGTTGCCATGTCGAGGGTTAAAGCTGATAGGTATACGCTTCTATCCATATCAAAGCACAGACACGGAGACGGAGAGAAAGGTAAAGTGCATACAGAAAAACCTGTATGATAGCGCAGACTGGCTTTATTTCAATAAAGGTTTTACCATAACAGAAGATGAACCGAATAATCCCAGGAAGACCTTCATAGAAGTGGAGGACAGAGCTTTTGACTCCACATTCCTTTTGTATACAGACGAACTAAAGATTAATATTGGTGTCAGTGCCATTATTGGACAAAATGGTACAGGAAAGAGCACTATTGTTGATACGGTTATCAGGCTTATAAATAATCTTGCTGCTGCCATAATAGGAGAGGGTTATGTGTATTCCAGCGCTCAGCACCTTCACTACATTGAAAACCTATATGCATCATTGGCGGTGTATATGGATACGAAAATAAGAATACTGACATGTAAAGGAGGTGTCCTTTACGTATCTACATACGAGACGGATTTACGGAAACTGACAGTAAAAGATGACGATACAAAGGAGACGTACTATCATACCAATACGACAGTTGTACTTTATGGCAATGAACCTAAGGACCGATTACTACCACCACAGAATGGATTGCGCCATGTGTTGAAAGACTGGTTCTACACGATGGTTGGCAACTATTCACTGTACGCCTATAACTACCGAGACTATTCAGAAGAAAGGACGTCTGTCACAAAACTGAATTTGCTAAGAAATATAAGGCCAGAAGACAATAAAGAGGAGGATGAGTACTGGCTGAAAGGAGTGTTCCACAAAAATGACGGCTACCAAACACCAGTTGTAATACATCCTATGAGAAACAAGGGGTATGTGAATGCTGCTCAGGTAAACTACTTGGGGAAGCAAAATCTTATTTCTCTTGCCTTTGAGGAAAACGCTCATCCAGAAAGAGGTGGCGGTAAGTTTCCATTTCGTGTAATCAACCAAACTCATCATTTGGTGGCTTTCTATTTTTATCCTCCTGAAGCCAATGAATATGATGGATTCATTGATGGGATTATGAAAAAGAAGTTCGACTTGACTGATGAGCAAAAGAAAAGATTCTTAGAGGCAGAAAAGCCCATCAAAGCGTTCTGGGCAAGTGCTATAGGTGTTACAAATGGAAACGAGCCTGTGAGCAGTCAAGAGAAGCGGGCTTGGGACTATGTGGCTTACAAGACCATTAAGATATTCTGGAACTACAAGCACTATGAGGAAGCGTGGAACAACCTTGAGGGTGATTTCAACAAGAAGCTGTTTGAGGAACACTTGGGTACACTGTTGAAAGATTCTACTCATAGGACACTCAAACTAAGGCAGACGTTGGCCTACTTGAAGTTTCATAATGAAAAGGACTACTACATGAACAAAGATGTTGTGGTAGACTTGGATGATATTTATGCATGGATGTCGGATAAAGTAGGAAAACAACTATATCCGGGAAAAGATTATCACCAGTTGGAGATAGATGATTTATTACCACCACCGTTTCCTATCACAGACATAGTGCTTCAGTTGGTGGATAATGAGCACTTGGAAGAATATAAGGAGATAAAAAATAGGAGTTTGAATATTATTCCATTCGCAGGATTGAGCGCAGGAGAAAGACAGATAGCCTACACGCTGGGAAACATTGTTTATCATTTAAAGAACATTGAGTCTGCAAAACAAGATTATAATATTGATCCAAACCATTTGGAATCATTGAAGTATGATTATGTGAATATCATGCTGGACGAAGTGGAGTTGTATTTCCACCCCGACTTACAAAGAAGATTCGTTAGCCTGCTGATTGATGCAATCAAGGGCTTGAAACTGGATAGTACAAGCGGCATTAATGTAACGTTGATAACTCATTCCCCCTTTGTCCTGAGTGATATTCCTTCTGATAATATTATGTTCTTGACTAGGAACAAAGAGAATATATTGGAGGGGAGCACATTCGCTGCTAATATACATGACTTGTTCAATAATACATTCTTCTTACCTTATACAGTGGGTGAACTAGCAAGGAAGGAGATTAGTGATATCGTTGGGCTTTACAATATCTGGAGATTAAATAAATCAAAAACAGCCATCTCGGAGCCCGAAAACAAGAGATGGAATGTAAGTGAACAGGAATTAGGTGAGATAACAAAGCGTAAGTGGGCAAAGATGAAATATATTGCTAGTGTTGTGGGTGATGATTATCTGCAAGGTGAATTGACAGATATGTTGGACGAGATGAGTGAATTCACAGAGAAGATAGGGCAATGAGAAGAATTGATTATCCAAAGCGTGGTACACCTGAATTTGACGCTTTAAAGGATGCTTATAAAAAGATTTATTCAACTGCTGAGTTGACTCAGATGCAAATGGACTGGAATGACTGGAAGGCACGAAATCATGTGACTACAATATCTGAGACTGTTGAAACTCTAATGCTTGCTGATGTGGATATTCTTGCAGATGTGTATGAGCGTTTTATGGCTTTACCAATTCGTAGGAAGATGCCTGGGTCAAGAGGTCGTAATGTACGAAGCACAGAGTTGAAAGATTTGGATGATATTTTTAAGTACACACAGCATTTTGACGATAGGATAGCAAAATTTTTCTGTGACCATGCAGATGAACTCCATATAAGCAGTTGCCATTATTGTGAATTAGCATATGTAAACACTTACAAAGTGATAACTGGTGGGGTAGCTACATATTATCAGCATTTTGACGTGGATCATTTCCTGCCCAAAACTCATTGCCCGATTATTGGCCTGTCTTTGTTTAATTTTGTTCCGAGTTGCCAGGTATGTAATTCTCGAATCAAATCAAGCAGAACGGTAGGAAAAACGAAAAGTGAGTGGATTCAGTTCAGTCCTGTTAATGCGACCTATGATTTCGATAATGATGTAACTATACGTCTCAGGATGCACAAGGGGCCAGACACGTCATTCAGAAAAAAAGGAAAGTATTACATCTACTTTCGTTGCAAAAACGGATTTAAAACAGATGTGGATTTTTTCCACTTGGAGGAGCGATATGAATTTCACAAGATGGAGGCGATGAGATTGAAGAGATTGAAATCTCAGTATCCACAGAGTGCGAGAAAAAAGATTGCAGAAATGCTTGGAAGGACGGAGGCAGAGGTGAGGGAGGACTTATTCCATAAGAAATATCTTAAGGACAATAATCGTTGCTTTGCAAAGTTGACCGAGGACATGTTGAAATAAGGGGATTGTATGTCACGTTCAAAGATAACAAAAGACAGTTTCAAACGCGATAAGAAAGGACGCGTTGTGCTTGGCTCTGCTAAAGAAATGGCGGAGTGGGTGAAACTGGGCTTTAAAGAACAGGACGCAAAAAATACTCCCGACATTCCTTTTAAGCTACATTATATTGACCTAAGCAATTGCGTTCTTTACATTTCATACCCAGTTGGCTGCAAGGAGCCGGTATCCAAAATATTCAATCTATGCGACATGGTAGGTGTTGTGCCAGGAATAGAGAAGACAGAAGGGGATACGAACTATTTGTTTGAGGTAAAGCACGATATTCATCTTGACGGATCAGAATTATACGGCAACTTCTTCCACTATGTGAAGTTCGACGGGGCAGTAAGGATGGATAATGTCACCGTCCATAGTAATTTCAGTTGTTTCAAATGCCTGTTTATGGATTATGTCTATATGCAGAATATCCATATTACAGGGCGCTCCGACTTTGAACAGTGTGATTTCAAAAATGGATTGGTGCTTACGGGAGGTAAAGCTGACCTTTTCCATTTTAACAATTGTACCATCAATGAACGGTTGTGGCTTTCATCGGTGATTTTGGATAATAAGAATCATGATGGGTATCATCAATCAATAGAGCTTACCAATTGCACAGCTGAGAACATTAATCTTTCAAAGGTCAATACAAATGGGTTGCCTATATACATAGGAGACTCCAAGATAAGCGGGTTGCACTTATATAATGTGTCTTTGGACGCTCCCTTATGTTTTAACTCCTGTACTTTGGAAGGTGTTATGACTGCGGTGCAAGATGAGGAAGGACAAAAGAATAAGATAAAAGAGCTTGTTTTCCACAGTTGTGAACTTGATGCTCAGTATCATATAGAGAATACTGATATAGAGAAGTTTGATTTCAACTTCTGCAAGATAGGTGACAAAGGAAGGTTGAGGCTGTCGAAATGTTGCGTTAAGGAATTGACGGCAGGCTGTTCATCTGTGTTTGGACAAATGGATGTCTTAGAAAATGAGATAACAACTATTTGTCTGGAAGGGTCTTGTGTACAGGGGTATCTTAATTATCAGGAAAACAAGGTTGAGAATTATACTGACAGGCAGACCATCCGGTTGCTTAAAAACGAGGCGTTGAAGGTGAATGACCATGTGGAAGCCACGAACCTTTATGCAAAAGAGATGAATTTGCTGTTGGCGAACAAAGAAGTTCCTTGGAGTGATAAGGTGTCTTTATGGCTCAACAAGTGTTTCAGCGGATTCGGAATTAGCTGGGGTAGGGCTTTGTTAGTGACTTTATTACTGAGCATGGTTCTGACTGTACTCATGCTGGGCTTTGGCTCTAAAAAGTATGTATTTGACCCGTCTGGCGAGTTTATGGGGGGTGGACGTTTTGTGACTGCATTATTGGATAGCATCAACGTGTTTAGCATACCGCTTTTTAGCGATACCATCAAGGAATATGGTCTAAATGTGTTTGGCCAGATACTTTATTTTCTCATCAAAGTGGTTGTTGCCTATGGAGCATACCAGTTCGTTGTGGCTTTTAGGAAATATGGAAGGAATTAGATGATGCTGCATTCAAGAATTCAAAGACAGATTCCTGAGAGGTTGTCTCATTATACGAATATTGAGGCTTTAAAGAGTATACTTTCTGACACTGAAGGAAAGGGTATTTGTTTGTGGGCTTTTTCCAATAAGTACAAAAATGATGACCAGGAAATCAAGATGGGTGAGTATATGCTCAAACGTGTAAGAAAAGCACTTCCCACGAAATCATCTCTACTTCATCAGTTAAGTGGTTATGAGAATACAGCTTCAGTATCTTTTATGGAAGGTGATGTTAACCAACACATGCTGGATGTATATGGCCGTTACCGCTTAGAGTTTGATTTGAGAAAAGTAGGTATTGGCATTCTTTCTGAGGGTCTTGTAGATTGTGAATACGTTGATGCGAACGCACTAGAGGAGTATGCAGATGAATATTGTGCGCTTATTAACAGCACTTTGAAATCCATCCCAGAACTCCAAAAGAAATATGGAAAAACGTCCGCTCCACCCATCAATAATCTAATTGAATTCCTTATGATGGAGCAGGATATTATCGCAAAAGTGTTTTGTTTGAAAGAACTAAAATGGAGAGATGAGCAAGAGTGGAGAAAAGTATTTGAATTAAAACCTAATGATGCAAAAAACCATTATCTAAATAGTAACCCGTATGTTGAGTATTATCTTGACAAATCAATGTTGAAAGGAATAACTGTCTTCTGTACAACAATTACTCAGGATAAGGCAAAAGTTGATTCAGAAAGTATTGCTCATTTTATTACAGAAAGGGGTTACAATGCTGAAGTAAGAGTTGAAGTGTTTGGACAATAATGCTATGACATTTTTTGTGGGCAAGAAAAAGAGACGGGCGACTGACAAGGAGCCGGTCTCAGTGCGGAGCGGAAGGCTCTTTTGCGGGTTTGAACGCAAATGTGCCTGGAGCGGAGGAAACAAAAAAAGAGTCCCATCGAACGATGAAACTCTTTTCAAGGAGAACGGATAATAGCCTCCATAACTCACGGCAGTTCGCTAAGTGTCCTACGAATCTGGTTCATGGCATCGCTGGGGCAAAGCCGTCCGCTAGATATGATTCGCCCGTCTCGGACTTCAAGTCCCAACTCGGATACGCCCAGGATCTTGGCAGAGGGCCACTGCTTGCGGGCCAGTAGGAGCACACTGATAAGCTCGAGGCGGGAGAGGCCCGCGGCACTGAAGGGTGAATCGCGATGAAGATCGCGGAGGCAGCTGCTGATTGGGGCTGGTCGCGCCGGTGCTGATATCCCGAGAAAACGAAGTTCAATGACACAAGACGAATGCTGGCGCCAACAATGGCAAACCGTCATGGACTTTATGGAAGCCAACAAACGGCGGACATCAAAGTTTGTAGATGAAGAGAGAGGAATGGGGGATTGGTGGAAAGCGGAGAGACTTGAGAAGTTCAAAGAACTGCTGGAAATAGGAGAGAAGTATAAACACGTTAATCAGTATCAATAGGTGTGGTGGAAAGAAAGACGGATTGGCATCACGCGCAGAACTGTTCGGGGCAGGCCGGTGGGTTTGCCCTGTTTTGTTTAGTTAAGATGTTGAATTATTGCGCGCGGGATGGGTGGAGGAAACGGAGATTTTGTTATATTTGTGAGGGTGCTGCCGCCGGGCGGCCCCTGCCGGCGACCTTAGCTTGGTGGATACTGTGGCGCGGGGTGAACTACAGTTCTTTGTGCCGGGGTTGTTCCTTGAACTTTTTGAAAGTTCGAGGAGTAGAAGAGGTTATCTACGGAGCTGGTCGGCATTTGCCGCTTGCGGCGCGAGTCCTTATTTCCCGAAGGGTGAATTGCGGTGAAGATCGCTGCGGCTGCTGCTGATTGGGACTGTTCGCGTAGGTGCAGATTTCTCGAGAATACGATATTCAATGGCACAAGATGAACGCTGGTTTATTCGGTATGATGAGGTGAAATCCTTTATTGAGGAGCACCCCTGCAACCCATCCAAATGCGTGGGTGAAGAGCGCAGTGTGTACGCGTTCGTCAAGTAAAGCTGGAAACAGATGAATTAGGGGGTGCTGAAGGAGGAGAGGGTGGAGGTTTTAAGGATAATCATCAAGGAAGTAAACAATGAGGATTCGCGGTGCGGTGCAGGAAATAGAAAAAGAGGTTTTCGAATTCTTGCGGAATAGTCTGGACGATAATTACGAAGTCGTTTCCGGTTATAATGCCATCCCCGGGTATTGTTTTGACATTGCTATTCTCAGGAATCGGGTCCTCTTGGCAGTAGTTGAGGTCAAACTGGGCGCTATAATGTATGGCCAGAATCCCAGGATGTTTGAGTCGCAATACTCTCTCCTGCATATCAGTGGGGCAGTATATTTTGTTGTTACTGATGGTGACGATTATTGCGTTTTTTCCAAGGAGTCAAATCGACCGACGATTATAGGGAGGGAAGATTTTGTCCGCTGTATTGCGCATCGGTATCCGATGGCAGCTCCAGAACCGGATAGGGAGGCTTTTGCTAAGGCCATAGCTGGGAGCGCCAATAATAGCGGTTTCCGTTTTGTCGCAGGTTTGCTGAAGAGGCGGGGCGCAGATTTGTTTAAGTGTGACCCTAAATCTGCGACGATCTCTTTCTCTTTGGAAAGCGATGAAGATTCTTTCTTTCGGAAGTTATTACCGATAGCCAAAGGCATTAATCATACCTGTCGCTATACGTCTTTAGATAGCACCTTTAAGCTTTTGAAGGACAAGAGGCAATGCATGTGCAACATTCTCTGTATGAATGATAGGAGTGAGGGAATATATGCCGAGAAAAAGGTGTTTGGGACAGTGCCGGACATAAAAGAAAGTGCTTTTTCTGATAGCGACCACTGCTATATTTTGTCGTTGATGGCTACTAGCATAGAGGATGATCTGACAATGTGGCGTTTGTATGGAGATGCAGCAAAAGGCGCTTGCCTCCATTACGCACTCAAAGAAAAGCTTGCTAACAGTTCCAAACTTGGGGAAGGTTTCTTTCTGGCAAAAGTCAGTTATGGAGCCCTTGAAAATGGACGCGAAGTTCATAAAGAGCTTGACTTCCTGCGGATGATTCATCAATATGATCTAGGCGCTGGCTGGCGATTCAAGTTTAACAGATGGGGGATTTGGAAGCATTTCTTTAAATCCTACCATTTCAAGGATGAACGCGAGATTCGCTTGCTATATTATGACCGTAACGATGACAGAGAACCATATGAATGGATAAAAAACGAGGAGAGCCAAATTGTCACCAAGATGCAGTCCTTCAGTCTAGAGGATTTCCCTCTTGACCTGCAAGGGATTATTGTTGGCCCAAAGTGCATGGAGCCAAAGATGATTACAAGGCAATTACAGCGTCTCGCAGCAACTCAAAATCGGGACATGTCTGTGAGTGCTTCGAGGATAGAGGTTTATCGGTGATTAAGAAGTAATGTTTTTTTGAATTGCGGGCAACCTTAGCTGCGGGAAGAAGATTAAATGTTTTGCGTGATGATATGCAGCTTGGGCCTTTGCCCTACTGTCGCATAATCGAGAATCAGTGGGGCAGAATCAAGGTTTGCTTTATTTTTATAAATGATTATTAAATAACATAAGCATCCGCCTTTCATTGTTTTTCGCGGGGTTCCCCCTGCGGTTGTGTGAACGCTAGCACATAAACGCGTCCTCCCGCTTTTACGATAATTGTTGAAAACAGGAGAATATCGTTTTAAGTTGAATGAGGCGGATGCTTTTTTAATATGAGAGAAGATCCGGTAATATTTCCTGAGACGAGAGAAGAAATTGCCAGTTTACTCGAATATGATATTCGGAAGCTGGATTATCTCTTGTATGGCCTTCCGGAGAGTCAGCGATATCACACTTTTACGATTCCGAAGCGGAACGGTGGCGAACGAGAGATATCCGCTCCGCTATCTGCTATCAAAACGATCCAACGAAGGTTGTCTGAACACATTTATAAGCATTACAAAGTGAAGCCATGCGCGCACGGGTTTGTAAAAAAGCGGGATGTTGTTTCGAATGCTTCAAAGCACCGGCATCATCGATGGGTTGTTAATATTGACCTAAAAGATTTCTTCCCGACAATTAATTTTGGAAGAGTCCGAGGGGCTTTTCTCGGCCGCCCCTTTAATTGCTCGGAGAAAGTCGCAACGTTGCTCGCACAAATCTGTTGCTTCAATGGAAGGCTTCCTCAAGGAGCGCCAACTTCTCCCATAGTGTCTAATGTTGTTTGTCATCAACTTGACAATAGATTGTTGGATTTCGCTAAGGAGAATCGACTCGTCTATACTCGGTATGCGGATGATATCACGTTTTCGACAAACTTGAAAACAGTCCCAAGAGCACTTGGCCAAATAGAGGAATCGGGTGGCTTCTCTCTCGGGAATGATATTTTTGCAGTAATTGAGTCGTGCGGATTCCATGTTAACAAGGCTAAGGTGCACTGTAGCTCCAGGTATAATCGACAGATGGTTACTGGACTGGTGACCAACAGCATTGTTAATGTGCCAAGGAACTATGTGAAGCAAATTCGATGTATGCTTCATGCGTATGAGAAGTACGGTTTAGCCAAGGCGGCAAAGGATCATTTCGAGAAGTATGATGGTAGAAAAACATATTTTCCCGAGTTAACCTTTCGTAAAATACTTGCAGGGAAGATTGGCTATTTGGGGCACGTGAAGGGGAAGAGAGACCGCTTATATTTGAAGTTGGCCGCTCGAATGAAAAAACAGGACCCGGATGCACCCTTGACGATTCCGCTGTACACGGGCGATGAGAAGATAATTGTATATGGCGAAGGAAAGACCGACACAATGCATCTGCAGGCCGCTTATGAAGCATTTTGCAAGGAAGGTCTTTATGCTGATCTGAGCGTGAAGTTCTATCGCTACCGGGACGATGTTGAGATTAATAACGATAAACTCTTTAACTTTTGTTCCTCTCGATCACTTGCAAAGAAGGATGACAAAATAGAGATATGTTTATTTGATAGAGATGATAATTCATTCTCGTCAAAAAAAGTTGAGACAGGCGGTAAACCAAAGAACTGGGGAAAGGGCGTTTATTCTTTTTTGCTCCCCAGAATTCCTCATCGTGGTTTCGAAGAGATCTGCATTGAGCATTATTACAAGGACGACGATTTGATGAAACGCGACAGCCATGGACGGCGGATTTATTTGAGTAATGAATTCGATGCTTTAACGGGCCGCCATATTAAGGAGGGATTATCATATTCATCTACGGATCGTCTCAAGTGCCGTTATCCTCGTATTATTGATCAAGACGTGTATAATTCGAAGGGGAAAAATGTGGCGTTATCCAAGATGGCTTTTGCTAAGAATGTCTTGACGAAAACAGCTCCGTTTGATAAAATGGATTTCTCGGCATTTGCCGCCGTTTTTGATATTATTGAGGGCTTGTCGAAAGGCTATAGGGGAATGTGATAATTGTCTGACTAAAAATAATAAATCCTTTATGAATATTTTGATTATTTTTCTTTCAGTTCTTCTTCTCTGTATGGTTGCAGGTATGGTCGCCGTTTTCCCCCTGCTATTTAACAGGAAGGATGATAGCAAGTCGCAGAAGATATCTTCTGCCTTATCTTATCTTTCAACCGTCGTGTCGGCGGTTATTGGAATAGCTACGATAATCGCGTTGTGGCAAGGAGAAGAGAGAGAACGGGTCCAACATCAACCATTATATGTCGTTTCAGTTGAACAGACATACTCTTTGGAAAAGGCCTTATTTGACAATGAGGAATACCAAGTGATGAATGTGGGGAACAAAACGAAAAGCAAGACGGAGGTAGCGGTATTTAGTTTTATCGAGTTGACATATACCGATACGAAAAGTCGGGAAAAACCGGAGATAAGACTCCTACCATTGATGGGCTATTTTGGCTTTGACATAACAACGGATAATCTTGACGGGAAGATACAGTACTCGTACTCGTCGGGAAATAACTGGGAGTTGTATTATAATTTCCTTAAGGGAACTCAGATTTATAGGGGCAAGCATCCGGGAAGTATGATCGAAGTTAAGAAAGAACATTACTTCGATATTTCATACGTAGATATCTATAATGTTAAACATCGGATTGTTAAGGACCAAGATGGACGAGACGTAAGCCTTGACCATCTGAATGAAATCCGAATACGAGCTGAATCAGATTCCGAAGGGAGAATGGTAAGGTTGAGTAAACTTGATCCGGAACAGATTATTGAGGAGTTATTTCTTCGATGATTCAGATTGTTCGGCCGCGTGATTCGGAGGGTGGAGTAGAGTGCCGCACTCTCTGTTAATGAGCTGGAAACGAGTAGCGCAAAGAGAGAAAAACAAGGTCGACATCGGAATCGAGGATTACATGGTATCTTGGCTGAACCAGTGGCTCGATTGAAGTTTTTGTTTAAATTTGTAAGTGTACTGCCGCAAGACGGGCGAAGTTGGTGAACGGATTCCGGTGGATACTGCAGAGAAAGGAGAACTTCCTGCTCTTTGAGTTGGTATTATTCCGGGAGATTTTAGGGCTCCCAGGAGTGGAAGCGGTGCGTGGCAGGCTTTTCCTCCGGCGTTGTCTACGGCAGATTGTGAAGTAATTGTGAAGTAACTGTGAAGTAATTGTAAAGTAAAGTATGGAGATCATTCAATCGCGATTCCAACCGCTTCTGACATTGGACTATATGAGAGAACAACCAGAGAATAAGTTGTTTGATCGAAAGTCTGCGAGGATCAAGGTGTCGGATCTGGCTTCTACCATCTCGGCTTTTGCTAACGCTGAGGGTGGAACCATTGTGATTGGTATTAATGAGAAGACGAGAGCGATTGAAGGAGTTAATAGTATTGGACCGGATAGAATCAATGATCTTCTTGCATCCCCTAAAGATGTGTGCGTCCCGATGCCGCAGTATCGAGAAGAATTTATCCCGGTTGTCAACGATAAAGGTGTACCTGATCGCCTTCTTCTATTACATATCGACGCTAGTCATGAGCAAGTGATTCGGACCTGCAATGGCTCTACATGTCTGCGTGTGGCGGATAAAACGAAAGAGCTTAGAGGGGAAGATTTGCGGAATCTCGAATATGGTAAGAGTGTCCGCCATTACGAAGATGAGTGCCATCCGGATGCCACGATTGCGGATCTTGACATATCTTTACTTGATGCCTATCGGGAAAAGCTGAAAGCGCAGGATTTGACCTATGAACAACTGCTCACGGCTCGAGGATTTATTCGGAAACAAGGTGATACACCAAGGCTGACCAACGCGGCGGTTCTACTCTTTGCAAAGAATATCATTCAGTTCTATCCGAATTGTCGGATCCGTTTTGTCCGTTACGATGGAACAAAGGCGAGAACCGGTGCGGACATTAATATTGTCCGGGACAGGAGCATAGAATTGCCGATATTGAAAATCATCCAGGAGGCAAAAAGTTTTATCTCAAGCCAATTGCGAGAGTTTACTGCGCTCGACCCTATGACGGGTAAATTCCAGGTAGTGCCTGAGTACCCGGAATTTGCTTGGCTTGAGGGGATTGTGAATGCTGTTACTCATAGGGAATACGCATTCGCTGGTCGCTATATCTTAGTAGCTATGTACGATGATCGCCTTGAGATTGAAAGCCCGGGTAAATTGCCGAGCATAGTAACGATAGATAATATTAAGGAGACGCGATATTCCAGGAATCCTCGAATTGCCCGTCTGCTAACGGACTTTGGGTGGGTTCGAGAGTTAAACGAGGGTGTTAAGCGTATCTATTCCGACATGGAGAAGTTCTTCTTGGAGGATCCAATATATAGCGAGCCGGAACAATCTGTCAAACTGGTCCTGAAGAACAACTTCGTTATGCGAAGTCTTCGGCGGAAAGATCGAGCGGCTGAATTTATTGGAGAGGATGTCTGGCATAGTTTGGATGCTCTTGATCGTGAAATTTTAGCATATATGGCAAGTAATGTCCGGTCGAGCCGTGGAGAGTTGGCTCTACATGTCAAGAAATCAAATAATACTGTTGCTGGTCACTTAAAAAGACTTGTTGAAATGGGGGTGGTCGTCCCGAATGGGAGTCGTCATGATCCTGGAAGAACATATTCAATTGTCCGAAAGGAGGTTGAAGACTAGATTGTGAAGTAATTGTGAAGTGATTGTGAAGTTCGTAATGTGCCGGCCCGTTGAGCGTGTCAGATAGCACGGAGTAAGTTTAAGAAATAGTTATCACTGGAAGGATAACCACAGAAATGTATATGATTGGGACATACATCATCATCGCAGCATTGCTCTTCGGAGCGGAGCTGCTGTATTTCCGCATTGCGGATCATTTCAACATCATTGACAAGCCGAACCAGCGAAGTTCGCACTCGAACGTGGTGCTGCGCGGAGGCGGAATCATTTTTACCATTTCCATGATTGTGTGGGCGGTGATGATGGTTGTGCAGGGGAAGGATGTTTCGCCGTATCTGCCGTTTCTCGGGGGGCTGCTGCTGATCGCGGGGGTGAGTTTCGTGGACGATGTACATTCGCTGCCGGATGGTGTGCGGCTGGTGACACAGTGCGTAGCGATGGCGCTGATGGCGTGGAGCCTGGGCGTGCTGCATTGGGAGCTCTGGTGGGTTGCACTGATCGGGGCGGTGGTGTTCGTGGGTGCGTCGAATATCGTGAATTTTATGGATGGGATCAATGGCATCACGGCATGTTATAGCCTTGGCGTGCTGGTGCCGCTGGCGTTGCTGAACGGGCGGCCGAGTCCGATGGCCTTTGAGGGAGTCGGTTTTATCGATCAGTCGTTCCTGATGGTGGC
>Ga0265298_10005755_pt1 | contig 15442 bp, 17 predicted proteins | sample AusTroGonzalo_MG_3_FD_193486 | JGI IMG/M metagenome (GOLD analysis project Ga0265298, IMG submission 193486) | Bovine rumen microbial communities from tropical cattle in Woodstock, Queensland, Australia - Gonzalo_01 | ecosystem: Host-associated > Mammals > Digestive system > Stomach > Rumen ... | reverse complement strand
ATCTGGCCAAATCACTCGAAATCAAGGGGGAGAAGGTGGGCATCCTGGAGATGCGCCGTCACCTGAGCTGCTATTTCAAGGGGCTCGACAATTTCAAGGAAACCCGCCTCAAGCTGGTGACCTCAAACGATCCGGCGGAGCTCTATGCGACGCTCGACAAAATTGCGGAGGTGTGGGGATGATACTGAGTCGTGTTTTTCTCTTTCCGTACTGGCTGGCGCTGCGCCTGCGCAATGCTGCCTATGACAAAGGCCGCCGCCGGGCGGTGCGCCACCCGGTTCCCGTGATTTCAGTGGGCAATCTCACTGCGGGCGGCACGGGTAAGACCCCGATGGTGGAATACCTGATCCGGCTCCTTCACGGGCGCAACCACGTGGCGGTGCTTTCGCGCGGCTACAAGCGGCACAGCCGGGGATTCCGGATGGTGAAGGCCGACGACAAAGCGCTGGTTTGCGGTGACGAGCCGCTGCAGATCAAGCGCAAGTTCCCCGACATCCCGGTGGCGGTCGACAAAGACCGCAACCATGGCGTGGGGCAGCTGCTGGCCCTGCCTGAGGGGGAACGTCCCGACCTCATCCTGCTCGACGACGGTTTCCAGTACCGCAAACTGCAGCCTTCCCTGAATCTGGTGCTGGTCGATTTCAACCGGCCCATCTTTCATGACAACCTGCTTCCCATCGGCCATCTGCGCGACCTGCCTGAGCAGATCCGTCGCGCCGATGCGGTGATTGTAACCAAGACCCCGCATCAGCTCGAAGCGCTCGAGCGACTGGAACTGCGGCAGCAGCTGCGCCTGCGCCACGACCAGCCGATGCTTGTCTCGTCGCTCCGTTACGGCGAGATGCAGCCCGTCTTCCCCGAGCAGGCCGACCGCCACTATCTCTATTCAAAAGAAGTCTATGTTTTCTCCGGCATTGCCGACGACCGGCCGTTGCTGGCCTATCTGACCGACAGCTACGACTCGATCGACCACGAGCAATTCGGCGATCACCACCGCTTTACGCGGGCCGACCAGCGCGCGCTCGTGCGCTATGCCCGCCGCCATCCCCGGACCCTGCTGCTGACTACGGAAAAAGATGCGATGCGCCTGCTCCATTGCACCCGCCTCGATGATGCCGTGCGCAGCCGCCTGTTCTATGTTCCGGTCGAAATGGCCTTCCAGACCCCTGAGGAAGCGGCGGCCTTCGCAAAAATAATTTGCCAGTGAGAAAATTATTCGTAAATTTGCAGCCCCCAAAAAAGCGGGGAATCGCAACAAATTTACAGTATTAACCTAAAAATCAACAAAGTGGACACTTTAAGCTACAAGACCATTTCCGCCAATAGCGGTACCGTCAAGAAAGAATGGTACGTTATTGATGCGACCGATCAGGTGCTGGGTCGTCTCGCTTCCCGCGTTGCCCTTGTCCTCCGTGGCAAGAACAAACCGGACTTCACGCCGCACGTGGACTGTGGTGACAACGTCATCATCGTCAACGCCGAGAAGATCCGCCTCACGGGCAAGAAGCTGACCGACAAAGTGTATGTCCGTCACACCGGATACCCCGGTGGACAGCGTTTCGCTACGCCCAAAGACATGTTCGATCGCAAGCCGACTTTTGTCGTGGAGCACGCCATCAAAGGAATGCTTCCGAAGAACCGCCTCGGTGCCGAACTGTTCCGCAACCTCTATGTGTATGAAGGACCGGAGCACCCGCACGAAGCTCAGCAACCCAAACCCCTCACGTTAAACGAAATTTAAGACAGAGTAATGGAAGTAATCAACGCCCTTGGAAGACGTAAATCAGCAGTTGCTCGCGTCTTTTTGAACACCGGTTCCGGCAATATCACCATCAACGGTCGCCCGCTCGATGAGTATTTCAAGGAAGACACCTTGAAGTATATTGTCAACCAGCCGCTCGTCCTGACCGACACCCTGGGACAGTTCGATCTGAAGATCAACGTCGACGGTGGCGGCATCAAAGGACAGGCAGAGGCCATCCGCCTCGGTATCGCCCGCGCTCTTTGCCTGGTCGATGCAGAAGCCTATCGCCCCGTCCTGAAGTCGAACGGTTTCATGACCCGCGACGCCCGCGAAGTCGAGCGTAAGAAACCGGGCCAGCCTGGTGCTCGCAGACGCTTCCAGTTCAGCAAACGTTAGTCGCCTGACACTGATTTACAAATGCACGGCCTGAATTGAAAACGAAGGGATCCTTCCCAGGCTACCCGCCGTTTGTTCAGCCGCGGAAAATCCAGGAGACCGGCCTAAACGATGCCGCTACTCCGGATTGAAGAAAAGAGAAACACAATAATTAAAAAACAAAACAATGTCCAGAACCAATTTCCAAGACTTACTCGATGCAGGTGTCCACTTCGGTCACTTGAAGCGGAAATGGAATCCCAAGATGGCTCCGTATATTTTCATGGAGAAAAACGGGATCCACATCATCGACCTGCATAAAACTGTCGTCAAAATAGACGAGGCAGCGAACGTGATGAAGCAGCTGGCACACGCCGGCCGCAAGATCCTGTTCGTGGCCACCAAGAAACAGGCCAAGGATATCGTAGCGGAATGCGCACAGAAAGTCAACATGCCGTATGTGACCGAGCGCTGGGCAGGTGGTATGCTTACCAACTTCCCCACCATCCGCAAAGCCGTCAAGAAGATGAACACCATCGACAAGATGATGACCGACGGCACCTTCGAGACCCTGGCCAAACGCGAGCGTCTGCAGATCTCGCGTCAGCGCGCGAAGCTCGAGAAGAACCTCGGTTCGATCGCCGACCTCAACCGCCTTCCTTCCGCCATCTTCGTCGTGGACGTCCAGAAAGAAATCAACGCCGTCCGCGAAGCCAATCGTCTGAATATCCCCGTTATCGCAATGGTTGATACTTGTTGCGACCCGACCACGATCGATTATGTGATTCCGGCCAACGACGATGCGGCTAAATCCATCCAGCTCATTACCGAAACCCTCTGCAACGCCGTTGCCGAAGGTCTGGAAGAGCGTCGGATCGAGAAGGAAAAAGAGAAAGATGAGGCTCCTGCCAAAGAAGAAGCTCCTGTCACCCCGAAGCGCCCCCGCAAGGCCGCCGCTCCCAAGGCAGAGGCTCCTGCAGCTCCCGCTGAAACCAAATCTGAAGAATAACCCTTAACCCACGCACACAATGGAAATCAAAGCAACAGATGTCGCGAAACTGCGCAAGATGACCGGTGCCGGCATGATGGACTGCAAGAAGGCCCTCGTAGAGGCTGAAGGCGACTTCGACCGCGCACAGGAGATTATCCGTGAGAAAGGCAAGCTCGTGGCCGCCAAACGTGCCGATCGCGAGACCACCGAAGGTGCTGTGAAGGCCCGCGTGGCCGACGGTAAGGGTATCCTCGTCTGCCTCGGTTGCGAAACCGACTTCGTGTCGCAGAACGCCGAATTCCAGGCCCTGGCCAACGCCATCGCTGACGCTGCCATCGCTGCCTGCCCGGCCGACCTCGAAGCCCTGAAGGCTACCAAGATGGCCAATGGTGAGACCGTCGAAGACGCCATCTCCCAGCAGACCGGCAAGAGTGGTGAGAAACACACCCTCGCCTTCTACGGCAAGCTCGAAGCTCCTTACGTGGCTTCGTATGTCCACACCACCAACGGCAAGCTCGGCGCCATCGTGGCCTTCAACAAGCCGATCGACGAAGAACTCGCCAAAGGTATCGCCATCCAGGTCGTTACGATGAACCCGGTGTCGGTCTCCGCCGACGATTGCCCGGCTGAGGTCGTCGAGAAAGAGCGCCAGGTCGCCGTCGAGAAGACCAAGGAAGAGCAGGTTCGCAAGGCCGTGGAGAACGCCCTCAAGAAGGTGGGCATCAACCCGGCTCACTGCGACAGCGAAGATCACATCGAGAGCAACACCGCCAAGGGTTGGCTCACGCCCGAGATGGCACAGAAGGCCCGCGAGATCATCGCGAAGGTCTCTGCCGAGAAGGCTGCCAATCTGCCGGAGCAGATGATCCAGAACATTGCCAACGGCCGTATCCAGAAGTTCTTCAAGGAGAGCACGCTGGAGCAGCAGGAATACCAGATGGGCGACGGCAAGACGCCCGTCAAGGATGTCCTGGCCGCTGCCGACAAGGATGCGAAGATCCTTGCGTTCTACCGTTTCTCGCTCACCGACGAGTAATCGAATCAAGCAATAAAAAAAGGAGCCTCGCGGCTCCTTTTTTTATTTGATCACGCCAAGTTCCTTGCCGATCTTGGTGAAGGCCTCGACACATTTGTCGAGGTGTTCTTTTTCGTGCCCGGCCGAAACCTGCACGCGGATGCGGGCCTGGCCCTTCGGGACCACAGGATAGTAGAAACCCGTGACATAGATGCCCTCTTCCTGGAGGCGTGCCGCCATCTTCTGCGAGAGCGGAGCGTCGTAGAGCATCACGGCGCAGATGGCCGACTGCGTGGGCTTGATGTCGAAGCCGGCGGCCTTCATGCGGCCGATGAAGTATTCGGTGTTGGCGTGGAGCTTATCCTGGAGTTTGTTGGTGGCACTCATCATCTCGAACATCTTGATGCCGGCCGCTGCGACCATCGGCGGGATCGAGTTGGAGAACAGATACGGGCGCGAACGCTGGCGTAGCATGGCGATGATTTCTTTCTTGCCGGTGGTGAAGCCGCCCACGGCGCCGCCGAAGCTCTTGCCCAGGGTGCCGGTCAGGATCTCGATCTTGCCGCGCAGGTTGAACTGCTCGGTGGTGCCGCGGCCCGTGCGGCCGACCACGCCGGCGGAATGGCTTTCGTCGACCATTACCATGGCGTTGTACTTGGTAGCCAGGGCGTAGATCTGGTCGAGCGGGGCTACGTTGCCGTCCATCGAGAACACGCCGTCGGTCACGATGAGACGGTGGCGCTGGGCCTGGGCCGTCTTGAGGCAGTTCTCCAGTTCTTCCATGTTGGCGTTGGCGTAGCGGTAGCGCTGAGCTTTGCACAGGCGTACGCCGTCGATGATGGAGGCGTGGTTCAGCGCATCGGAGATGATGGCGTCGTGCTCGTCGAGCAGGGGCTCGAACACACCGCCGTTGGCATCGAAGCAGGAGGCGTAGAGGATGGCGTCTTCCGTGCCGAAGAACTCGGAGATCTTCTTCTCGAGTTCTTTGTGGAGGTCGCCCGTTCCGCAGATGAAACGCACCGAAGACATGCCGTAGCCGTGGGTGTCGAGGGCCTTCTTGGCCGCTTCCACGAGTTCCTTGCTGTTGGCCAGGCCGAGGTAGTTGTTGGCGCAGAAATTCAACACGTCTTTACCGGGCGCCACCTTGATGGCAGCCTGCTGAGGGGAGGTGATGACACGCTCTTCCTTGTACAAGCCGGCTTCACGGATCGACTGAAGCTCGGCTTCCAGATACTTTTGAAAATCGGTATACATAGTGGATTGCTTTCAGTTTGACAAATATATGAAAATTTGCCTTTTTCCGCAAAAATTACTTACTTTGCGGAATATACGTTATAAACCAAAACCATTCATTATGGAAGACATTTCTTCGAAAGTCATCTCTATCATTGTCTATAAACTGGGCGCTGAAGAGACGGAAGTGACGCCCTCCGCAAGCTTCAAGAATGACCTTGGCGCAGACTCCCTCGACACTGTCGAGCTGATCATGGAGTTTGAGAAAGAATTCAACATCACGATTCCCGACGACGCGGCCGAGAAAATTTCGACCGTGCAGGACGCCATCGACTACATCAAGGCCAACGTTCAGCAGTAGACGGGCAGGATGAAGCGGGTTGTCATCACGGGCATTGGCACGATCAATCCTCTGGGCAGAAACGTTGCCGAGTATTTCCGCAATCTCGACGCCGGGGTAAGTGGCGCCCGGATGATTACCCGCTTTGACACGAGCCCTTTCAAGACCAAATTTGCGTGTCAGATTCCGGACTATGATCCGGAAGGTTTTCCCGAGGCCTTCGACCGGAAGGAAGCGCGCCGTACGGATCCCTTTACGCAATACGCGATGATCGCCGCCCATGAGGCGGTCCTGGACAGCGGGATTGACCTCGAGACGACCGACCTGCACAGGATCGGGGTGGTCGTTGGTTCGGGCGTCGGCGGCATCAATACCTATACGGATGAGATCAGGGATTTTTATACGCAGCCGGACCGGTCGCGTTTCAGCCCTTTCCTCGTCCCCAAATTCATCACCAATATCGCTTCGGGCCATATCGCCATACGCTATGGTTTCCGCGGCCCCAATTTCGGCGTGTCGTCGGCCTGCGCCACCTCGGCCCATGCCATCCTGACGGCATCGTCCCAGATTCAGCTGGGCCGGGCCGACATCATGATTTCGGGCGGCACGGAAGCTCCGGTCAGCATTCCCGGCATCGGCGGTTTCAACGCGGCCCACGCCCTTTCCACCAACAACGAAGAATACCAGACCGCATCGCGTCCGTTCGATGCCACGCGCGATGGTTTCGTGATGGGCGAAGGCTCCGCCGTCCTCGTGGTCGAGGAATATGAGCACGCCCGTCGCCGCGGTGCCCATATGTATGCCGAGATCGTCGGTTTCGGCATGACCTGCGACGCCTGGCATATCACCGCTCCGCGGGAAGACGGCCAGAGTGCGGGCGATGCCATGGAACTGGCCCTTCGCGAGGCAGGCCTCCGGCCGGCCGACGTCGACTACATCAATGCCCACGGCACCTCTACGCCGCTGGGCGACCTGGCCGAGATCCGTGCCATCCTGCGCGTGTTCGGCGAGGATGCTTACAAGGTCAACATCAGCTCCACCAAGTCGATGACCGGCCATATGATGGGCGCTGCCGGCGCCGTGGAAGCGCTGGCCTGCATCCATGCCATCCAGGACGGCGTGATTCCGCCCACCGTCCATTTCAAAAACGAAGACCCGCAGATCGACTACCGGCTTAACCTCACGCTCAACGAGCGTCAGGAGCGGCGTGTGCGGGTCGCCCTGAGCAACAACTTCGGATTCGGCGGGCAGAACGCCAGCCTCATCTTCCGGGCTATTTAAGTGTCGTATAGATCAGATTGATCACAGGATGACGGAGGTCTTCCGTGCCGTTGAGCTCACTCTGTGTGTAGAAGAAGTAATCGGCCAGGAAGGTGGTTTCTCCCGTATAAGAATTGTAGGTACTGACGTAGGGCATCATCCACAGGTCGTCGTAGGCCGTCAGCTGGCTGCGGTCGGTACGGACGAGTTTCTGGAGATAGATGCTCACATTCGAGTCATAGCATAGATTGGAGCGGTCGATGTCTCCGCTTTCCATGCTTTCATCTTCGATTTCCACCAGGGGCGTGTAGCGGACGTATACATCCTTGCGCACGCGCTTGCACGGGAAGAGAGACGTCGAATAGCACTCGAACTGCTGGCCGTCTCCGGAGTATTCGAAGGGGAAACTGAGGGTGGCTTTGGCGATGATCAGGTTGTCGAGCGAAATCTGGTTGTCGGCTGCCCAGCGGGCCACGGCATCGCGGAGTTCGCGTGCGTCGACATGGGGCTTGATGCCGCAGAGACCCTCCATGAAGATGCCGTCTGTCGCCAGCGGGCTTTCCATGGGACGGGCCCCCGAAGTGCAGACGTTCACGGTTCGCTTCATCCCCATCAGGAAGGTGGCGATGGCGCGCTTGCGTACGCCGTCTTCGTCGTCATAATCGTAGGTCAGGTTGATATACGAAGAGCTCAGGTCGAACACATTGAGCCGTCCGCCCAGCATGCCTTCTTCCGGATCGTCGCAACGCAGGTAGAAGCCGTGGAAAGCCTTCATGAAGAGTTCGGCGCTGTCGCGCGTAGCCATCGGGATCTGGAAGAGTTCCTCACCCAGTTTCTTGTTCAGCGGTACGGAGATGGAACTGCCGCCCGTGTAGACGAATCTGCCTTCGTTGAGCACTTCCGGTTCGTAGTCAGCGGCACTCAGGCTGTTGTTGTAGATCATCGTGGAGTCGAGATCTACGCGGAGGCGGTGCAGATAGAGGTTCTGCGGGATATGGAGCTGCGTGGCGTCGATCACCAGCGTGGAGTCACTCACTAGAACCATCTCCAGACTGTGGACCGAGGGGTTCCGGCCCCATTCGACGGAATCGTAGGCGGAGGTTACCGACACGGCGGCATCGCAGTGGAAAAGCCCGTAGCGTACGGAACGGATGGCGCCGACGGTGGCGCTCTGGGAGACGGAGGTCTGCAGGCTGTCGGCCATCTTCAGGCCGACAGGCAGGTCGATGGTCGCCGTGCGGATGGAAATATCCTGATTGTCGGGCACCAGCGCGGAGCCCAGGGTGTTGTCGGTGGTGATACAGGAAACGAGGCAGGACAAGGTCAGCAGCGCTGCCAAGCCGAAGGAAACCCCTGTTTTTTTCATCTCTTGTCGCTAATCTTTTAACAGGTCGTCGTAAAATTGGTCGTAAGCCCGGACGTATTGGCTGTAATCCTGGCTGATGGGGGTGTGAGGCAGAACCGGGAGCTTGCGCCGGTTGACCTCTGCCATCAGGCGGGCATCGACTTCAGGCACGCCGGCGACGATGCCGTCGGCATACTGGATGGCCAGTTTCGCAAGATTTATGCCACTGGGCTCGGCCAGGACCGCCACGTCCTCCGGCAGGAGGGCGCCGGTGGCGACCTTGTCGACCACGTTGTCGCTCAGGCGGGCGTCGAGCATCTCGTTGTAGAGCGAGAGCACCACCTTGGCGTCGGTAAAGATGGGATCTTCGTGGTATACTTTCTTCAGGTACACGGGCAGGAAGTGAGAGACCCATCCCTGACAGTGTACGATGTCGGGTTTCCAGCGGAGCTTCTTGACGGTCTCGAGCACGCCCCTTGCAAAAAAGATGGCGCGTTCGTCGTTGTCCTTGAAATCGTTGCCTTCTGCGTCCTGGTAGATGAATTTGCGATGGAAGTAGTCTTCGTTGTCGATGAAGTAGACCTGCATGCGGGCCGAAGAGATGGAGGAAACCTTGATGACCAGCGGGCGGTCCGCATTGTTGATGATGAGGTTCATCCCCGACAGGCGGATGACTTCGTGCAGCTGGTTGCGGCGTTCGTTGATCGTGCCATATCGCGGCATGAAGGAGCGGATCTCCTTCCCGCTCTCCTGGATCCCCTGCGGCAGATACCTTCCCAGCACAGATATGTCTGTTTCAGGCATATAGGGGAAGATCTCGGAGTTCACGAACAGTACTCGTACAGGTTCTTCCATCTTTTTAAGACATTTTAAGGCAAATTCGACACAAAGATAATAAATTATTTTGATTATCTTTGCAACCTGACCCGAAAATGGCTGCGAAAGGTAAAAATATAGTACACAAGCGGTTGATTCGTTCCTACGTCACCTCGGTCATCAGCATTTCGCTGGTGCTCGTGCTGATGTCGGCCGCTGCCGTCTTCGCCGTCAACGCCGGTGGCCTGGCGCGCTGGTTCAAGGAGAACATGGCGGTGTCGGTGATGCTCAAGCAGTCGACCTCCGAGAAGGAGGGCCGGGCGCTGGCTGAGCAGCTGGCCGAACGTCCCTATGTGAAGGAAAGCCGCTTCGTCTCGAAAGAAGAGGGCGCCGAGGAGATGAAAGGCCTCCTGGGCGAAGATTTCCTCTCGGTCTTCGAGAGTTCCCCGATCCCCATCTCCATCGACCTGAAACTCGACGGCGACTATATCACCAAAGACTCGCTCGAATGGGTCAAGGCCAGCCTGCTCGACAACCGTTTCGTCGAAGAGGTGGTCTACCAGGAGACGCTGGTCGATGCGCTCAACGCCAACCTGCGCAGCATCAGCCTGGTGCTGGGGGTCGTGATCGCGCTGCTGCTGGTCATTTCGTTCGCCCTGATCAGCAACACGGTGCGGCTCAACATTTACGCCCGCCGCTTCACCATCCACACCATGAGCCTGGTGGGGGCCAAGCGCTCCTTCATCGCGCGGCCTTTCCTCTGGCAGGCGGTGGTTCAGGGCGCCGTGGCCGGCATCATCGCCTCGGGCATCCTCTACGCCATCATCCGCTACCTGAGCCGCGACTCCGACCTGATGGGCATGATCCTTGACATGCGGCTGGTGTGGGCGGTCCTTGTGGGAACGGTGCTGCTGGGCATCCTGATCTGTGTCATCTCCACGGCCTTTGTGGTCAACAAGGTGGCCTTCGGCAGCAAAGACGATTTGTATTATTAGCAAGATAACCATGGCAAATTTCTCCCTGCCTAAAAAGAACGTGACACTCATCGGCATCGGCCTGCTGGTGATGGTGCTGGGCTTCATCCTGATGCTCGGCGGCGGATCGTCCGACCCGAACGTCTTCAATCCCGAAATGTTCAACGCCCGCCGCCTGGTGGTGTCGCCCGTCATCATCTGCATCGGCATCGGCGTGATTATCTGGGGCATCATGCGCAAGCCCCGCGATGAAAAAGAAGAGCGATGAGTTGGATTGAAGCGATTATCCTGGGCATCGTCCAGGGCCTCACGGAGTTCCTTCCCGTGAGCAGCAGCGGCCACTTGGCCATCGGCAAGGCCCTCTTCGGCATCGAGACGGCCGACCTCAGTTTCGAAGTGGCGGTCCACGCTGCTACGGTACTGGCCACCATCGTCGTGTTCTGGAAAGATATCGTCAAACTTCTGCAGGGGCTTTTCCAATTCAAGATGAATCCTGAAACGCGCTACCTCCTGCTCATCCTCCTGTCGATGGTACCGGTCTTCGTCGTGGGGATGTTCTTCAAGGATCAGGTGGAGTCGATTTTCGGCAGCGGCCTGCTGGTCGTTGGTTTTGCGCTCATCGTGACGGCCTTCCTGCTTTTCCTTTCGGAAACCCTGGCTGCCCGCCGTGGCGGCGAAGGGGGACCGGTTACCTGGAAATCGGCCCTTTGGATGGGTCTGGCGCAGGCGGTAGCCGTGATTCCCGGTCTCTCGCGCAGCGGCTCGACCATCGCCACGGGCCTGCTCTGCGGCGTGAAGAAGGAAGAAGTCACGCGATTCTCCTTCCTGATGGTGCTGGTTCCCATCCTGGGCGAGGCTTTCCTCGACGTGGTGGGGGGTGATTTCGCAGCCAGCAGTATCGGCGTGCTGCCCCTGGTGCTGGGTTTCGTGGCCGCGTTCTTCTCCGGACTCTTTGCCTGCCGATTCATGATCGCCATCGTCAAGCAGGCGAAACTCCGCTGGTTTGCGCTCTACTGCGCCATCGTGGGCCTGGCCTGCATCATTTCGACCCTGTTCTGATTTCCCATGGCTGAGGGCGGGAAATACTATTTCGTGTGCGACCTGCACCTGGGCGTCCCCGACTCTGACGGGACGCGCGAACGGCTCTTCGTCGATTTCCTGAAAGGCCTGCCCGCCGATGCGAAGGGTCTTTTCCTGCTGGGCGACATCTTCGACTTCTGGGTGGACTACCACGATGTGGTGCCCCGGGGCAACGTCCGCGCGCTGGCGGCCATCGCAGCCGTGGCGGAGCGAATGCCCGTGTGGTATTTCCGTGGCAACCACGACTGGTGGATCAGCGATTATTTCGAAAAGGAACTGGGCGTCAAGATCGTACAGGAGCCCTATGTGGTGGTGGACCTCGACGGACGCCAGGCCTGCATCGGGCACGGCGATACGCTGGGCTGCCGCGACGCCAAGTCGTGGATGGTGTTCCACATCTTCCGCAACAAGGCGCTGATCGCCCTGCTCAAGGCCTTCCATCCACGCTGGGTCTTCGCCCTGGCCCACAGGTGGTCGGCCTACAGCAAGAAGCACCATCCCGACCGTGCCATCACGGTCGACCGTGAAAGCGGCATCTACCGCTTCGCCAACGAATTCGGAAAAACCCGTCCCATCGACCTCTACATCTTCGGGCATTGGCATTCCCCCGCTCACCTCGAGGTGGAAAGCGGCGGCGAGCTCTATGTCATCGGTGACTGGTCGCAGGGAGTAAACTACCTGGCTATTTGAATTTTTCCGGGATGGGGACCTCGGGTTTCGGCTTGCCGAAAATCAGCCAGTAGAGGTCGTCGAATTCGCCGCGTTGCCAGATTCCTACCAGTTCTTCCAGGTCCTTGTCTTCCCCGAAACGGTCGTAGGGCTGCTTGAGGTTCCCCTTGAAGACTTTGGCCACACCTTGCCAGAAACCCGCCGCGGCGCCGCCCATATAGTTTTTCAGGATGTAGTAGGGGGTCAGGCCGCATTCGCGGTCGATGAGCCGGATCATCATCAGACCCTGCTTGAGGGTGAGTTTGCGGAACAGCGGGTCGAACTCCTTGAGCAACTCATCTTTCAGTTTGCTCAGGTATTTATCCTGCTGGCGCTTGGTGTAGTGTTCGGCTTCGAACAGGCTGTCGGTCTGCTTGATGATGTGGCTGATGGCCAGGGCATAGGGATAGGCCTTGCTGAAATTGTGGACGCGCTTGTAGTATTTCACCCACTCGCGCCGCTTCATCGTCTTTTTCGGGTGGATGACTGCGGGTGGGATCTCATCGAGATAGATGGTGTCCTTCCCGTTCACGTAGTATTCCATCACGTTCACTTCCCGCCGGTTCTGGGCGGAGACCGAAGGAAGCAGGACGAGGGCCAGGAGAAAGGCCGTGGCGAACCGGGATAGGATTTTCATCTAATTTTTCGTAAATTTACGACTTAATCCGTAAAAGTGATGTTCGACCTTGCAAATTTCACGCCGTGGGTGCTGTTTTCCGATGCGGGAATCATCTGCGGCCTGTTGCTCATCGGGAAGTTGATCCGGGTGAAAGTTCCCCTCGTACAGAAGCTTTTCATCCCGCCGAGCCTGCTGGCCGGACTCCTGGGCCTGACCTTCGGCCCGAACGGGCTGGGCTGGCTGCCGCTCTCCAACAACATCGGCACCTATTCGGCCCTCCTCATCGCCGTGGTCTTCGCCGCGCTGCCCTTTTCCTCGCCCCATTTCAAGCTGAAACAGGTGGTGAACCGGGTGGGCCCGATGTGGGTGTATTCCCAGTTCGGGATGCTGTTCCAGTGGGCGGTGATGGGACTCTTCGGCCTGCTGGTGCTGCGGCTCATCTGGCCGGAGCTCCATCCGGCTTTCGGCGTGATGCTCCCCACGGGTTTCTATGGCGGGCACGGCACAGCGGCCGCCATCGGCTCGGCTTTCCATGGCCTGGGCTGGGATGAGGCCGCGAGCCTGGGCATGACCACCGCCACCATCGGTGTGATCGTGGCCATCCTGGGCGGCCTGCTTTTCATCAAGCGGGCAACCCGCAGGGGCCATACTTCCTACATTGTCGATTTCAGCGACCTGCCCGACGAATACCGCAGCGGCCTGCTGCCCGAGGAAAAGCGCGAGCCCACCGCCGTGGGCACGACCTCGCCCATCTCCATCGATTCGCACATGTTCCATCTCGCACTCGTGATGGTGGCGGCCTTCGGCGGCTATATGCTGAGCCGGGGCGTGAAACTGCTCTGGCCGGCCCTGGAACTGCCGGTGTTCAGCTGTGCCTTCGTGATGGGCATGCTCTTCAAGGCAATCTTCAACAAAGTGGGGGCTTCCCGTTACATTGATCCGCGCACGACGGTGGGCATCAGCAGCACGGCCACCGATCTGCTGGTGACGTGCGGCGTGGCTGCCATCAAGCTCGGCGTCGTAGTGAAATATGCACTGCCGCTGGTCGTGCTGACGGTGGCGGGCATCGCCCTGACAATCTTCACCGTGTTCTGGTTCGGCCGCCGGCTCAACGAGAAGGACTGGTTTGAGAAATCGATCTTTGCCTGGGGCTGGTGGACGGGGACCATGGCCATGGGCATCGCCCTGCTGCGCATTGTCGACCCGAAGATGCAGAGCAAGGCGATGGACGACTATGCGCTGGCCTATCTCCCCTGCGCCCCGGTCGAGATCCTGCTCATCACCTTCGTGCCCATCCTTTTCGCCGCCGGCGCGGGCCTCTGGCTGATGCTTGGCTGCCTGGTGGCATCTTTGCTGCTTCTCTTGCTGGCCCGTAAACTCCATTGGTGGAAATGAAATCATTGAGGATTCTCCTTCCCGCGCTGCTGCTTTCCGCGGCGGCCTTTGCACAAGACCCTGGCGACGCGACGCTGCTGCAGCGGGCACAGCGGCTGCACGACCGCATCGTATCGATCGACACGCACACCGATACGGCGCTGGAACTCATCCGGGACAGCGTGGACATGAACCGGGTGCAGGCTTCGTTCCCGCGCTTGCGGGAGGGACGCGTGGACTGCTGCTTCTATCCCATCTTCACGGAACAGGGACCGCTCGACGAGGCTTCGGAGCAGGCGGCTTTCGAGAAGGCCATCGGCCAGATGAAAGCCATCCGCGCCTACATCGAGGCACGCCCCCGCGAAGCCCGCATCGCCCTGACGGTCAAGGATATCGAGCGTAACAAAAAGAAACGTCGCCTGAGCCTGGTGATGGGTCTGGAGAATGCGTATCCCATCGGCCGCGACCTGTCGCGCCTGCAGGACTTTTACGACCTGGGCACCCGCATCGTCACGCTCTGCCACAACTACGACAACGACGTGTGCGACGCCTCGCGCTATCCCGAAAAGACCTGGGGCGGACTTTCGCCCTTCGGCCGGGAACTCGTTCAGGAAATGAACCGCCTGGGCATCATCGTGGACTGCTCGCACGCTTCTACCCAGACGCTTTACGACTGCCTGGCACTCAGCACCACACCTGTGGTATGTTCGCACTCGTGCGTGTACGCGATCAAGGACCATCCACGCAACCTCACCGACGACGAAATCCGCGCCATTGCGGCCAAAGGCGGGGTGATCCAGGTCACGACGGGCCGCTGGGCGCTCTCCTGGCTGCCGTCCGCCGAGGTGAACATCGGCACCTTCTGCGATCATGTGGAATACATCCGCAACCTTGTGGGCGTCGAATACGTGGGCATCGGTACCGATTTCGACGGGGGCGGCGGGATGCGCCAGCTGGAAGATGCCTCGCGGATGAAGGACATCACCGTGGAACTGATGCGCCGCGGCTGGACCGTCCATGAGATCGAACTCTTCTGGGGCGGCAATTTCCTCCGGGTTATGCGTGCGGTCGAAAACGCCAAAAAATAGAATCGTTTCAAGTCGGCTAAACGCCTGCTTTGTCAGTAAGTTAAGTATCAAAAATTTTTGTCGAAAAATTCGCAAAAGTTTTTGGTATTTAATTTTTTTGTGTACCTTTGCAACCCTGTGTCTTATGCTCGAAGTGTGCTAAGACACTGGCAGTTAGAAGTTTAAGGTATTTTTAAAGTAATAAAGGCTATGTTACAACCTAAGAAAACCAAGTTCAGAAGACAGCAGAAAGGTCGCATGAAAGGTATCGCCCAGCGCGGTAGCCAGCTGGCCTTCGGGTCCTTCGGCATCAAGACGATGGAGAGCTGCTGGCTCACCGGTCAGCAGATCGAAGCTGCCCGTCAGGCTGTTGTCCGTTACATGAAACGTGAAGGTAAGATCTGGATCCGCGTATTCCCGGATAAGCCCTATACCAAGAAACCGGCCGAAGTCCGTATGGGTAAGGGTAAAGGTAACCCGGAAGGTTTCGTGGCTCCCATC
>Ga0265298_10005752_pt1 | contig 15447 bp, 13 predicted proteins | sample AusTroGonzalo_MG_3_FD_193486 | JGI IMG/M metagenome (GOLD analysis project Ga0265298, IMG submission 193486) | Bovine rumen microbial communities from tropical cattle in Woodstock, Queensland, Australia - Gonzalo_01 | ecosystem: Host-associated > Mammals > Digestive system > Stomach > Rumen ... | reverse complement strand
CTGTTGCGGATGATCTTCCGGTCGGTCATCGTGGCTCCGTGCTTGGTGAACTGGATGATGCTGTTCAGGGCGATGCAGATGAAGAACAGGCACGCGAAGAGGGTGTGTATGATATGGGAAGCCTGCATCGGCAACTGGAAAAAGCCGACGGGCGTATCGGGCGATATCCAACTCACTTTGCAAGGGAACAGCACGATGCCGAGGCCGAAGATGCCGGACAGCGTGGTGATCAGGTTGTCCGTCCAGTCATAGCCGATATAGGAGATCAGGACGATGCAGGCGGGGACCAGCACGCCTACCAGGGCGGGGCTCAGGTAATAGGACGCGGAGATGCTCCACCACCATTCGGTCTGGCAGGGTCCGACGTGTTCGGCGATGCCGGCCGAGAACAGGGCCAGCCAGGGCAGGATAACGCCGAGTATTCCGCAGACGTTGCGGATCCGCAGGTACATTTTCTCTTCTTTGGTGTTTTTAGGTGCCATAAATCAGCGGTCAAGGTTAAAACGATACCAAATTTACGAAAATAAATTGAGTTGGCAGAAATTTTGTATCTTTAACCCCGGATAACACTGATATACTATGCGTAAATACCTCCTTATCCTCCTGCTGGCGCTGACAGCGGCCAGCTGCGCGACCCTTCGGGCGCCGGCCAAGCTCGAGCGTTTCGTGAACCGGGTCGAGCGCAACGCCGACCATTACCGTCCCTATCAGTGGGACCGGGCGAACCGTCATTATGAGGCCCTCATCCGGGAGTATATCGACAATTACCGGATGTACACCATCGCCGAGAAGCAGCAGGCGATGTCCGCCATCGGCCGTTACCACGCGATTCTCGTGGACCACGGCATCAAGCAGGGCATCGGCTTCCTCGGGAGCCTGGGCAGCTACGCAGGCGGCCTGCTCGATGTCCTGAGGCAGGACGTCGGAGCCGTCGAAGACTTCCTCCAGAGCGTGCTGGGGCTTGGAAAGAAGGAAGTAGGGAACGCCGTAGACCTTCTTAAGAAGAACTTGGCAGAGTAATCCGCCGGATGTTGCAGCCGGCATAGTTGCCGAGCACGATCAGCGGATAATACCACAGCAAGTCGGGACTCCACGTCCAGGCCGCGACGATGTACGTCACGTCGGCGATGGAGTGGTAGAAACCGCACAGAATGAACAAGGGGACGCCGAACACGATCGGGAGGATGTTCCCCTTGTTTTTATATAGCCATACGGCAATGTCGATGATGAGGCCGCAGCCCGCGGCGCGGAGGAAACTCCGCCAGGGGCCCTGGGCGATGCGTCCCGCCACGATGTCCTTCGCGCGGGCGACGGGCTCGCCGCCGAGGGAAAGCATCAGCAGGCCCAGCAGGGCGCAGCCGATGATATTGAAGAACCAGACCTTGGTCAGGGCCGGAATGTCGTTCGTGACGCCGGCCATTCCCGTATAGAGGGGAACGCTGAACAGCACCACGCAGATGAGTCCGAAGCCGAAGATGATGGCGCCGGGAATCCCTCCGAGCGCCAGGAAGCCGGCGGCCCCCAGGCCGATCAGGATGCCGGAGAAAAGGGCCTTGCGGTTCATCGTTTCATCGCGTTTTCAACCTCGTCGGGGAAGATCGGGAGGCGCTGCGAGCCGAGCCGGCGGGCGCCGTTTTTCGTCACGAGGACGTCATCTTCCAGGCGGATGCCGCCGAAGTCGTAATAGGATTCCAGTTTGCCGAAGTTCACGAAGCCCTTGCCGGTGCCTTCGCTCTTCCACTGCTCGATGAGGGCGGGGATGAAGTAGATACCGGGTTCGTCCGTGATCACATGGCCGGGCTGCAGACGGCGGGCCATGCGGAGAGAGCCGAGGCCCAGCTGCTTCGCGCGCGTCTGGTCGGGGTCGTAGCCCACCCAGTTCTCGTTCAGGTCCTCCATGTCGTGGACGTCCAGGCCCATGTTGTGGCCGAGGCCGTGCGGCTGGAAGAGGCCGGCGATGCCGAGAGCGACCATCTCGTCCAGGTCACCCTTCACGAGGTCGAGGGCGGAGAGGCCCTCCAGCATCTTGCGGGCGACGGCGAGGTGGACTTCCCGGTAGGTGACGCCGGGCTTCACAAGGCTGAACGCCAATTCGTTACAGTCGCAGACGATCTGGTAGACCTCGCGCTGCTTGGGAGTGAACTTGCCGGAGGTAGGATAGGTGCGGGTGAAGTCGGAGGCATAATGCTCGTTGCTCTCCACGCCTGCGTCGATGACCATCAGCTTGCCGGGTTCGATGATCTTGTCGTGCAGGTGGTTGTGCAGGGTTTCACCATGCTGGGTGAGGATGGTGGGGAAGGAGACGCCCCAGCCCTCCGCGAGGGCCACGCCTTCCATCTTGCCCACGATGTCCTGCTCCACGATGCCGGGGCGGATGCTGTCGCGCGCGACGGAGTGCATCTTGAAGCCGAGGTCGCAGGCCGCGTCAATGGCGGCGATTTCCACGTCCTCCTTGATCAGACGCATCGAGATGATGGCCTTGGTGAGGACCTCGGAGACGCCCAGGTCGATGCGGGCGCGGCCGAGCATCTGCATCAGACGCAGGGTGTTGAAGTAGCGGGACGGGGCGATGTAATGGACCTTGCGACCGGCCTTCAGCGCGGCCTTCACGTCCTTGTCGACCTTGGCGTAGGGGGCGGTGTCCGCGACGCCTACGAGGGCCGCTTTCGATGCGATCGTGGGCTGCGGGCCCATCCAGATGATGTCGCCGATTTCGACGTCATCGGCATAAATGGTCTCCTTGCCGCTGTCAATGTCCAGGACGGCGGCGTACATCGGGTCGTCGAGGCCCATATAATAGAGCCAGGTGCTGTCCTGGCGCCATTTGTAGCAGTTGTCCTTGTACTGGGCGGGCGCTTCGGCATTGCCCACCAGGAGAATGATTCCGTCGGCACCGGCCTGGCGCATCTTCTGGAGAAGGGTTTTGCGCCGCCGGACATATACATCTTTAGCAAACATAGGAGACGTGGTTTTGTTTTCTACAAATATAATCAATACTTTTGCAAAGTGGAAACCTTTATCGCCATACTTGCCATCGTGCTGGGCCTGGTGGGAATCGTGGGCAGCATCGCCCCCGGCCTGCCCGGACCGCCCCTGAGCTGGGTGGGTCTGCTGGTCCTATATCTGTGGGGCGGCGGCACCGACGGCGGCGGCGATCCGATGACGCTGCGGTTCCTCCTGCTCTGGCTGGCGGTCACCGTCATAGTGACCATCGTCGATTATATCGTCCCGGCTTATTTCACGAAGCTGACCGGCGGCTCCAAGGCCGGCGGCTGGGGCGCGATCATCGGCCTGTTCGCGGGCCTGGTGTACCCGCCCGTCGGCATGATCCTGGGGTCCCTCGTCGGTGCCTTCGTCGCGGAACTCGTATTTGCGAAGAAAGACACCGTGACCTCCCTTAAGTCGGCCCTCGGTGCCTTTCTCGGCTTTATCTTCGGTACCGGCGCGAAACTCATCGCGTCCGGCATCATGCTGTTCTATATCGTCGTATTCGCGTTCTAGACCTCGGTCGCGGTAGCGAACTCGTGGAGGAAGCGCATGTCGTTCTCGAAGTAGTGGCGGAGGTCATTGACCTGCCACTTGAGCATCGCGATGCGCTCGACACCCATGCCGAAGGCGAAACCGCTGTAGACCTTGGAGTCGATGCCGCTGGCCTCGAGGACGTTCGGGTCCACCATGCCGCAGCCCATGATCTCGAGCCAGCCGGTACCCTTGCAGATGTTGCAGCCCTTGCCCTTGCAGATGTTGCAGCTCACGTCGACCTCCGCGGAGGGCTCGGTGAACGGGAAGTAGGACGGGCGCATCCGGATCTGGGTGTCCGGACCGAACATTTCACGGGCGAACAGGAGGATGGCCTGCTTGAGGTCCGCGAAAGTGACGTTCTTGTCGATGTAAAGGCCTTCTACCTGGTGGAAGATGCAGTGCGCGCGGGCGCTGATGGCCTCGTTGCGGAACACGCGGCCCGGGCAGATCACGCGGATCGGGAGGGGCTGGGATTCCATGGTGCGCACCTGCACGGAAGAGGTGTGGGTGCGGAGAAGGAGGGGATTCAGGTGGCCGGTGCTGACGAAGAAAGTGTCCTGCATCTCGCGGGCCGGGTGGTTCGGCGGGAAGTTGAGGGCCTCGAACACGTGCCAGTCGTCCTCTATCTCCGGGCCTTCGGCTACGTCATAGCCGAACTTGCGGAAGATGTCCACGATTTCCTGGCGGACGATGGAGACGGGATGGCGGGAACCCAGTTCAAAGGGATCGCCGGGCATCGAGAGGTCCTGCTTCGGGGCGAGGTCCACGGCGGCGGCCGAGGCCTGCTCCTTCAGTTCGTCGATCCGGGCGGCGACGCTCTTCTTGAGTTCGTTGAGCTTCTGGCCGTACTCGCGCTTCATTTCAGGCGCGACGCTGCGGAACTGCTCCATCAGCGCGGTGACGGATCCCTTCTTGCCGAGGAACCGGACGCGGGCCTCCTCCACTTCCTTCAGCGTGGCGGCCTTGAGTTCGGAAAGCTCTTTCTGTATCTGTTCGATGGCTTCTTTCATGTTCTTTCTCTTCTAAAATCCCGCAAAGATAACTATTTTCCTTCGTTTTTGAGCTCGGCGGTCGCTTTTTCCGCCTTGGCCTTGCGTTTGTCGCGGGCTTTTTGGTTCCGCTGGCCGGTGGTTTTCCAGTATTTCTTCCACTGTTCCTCGGTGAAGAAGCGCTTGTAGGTGTCGTCGATCTGCTGCATCCACTTGTCCTGGACGTTCTGGTAGAGATCGGAATTGCCTACCTTCGTCTTCTGGAGTTCGGTCAGTTCTTCCTCCATGGCGATGAGGTCATGGGTGAGGGTGGAATCGACATAGAACTCCTGCCAGTATTCGAGGTCGAGCTGGTCCACGAGTCTCTTGACCTGGGTGTCGATGTACTCCATCCGCTGCTTTTCGCGCTGTTCCGGCGTCTGCTGGCCCTGGTTCTGGGCATGCAGGGCGACGGAGCCCACGAGGAGGGCCGCCGCCAGCATCCATAAGTTTTTCATCCCTTGATAAATTTTCATAAATTTGCAATTACTTGCAACCCGGCAAAAATAACAATAATTGCACAAACACCCAAATACATGCATAAAACGCACCTGACTCTCCTCCTCGCCGCCGTCTTCGCCCTTGTTCCGGCCTTCGACGGCAATACATGCACGAACGTCATCGTCACCAAGGGCGCCAGCAAGGACGGGTCCACCCTCGTCACCTACGCGGCGGACTCCCATTACCTGTTCGGAGAACTGTACTACCATCCCGCCGCGGACTGGAAGCCCGGTTCCCTGCTGAAGGTCTATGAATGGGACACCAACAAATACCTCGGCGAAATCGACCAGGTCCCCCACACTTACCAGACCGTGGGCAACATGAACGAGAAGCAGGTCATCATCACCGAGACCACCTGGGGCGGCCGTGAGGAACTGATGGACCGCCGGGGCCGCATCGACTACGGCTCCCTCATCTATATCGCCCTGCAGCGGGCCTCTACGGCCCGGGAGGCCATCCAGATCATCGTGGACCTGGCCAACGAGCACGGCTACGCCTCCGAAGGCGAGACCTTGTCCATCGCCGACAAGAACGAAGCCTGGATCATGGAAATCATCGGCAAGGGCACCCGCATCCGGAACGGTGTCAATGCGGACAAGGGCGTCGTCTGGGTGGCGCTCCGCGTGCCGGACGGCGCTATCTGCGCCCACGCGAACCAGGCCCGCATCGGCGCTTTCCCCCTGAAGGATCCCGACAACTGCATGTATGCGAAGGATGTCATTTCCTTCGCCCGCAACCGGGGTTATTTCGAAGGAGCCGATGAGGAGTTCAGCTTCAAGAAGGCCTATGGACCGGCCGATTTCGGCACCGTGCGTGGCTGCGACGCCCGCGTCTGGAGCGCCTTCAACATCCTTTCCGGCGGCTGGTTCTCCTACTATGATGTCAATGGTAACGCGGTCACCAAGGATGCCTCCGACTTCCTGGACTATGCCATGGGCTACAACCTGGACGGCGACCTGCCGCTGTTCATCTACCCGCGGGAGAAGGTGTCCGTAAAGGCCCTGGCCGACGTGATGCGCGACCACTTCGAGGGTACGCCGATGGACATGACCCAGGATATCGGCGCGGGCGGCAACGCCCTCCCGTACCGGTGGAGGCCGATGGAATACAAGGTCGAGGACAAGACCTATCTGAACGAGCGCGCCATCGCGACCCAGCAGACCGGATTCTGGATGGTGGGCCAGGCCCGCGACTATGTTCCGGACGAGGTGGGCGGCATCCTGTGGTTCGGTACCGACGATGCGGCAACGTCCTATGTGACGCCGATTTATACCTCCACGAGCAAGGTCCCTGAGTGCTTCCGCGAGGGGAACGGCGACCTGCTCCATTATTCCCCCACCGCCTCCTTCTGGATCAACAACCGCGTGGCGAACGCCTGCTACAAGATGTACAACATCATGGCCCCGCACGTCCGCAAGATGGCCGATGCGTTCGAAATCGACCAGATGGAGCACAAGACGCACTCGGTGGACAGCGCCGCCGTGGTCCTGTACAACGAGGTGGCGGTGAAGCTCCAGGACAAGATGTTGTCCAACCGGACCTCGATGGTCTCGCGCAAGCCTTTCGCAAAGGTGACGAAATACGTCACGGACTACACGGTAAAGACGGCGCAGGACCAGTTCGAAGCCTGGGTGGCCCTGGAGGAAGAACTCCTTGTCAAGTTCATCGACGGCAACGTGAAGCCGCAGGACGAGGAGGGCAAATTCAAGCACTCCGAGTTCTCCGAGAAGCTGCCCGAGAAGGTCGAATGGCCGGGCTACACCGAACTTTGGAAAGAAACTGTTGCCCGCGAGGCAGGAGATGTTTTGAAGGTTAAGGAATAATGCGATTTTTGTGTATATTTGTAATCAGAATAACACAAAACGCTAATAACCATGAATAACGCCATCCTTAACTTCCCGGTTCCGGCCAACGAACCGGTCAAGCCGTATCTTGCCGGTTCTCCGGAACGCATCGCTCTCGATGCCGAACTGGAACGGCAGTGGAACACCGTCCTGGACATCCCGATCATCATCGGCGGCAAGGAAATCCGCACCGGCGACATCGGCACGGTCGTGTGCCCGCATGACCACAAGCATGTGCTGGCCACCTTCCACAAGGTTTCCGAGAAGGAGGTGAAGATGGCCATCGACGCCGCGATGGAGGCCCATAAGATCTGGTCGGAGACTCCTTGGACCACCCGCGCCGCCATCGTCCTGAAGATGGCCGAACTCCTGGCGACGAAGTATCGTCCCATCATGAACGCCGCCTGCATGCTGGGCCAGTCGAAGAACATCTATCAGGCCGAGATTGACTCCGCCTGCGAGACCATCGATTTCTTCCGCTACAACGTGCACTATGCGTCCAAGATCTACGGCATGCAGCCGAAGGACGGCAACATGAACATCAACCACACCGAGTACCGTCCGCTGGAAGGCTTCATCCTGGCGGTGACTCCGTTCAATTTCACCTCCATCGCCTCCAACCTGTGCATGACGCCGGTCCTGATGGGCAATGTCGCCCTCTGGAAGCCGTCCACGACCGCCACCCTCTCGAACTACTACCTGATGCAGCTGTACAAGGAAGCGGGCCTTCCGGACGGCGTCATCAACTTCCTGCCGGGCAGCGGCGCCCTCATCGGCAAGGTCGCGACTTCGTCCAAGTGGTTCTCCGGCATCCATTTCACCGGCTCCACCGGCACCTTCAACAGCCTCTGGCGCCAGGCGGGCGAGAACCTGGGCAAGTACGTGAGCTACCCGCGCCTCGTGGGCGAGACGGGCGGCAAGGACTTCATCTTCGTGCACCCGAGCGCCGATGTGAAGGCCGTCGCCTGCGCCGCTTTCTGCGGTGCGTTCGAGTTCCAGGGCCAGAAGTGCTCCGCGGCCTCCCGCATGTACATCCCGAAGAGCTTGTGGCCGGAAGTCCTCACCATCATGAAGAAGTTCGCCGCCGAGGTGAAGATGGGCGATGTCCGCGACCACTCCAACTTCATCAACGCGGTCATCGACGAGAAGTCCTGGGACAACATCGACAGTTACATCTCCTATGCGGAGAAATCCAAGGACGCGAAGATCGTCCTCGGCGGAAAGCGCGACAAGAGTGTCGGCTACTTCGTCCAGCCGACGGTCATCGAGACCACGGACCCGCACTTCAAGTCGATGGAAGAAGAAATCTTCGGCCCGGTCCTCACCGTCTTCCCGTACGATGACGACAAGGTCGATGAGACCGTGAAGCTCTGCGACACCACCTCTCCGTACGGCCTCACCGGCGCCGTGTTCGGCTGCGACCGCCTCGCCGTGGAGAAGATCACCGACGCCCTCCGCTATGCGGCCGGCAACTTCTACATCAACGACAAGCCCACGGGGGCGGTCGTCGGCAACCAGCCCTTCGGCGGCGCCCGCGCGTCCGGCACCAACGACAAGGCCGGCGGCGAGTTCAACCTCATCCGCTGGATCATCCCGCGCGTCATCAAGGAAACCCTCGTCTCCCCGACGGACTACCGGTACACTTACATGAAATAGAAGAAAGCCCGGCCATGACGGTCGGGCTTTCTTGTCATTTCGAGCGCAGTCGAGAAATCTATTCCTTGTTCACGGCCTCGGCAAGCTTCCTCGCCAATTCCAGGAACGCCATCGAATCCGGCCGCGTGCCTAATGCGACGGGCTCGCCCGCGTCGCCGGCTTCGCGGATGGACTGCACCAGCGGAATCTGCCCCAGCAGGTCGATGCCGAAGCGCTCGGCCATCGCTGCGCCGCCGTTCTTGCCGAAAATGAAGTATTTCTCGTCCGGATGCTCTTCCGGGGTGAACCAGGCCATGTTCTCCACCAGGCCGAAGATGGGCCGATGGATGGACGGATTCCGGAACATGTCGACACCCTTTTCGACGTCGGCGAGAGCCACGGGCTGCGGTGTCGTGACGATGACGGCGCCTTCCATCGGGATGTCGTTCACCAGCGAGATGTGGATGTCGCCGGTTCCCGGGGGCATGTCGATGAGAAGGTAGTCCAGCGGTCCCCACTTGACCTGCAGGATCATCTGCTTGAGGGCGTTGCAGGCCATCGGACCGCGCCAGATCAGCGCCTGCCCGGGCTGGGCGAAATAGCCGATGGACATCCATTTGACGCCATATTTCTCGATGGGGATGAAGAGCTCCTTGCCCTCCTCCTCACCGGCTTCGGCCTCGGGCACGGCGCCCTCGGTGGCGGTCATGATGGGCACGGACGGGCCGTACACGTCGGCATCGGCCAGACCCACGCGGTAGCCCAGGCGGGCCAGGGCGATGGCCAGGTTCACCGCGACGGTGGACTTGCCCACGCCGCCCTTTCCGGAAGCGACGCCGATGATGTGCGCAACCTCGTTCACCTGGTCCAGGTTCAGGTCCAGCGCCGGCTTCTTGGGCTTCGGCGCCTCCTTCACGACGGTCTTCACCTCCACCTCGGTTCCGCCGGGTGCATTCCGGTACACGGCCGCCCGCACGGCACCCTCGAGGTAATTCTTCAGCGGATCCGGCCGCTTCCCGAAAGCCAGTGTCACCGAGACTTTCCCGTCCTCGACAACCACCTCCTCGACCATCCCGAGAGAGACGATATCCTTATCGTCCTTTCCCGGATGCTCGACCTGGGTCAGCCAGTCAAATACTTCTTTTTCAGTCATTTATTTTGCGAAATCAATTTCATTGATGATGTTCGTGGCACCGCCGAGCTTCTCCACGAGGAAGAGGACGTAGCGGATGTCCACGCAGATGCAGCGCTGGAGGTCCGGCTCGAACATCACGTCGGAGGACATCGACTCCCAGTTGCCGTCGAAGGCCAGGCCGATGAGCTCGCCCTTGGCGTTGAGGACCGGAGAGCCGGAGTTACCGCCGGTGATGTCGTTGTTCGTGAGGAAGCAGGTGTGAACCAGACCGTCGGAAGCATCGGCATAACGGCCGAAGTCCTTGGCCTCGATGAGGCTCTTGAGCTTGGCGGGAACGATGAATTCCGGGTTCTCCGGGTCTTCCTTCTCCAGGACACCCTTCACGGTGGAGTAGTGCTTGTACAGCACGGCGTCCTTCGGGGAATACGGCATCACGTGGCCGTAGGTAAGACGCATGGTGGAGTTGGCGTCCGGATAGGACGGCTTGCCCTTCTCCCATTCCATCAGACCGGCGGTGAAGGCCTTGGAGCCCGCGTCGATGTCATCGGCCGGAGCCAGCATCGCGGGATAGCGTTCCGTCACCTGCGTCATGATGGAGTTGAACAGCAGGATGGCCGGGTCCTGTCCGAATTTCTCCCATTCGCCGGCGTTGACCAGTTCGGCCACCTTGTCATAGGAGGTGAAGGCGGACTTGTCGAACAGATTGTTCACATAGGCGGGGATGTCCATGGTCTCGAAGTTCTCGAAACCCTCCCCGAGGTCATCCAGGTAGTCTTGCTTGTCGGCGCGCTGACGGTAGAACTCCAGCAGCGCGACGGCTTCCTTGCGGTCCAGGTCCACGACATAGTCGCGGTAGGCGGCCTCGATCGGACCCAGGGCCTTGGGATCCTTGCCGAAGCGGGCGACGGCCTGCGTCAGGCGGCCGGCGTGGCCCACGAGTTCGATCCGGTAGGGAGCCTCAGACAGGAGAGAGACGGCGTTTTCGGCCTCGGCGGAGGCGTTGATGGCGTCTTCGATCTGCTTCAGGGCACTGCCGTAAGCCTTGACGCGTGCCGGCTTCTGGTTCACCCAGGCCATGAAGTCACGCTCTTTCTGCTCCTCGCGGCCGATGATGTCGAGGTTCGCGAAGGCGAGTTCCTCGCCCTGCCACTTCTTCCAGCCGTTGGCGGAGGAAGCGTACTTGTTGGCGTACTTGAGCTGCACGGAAGGATCGGCGCACATCGCCTCCCACATGATGTCCTGACGGACGGTGCGGGCGTCGATGGCGATCCGCTGCTCGGCCAGCATCTGCTTGAGCTGGGCGGCGGTCTGGAACCGCTGGGTGCGGCCCGGATAGCCCATGATCATCGCGTAGTCGCCTTCATCGACACCGGCGAGGGAAATCTTCAGGTGGTTCGCGGCCTTGAGGGGACGGTTCTCCGGGCTGTATTCGGCCGGCTCGTTGTCGGGACCGGCATAGACGCGGAACATGGAGAAGTCGCCGGTGTGGCGGGGCCACATCCAGTTGTCGGTCTCGCCGCCGAACTTGCCGACGGATGCCGGCGGAGCGCCCACGAAGCGCACGTCGCGGTAGGTCTTGGAGATGATCAGATAGGTGACGTTGTCGTTGTAGAAGTTCACGAGATCGGCGTCGCAGTTCTTATTGGCTTCCAGGGCCTTGTCGATAATTGCCTTGCGCTCGATCTGCATCAGGGAATCCACCTGTTCGGCAGGATTGTTCTTGGCGATCCTCTTCTCCAGTTTCGCGAGGGCGTCGGTGACATCGGTCATCGACTGGAGGAAGGTGACGCTGAGGCCCTTGGCCGGAAGTTCCTCCGCCCGGGTCATGGCCCAGTAGCCGTCCATCAGGTAGTTGTGCTCGTCGGTGGAGAGCGACTGGATATGGCTGTAGCCGCAGTGGTGGTTCGTGACGATGAGGCCGTCGGCGGAGATGATCTCGCCGGTGCAGCCGCCGCCGAAGTGGATGATGGCGTCCTTCAGGGAGCCGTGGTTGATACTGTAGATCTCATCGGGGGACAGCTTGCAGCCGGCCTCCTTGAGGGCTTTTCCGTTCATTTTCTGGAGGAGCGGCAGAAGCCACATTCCTTCGTCGGCGTAGGCGGTCAGGGCCATGCCCAGCGCGACCGCGATAGCTAAGATTCGTTTCATATATCCTTTCTAAATAAGTTCGCAAATTTACAATTATTCCCCGTTAGAACAAAGTCGGCTCCAACTCCTTCACGTGGAAGGATTTCCGGTGCCAGGGAGTGTATCCGAGCCGCCGGATTGCGTCGATGTGTTCCGGCGTGGGATAGCCCATGTTGCGGTCCCAGCCGTATTCCGGGAAGTCGCGGGCGATCTGCCGCATGAACTCGTCACGGTAGGTCTTGGCCAGGACCGACGCGGCGGCGATGCTGGCGAAGGTGGCGTCGCCGTGGACGACGGTCCGGAAATCCTTGAAGCCGTAGCGGCCGAAAGGACGGAACTTGTTGCCGTCGACCAGCAGGAAATCCGGCGCGGGATCCAGCCGCAGGACGGCCCGCTGCATCCCCGTGACGGACGCCCAGAGGATGTTGAGCTGGTCGATTTCATCGGCCTGAACGGCCTCCACGGCCCAGGCGACGGCTTCGGCCTCGATGATGGGACGGAGTTCGTCCCGCTCCTTTTCCGTCATCTGCTTGGAGTCGTTCAGGAGCGGGTGGTGGAAGTCCGGCGGCAGGATGACGGCGGCGGCGTACACCGGCCCGGCGAGCGGTCCCCGCCCGGCCTCGTCGCAGCCGGCTTCCAGCCGTCCCGGCTCGCAGTATGGTTGGAGTGAGATTTCTTTCTTTGCCATGGTCAGACCAGGATTCGGGAGATGTATTTCCGGTAGGCGGAGGGGGTCATGCCCTTCGCCTGGAGGAAGAGTCGGTTGAAGTTGGATTTGTTGTTGAAGCCGCAGTCCCAGCAGATTTCGCTGACGCTCATGGCCGTGGATTCCAGTTCCCGGCAGGCCCGGGAGATGCGGAGGCCGTTGAGATAGGTGATGTACGACAGGTTCGTGTGCTTCTTGAAAAAGTGGGAGAAGGCCGAATCGGACATGTCCACGAGGGAAGAGACGTCGGAAAGCCGGATGGTTTCGCCCAGATGCTCCTGCGAATACTCCATCACTTTCGCGACCCGGCGCGAGCGCGACTGCCGCATCCCGGAATCCACGTCGCCCAGGATGGTAAACTCCCTTTCGGACATGGAATGGAGGAGACGCAGGAACGCGACGGTGGCGTCGAAGTCCTTGGCCTGGGCCAAGGCGAGCGCCTCGCTCACGAGAGGGTCGTTCTCGGAAAGATGAAATTTTGCAGCGGGGACCGCCCTTTTAAGAAAGGTTTCGATGCTCCGGAACTGTCTCAGACGCAGCATGGGAAAATCCAGCATTTTCCCCGAAAACTGGACAGTGATGACGCGGTTGCCTTCCTCCCGGGCCTTCCATACATGCGGGACAAAGGGCGCGATGATGACCATATCTATCTCAGAAAAAGGCTCTTCGCGCGTGCCGATGATATGTTTTCCGGAGGAGAGGAGCACCAGGTTGATCTCGTATTCCGCATGGCAGTGGATGGGGTAGTCGAACTTGGCGTCCTTGTGGTCCAAAACCACGAACAGATCGTCGCTCTCTACCGGCGTTATTTCCTGCTGGATGTCCTTCATCGATACAAATGTAGCAAAAAATTCAAAATAGTATCACTCTTTTGCTACATTGTGGATAAATCCGTCGGGAATACCTCCTATATTTGTAACGAGAAAAAAGTAACCACATGCAATCTACCGGTATCGGCATCATCGACATCATCATCATCGTCGCCTATCTGGCCTTCATCATCTGGTGGGGCCTGCGCAACGGCAAGAGCGGCAGCGCGGGTTCCTACTTCCTGGCGGGAAGAGGCACGCCCTGGTTCATCGTCGGCCTTTCCCTCTTCGCGGCCAGCATCTCCAGCACGACGCTCATCGGCCAGACCGGCGACGCCTATGCGACGGGCATAGCCGTCTTCAATTATAACCTTACCGGCGTCTGGGTGCTGGTGTTCTTCGCGGTCTTCCTGCTTCCGCTATATCTGAAGTCGAAGATCTTTACCATCCCGGAGTTCCTGGAGAGGCGGTTCGACAGCCGGTCGCGGTACTATTTCTCGGCCATCAGCATCATCGGCAATATCTTCCTGGACGCCGCCGGCGCCCTGTATTCGGCGGCCTTGATCCTCAAGCTCCTGTTCCCGTCGGTGGAACTGTGGGTGTTCGTGGTGATCTTTGCCGTCATCGCGGCATCTTACACCATTCCGGGAGGCCTTTCGGCGGCCATCAACACGGACCTCATCCAGGCCGTGGTGCTCCTGGTCGGCTCCATCGTGATGATGATTATCTGCTACGCCAAGGGAGGCGGAGCCTATTTCGCGGGTCTGATGGAGAACGGCGACATCGCCGCGCGGCTCATCCGCCCGCTGACGGATTCGTCCACGCCATGGCTGGGCCTGCTTGTGGGCATGCCCGTGCTGGGCATCTATTTCTGGGCGAATAATCAGACGCTTGTGCAGCGTGTCCTGAGCGCGAAGAGCGTCAATCAGGGCCGTATCGGCGTCATGCTGGCCGGCTTCCTGACGCTGTGCACGCTCGTCATCTTCAACATCCCGGGCGTGATGGCGCGCAGCTTCTTCCCCGGCGTCGAGAATCCCGACATGATCTATCCCACCATGGTCCTGAAGCTCATGCCGATCGGCGTGCTGGGCCTCATGCTGTCGGCCATGCTCGCGGCCCTGACATCGACCCTCAGTGCCATCCTCAACTCGGCCTCCACCCTCTTCACCATGGACTTTTACGCGAAGGTCGATAAGAAGGCGGACCAGAAGAAGCTGGTGCGCGTGGGCAAGATTTCGGCGCTGGTGATCATTGTGATCGCGACGCTGTGGGCGCCCAACATCGAGCGCTTCGGCTCCCTGCTGAAATACTATCAGGAGATGCTTTCCTACATCTCTCCGCCCATCGTGGCGACCTTCCTGATGGGCGTTTTCGTCAAGCGCACCAATGCCAAGGGCGCTTTCGCCGGCCTGCTTTCCGGCCTGGCCCTCGCCCTGGTCCTGCTGTTCTGGCGCCATCAGATCTTCGGCGACATGCACTTCCTGTTCATCGTGCCCATCCTCCTGGTCTTCAGCATGCTGGTCATCTGGCTGGTGAGCCTCGCGACCGGGAAGCCCGCGCCCGAAAAACTGGTGGACACCACCTTCAGCGCGGCGGACTTCAAGGCTGAGACCCTGGAACTGAAGGGCGTCAGCTGGTGGAAGAACTACCGCGTCCTGGGCGCCGGCCTCGTCATCCTGAGTCTAATCCTGTTATTCATTTTCAGATAATGAAACTGCAACGATTTAGTGGCAACCCCATCCTCTCTCCGAATCCCGCGAACCCGTGGGAGAACCTGGTGACGTGCAATCCGGGCGTCATCCTGGATAACGGCGTGTTCTACATGCTGTACCGCGCCGCCGGAGACGATGAGAAGCATGTGATCCGCTTCGGCCTGGCCACCAGCACCGACGGATTCCATTTCACGCGGACGAGCGAGGAGCCGGTTTTCGGCCCCAGCGCGGACGGTCCGGACAGCGGCTGCGTGGAAGATCCCCGGATTGTCAAGTTCGGCGACACCTTCTATATCACGTACGCGTACAGGCCGATGGCGCCCGGCCGCTACTGGACCTTCCCGCACGATGTGATCCTCAAGCCGGACACGGATGAATTTGCGCCGTTAGCCTGGAAAGAAAACCTGGGCAACACCGGCCTGGCCTGT
>Ga0265298_10005748_pt1 | contig 15453 bp, 14 predicted proteins | sample AusTroGonzalo_MG_3_FD_193486 | JGI IMG/M metagenome (GOLD analysis project Ga0265298, IMG submission 193486) | Bovine rumen microbial communities from tropical cattle in Woodstock, Queensland, Australia - Gonzalo_01 | ecosystem: Host-associated > Mammals > Digestive system > Stomach > Rumen ... | reverse complement strand
GCCGCCGTTGCCTTGGCCGAGTTGAGGATGCCTCCTCCCCTCTTGGCGATTTCCTCATAGCTGAGGCCACGGATTTTGTCGACAAACTCCAACTCGCGCGAGTTGGCATAAACGAGGTGCGTGTGCGAGTCACAGAAGGCGGGCATCACCACGCTGCCTTTCACGTCATAGACGCGATGGCTTTCAGAAAGATATTTACGGCAGGCTTCCGAGTCCATTGGACCGTAGTCGACGATTTTTTTCCCTTTGATATAAAGGAAGGCATTCTTGATTCTACCCGTTTCGGCCATTTCCTTGCCGCGTTTCAGCAGTCGGCCCTGTTCCTCGATGCCGACCAGCTCCTTGATATTGACAATTAACATGATTTCAATAATTTTTCGGCAAAGATAATGAAAAAAGAGCCATTTAGCACGATTTTTGCTATTTTTGTCCCCGAAAAATCGAAACACTATGAAAAAAAGCATTTTAATCGCCCTGGCCACCATTGCTTTTGGCCTTACCGCCAATGCACAAGACAAAACAGCAGAATCCAAAGTAAAACACCTGACTTACAAGGAGTTTTTGAGCAAAGTCTGGAACTTTGAAAGCAATCCGAACACCTTTGTATACAAGGGCAAGCTACCTGCCGTCGTCGACTTCTACGCCGACTGGTGCGGTCCCTGCCGCCGCGTGGCACCCATCATGGAAAAATTGGCCGAAGAATATGAAGGCAAGTTGATCATATACAAAGTCAACACCCAGAATGAGACCGAATTAGCCAAGGCTTTTCAAATCCGCAGCATCCCGTCGGTACTCTTCATACCCATGGAAGGCCAACCGATAATGCAAGTCGGAGCCATGCCAGAAGAGAGTTACAGAAAAATCATCGAAGAAAAACTGCTCAAATAAAGCAGTAAACCATGCGGAAAGCCCTCGTTTTCTCCATTCTTCTTATTTTGGCAGGGGCAACTGCATGTTCCAAATCCAAAGTCCAAGACATCACCTATCAGGATTACCTCGATAAGATTTGGGATTTTGAACAGCATCACGACACTTTTGTTTTCAAAGGAAACACTGCCGTCATTATTGACTTTTACTCCAAAAGGTGCGGCCCCTGCATGCAACTGCTTCCCATCATGGAGAAAATGGCTGAGGAATATGAGGGCGATCTCACGATCTACAAAGTCAATGCGGATGAAGAGACCGGGCTAGCCCACATGTTTAAGGTAAAAGGTCTTCCCGTTATTTACCGCATCCCCGCATCGGGCAAATACATAAAAAGACATGATGGCCTTCCATCCGAGGAGACATTAAGGAGCATCATCGAGACGGAACTGCTCGACAAGCCAAAACAAGACGAATGACCCTTTTCACCACAGCATATTTCCCGAGCATCAGCTATATGGCGCGTTTTCTGAAAGAGGACGCGCCTGTCATTGAAGTGTGGGAGACCTACCACAAGCAGACCTACCGTAATCGTTGCCGTGTGATGACCGCCAATGGTGTGGAGAGCCTCAGCGTGCCCGTCATGAAGGTCAACGGCAACCATACCATGACGAAGGACATGGCTCTCAGCCCCATCGAGCCTTGGCAGCACATCCACAGCCGCTGTCTGGAGTCGGCTTACAAGGCGGCGCCTTATTTCGACCATTACTACGACTATCTGCGCCCCGTTTTTGAAGGCCATTTCGAGCGGCTCATCGACTTGAACGACGCGGCTTTGCAAGCGGTGTTGAAGATGCTGAAGGTTAAGAAAGACATAGTGCACACAACGGATTACGTCCGCGAGGCCGAGAACGACCTTCGCGAAGCGTTCAGTCCAAAAAAGGCTTTTGGAAACGGCTCATTCCCCGAATACTATCAGGTTTTCAGCACCAAGTTTCCTTTCGCACCCGATTTGAGTGTTTTGGATTTGGTGTTTAATGAGGGGCCGGAAGCGACTACTTATTTGAAACAATTGTTTTAGTCACAAAACCTACAAAACTTTCAAAACCACATTTTCCTGCAACGTCGCCAACCGGCTCCGTTGCCCAGTTTAGGCTGTTTTGAATAGTTTATTTTTATTTTTTTGTTGCAATTGAGAAATTATGTGTATTTTTGCAAAATAAATATACATATTTGTAGAGTTAATAGTAAATTTATGGTTTAATTCAACAGATAAGTTAGTTTATAATGGAAGATTATTCAGAGTATTCAGCAACAGAATTGGTGAGGCTTTTGGGATCCCGTTTCAAGGAGTATCGGTTGAGAGCCAATATGACACAGAAAGAAGTGGCGGAAATGTCGGGATTGTCGCCGCAGACAATCTATCGATTCGAGAACGGTACCATCAAAAACATCTCGCTTGGCACGTTTCTTTTGCTATTGAAGGCGGTCGGAAGCATTAACGACTTGCATGAACTGATGCCTGAGCAGCCGGAATCTCCCTATCTATACAAAGACAACCAAAAAAAAGCACAGCGTGTGCGTCATAAAAAATGAAAGAAGCATTGAAAATATTCCTTTGGGGCATAGAAATCGGCCGATTGGCATGGCACGAAGGCCGGCATTTGTCCTATTTCACCTATAATCCAGAGTTTCTTCGCGGGAATCTCGACGTTGCACCTTTGATGGCCTCCATCCATAATCCTTTAAGCACCCGCGCCATCTTTGGAGAAGCGGAGCGTATTTACCAGAAGTTGCCTTCTTTCATTGCCGACTCCCTTCCCGACGCTTGGGGTAACCAGCTCTTTGACCAATGGCGTAAAGAGAACCACTTGTCCGAAAGAAGCGTGACATCGTTGGAGAAGCTGGCCTTCATTGGCAAGCGCGGCATGGGAGCTTTGGAGTTCGTTCCAGAGATAGAACGCGGTGCAATGACGGACAAGATCGACATCAATGCCTTGGCCAACTTGGCGGAGAAGATTGCCATAGAACGCGAAAACGTGAAGATTCTGCCCGACGAGTCGCTCACTTTGCAGTCCTTGATTTCCGTCGGGACATCAGCAGGAGGCCGTCAACCCAAGGGAATCATTGCCATCAATAAAAAAACGGGCGAGATTCGTTCTGGACAAACCGATGTCGACCCCAACTATGATTACTGCCTATTGAAATTTGGCGACGAGATACGCTCGTCAGCCGAATTGGAACAGACCTATTACGAGATGGCCTTGGCCGCAGGCATCAACATGATGGAGTCTCGTTTGCTTGAAGTGGAAGGCACGAAGCATTTCTTGACCAAGCGTTTCGACAGAAACGAAACAGGGGAACTCCACACCCAGACCCTTGCAGCGATGGATCCAGAAGCCGACAGTTATGAAAAGTTGCTGACCGTATGCCGGAAACTGCACCTGCCTGAAGTGGATTGCCAAGAAGTGTTCCGCAGGCTCGTGTTCAACATCCTTGCCAACAACACCGACGACCACCATAAGAACTTCACGTTTATCATGAACCGTCAAGGATTGTGGAGGCTCTCCCCTGCCTACGACCTTACCTATATCTTCGACACAGGAGGCTATCTGCCCAACAAAGAGCATTGCCTGACGATTGGCGGGAAGATTCGAGACATCAGTTTTGAAGACATCATCTCCTTCGCAGGCGAAAACGGCATTCGCACACCAGAAGCCATTATTAGAAAGGTCGCGGCTGCCGTCATGACTTTCAGAAGCTTGGCGCAGAAAAACGGCGTTCGTGAGGAATGGATAGGCCGTATTGAAAGCTGTCTGTCCGGACATCTTTCCGCATGGGGATTCGCGGCAAGCCAAAAGAAATTTTCATTCACGACCCCATCAGGACACAAAATTGAAGACACGCACATTGAAGCGGCTTACAAAGGCAACTATCATTTACATGCCACAATCGATGGCAAAGCCTACAAGTATATCCTTCGTATGGGCACGCAAGACCATAACGAATTAACCGAAATGGGTTTAGCAAATTTGACAGAAGACAGGATGAAGGAGCTGGTCAGCCGTTATTTGCTCCCAAAAGTCTAATCTCACTTCACCCGAATCTCAAGCCCCGACCAGTCCTTGTTTTCCGTCAACAGGTTGTAGTAATGACAGATATTCTCCTCGGTGATTTCTTCGCCGTTGACGGAGATGATTTGGTCGCCGACTTTGAACTTCTCGTTGCCGTCGACAAGGCGGGTTAGAATCCGCAAAGTGCCATCAGAAGTGGAGATTCCATAACGGATTCTCGTCATATCCATAGTGTCGGAAACATGGGGCTTCGCATACATTTTATAGATTAACCCTTCCGTACTTTCATCATAGCGACTCGTTATAATCCAATCAAACCTCTTGATATACGCGAGACCCATATTATTGAAGGCCAAACCGCCTTCAAGATACATCACGGAAACTGTTTCGGTCTGCCCGGCAAACTCGACTGTGTTTTCAGGGGCAATCACAAATTGCTGCATCTCTGCGGCTCCTCCAATAGCTATCCCGTATGAACCTTCATACAACATGTCAGCATCATTTGGTTCTCCGACCTTTTGTGCATCTTGTATTAGGATTCCGCCGCCATTGCCCGTATCGAAAACACATTCGTACTCAACACCATTAATTACTGGATAAACAAACATTTGTTTCGTGTAAATGGTCTCAACGACCCTGCACTTTACAGGAACATATTCCAAAGTGTCAATCTGCGACTTATCAATATTGTAAATCTTATTTTTAGTGAAGTCGATAGCAATTGACGAAATATCAAGCCCAGGAAAGCCGATGATAGAATACCGAGAAACGCTTGGCTCTTTGTCGCAAATATGGTTTTCAGGCATCAGCATGGCGTTACCAAGATGTTCCACGATACAAAGGGGCGTTGTGATTTTTACCGGAATCATGGTCACCTTGGATTCTGTTTTCTTGTCAGCTCCAGTAACATCTACACGATAGAATTTCATTCCTTTTGGCTTGGTTGCTTCAGTAAAGAACTTAAACACTGCAGAAGCCGCTCCCGAATCATATATCACCGTGTCTTCCTCTCCATTAATTTCAGCTTTCATCAGGATCTGGTTTCGGTCATTGATAACAAAACGGATGGTGTCATCATCAACACCTTCATTGATATTATACCTCCGCATGTGGTTATCTATCTTTTGAGCATGTATAGCATATCCGACTGGACCATCGCAGGAAGTTAGAACAACCACCATTGCAAGCAAGGCAAAATATTTCAGTAATTTGTTCATATAGTATTGCTTTAGTTTATAATTTTTAGATTACCTTCGGGAATGGAGTTCTGCTTATGTATTATAGCGGCGGCCTGAAATGCCAAAAACGAGTAAGTGCCTCTTGCCGCCGCAAACTAACCACACTGGTCTCGCCATTCCCGCAGGGAATCTCACATCACTTCTCCGGATAAGCAATCCTGACGTGGTAAATGTTCATCAGTTTCTTCTTCAGCACCTTACGGCAGGTCTCGATGTCGTGAAGGGTGAGGTCGGTGTTGAGGAACTGCCCCGCCTCCATCTGCTTGTTGATGATGTTGTCCACCAAGTCGCTGATTTTCTTCTCGTCGGGGTCTTTCAGGCTGTGTGATGCGGCTTCGATGCTGTCGGCCATCATCAGCACGGCGGTCTCGCGTGAGAATGGAGCTGGACCATGATAGGTAAATGGTGTCGGGTCGATTTCCTCGTCGGGATGTGCCTTCTGCTCATTGATGTAAAAGTAGTCAGTGCGACGTGTACCATGGTGGGTGCGGATGAAGTCGATGATGCGTTCGGGAATATGGTTTTTGTGCGCCATCTCGATGCCATCGGTCACGTGCGAGATGATGATTTCGGCACTTTCGAGGTTGGAGAGGTCATTGTGCGGGCTATATGCACCATGTTGGTTTTCAGTGAAGTACATCGGATTCTTGATTTTTCCAATGTCGTGATACAAGGCACCCGTACGGGCCAAGACCGTGTCTCCACCTATCTCGAACAGCACCTCCTCGCAGAGGTTGGCCACTTGAATGGAGTGTTGGAAGGTACCCGGAGCGGTGGTCGCCAACTCGCGCAGCAACGGTGTATTGGTGTTGCTCAAGTCCAATAGCGAAAGCGAGGTGGTCACGCCAAAGATACGCTCAAACAAGAGAATGAGAGGTTGCGCCAGCAAGGTAAGCAGTGCATTGAACACCAACAGCAGCACCACACTCCAGTCAATCGAGGACGTGGTCAAGAAGGTGAAAGCCAGATAGACCAAGAGGTAGCCCACAAAAGCGAACAAAGCCGCCTGGATGAAGCGGTGGTGTGCCCTCGTGTTCGACATGCTGAAGACCGTCAGCACCGTGGCCACCAATTGCATGAAGATAAACTGGAAGGGATTGGGCACCACGAGTGAAATCAACATCACAGCGAAGACCTGGGTGGAGAAAGCCAGACGCAGGTTGAAGAACGAGCCAACCATAATCGCCAAGAGACAGACTGGCATCATATAGATGAGCCCAGGAGCAAACTTCACCAAAATATATGAGGGAATGATGACCAAAAGCATAAGCGTCAGCAGCAGGACAATATTCCTCATCTGGGAGAACACCTTCTTATGCAGTTTGTTGCCATACAGCCCCATCAGCGAGAAAACCAAAGCCACGAGGAAAATCTGACTCAGCAGCACGCGCAGCGAATCGTCGCTCGACATGGAACGGGAGGCGTATTCGCGCTGCAAGGAGTTTAGCACATTGTAGGTGTGCTCATCGATCAGTTCCCCTTCAGAGATAATCAGCTCGTCCTTCTGCACCATGCCATAGGTGAGCGATATTGCCGCCACAGCCTTGTCCACCTCCTGTTTGGTGAGCTCTGCATTGTAGAACACATTCTGGCGCAAAGCTCCGTTGAGAAGCTCTGACAACAGTTTTTTGTCGTATTGTCCCTCCTTCTGCTCCAACATCGTCGACACCGCTTCAGTAGCGTCGTTCATGCTGTACAGATCTCCATAGCGTGCCGAGCGCATCACCTTGTTGTGGACAATACTCACCTCAGACGACGACTCAAGACCGCTGGTAGCGTTATCGTAGGCTACAATGCCTTGTTCCTCAATGGAATCATACACCTTGAAGAGGCAGTCAAGGTTGAGGTCATGGTCGAAATGCGAAGCCGCATCCCATTTCTCTTCAAAACTGGCCAGCAATTGGTTACGTGAGGCAACCGTCTCACTGTCGTTGAACACAAATATGGGCTTTACCTTGTTTCGTGTGGCCTCAGTCTCCGCGTTCAAGGTCTCGTAATCCTTATAAATGGGAAAATCGAAAGGTGCATACAGCGTCTCATGCTGCCATGGCTTCGACAATTGGTACTCGTACTTGAACTTGCCCGTGCGTGGCATCTGCCAGCACACCAGCACGATGGCCACCACGAAGACGAACACCTTGCCCACATTATAATAACCGTGACATATCTTATTGAAAAAATCTTTTATCTTACTCATATACAGATACTTAAGAATCCAAATACAGGATTAAACCGAGTGCTAAATTAAGAAAAACTCCAATCGAATGAAAAAAAACATAGAAAAAAGGCGTTTTGCAATGAATAGTTCGCTAATTTAGCGGTCAGAAAACTCAGTCAAATTATGACCTACGGCATCTGCAACTTATCCGTCATCCCGCTCCGCAAGGAAGCCCGACATGCTTCAGAGATGGTGAGCCAACTGCTTTATAATGAAACCTATATGGTTTTGGACAAGACGCACGAATGGGTGCTGATTCGGTTAAAAAACGGTGCTACGTCAGGATCAGAAACCGATGCGGAATCCTCAGCTTATTACCAAGGCTGGATTCAATCCAAACAGTTTTGTGAAATCAGCGAGGAGGAATTCAACGCCTTGAAAACGAAACAGGTCTACCTTATTAATAAGCCTATCGCGGAATATCAAGGCAAGATACTGAGTTTGGGTACGCCACTCTATGAGCCGCATCCTGATGCCATTGCGATGCCTAAGGAATTCCATCCCGAGATGATGGCGGAATACGCCAAGCTGTTACTCGGCGCACCTTATCTATGGGGTGGCCGTTGCGTGATGGGTTTCGACTGTTCGGGCTTGACGCAAGTCTGCGCCCGTCTCTGCGGGTTTCTCCTACCTCGCGATGCCGACCAGCAGATTGCATGCGGCGAGTTGGTGTATTTCCTGCAAGAGGTCCAGCCTGGCGACTTGGCTTTCTTCGGCGACGAAGACGGTCTCATCACCCATGTGGGCATCGTCATGGGCAACGAGCAAATCATCCACGCCTCAGGCCAGGTGCGCGTCGACTATCTCGACCAGACGGGGATATTCAACAAGGAGCGGAACACGCATACACATCGGTTGCAGGTGGTGAAAAGAATGTCATGATGTTTTAAATCAAATTACCCACGAAATGAAAAAATATCGTTTCGTGGGTAAATAAGGAGCGGCTAATTACCCACGAAACGATAAAAATAGGGTTTCGTGGGTAAATAAAGGGTAAAAATGTTTTGTCGATTCAGAATTATTGCGTAGTTTTGCAGCCGTAAATCAACCGTTTAGAACACAATGAGCGACATCATCGGACGAAAACAGCAAATTGAGGAACTGACGAGCCTCTTCCGCAAGAAGCAGTCACAATTGGTAGCCGTATATGGCCGCCGAAGAGTGGGCAAAACATACTTGGTGAGAGAACTCTTCAAGGAACACTTCGCATTTTACCATACCGGCGTATCTCCTTTGGAGTTGGAAGGTACCAACCTGCTCGAAGCCCAACTTGAAGCTTTCCATTCCAGCCTTATACGCTATGGTGCCGAACCAGCTCCGCGACCGAAAAAATGGATGGAAGCCTTTGACCGCTTAACGGCACTACTTGAAAAACAAGACAAAAATAAGCGGATAGTGGTGTTCATTGATGAAATGCCTTGGATGGATACGCCTCGCTCTGGATTCGTCACCGCTTTCGAACATTTTTGGAATGGATGGGGTGCTGGACAGGATAATCTGATGCTCATCGTGTGCGGTTCAGCCACCTCATGGATCCAAGACAACCTCGTCAACTCGTATGGCGGCCTCTATGACCGCGTAAATGCCGAGATACAACTCTCGCCCTTCACCCTACACGAGGCCGAACAACTGTTGAAATCGCAGGAAGTGACCCTTTCACGTTATGACATTCTGCAACTCTACATGACCGTTGGTGGCATACCCATGTACCTGAGTTATGTGCAACCAGGGTTAAGTTTAGCGCAAATCATCGACAACTTGTATTTCGACCGCAAAGCGAAACTGAAAGACGAGTTCGAACGACTGTTCAACTCCCAGTTCAGGTCGCCAGAGCCATACAAAGCCATCATTCGCCTACTTGCCAAACGCCAGAGTGGGTATAGCCGCGAGGAAATCGCCGAGAAGACAGGCATCGTTGCAGGCAAGTCGCTTTCACAGGTACTTCATGCCTTGGAAGCCAGCGACTTCATCGAACGCTACAAGCCTTTCGAAAACAGCAAACGGGACCTGCAATACCGCCTCATCGACCCCTTCTGCCTCTTCTACCTCGACCAAGTGGAAGGACGCGGACGAAACGAACATTTCTGGCGCGACAATGAGAACCATCCTGCGCTCAATCCTTGGCGTGGACGAGCCTTTGAGAACGCTTGCCTGAGCCACGTCGGACAAATCAAAACAGCCTTGGGTGTAGGCGGTGTCAGTTCAGAGAATGCCGCATGGACAATGCGCGGCATGGACGGACAAAAAGGGATGCAAATCGACCTTATTATCAGCCGTTCCGACCGTGTGGTTAACCTTTGTGAGATGAAGTTCGTCAACACAGAGTTTGAAGTCAAGAGCGACTACGAGTTGAAACTTCGTGAACGCCTGCAATGGATGATTGACCATGTAAGTAGAACGCACAATGTACAAATGACTCTCGTCACCACCTACGGCCTGAAATACGGCATCCATAGCGGCGTGTTTCAAAGGACCGTTACTTTAGATAGCCTTTTTGAGCCAGCCCAATAGAACCTACAACTATGGAAACAGAAAACAAATTCAAGTATTACGCCTTCATCAGCTACAAGCGCGAGGATGAGGAATGGGCGAAATGGCTTCAACACAAGTTGGAGCATTACAAGTTGCCCTCAAACCTGAACGGCAGGACGGATTTGCCTAAAGAAATACGGCCTATTTTCAAGGACACCTCGGAGCTGAACCCAGGCAACCTGCCTCAACAGATCCATGACGCCTTGGAACAGTCCAAGTTTCTCATCATCATCTGCTCACCTCGCTCGGCCAAGTCGGAATGGGTGAACAAGGAAGTGGAAACTTTCATGGAGATGGGCAGGACAGACAAGATTATTCCTTTCATCATCGACGGCAAGGCCTTCGCCAAGAATCCAGAGGAAGAATGTTTCCCAAAAGCCATTAGAGACCTTCCTTCGGAGCAAGAAATCTTAGGCGCCAACATTGGTGAGATGGGTCGTGATGCCGCTGCGGTAAAGGTAGTGGCGCAAATGTTCGGGTTGAAATTTGATGAATTGTGGCAACGGCATGAACGAGAGCAACGGAGAAAGCACCTGCTAATCATCTTAGCCGCTCTGCTATTGGCCTTGACTGGAATTGCCGTAGCTGTGGGTTTCTCACAGCAGAACAAAAGGATACGTGAGCAAAACGAACGAATTACAAAACAAAATGAAGACATCCTTAACAAGAATGAACGCCTGCAAAACGATTCCATCGTGATGGCGGCGCAGATGGACAGCATTAATAAAAGGGATACGCTAATTCTGCAACAGCAAGACTCACTTGCAACCACCAACGAAAATCTTGAGACAGCCAACAAAAATCTTGAAAAAACAAATTCCCAACTTGCCACCGAGCGCAACAACCTTAAAACTACCAACTGGAGGATGATGGAGAATCAAGCAAGGTTTGTGGCAGAGAAAGCCAACACCTTGGTAGATGAAGGAGATTCTTATCTTGCACAAAGGCTATTGATGGAAGTAGTGCCTACAGATATAAACAACCCTGACATGCCATATACAATTGAAACTGAAACAGCTTTAAGAAAAGCATTAAGCCATAATACTACGATTTTTATGGAGCGCACAGGCTCTGTGATTTCAGCTGTATTCAGCCCAGACGGAAAACGCATAGCCTCGGCTTCCAATGTCAGTACCATCAGAATTTGGGATGCAGAATCTGGTATCAAACTCATGGTTTTAAGAGGACACACTCACGATGTAAATTCAGTCGCCTTCAGTCCAGACGGGAAACACATCGTATCAGCTTCCAGTGACGAGACCGTTCGCATCTGGGATGCAGAATCTGGTACCGAACTCTTAGTTTTAAGAAGACACACTTGGAGTGTCCATTCCGCCTCCTTCAGCCCAGACGGGAAGCATATAGTCTCGGCTTCAGATGACAAAACCATTAGGATTTGGGATGTGAGATCAGGTGCCGAACTCATGGTTTTGGAAGGACACACGAGCTGGGTAAGATCAGCCGCCTTCAGTCCAGATGGAAAGCGCATTGTATCGGCTTCTTGGGACAACACTGTCAGAATCTGGGATGCGGAATCTGGTGACATACTCAAAACATTAGGAGGGCACACCGACAATGTAAATTCAGCATCCTTTAGCCCTGATGGGAAACACATAGTATCGGCTTCCAGTGACGAAACCGTTCGCCTCTGGGACGCGGAATCTGGCGAGGAAATCAGGGTACTGAGAGGACACATTGGAACCGTAAACTCAGCAGCCTTTAGCCTAGACGGGAAATACATAGTCTCGGCTTCAGTTGACAAAACCATTAGGATTTGGGATGTGAAATCAGGTGCCGAACTCATGGTTTTGGAAGGACACACGGGCTGGGTAGAATCAGCCGCCTTCAGTCCAGATGGAAAGCGCATCGTATCAGCTTCCTCTGACAGAACAACCAGAATCTGGGATGCAATACCAGGTTCCGAACTCAAAATGTTGGAAGGGATCTCTGACATTGTATTTTCAGCCGCCTTCAGCCCCGACGGGAAACGCATCTCATCGGCTTCTATTGACAACACCGTCAGAATCCAGGATGCGGAATCAGGTGCCGAACTCGTAGTTTTGGAAGGGCACATTGGCAAGGTAAATTCAGCCGTCTTCAGCCCCGACGGCAAGCGCATCGTATCGGCTTCTTGGGACAACACTGTCAGAATCTGGGATGCAGAATCTGGTGACATACTCAAAATATTGGGAGGGCACGCTGGCAATGTAGAATCAGCCGTCTTCAGCCCCGACGGCAAGCGCATCGTATCGGCTTCTTGGGACAACACTGTCAGAATCTGGGATGCAGAATCTGGTGACATACTCAAAACATTAGGAGGGCACACCGACAATGTAAATTCAGCATCCTTTAGCCCTGATGGGAAACACATAGTATCGGCTTCCAATGATGGGACCGTTCGCATCTGGAACGCGGAGTCAGGAACGGAAATCAAGGTGTTAGGAGGTCACACTAGTTCCGTATGGTCAGCTGCCTTCTGCCCCGATGGAAAACACATAGTATCGGCTTCCAATGACGGGGCCGTTCGCCTCTGGGACGCGGAGTCAGGAACGGAAATCAAGGTGTTAGAAGGTCACACTAGTTTCGTATGGTCAGCTGCCTTCAGCCCCGATGGCAAGTGTATCGTTTCCGCATCGGCGGACAATACCGTAAGAATCTGGGACACAGAATCTGGCACAGAAATCATCGTGTTGGAAGGTCACACTGGATCTGTAAACTCAGCCGTCTTCAGCCCCGACGGCAAGCGCATCGTATCGGCTTCAGCAGACGGCACCATCCGCATCTGGGACTTCCCTCCCCTCCAAGAACTCATCGACCAGACCCGCGAACGCTTCAAAGGCAACCCGCTTACGCCTGAAGAACGAAGGATGTATTATATAGAATAACGCTCAAATGACAAGTCCAACCCATTATCTTTTTTGCGGAGGCGCATTCCGATTCGACAGAAGACGAGCGGATTGCTACGAGATGATACCGAAAGACTATCGGTCGATACTGCTGAAAGACCCTGCAAGGCTCTTTACCGACGTGAACGCCGGCGACACCATGATCAAACCGCAGGTGGCCTACGTGGGACCCTATTTCTTCACCACCGACAAACTGAGCGGCGAACAAATCATCCTCAAGGAGAAGGAGATGATCGAACGCTGCACTGAGGCTGTCTTCCTCTTCGATGAGGCTGGCTGCCCCGGCTCCGTCACCGAACTGATGCAAGCCGCCATGCTCGGCAAGAACCTCCACCTCTTTTACATCAAGAAAGGCGACGACGACGAGATCGAGAGTGCCCTCCACACCCCATGCTGGTATCCCATCCTGTTCAGCAAACTCACCAACAAAAACACGTACCTCTACCGCTGCCAAGATTACGACGAGGCCGCAAAAAAAATCTTGGATTTCGTGGAATCTTTGTAATTTTACGGCGTGAAAAACAGACTAGCCAGTTGGACTTGGGCACACTTTGCAGTGGACATGAGCTGCTTCTACATCCTATTTAGGGGTGTAGAAACCGTGTATCGTGCCAACGAAGCCGACCTCGCGACTATTGGAATCGCCATCATGCTCTACAACTGCATCGCCTTCGGTCTTCAAATGGTATTCGGCAGCCTCGCCGACAAGCATCCTAAGATTGAGAAACTCATCGGCAGGGTCGGATTAGTGTTCATGCTCATCCCCTTAGCCATCATCTGGATTTCCCAAACTGCAATCGCCTCTTGGATTTCATTGGTCATCTGCGCTTTATTAAACGCTGCCTTTCATGTCGGCGGAGGCATGGATGTGCTCAAAGAATCCAATGGAAAAATCGCCCCATCAGGCATCTTCGTATCTTCTGGGGCACTAGGAGTCGTCACTGGAACTTTGTATGGAAAATCGGAAGTCGGCGCTTTGCTTCCCATCGGGGTCGTACTGACGGCTTCCATCCTTTTGTTTCTAACCGCTAAAACGCCCTCGAAAGAAGGTACCTTTACCTCAAACAAGCCCTTCCCTTCCATCATACTTACAAAACATGGTGTGGGAATAATCTCAGCATGTTTGTTTGTCGCCGTATTCATCAGGAGTTACGCAGGCATCATTTGGCCTCTCGGATTCGAAAAGATCGGTTTTCTGGTATTGCTCCCTGCCGTGTCGAGTTGCCTCGGAAAAGCCCTAGGAGGCATTATCGCCGACAAAGTGGGAGCCATGGAAACTGCTGTTGCCAGCCTGGCCTTGTCCATTTTTTTGCTTTTCTTGGCAGGAGACTCGTGGATCATCACTGGCATCTCCATCTTGCTGTTCAACATGGCCATGCCCATTACCCTATGCGGCTTAGCTGCTGCCATGCCCAAACATTTGGGCTTTGCCTTTGGATTGTCGACATTTGCCTTATTGCTAGGATATATGGCTTACACTCAAATTGCATTCAATGAAATTTCATTTATCAACTCAAAATACATCATCACCATTCTTGGGATAGTGGCCATCCTATTGATTGCCCTATCGCTAAGGAGCAAAACAAATCGCTATGTGGGAAAAAATTCATGATTTTCTGAAAAGAGAGGTCTTGCATAAGACCAGAGACATCGCCATCGACCCCGTAGGTCCGGCCATTGGAGGAACCGCTATTGGATTTCCCTTCCTTCCTGTGATACTTGCCGTACTTGTCACTGGCGGTTTAGTCTTCGCCATCATCATGATCGTCAAAATCTCCAAGAAGAAAAAGCAGGCGCAAACTGAATAATGGGGCCTTTCCTTGTTCTTCTTTGCCAACTATTTCTGACCATCCTGATCGAAGGGGCTATCATTGTCATCTTTTACAAATCCAAGGAGACACTACGAAACTCCCTGTATGTTAACTTATTGACCAACCCGCCCCTTAACCTGACGCTGATGTTTTTGTCAGGAATGGGGTTGTCGCTAGGTGTCATGTTGACCATCAGAATCGGTCTTGAAATCGCGGTGGTTTTCATTGAAGCCATTGCCTACAGATTTATGTTAGATACCAGCTTCAAGAAAGCTTTTTGGCTATCGTTAATCCTTAACTTGACTTCATTTATTATTGGTGAGGTTATTGGAATGGCTGGTTATTGGAAACTGCAAGGAATAATGATGAATTTTTGAAACATTGACATCGATTCAACAAAACATTTTGTCCGCAAAATAAGATTGTTATTCCATCGTTACAATCAAAACCTTATATTTGCACCGAAATTTTGATAGTTTTGAATTTATAATCTTTAAATCTTAAATCACAAATAATGAACAACGCACTGATAACCTTTGCGAAGCCTGACAACGAGCCGGTAAAGGCTTACCGTCCGGGCAGTCCGGAGCGCATCGAGCTCCAGAAAGAATTGGAAAGACAATCGAACGAAGTCGTCGAAATCCCTGCCATCATCAACGGCCAGGAAGTCCGCACCGGCGACATGGGTGAGGTCGTCATGCCTCACGACCACAAGCATGTCATCGCCCGCTACCACAAGGTCGGCGAGAAGGAAGTCCGCATGGCCATCGAAGCTGCCCAAGCCGCCAAGCACGACTGGGAGAACACGCC
>Ga0265298_10005747_pt1 | contig 15453 bp, 13 predicted proteins | sample AusTroGonzalo_MG_3_FD_193486 | JGI IMG/M metagenome (GOLD analysis project Ga0265298, IMG submission 193486) | Bovine rumen microbial communities from tropical cattle in Woodstock, Queensland, Australia - Gonzalo_01 | ecosystem: Host-associated > Mammals > Digestive system > Stomach > Rumen ... | reverse complement strand
CGAAGGAGCTTTATAACATAAACGGTTGGGGCACTTCCTATTTTGGCATCAACGATAAGGGCGATGTCTACGTCACACCTTGTAAGAACAACACTCAGATTGACTTGCGCGAGGTGATGGACGAATTGGCTCTGCGTGATGTTACCCCCCCTGTACTGCTGCGTTTCCCAGATATACTTGATAACCGTATTGAGAAGACATGGAGTTGCTTTAAGAAGGCAGCCCAGGAGTACGATTACAAGGGCGAGAACTACGTAGTATATCCTATCAAGGTTAACCAGATACAGCCTGTTGTTGAGGAGATCATCTCTCACGGTAAAAAGTTCAACCTTGGTGTAGAGGCTGGCTCTAAGCCCGAGTTACATGCTGTTATTGCCGTACAGTGTCAAAGTGATTCTATTATCGTCTGCAACGGATATAAGGACCAAAGCTATATTGAGCTGGCTCTGCTAGCACAGAAGATGGGTAAACGCATCTTCATTGTGGTAGAGAAACTTAACGAACTGGAAATCATAGCAAAGGTTGCAAAGAAGATGGGTATCCGTCCTAATATCGGTATCCGTATCAAGCTTGCTTCTAGCGGTTCTGGAAAATGGGAAGAGAGCGGTGGCGATGCCTCAAAGTTCGGTCTTACTAGCGCAGAACTCCTTGAAGCTCTCGAGCTACTTGACAAGAAGGACATGCGTGACTGTCTGCGCCTTATCCATTTCCACATAGGTAGCCAGATTACCAAGATACGCCGAATCCAGACAGCTCTTCGTGAGGCATCTCAGTTCTACATCCAGCTGCACAAGATGGGATATAATGTAGACTTTGTTGACTGTGGTGGCGGTCTTGGTGTTGACTACGATGGTACCCGTTCACCATCAAGCGAGAGCTCAGTAAACTATTCTATCCAAGAGTACGTTAACGACTGTATTTACACCTTTGTAGATGCAGCTAACAAGAATAATCTGCCACATCCCAATATCATCACCGAGAGTGGTCGTTCACTTGCAGCACACCACTCTGTATTGGTAATTGATGTACTTGAGACAGCATCACTGCCGGAGATGCCAGAGGAATACGAGCCAGATGAGAATGCTCACCAGCTAGTAAAGGATCTGTATGAGATCTGGGATAACCTCTCACCTCGAAATGTTCTCGAAGACTGGCACGATGCTGAGCAGATACGCGAAGAGGTTCTCGACCTGTTCTCACATGGTATCGTAGACCTTAAGACACGTGCTGAGATTGAGGCGATGTACTGGAGTGTTTGTCATGAGATTAACATCCTTACAAAGAGCCTTAAGCATATACCTGAGGAATTGATGAACATCGATAAACTATTGGCCGACAAATACTTCTGCAACTTCTCGTTGTTCCAGAGTCTGCCCGACAGTTGGGCCATCGATCAGCTCTTCCCCATCATGCCTATCCAGAGGCTCGATGAGCGTCCTACACGCAATGCTACACTCCAGGATATAACCTGCGACAGTGATGGTAAGGTGGCAAACTTTGTTACTAACCGCAACAACTCGCACTCACTGCCTGTACATGCACTCAAAAAGAGCGAGCCTTACTACCTTGGCGTTTTCCTTGTAGGTGCTTATCAGGAGATTCTGGGTGACATGCACAATTTGTTCGGCGACACCAATGCCGTACACATTTCTGTAAAAGACGGCAACTATCATATCGACCAGATTATCGATGGTGAGACGGTAGCCGAGGTACTTGATTACGTACAGTATGACCCTAAGAAACTGGTTCGTCAGCTTGAAGTCTGGGTCGCCAAGAGCGTTAAGCAGGGTAAGATTTCGCTCGAAGAGGGCAAGGAATTCCTATCTAATTATCGCAGTGGCCTTTACGGATATACATATCTCGAATAAAGCAAACTAATATCAATAACCTATGAACGAACTAAAAGCCAAACTACCAAGCAAGTTCAACCGCTCAGTTGCATCTCGCACTACGCGGTTTATCCTGTTCGTGGTTACAACGATAATGCTTATAGCCGGACTTGGACAGATGCGCTATGTACGTAGTATAGTAGCAGAAGAAACCAACCGTCAGGCCAGTCGTTCTATGGACGGAGCAATCAAGATCATCGACAACCGTCTATCGAATGTAGAGACAGCTGTCAACACAGCAGCCTCTTATGCCTACATGCTAGCTCCCCAAGAGTCTCTATGTAACACTCTGCTTCAGAAGCTTATGGAGACCAACGATGATATAGCTGCCGTTACATTATTATACGAGGCAGATTACTTCCCTAAGCACGGCAGATATTTTGCTCCTACTATCATTAGGAATACAGATGGATCTTTTGAGACTGACGAAATAGGAGGTCCAGAAAATAATTTCTGTTATCTGGAGAATGATAGCAACTGGGTGTACTCAAACAAATATGATGGAGGATACTGGTGTGAGCCATTTATTGACACGATGTCAACCAATCGTGCAATAGTATCTTATTCTGTACCTCTTCATGATAATTCAGGACATATATATGCTGTACTCTGTGCCGATGTGTCGCTCAACTGGATACATGACATTGTTGAAAAAGCCAAACCTTATGACTATTCTACAGTGTTTATTGTTAGCCGCGACTCACAATACGTGAGCCACCCAGATAATCGGATGATACAAACTGTAAACATCATCGAACAGGCCCGTAAATATCGTGATCCTGCATATATTGAATTGGCCAGTGACATTTTGAATTTGCATAGTGGTATCGATACTGTCGACATGATAACACTTATAGATAATGACGATAAAGCCGAAAGCAACTCTACATCTGTATTGTTCTATGCCCCTATAGATCGCGTACAGTGGTCGGTATGTTTCTCTATCCCAGAGCATAAAATCATGGAAGGGGCAGACGCGTTACGAACAAATATGCTGATACTTCTTGCTGTATTATTAGCAGCCATCTCAATATCACTCTATTATATCATCCGATCACAACTGGCACCACTAAAATATCTGGCCAAAAATACGTACGACATTTCTCAAGGAAACTTTAGTGTGCGTCTGCCAGAAATGCATTCTAGGGACGAGATTCATTATCTGCGTGATGCATTTGACGACATGCAGCAATCTTTGGCAACATATATAGATGAGTTACAGCAAACCACAGCATCAAAAGCCTCTATTGAGAGTGAATTACATGTTGCAAGCGAAATACAGATGTCGATGCTGCCAAAGATATTCCCACCATATCCCGATCGCAACGATATTGATATATACGGCGAGCTAACACCTGCAAAAGTAGTTGGTGGTGACTTATTCGACTTCTTTATCCGCGACGAAAAGTTATTCTTTTGCATTGGCGATGTAAGTGGCAAAGGTGTTCCTGCATCATTGGTAATGGCCGTCACCAGAGCACAGTTCCGCACCATAGCAGCTCACGAAGCATCACCCGAACGTATTGTTACTACGCTCAATGACACTATGGCCGAGGGCAACGACTCGAATATGTTTGTTACCTTGTTTGTTGGAGTACTTGATTTGCCAACAGGCCGTCTGCGCTACTGTAATGCTGGGCACGACGCACCAATACTTATACGATTCGACCAATCGGCACAAGTAAACGAGGTGCCTTGTGAACCTAATGTTCCAGTAGGTGTCTTACCTGGATGGAAATTCAGTCTACAGCAGACTATGATTGACCCAGGTACTATGATATTCTTGTTTACCGATGGACTGAGTGAGGCCGAGGATATAGCCCACGCACAATTTGGTTTAGATAGAGTTAACAATCAAGCCCTGAGCATATTAGCCTCAGGAAGCCTTACCCCTCGTGCTATTATTAATCAGATGAAAGAGGCCGTTAACGCCTTTGTTGGCGAGGCCGAACAGAGTGACGATTTAACAATGTTAGCCGTGCAATACACTAAGAAAGAACTTGATGTGCGTTATCAGAACCGCATCACACTCCCCAACGATGTTCAGGCCATTCCTGAGCTAAACGCATTTGTAGACGAAGTCTGCGAGAATGTTGGATTTGACATGAGTACCACCCTTAAGCTAAACCTCGCTATCGAGGAGGCTGTGGTGAATGTTATGAACTATGCCTACCCTACGGGTGTAAAAGGCGATGTAGACATCGAAGCCGAGGCAAATGATGAACGACTGAAGTTTGTCATTAGTGATAGTGGCACCCCCTTCGATCCTACAGCCAAAGCCGAAGTTGATACAACCCTATCGGCCGAGGACCGTAGTATAGGCGGATTGGGTATACACCTGATCAGACAGATAATGGATACAATTAACTACGAACGTGTGGACGGCAAAAACGTACTCACGCTTCGTAAAAAACTCACTAAAAACTTATAGCGTTATGAAAACAACATTTAAAGAAGAAGACAAGTATTTTGTAATGTACTTTGAGGGCCGTCTCGACACAGCAGCCTCAGCACAGACAGAAGAGGAAATGAAGCCACTTTACGACTGCAGTGGTCATGACATTATCCTGGACTGCACCAATCTTGAGTACATCTCTTCAAGTGGTCTGCGCCTGTTCCTCGGACTTCTGAAGACTGCGAAACCAAAGGGCAGCCATGTTTACATCCGCGGCATCAACGAAGATCTGCGCCAGGTGTTTGCTATGACAGGCTTCATCAATCTGTTCGAGTTTAAATAATGCGTCTGTCACCACATTGTCAGCTGCTACTGCAAGAGTTCCGCGACAAACGTCAGGAACTGTTGCAGCTTGATAATCATGTGTTCGAGCTGATCAGTCAAACACTTAAGCAGCAAGGTATTGAGCTTAACAGCATTGAGCACCGCATAAAGACCGTTGACTCGCTGGCAGGCAAGCTTGAGCGTAAGGGCGAGAAATACCGTCAACTCAGCGACATCACCGATCTGGTTGGTCTGCGCATTGTCACCTTCTATACAGATGATGTTGACAAGGTAGCTGCTATCATTAGTCAGCTATTTGATATCGACTGGGCTAACTCGGTTGATAAGCGTAAACTGCACGACCTCAACAGTTTCGGTTATAACTCGCTTCACTACATCTGTAATCTACATGGGGGTAGTTTCCCGTTCGAGATTCAGATTCGTACAGCCTTACAGCACACATGGTCGGCAATAGAACACGATATTGGTTATAAGGGAGCAGTAAAACTGCCCCCTCAATATCGCCGTCAGTTCAGTAGATTGGCTGGTATGCTTGAGTTGGCCGATGATGAGTTCAGTCGACTGCGTACCACCATGACCGAATATCGACGTCAGATACAAGCTCTCGTAAAATCTGGTAATCTCAGTGATGTAGCACTATCAACCGACTCGTTCTGCAGTTATCTTGAGTTGCGCCCGTTCGATAGGTTGAACCAGCGCATAGCAGCTGTTAACCAAGCAGAACTATTCCCTGCATCACTCATGCCATTCCTACCTATTTTAGAGAGTTTTGGCATGGAGTCACTTGGACAGGTTCAAGCCATGGTTGACGAACTCAGTGATGCTGCCTATCAGTTGGCGTTATCACAGTTAGCCATTACCGATCTTGACATACTCTCTGAGATGGTTGGTCTGCAGAACTTGTGTGTGGTATATTCACTTAAGAACGGTGGCACCCGTAATGATATCAAGTATATCTATGATACACTTTACGGTGCCAGCGAATCTAACTTACATCTAGCCGATGCAATAATACGCCAGTATTCTGCCATCGGTCAGTAACTTTGTAAAGAAATGAAACAAAAACTCACAATCGTAAAAGTAGGTGGAGCTGTTGTTGAAGACGAGACCCAGCTAACCCAGCTACTTAAGGACTTTAGCGCCATTAGTGGCCGTAAAGTTCTTATTCATGGAGGTGGCCGCCGTGCCACTCAGGTAGCTGCCAGTCTGGGCATAGAGTCAAAAATGGTTGGCGGACGCCGCATTACCGATGCCGATATGCTTAGCGTAGTAACTATGGTGTATGGCGGACTGGTTAACAAGAACCTTGTGGCACGTTTACAGGCCAACGGTGTTAACGCTCTTGGTCTTACAGGTGCCGACATAGATGTTATCCGCAGTCATAAACGCCCACTAAAGGATGGTATTGACTTTGGCTTTGTAGGCGATGTCGACAAGGCCGACGGACAGATGCTTAGCCGACTTATCGAGGCAGGCATCACGCCCGTGATGGCCCCGCTTACCCACGATGGCCAGGGCAATATCCTTAACACCAATGCCGACACTATAGCCAGCGAGACAGCCAAAGCACTGGCTCCTTTCTACGATGTTACGCTTATCTACAGTTTCGAGAAGAAAGGTGTGTTAAGCAATCCTGACGATGACAACTCCGTCATCCCAACCATCACCAGAGCCGACTTTGAGCGCTACAAGGCTGATGGCACTATCAGCGGTGGCATGCTACCCAAGATAGAAAATGCCCTTAGTGCTATTGACAAAGGAGTAAACAGGGTGATAATTACCCTCGCCACAGCCATCGATGGCAATAGTGGCACAATTATTTCGTAATTTTTTTGTTTTACTTGTAACATTTGCCCCAGGCTATTCGTCATATAATAAGAGAGGATGAAAAAGATTAGTTTCCAAAACGACATCTTGCCGCTGAAGAACGAGCTCTATAGGCTTGCACTCCGCATCACCCTCAACCCTGCAGAGGCAGAGGATGTAGTACAAGACACAATGATTAAGGTCTGGAACCGCCGAGAGCAATGGGATGAAATAGAATCTATCGAAGCCTTCTGCCTCACAATATGCCGAAACCTGTCACTCGACAGGATGCGCAAGTTGGAAAACCAGAACCAAAGCCTTGAAGAAGGCGAGCATGATTCGCCCGACCAAAGCTACGCCTCGAACCCTGAGGAACAGGCAATGCAGCGAGACAGAGTTGAGCTGATACGCCGATTAATAAACGAACTGCCCGAAAAGCAACGTAGCGCAATGCACTTACGAGAGTTTGAAGGCAAAAGTTATAAGGAAATTGCGTCGATAATGGCTATAAGCGAAGAACAGGTGAAAGTAAACATCTTCAGAGCCCGACAAGCCATCCGACAAAAATATATAGAATCAGAGAAATATGGACTATAAGTACATCGAACAATTGCTGGAGCGCTATTGGCAGTGTGAAACCACACTGCAAGAAGAGGCAATCTTGCACACATTCTTCAGTCAGGAAGATGTTCCTGCTGAGCTCCAGCAGTACACGGCTCTATTCGCCAACCAGCAGCCTGAAGAGGTTCTTGGCGATGACTTTGATGCCCGTATTCTTGCAATGGTGGGACAGGAGAAAACTGAGCCAAAGGCCAAGGTTGTTACCCTTACCTCGCGCCTCATGCCTCTGTTCCGTGCAGCTGCTGTTGTGGCCATCATCCTTACTATTGGCAATGCCGCACAGGCACCATGGGATCGTGGATGGGATGACCCGAAAGACGCTTATGCTAAGTTCCAGCAGATGCACGAGGCCGACTCTGTTAGCACTCTCGGCACAATACAGGCCGAGAACATCACCGACACGGTGAAGATTGCAACAGACACTCCCACCATTATTGAATAAGATTTTTTTTCTATGCTTTCTTTATAAAAACAAGTAAAACAACAAAAGTAGTTACTGTGAAGTAACGTTTCTCTCAAATTTTCAGGAAATACTAACGCTGAAGTTAAAGGCTGCCTCCGCAACAACGGGAGCAGCCTTCTTCAATTTCCTTATTTCTTCATTCTAAGATTCAACTGATATAACGCTGGAATGAACATCAGCAGCGAGAACCCTACAGCCATCAGCACCCTTACATCACTTCCAAACATCTGCGCTAAAGTTATTTCACCCTTGCTGGCTGGGGCCAGAGCTATCGCAATATGTCCCACAGCAAAGGCCACCGAATTGTTTACCCAGTGATACACTACACCTGGAATAATGCTGCCTGTACGATAATACATCCATCCCAACAGCAGCCCTACCACGAAAGCATGCGGCATCTGTGCCGGATTCATGTGTATCAGTGCAAACAGAGCTGCCGATATAACGATGCCCACCCAGTGGTTCTCATGCCACTTGAGCAGCGAGCGCAGCACAGCTCCACGCATCACCAGTTCTTCTACAAACGGTGCCATAAGTCCTATCACCAAGTAACCCCATGCCGACGATACCAACCCAACTAACGTCTCCTCAGCAGTATTAGGCAGTTCGGGCGTCATCTCTTCCACATATAACGATGGCACCAACAGTCCTACTGCAGCCACCGCACTCCAGCATATCACTGCCCATGGACGTGTACGTATCCAGTTGGGCGACACCACACTCCACTTTGTCAACAGAAACAATGCTGCAGTAATGACACTAATAATAGTCATCGTCACTATTGTACATGTCACGTTGTTAGCCGGATTCGGATCTTCACCTGTTACCAATCTCCAAATAACCATCATAATTGCCCCGATAGAAACCTGAAGGGCAGCAAGTATAACGGTATAAAATAAAGCTTTCTTCATTTTTGGTTAAGTATTTGTTCTACTTGTTGTTTGTCTTGCTCCAGCTGTGCCACCAAGGCCTCCGGACTGTCAAAACGGCGTTCATCACGCAGTCTCTCAACAAAGTGTACAGTCAGTTGCTTGCCATACAAATCGCCCTCAAAGTCCAGAATATTGACCTCAAGAGTTGTCTTCTGTCCCTCGAATGTAGGTCTAGTACCGATGTTCATCATCGCTGGTCTCTGTTTGCCATCGCCAAGATCAGCTTTAACCACATAAACGCCCGATGCTGGTATCAGCTTATTTGCATCCTCAGGCTCCATATTGGCTGTTGGGAACCCCAATGTACTGCCAATATGCTCACCCTTAGCTACTCTTCCCGATATCTGATATTGGCGTGTGAGCATGGTAACAGCTGCATTCACATTACCATCCTCACTTATCAGCCTACGTATCAACGAAGAACTTATAGGCTCTGTGTATCCTTCAAACTGCAACGGGACACCACGATATACCTTCATGCCTATCTCACAGCCATAACGCACGTAATCATCAAAGCCCTCGGTTCTACCACGACCGAAACGGTTATCATATCCCAGCCTCAGCAACTTCACGTTCAGCTTATGAACCAGCACCTGCTGCATAAAGTCAAGTGCCGATAACTGCGCCATCTCTATCGTAAACGGTATCACCACAACATAGTCAACCCCACAAGCACCCAACAGTTGCTTTTTTTCATCAAGTGTTGTAAGCAGCTGTGGATGATAGTTGGCATCAAACAGCTCACGTGGTTGGCGATCAAAGGTAATGACCATCGATTTATATCCATAGTCCCTTGCATCGCTTACCATCTGCCGTATTATCTGCTGATGTCCGGCATGCACACCATCAAACACACCGATAGTGGCTGCACACTCAGGCAGGCTTTTTATATTATCTATGTCGCTAATTATCTCCATTTGGGGTGCAAAGTTAGCCAAAAATCCGCAATTTTACATCCTACAGCTAACATTTTTAGTTATTTCATCTTAAAAATTTGGATATTTAAAGAATTCTGTTTACCTTTGCACCCGCAAAATAAAATATTGCATCGGACTTGTAGCTCAGTTGGTTAGAGCAACAGACTCATAATCTGGAGGTCCCTGGTTCAAGCCCAGGCTGGTCCACAAGCAGAAGCCTCAGGAGAAATCTTGAGGCTTTTTTGGTGATGTAAGAAAAATGTTGTACCTTTGCATCGAAATAAAATATGAGCAATTACAATACATATACACTCCAGAATGGGCTTAGGATTATACATAAGCCCTCGGTAGCCCAGGTAGTTTACTGCGGTTATCAGATTGCCGCTGGCACACGCGATGAGCTGCCAGGCGAGGAGGGTATGGCTCACTTCTGCGAACACATGACGTTTAAAGGCACCCGTAGCCGCAATGCACTTCAGATAATAAACGGTCTGGAGCAGTTGGGTGGCGATCTGAATGCGTTTACAAACAAAGAAGACACTACATTCTATGCAGCCATACAGAAGGAGCATATAGCCAAGGCTGTGAGTCTGCTAACCGACATTGTTTTTAACAGCACCTATCCACAACATGAGATTGACAAAGAAGTTGAGGTTATATGCGATGAGATAGAGAGTTACAATGATTCGCCAGCCGAGCTCATATACGATGAATTCGAGAATATGCTGTTCGAGGGGCATCCGCTTGGACACAACATCTTAGGTCAGGCCGACCAGCTACGTACCTACACTACCGAAGATGCACTTAGGTTTACCAAGCGTTGTTACAAGCCAGATAATGCTGTATTCTTTATTTACGGCGATGTAGAGTTTAAGAAAGTTATTAAATTGGTTGAGGGAGCATGGAGAAAATGAACGTCACGATAAAGGACATTGGCTCACATCAGGCTCATGTTATGATGGGAACCAAGGCATACGACATACACCACCCAATGCGTATCCCCCTATACCTGCTTAATAACATACTTGGCGGACCAAGTATGAACGCCCGTCTTAATCTTGCTCTGCGTGAACGTAACGGACTGGTATATACCGTAGAGAGCACCATGGTTAGTTATAGCGACACTGGCATGTGGAGCATATATTTTGGTTGCGACTCGCACGATATAAACAAATGCCTGCGACTGGTACGCCGCGAACTCGACAAGGTTATGCAGAAACCCCTTAGCGCAAACGCGCTCCGTACAGCCAAACAGCAGCTTAAGGGACAGATAGCTATAGCTTGCGACAACCGTGAACAGTTTGCTTTGGACTTTGGCAAGAGCTATCTGCACTACGGATGGGAGAAAAATGTAGACAAGCTTTTTGAAAGCATTGATAAGGTTACCGCCGAAGACATACAAAAAGTTGCAAACGAACTGTTTGCAACCGACAAATTAAAAGTATTGATTTTCAGATAGCTTTCATATACCCCCTAACCACCTTACGGGCTGTACCCAAGCGATATTCCACGCTCTTGTAGCTATCACCAAGAAAGTCGGATATCTCACTAACCTTCATTCCATCATAGATGTGCAGGCGATAAACCTCACGGAAGTTTTCTGGCAGTCGGGCCAGTCCACGCTCCATCTGCTCAATGATTTCGTGCATGGAATAAACCGAATCGGTAGATAGCTCATCACTACAAACCTTACGGATATAATGCTCGTAATCATCCACATTAGCATATCGACGGTGTATGTCGAATATTATGTTTCGGGCTGTGGTGTAGACCAGAGCCGGCAAGGTGACTTCAGAAATAAGTTTAGTGGATGTGAGCAGACGCAGAAAGATGTCTTGCACAACATCTTCTGCTTCTGCTCTTCCACTCAAGCGAGCACTTACATACGAAAGCAACTCGCCACGGTGAGTAATGTAATAGTTGGTTATATGGCGTTGATTATTCATTCACAACCTTCTGAATCGTTCCGTCCTCGTTATAGAACAGGCGCTGAACCTTAAGTGAGCGCAGGTGTGTAATATCGTTTGAAGGAACACAATCGTGATAGAATAAGAACCACTCTCCCTTGTACTCTACGATAGAGTGATGGGTTGTCCATCCTACAACAGGATCAAGGATAACACCCTGGTAGGTAAATGGTCCGTAAGGATTATCGCCAATAGCATAGCAAAGCATGTGACTATCGCCTGTAGAATAGCTGAAGTAATACTTTCCGTTATACTTGTGCATCCACGAAGCCTCGAAGAAACGATGTGGATCACCAGCCTTAAGTGGCTGTCCGTCCTTATCAAGAACAACAACGCTACGTGGAGACTCAGCAAACTGCAGAACATCGTCGCTCATCTTAACAACAAAGCTTGACAATGCAGGAACATCGGCTGGTGCAAAGAGCTGTGTCTTCTTGTCAGCAGCAGGGCCAAGGTCTACTCCACCCTCCTTAACAAGCTTCTGAGGAGCCTGATACCATTGCAACTGACCGCCCCACAGACCACCGAAGTAGCAGTAAATCTGTCCGTCCTCATCCTTGAATACACTTGGATCGATAGAGAACGAGCCGCGGATAGGATGCTCCTGAGGTACGAATGGACCCTCGGGCTTATCAGCTATTGCCACACCAAGGTGGAATACGCCGTTGTAATCCTTAGCCGAGAAGATAAGATAGTACTTACCATCCTTCTCTACTACATCGTTATCCCACATCTGCTTTTCGGCCCATTTAACCTGGTCTACATGCAGAATCATGCCGTAATCGGTAATCTCACCGTTCTCAACATCTTCCATAGAGATAACATGATAGTCTTTCATCTGGAAGTGACCGCCATCATCATCGAAGGCAGCACCAGCCTCCCAGTCGTGCGAGGGATATACATATAGTTTACCGTTAAAAACGTTAGCAGAAGGATCTGCATAATAATCTTTCGGATAAAGATAACGTGGTTTCATAAACAAATCTCCTTTTTTTAGTTATTAAACATTATTCTGGTTAACAAGCCTGCGGCGCGCAGCCAACTCGGCCTGCATATTCTCATTATACTCTTTTGTTATCGGGTAGTAATGCAGAGCTACCACACCAACCATAAACAATATGGCGGGCACTATGCTCGACACAAGTCTGATACCCATAACAGCGCTCTCGTTCTGAATGGCATTATCACCACCCGACACATATCCGAACATAGATATGAAGATACCAGCGATGGCACCACCAAAACCAAGACCTAACTTAAGTGCCAATACTATACCTGAGAAACAGAATCCCGTAGCACGGCGATGATTCTCGTATTCGATATGGTCGGCCACATCGCCTATCATAGCCCACAGCAATGGTATGGTAGGAGCATAAGCAAGCGAACGCAGGAAGTTAATCAGGAACAACAGTCCTACATCGGTAGGTTCTGGAATACAGAACAACGCCGTAAGGAAGGCAGTCATGGTAAGACACACCTTGAAAGTATTGCGTTTGCCAAACTTATTGGCCAGATACTGCGACAAACAAATAACTCCTATAAACTGCACAATAGCTCCCATCATGTTGAATACCGAGAATCCTACAGAGTATGCACTATCAGGGTTAAGAGTCATAAAGTGCGACAGAAAATCGTAAAGCGACTTCTGATCGACGTTATATTGGAAGTAGAAGTTCATGGCCGACCCCCACATTGCCAATGTAACAAACAACGAGAAGGTGAGTAGCGCCATCGAATTCCATGATACGCTTGAGAATGTGTTCTTAATATCCTCACGCACACTTATCTGCTGACGTGGTGGCGGCTGTATGCGCTCCTTTGTAACAGAGAATGTTATGATAAAGAACACAGAGGCTATTGCAGCAAAAATACAAATGGTAACAACCCAGCCATGCTGTAGGGTGCTTCCTTCAGAGAAATGGTCGACCATCGGCAACGTCAAACCCTGAACAACAAACTGAGCGATAGTTACCACAACAAATCTAACAGTAGTGATACTGGTACGTTCGCGTATATCGCTTGTCATCACACCACCCAAGGATGTGTAGGGTATATTGTTGAACGAATAGGCCGTCATCAGCAATACGTAGCTAACGGTAGCATATAAAGCCACATGAGCCTTATCCTGAATACCCGGATTATAGAAAGCCAGGACATAGAACAGGCAGAACGGAACCAGCGTCCACAACATCCAAGGACGGAATTTACCCCAACGGGTGTTAGTACGGTCACAAAGAAGGCCTATGGTTGGATCAACAATGATAGCCGACAAACTTGCTATCATCAAAACAGAACCAGCTATAGCACCATTAAGTCCGAACACGTCGGTATAGAACTTTAGCTGGAATATCATCATCATCTGGAACACAAGGTTAGCGGCAGCATCTCCTAATGAGTAGCCCACCTTTTCGCCTAATGTAACCTGCTGCGATGTAAACTTATTCATAACTGTTGAGTGAAAAACTGCTGCAAAGGTAGTGAAAAAATGACCATCCGACATTCTAAATTGTTACAGATGCTTTTCAAAATGTGTCATTGGGCAAGAAAATGAGCATTTTTGGCGATTTCAACGAAGATTTTTGTTACTTTTGCAACGTCAAAGCAACAATTATGAAGAAATTACTATTTTTTTGCGCAACACTGTTTTGCCTATCTACAGCCGACGCCAAAATTACTATGCCCCAACTCTTTCAGTCGGGCATGGTGATGCAACGCGGCAAAGCTATACCTGTATGGGGTAAAGCCGACGCAGGCGAGACGATTACCATACGATTCAATAAGAAAGAGTACACCACCACCGCCGATGCCGATGGCCGATGGAGGGTTGACCTGCCAAAGATGAAAGCCGGCGGTCCTTATCAGATGTCTGTCAATGAGCTTACATTTGACAATATAATGATAGGTGACGTTTGGCTGCTTTCCGGACAGTCTAACATCGATGTACATATTGAGCGAGTTTATCCTCAGTACACTACCGAGGTTGACAACTACGAGAACACAAACATCCGTCTGTTCCGTGTACAGAACGAGACCAGCACACATGGTGTAAAGGACGACATACGTCCCACCAGCATCAACTGGAAACCACTTAATAAGCAGAATGCATGGCCATTCTCGGCAGTAGGCTATTTCTTGGGCAAGAAGATGTTCGAGAAGAACAAGGTGGCCCAGGGCATCATAGTTAACAGCTGGGGAGGCACACCTATCGAGGCATGGATTAGTGAGGACTCACTTAAGGCCTACCCTATGCTGCCTAAGAAAACACAGATGTACCAGAACGACAACTACGTTCGTGCCCAGATGCAAGCAAATGGTGCAGCCAGCCAGCAGTGGGATGCCATCCTGAACCAGAATGATCCCGGATATGCCGATGACGCATGCGACGACAGCCAGTGGGCAATGGTAAACCAGAACAACTGGATGTGGCGTGGCACAGGTAGCGTATGGCTCCGTCAACATATTATTATAGATAAGGAACACGCAGGTAAGCCTGCCCGACTGCTGTTGGGCACCCTGTTCGATCAGGACATTACCTATCTTAATGGCAAGGAGATTGGTCACACTTATTATCAATACCCCCCACGCCGTTACGATATTCCTGAAGGTTTGCTTCGTGAGGGCGACAACGTTATAGCAGTTAGATTCATCAATAAATACGGCGCAGCCCACTTCATCCCCGAGAAGCCATATATGCTTTGTTTCGGCGATGACCGCATGTCGCAGAATCCTATGCCAAAGGATGTTATTCCCCTTGGTGCACAGTGGAAGATGCACGTTGGTGCCGAAATGCCACAATGTCCAAGCGGCGATGTTTCGCTGCAGAATCTGCCTACCACACTCTATAATGCAGTACTATATCCATTGGCACCATATGCCATCAACGGTATAGTGTGGTATCAGGGCGAATCTAACACAGGCAACCCTGCCCCATACGCCGACTATCTGAAAAAACTTATAGGATGTTGGCGCGACCGCTGGCAGGACCAGCAGATGCCATTCGTAATTGTCCAGTTGGCCAACTACGACGGACGCCAGCAGACAGCCTTCCCACGCCCCATCACACCACAGCCAGAGCCCGTTAACAGCGGATGGGCACAGCTTCGTGAGGCACAGCGCAC
>Ga0265298_10005745_pt1 | contig 15454 bp, 11 predicted proteins | sample AusTroGonzalo_MG_3_FD_193486 | JGI IMG/M metagenome (GOLD analysis project Ga0265298, IMG submission 193486) | Bovine rumen microbial communities from tropical cattle in Woodstock, Queensland, Australia - Gonzalo_01 | ecosystem: Host-associated > Mammals > Digestive system > Stomach > Rumen ... | reverse complement strand
GCCCTGCCGATGGAGCCGATGCGGTCCGGCTCCTCGCTAGTCTCGAGCTTCGCCATGTACGCAAGCGTCTCGGTCTGCCCGTAGATCTCGCAGAACACCTTGCCCGCTCCGCGCGCCCACTCCGCGTACTTCCGCCGAAGCGCCGGACCGAGCGCCCCGCCGGAAATCGACAGGTTCCCGAGCTTCGGGAAGGCGCGCGAGAAGTAGTTGAGCCTGTCCATCATCTCGTACATGTACGGCACGCCGACAAAATGCGTGGCGCCGGAGGATTCCATCAGGTCCGCGAAACCGGGGTCCATGACCGTCTTCGAGCTCAGCACCATCGTCGCGCCGACATGAAGACACGCGCTCATCACCTGGACGCCGAACGCATAGCAGAGCGGAAGCGGCACGAGGAACACGTCGCCCTTCGAGAGCCGATGGTCCTCCGCGGCGGCGCGGCAGTCGGCCTCGAGGTCGACGTACGACGTGCGCACGAGCTTTGGGCTCCCCGTGGAGCCGCTTGTCGAGAGAAGGAGCGCGAGGTCCTCGTGCACCTTCGCCCCCTCGTAGGTCGTCCGCAGCTTTTCGTAAAGCGCGGCGTCGATCTTCTCCGGAAGCATCAGCGGCACAATGCCATAGTTGATGCAGGCGGCGAAAAGCGCCACGGTCTCGGGCGTGTTCGCGGCCTTTATCAGCCGCACGGTGCGAGGCGCAATGCCCGCGACAAGTTTCTCGCCCATTGCCTTCAGCTCGCGGAACGTCACCTCGCGTCCGTCAAACGCAACGGCAACGCCGTCGCGGTCGAGGTTGAAGATTCGTGGTTCGTGGTTCGTGGTTCGTGGTTCGTGGTTCGCGGTTCGTGGTTCGTGGTTCGCGGGTCGTGGTTCGTGGTTCGCGGGTCGTGGTTCGCGCGGGGGATTAACGATGTCCAGGGCGTCGGAGTACGAACGGAGGCGATACATCTGCTCGGGGGAGATGCCGATCGCGTACTCGCGCTCGAGCGCCGCGACGAGCGCCATCTGTCCGGCGGAATCCCAGGCGGGATGGTTCTTGTACGTCATCAAGCGCGCCTCTTCGGGCGTAACGGAGAACACGCTGCAGAAGACGTCGTCAAGTCGCGTGTCGGCGGTCGCCGCGACGGGACGGACGGGACTTACAGGACGGACGGGACTGGCCGGCACTTCACCGGGCAGTGCGACTGGCTTCTCCCCCGCGGCGACCTTGAGCTTGTTGTAGTGCTCGACGTCGCGCCAGCCTATCACCTTCGCGGGGTTTCCGGCCGCGATCGCGCACGGCGGGATCTTCCCCATCACGACGCTCCCGGCCTGCACGACCGCGCCTTCGCCTACGTGCGCGCCGGGCAGGACGATGCACCTGACGCCAAGCCAGGCGTAGTCGTCGATGCGCGTCTCCGGATACGTGAAGCCCCAGCCGAAGGGAAGCACGTCGGAATTGTCGTAGTCGTGCACCTGGGTGTAGACGAGTGTGTCCTCGGCGAGTGCGGCGCGCTTGCCGATGAAGACCGGACCGTCGCCGTAGATCTTGACGCCCTTCCCGAACCCGGCGCCGTCGCCGATCGTCGTATTGGCCGTGACGTTCACGCCGGGGCCGAGGATGTAGAGTCCCTTGCCGCACGACTTGGCGCGGCGGCGTATGGCGATGGAATAAAGGCGCGACTCAAGGTTCGCCTTGAGCCCCTTTCGCCACTTCTTCGGCTTCCAGAAGAAAAGCTGCAGATATATCTTTACAAGTAGTTTTATCATGTACCGATTCGTTCATGGCGACACGCCGCCATGATTCATACGCAGTATATCATAAATTCCGTGCGCTTTGTGCGGAAGATTTGCTCTGACGGACACGTGCGCGCAAAAACCTCGTTGCGTGAGGAACCGCCCACACGAACATGAGCGCATAGCCGAAGAGCTCCACGCTCTCCTCGACGAAGTGCCCGAACGCCGCCGCGTCCGCGACACCGATGGCCTGCCACACGGCCCCCCGCCCGAGGAACTGCGAGACGAACAGCATCAGCGCCGCGCCACAGGCAAAGAGCGGGAAGCGCCTCGACCGGCGCATGGTCTTCAGCCCGGGGTACACCGTCTTCGCATAGCGCACGACCACGGCGGCGAAAGTCAGCGTGACGGCGGTGAGGACCCACGGCCACACGCACGCGCCGAACGCCCTGTCGAGCAGGAAGTCCGCCTCGCGGACCGCCATGTCGAAGAAAAAGGCTGCGGCGAGCGCGTGTGCGCCGCGTCCGGACTTCACGACAAGCGCACACGCCGTCATTAGCGCTCCACAAGCCGCGGAAAGCACAAGCCCGGACAGTTCCACAAGGCCGTTCTCCGAGCATGCGGTCCCGAACGCGAAGACATCCGCCCACACGGCGACGCCGGACGCCACGGCGGCAAGGAGCGGCACGAGAACGTCGAGCGCAAGGGACATCCACACGCGGCGGCGAGACGCGCGAATGCGGGCGTCGTCTGCGTAGACCATCGGGCGGAACGGAATCGGGTCCGTGCGCGGCGAATCAAGCGCGGCGAGCTGGTGAACCGTCTCCTCCGGGGTTACAGACGCATGGACGACGTTAGAACGCCCGGTGAGCGCGCGAAAAGACTTCTTGAGCCCGTATACGTTCGCGTCTACGACGAGCTCGTGTCCTGACGTGTCGCGCTCGCGCGACCAGACGGGGGCCGGATCCTCGACGACTACGACGCGAAACGGCCCCGTCCCGCACTTCCTCGCCTTGTTGCGCCACACATGCCAGCTCCGCCATCCGTAGAATGCCGCAAGGTTGTCTGCGAAATGATTCCTCGGCCAAGACACCTCCCTGGAGCTGACGACCCTGAAGCGGCGCTCGAGTTCCCGCAGTATCTGCGACTCGAATCCCCGGGCCGCCTCCCATATCACAAAGACGAATTCATGTTTCTCATTCATCGTCCCGATCCCCACTTGCATCGTTCGGCTTCCAGAAGCAAAGCTGAAGAACGACCTTTACCTTTATTTCTACCATGTCTGCCTCTTACACCCCGTAGATTTGACAATTATACCATAAATATGGGATAATAGGCCGACATTATGGTTGATGAATCATACGACCTGGCGTTCAGCCTCGGACAGGCCTGCGCGTGCTCACTCGTGCTGCGGACTGCAAACCTGCAGTTCGCGTCGTTTCCCCTCGACTGGATCGCACGCGGCTCCCTCACCGTCCGCACGGAACTCGTCGCGTCGCGCTTCGCCGGATGGCTCGAAAAGGATGACTTCGTCTACGAGGGGACGAACCCGATGAACGGACTCGGCGTCTTCGTGAACAAACGCACCGGCTTCCAGCATCTCCATGACTTCCCAGACCGGCCCATAGAGGAGTCCTTCGACGAGGTCCGCGAGAAGTTCCGACGCCGCGAGGAGCGGCTTTGCCGTGCGCTCGACGGCGCCCGCCGAGTCCTCTGCGTCTACATATCGCGTCCGGCGGGGCCCGACGTCGCGCCGGACGAGCTTGTTCGCTGCCGCAAGACGCTCTCCGACGCGTTCCCGAACGCGTCCTTCGACCTGATCCACCTGGTCTGCGAGGAAGGGCGTTCGTTCAACGACCGCCTCGTGCGCGAAATCTCGGAAGGCATAACGGAAATCGTCTTCGACTACCGCGATCCGCGGCGCGACGTCATGATCGAGGACGCGGGCCGCGCCATTCTTGAGCTTGGCGTGAAGGTCGCCGATCCGCGGTCCGAGGCCGAGAAGAAGGAGTTCGAGCGGCTCAAAGCGAAGAAGTGGCGCGAAAAGCGGCTTAAGCGCAAGATGGATAAGTACGGAGTCTCTTCGCGCGCCGCGCTGGCGGTCGCGCAGGTCGCGGAGGTCTTCCGCAGGCTTTTCGGACGACCCTCAGTCCGCTGACTTCCGGAACCGCTCAAGGCGGCGGTCGAGCGACTGGCGCCTGCGCGAGCCGGGACGCGCGAACAGGCGCTGAATTCGCATGCCGAGCGCAAGAAGCCACAGGCGCAAGCGCACCGCCGGCGACAGCCGTATCTCGTAGCGAAGGCGCCCCATGCGCGACTTGGCGCGCGTGCGGAGCGACGGCAGGATCAATGTCGCGAACCCGGCGTCGTCCCACCACGCAACGCCTTTCTGCAGAACGGCCGCGAACACGGCAAAATGGTAGGACGGATGCCTCCGAAGCCACGGGTCGACGCGCGGAGCGGTCCAGTCTACGGCGAACTGGAAGTCGATCAGCTTTAGATGCCCGTCCGGAGCGACGAGGAAGTTGGAGGGCAGGATGTCGCGGTAGACGACCTTCGCCGCGTAAAGCGAGTCTATGATCGCAAGCACCTCGTCCGCGTACTTGTCGTCCTTGTCGTCCTCGAGCGTGACTCCGCCCGCGATCCGCTCCGTCACGACAAACGCCATAGGCCCGGGAGAGAAGGCGTAAACCTCGGGAAAGTGCACGGGGTCCTGCGCATGGAGGCGCGAGGCGAGCTCGTATTCGTTCGCTATTGACTCAGGCGCGCGCGACGAGCACTTCACGACGCACGGCTTCCCGTTGAAGCGGCCTTCGTAGAAGATGTCGTTGACGAGCTTGTTCTCGAGGAACGCGCGGCAGTCCGCAAGGCCCATCGCCGCGCCCTTCTCCGCGACGAGCGCGTCCCATGCCGCGCGCTCGCTCCACGAGAGCGGATTGTACTTCGCCCTCACGTGCTGCCAGAGGTAGCGCGCGACGCGGCGGCGGAGCTTCATGCGCCGAAGCGTCGGACAAAGAGAGTCCACAGGAAGTAGCGTACGCGACGCCGGCTCGAAGTCGACGATGCGCAGCCTGAAATCGCCCTCGAACTGCTTGCCGTCCCACTGGACGAGCACGTTCTGCGGATCGTAGAACCTCACCGCCGCAGCCTCGAAGGCGTGCATGAGGTTGCGGAACGCCGCGTACAGGCGCGGACGGAGCGCGGCGGGTGCGCCGCGGTAGGTGCGGGAGAAGCGCTCGGGGACCGTCCCGTCGCCGTTGAGGACCAGGCTCTCGACGAGATGCCAGCCGAACTTCGCGTCGTAGCGAAGCTCGAACGTCTCGGGGAAGACCGACAGCACGTCCGCGGGGAGAAGACCCTTCAGCTCCTGCAGGTAGTCGTACTCCTGCGCGCACGTGTTGCGCCCGCGGTCGTGGCGGCAGCGCGCGATCTCGCGGCGCACCGTCGCGCCGACGCCGTCGTCGTCGCGGTAGCGCTTCATGCACAGGTCCGTGCCGGATATGCGCGTGCATATGCGACGCGAGCCTCTCCCGACCTCGGTCATCCGAGACCTCTCTCCTTCCCCGCCGAGGCGAACTCGGCGGCGACGAAGTCGCGCAGCGCGTCCTGCCACCGCGGCGTGCGGTAACCGAGCAGGTTCAGGACGCTCTTCTTGAGGGCAGAGTTGCGCGGACGCGGCGCAGGGCGCGGAAACTCCTCCGTCGTGCAGGGGACGACCTCGCGCTTGAGGCCCATGAGCCGGAACAGCTCGACTGTCAGATCGTACCACGTGCATTGGTCCTCGCACGTCCCGTGGATGATCCCGCTGACGTCGGGACGGGCGAGAAGAAACCGGATCACGTCCGCGACGACCTTCGTCGACGTCGGATTGCCGCGCTGGTCGTTCACGACCTTGAGCGCCGCACCTTCCTGCGCGCCGAGCTTCGCCATCGTGTGGATGAAGCTCGGGCCTCCCGCGCCGTAGAGCCACGCGATGCGGACGATCGCCGCGTCGGGAAGGATCATCTGGATCATCTGTTCGCCCGCGAACTTCGACGCGCCGTAGACGGTGCGCGGACGCGGGATGTCCGTCTCGCTCCACGCCCACGGCTCGTGCGGCGGCTCGCCCGAGAAGACATAGTCAGTCGAGATCGCGATCAACCGCGCGCCGGCGGCCTTGCACGCGAGCGCGACATTGCGCGATCCCTCCTCGTTGAGCTTGAACGCGAGATCGCGGTTCGTCTCGCAGTCGTCGACCTTCGTCATTGCCGCGCAGTGGATCACGACGTCCGGCGCCGCCTCGAGCGTCTTCGCCATGAAGCCGTCCGCGTCGGTTATGTCCCACTCCGGCAGGTCGGCGATAACGAGCTCGTTCCTTCGCTCCTTCCGCTCATCGCTCACTCGCTCGGTCTCTCGGGAGATTCCTGTGCCTTGCGGCTCAAGCTCGTTCCCCGCGAGCTCCCTCTGGAGCGTCCGCCCCAGCATGCCCTTCCCGCCTGTTACAAGTATCTTCATTTCGATTCGCTCCGTTTTTCCGACAGCGCCAGGGACGCGTGCGTTATGCACGCGCCGAGGAGCACGATCTGCCAGCTCATGTACAGCCACGCCAGCACGATGGGCAGGAACGCGAACGACCCGTACAGCGCGGACGACTTGGCGATCCCCACCTGCGCGATGGCGCAGATCTTCACCCAGGCCCCGAAGAGGAACGCCGTGACGAATCCGCCGAGGATCGCGTCGCGGAACGGCACCTTCCTGTTCGGCAGCACGGCAAACGCGTAGGCGAACGCGAGAGAGGCGAACGCGAGCGTCACTGAAAGGCGAAACGGGGCGGAGTCCAAGAACCAGATGAGTCCGTCGGAGACCCACTTGGTGAGCCATGTCGCGCCCATCGTCGCGACAATCACCTGCTTGACGACGTTGAGTATCGGTACGGACAGCGCGAGCGTCGCGAAGATCGGCAGTATGACGGCGGTGAAGATGTTGAGGTAGGCGCGCTTCCACACGGGACGCGCCTTCTCGACGTTGAACACCTCGTTGAAGCTCGTCTCGACCATGCTGATCGAGCTTATGATCGTCCACACGAGGAAGCCGAAGCCGATCCACCCGAACGTCCACACGTCGAACTGCTCTATCCGCGCGAAGAGGGCGTTCGATATCTCGCGAGCCTGCGCGGCGAACTCCTCCGCGGCGATGCGCTTGCGCTCGCGCTCCTCCTCGCTGACCGGCGCGACCACCTGGGCGAGGTTGTCTTCCTGCCCGTGCTCCACGTTGGAGATCATCACGTCGATCTGCTCGTTGATCTTGGCGCGCGCGAGGTCGTCCGCGCCGCACAGCTTCGCGACGGAGAGGAGGACGCAGAGCAGCGGCACAAGCGCGAGCATGGAGAAGTACGTGAGCCCCGCAGCGTGCATCGAGCAGTGGCTCGTGCCGAAGTCGCGGACCACGGTCTTCACCCAGAAAACGATCTTTTCCTTCATGCTGGATAGTATACCAAAAATAGGCGTCGGGCTACTTAAGCTCGAACACCGCGGAGTCGTATGCGCCGTCCAGGTCGAACGCGAGGGTGCGTCCGTCGAGCCGGGCGCCGTGCGGCTTGTCGCAGTTGATCTCCGCGAGCGTGTACGACTTGCCGTCCGCGAGGCCCGTGAGGTTGAGCGAGACGGACTTCTTCCCCTCCTCCTTCAGGCCCATGACGATCACGACGGCATGCGACTTGTCCGCGTTCGAGTACATGATCGCCGAATACGGGTTGGAGTACGGCGAGGCAAGACGGTAGAGATCTCCCTGCTGGACGGTCGGGCGGATGCGCTTGTAGTCCGCGACGGCGCGCTTGGCGAACGCGACCTCCTCGGCGGAGAGGTTCTTCGGATGCAGCTCGAAGCCCATCCTGCCGCACATCGCGACGTCGAAGCGGTACTTGAGGGGCGTCACGCGCTTGGTCTGGTGGTTCGGGGAGGCCGTGACGTGGCACGCCATCGCGCAGGCCGGGTAGAACTGCGAGGCGCCCCACTGGATGAACACGCGCATGTAGGGATCGGTGTCGTCGCTGGTCCAGAACTCGTCGGCGTACCGGAGGAAGCCGAAGTCCATGTGCCCGCCGCCAGACGCGCACGCCTGCACCATGATGCCGGGCCTCTTTGCCTGGAACTTCGCGAGGAGATCGTAGAGTCCGATCGTGTAGTCGTACCAGAGGTTGGGCTGGCGGTCGGCGGGGAGATAGGTCGAGCCAGGGTTCACGATGTTCTGGTTCGAGTCCCACTTGATGTACGCAAGCGAGGGGATCCCGTTGTACACGGCGTCGAGCTGCCCGAAGATGTTGTCGCGCACCGCGGGGTTGGTGTAGTCGAGGACAGCCTGCGTGCCGCCGCGGCCGAGCGCGAGCGGACGTCCCTCCTCGCGGAGGATCCACTCGGGATGCTCCTCGGCGAGCCAGCTCTTGACGTTGACCATCTCGGGCTCGACCCAGAGGCCGAACTTGAGTCCGCGTTTCTCGCATTCCTCGGCGAGATAGCCGAGTCCGCGCGGAAGCTTCTCGGGGTTCACGTACCAGTCGCCAAGTCCGGTCTTGTCGCAGTTCTTCTCGTCGCGCGCGTACTTGCCCTTGCCGAACCAGCCGTCGTCGAGGACGAACATCTCGCCGCCCATCTCCTTGACGCCGTCCATCATGTCCGTGAGCGTCTTCTCCTTGAAGCTGAAGTACGATCCCTCCCAGCTGTTGAGCAGCACGGGGTGCAGATCGCGTCCGTGGGGCATGAGGTGGTTCCTCGCCCAGCGGTGGTACTGGCGCGAGACCTCGCCGCGGCCCTTCTCGGACCACACGAGCACCGCCTTGGGCGTCGTGAACACGCGCCCCGGATCGAGGACGTACGGTCCCGTCGTCATGTCGACGCCGGCAAACACCTCGATCGGCTTGCCGTCCCATCCGCGGCGGATGCGCCGCGACGTGGTGCCGGTCCACTCGAGTGCGACGCCGAGCACCTTGCCGGACTCCTCGTCCGAGGGTCCGAACGAGACCATCATCGCCGCGTTCGACTCCCACGCGTCGCGCGTGCCCGCCTTGGAGGCGAGCTCGACGATCTGTCCGTTGGCCACCTTCGACTCGCTGACGTTCGCCTCGTGCGCCCACTTTCCGGTCAGGCTGAGGACGCCGACCTCGGAGGCCTGCACCGGCACGGCGGCGGCGAAGCTGTCGGCCCTGACGAGCCTCACGGGGCCCTTTTCGGAATGGCAGACCTCGACCCACGTCTCCACCGCGTCGCCGTCGTTCCAGACGCGGACGTGGCGCGTGACGCCGAACGGACGCGACTCGTCCTCGAGCGAGATGACGACGTGGCGCGCGCCATCCTCGGCAATGTCCTTGCGACCGGTCTCCTTCAGCCGGAGCGTGACCGCCCCGTCGTCGTGGATCACCTGAAGCCCCGCGTGCTTCACGATTTCCTGCTGCCCCTGCGGAACCAACTGCCCGAAGGCGAGATATCCGGCAAGCGCGATGTCTATTCCTGTCATTGTCTTTTCTCCTTTTGTTTACGAAATGTCACCAGAGCCCGAGTCTGAGGAACGGCAGGACCTGCTTCTCGAGCGTCGTGTCGAGGTCGAAGAGCGCGTTTCCGGCGAAGCCGCGCCGGCGCGTGAGGTTGACCTGGTCAATCACCCTGCGGGCGTCGAGACGCGACTCGTTCGCCGTGACGCCGATCCCGACTATCGTGCGCTGCGCGTGCGAGCGCGTGTCGGACTGCCCAGCCAAGAGCTCCTGGAAGAACGCGGGGTCCTCCGTGTAGTTCATCGGCACGACGTAGTCCACAGTCCTCGCGTCGAGCCAGCCCTTCCAGTCCTGGCCAACCGTCGACACGCAGAGGGGGTGCTTGCCGTAGACGGCCGCGGTGAGCCACCTCGGACGCGGCACGCGCCTGCGCGCGTCCGCGACGAAGCGCGACACGTGGTCCGCCGCGCCAGCGGGCTTGACGGACGAGTCGCCCCATCTCACGAAGTCGAGGTGTATCCCGTCCACGGGATACCTGCGCTGTATCTCGTCTATCGCGGCGAGGACGTGCATGCGCACCGAGGGATTCGCGGGGTCGAGGTACTCGGTGAGCTTTCCGCTCGCCGACTTCAGCCTCCAGCCCTTCCTCTCGAACGCCGCCATCTGCTCGGGCGACGCGCGCGTCGCGGTGAAGCAGAGGATCCACGCGTGGACGCGTATCCCCGCGCCGCGCGCGGCCGCGAGGCACGCGCGAAGCTGGTCGCCCTCGTCGCGGAAGGTCTTCGAGCGCGGCAGGACGTCGGAGGCGTAGTGCGCGAAGCCCGCGCCCGCCACGTTCACGAAAAGGTCCGTGACGTGCCCCTCCCTGAGGACGCGCATCGTCCGCGCCCAGTCGCCGGGGTAGAGTCCGCACCCGGAATGGTCCCACACCGCGTGTATCTCGCCCTTGCGCGGAACCTGCCGCGCTGCGTACTGCTTCATCGCCTTGAACTCGGCGTCGGCCTTCGCCGCCGCCTTCGCGGGGCTCCACAGCCTCGCGTCCACCCCTCCGACGAGCGCCGCGCACAGCCGCGCCTTGAGGCCCTCGTCGCCGTCCGCGAGTAGGACGTGCGTCATCCACCACCCCTGCGGCGACGACAGCCACGCCGCGTCGCCCGTCGGCTTGCCGGACCTGTCCGCCCACGTCGCCATCACCTGGGCGCGCCCCTGCACCGGCACCGCGCGCTGGAGGACGGAAGAGGTCTGCAGTATCGACGTCGGCAGGCCTGGCGGCGACTTCGCCGCGAAGTTCATCCGGCTCCACTGCCCTGGATACGCCGCCGCCTTGTATCCGACCGGCTTCACCCCCATCAGCTCGCCGAGCTGCGGCGAGGCGGAGTGGAAGACGACGAGCTTGCCGCCGCGCGCGCTGTACTCGCGGAGGGTCTTCATCTCGGCGGGCGTCGGGGACTCGAACCCGACGAGGAACGCGATCTTCTCGCCCTGGAGCGACCTCGACATGTCTTTCGGCGCGACAACCTGCGAGGCGACGTCCTGGCCCCTGAGCCACCTCGAGATGTGGTTCGCGAGCGAAGTGTAGTACCCGGGCTCGTGGGCAACGATCGTCACTGCTAGAAGAAGGGAGTTGAGCATGGGGCGCTTTCGTGGTTTCTATGTTCCTGGTGCAAGCTCCGGCCTGCGCTCGCTCGTGAGCCGACGCGACTCGGACCTCTTCCACGCCTCGATCTTCGCGTGGTCGCCCGAAACGAGGACGTCGGGCACCTTCATGCCGCGGAACTCGGGCGGATGCGTGTACTGCGGCGCCTCGAGGAGCCCTTCGCGTCCGAAGCTCTCGGACGCGGTCGCGGCGGGTCCGCCGCCGAGCACCCCCGGTAGCAGGCGCACGGTCGCGTCGACCATCGAGGCGGCCGCGAGCTCGCCGCCGGTCATCACGAAGTCGCCAACCGAGAAGACGTCGGTCGCGAGCGACTCGACGCGGGCGTCGAAGCCCTCGTAGTGTCCGCACATGAAGACGACCAGTTCGGCGGACGCAAGGGACTCCGCGTCGCGCTGGGTGAACTTCCTTCCCGCAGGCGAAGTCATCACGACCCGCGTGCCGGGCGGATAGGCCGGAGGTTCCTCCGCCGGACGCGCAAAGGCGCATCCAGTCGCGCTTTCGACGGCCGCAAACCACGGTCCGCACATCATCAGCATTCCGGGCCCGCCGCCATACGGCTTGTCGTCGACCCTGCGCCAGCGTCCCTCGCCGAACTCCCTGAGGTCCACGATCTCGATCTCGCATGCGCCCTTCTTCACAGCGCGCGCGACGATGGACTCCGTGAGGAATCCCTCGAACATCTTCGGCTGAACGCTTATGACGCTGATCCTAAGCATGTGCGACTTCCATCTTGCTGAGAATCTCCCTGAGCTGGGACGTGACGACCTTCATGGAGAGTTCGCGCTCGAAGAAGGCGCGAGCCTCGCGGAAGTACATGTCGCGGTTGGCCCAGTCGGCCCGGTACTCCTCGACGGCCTTGACGAGCGCCGCCGGGTCTCCGGGAGGGATGAACTTGATCGCCTTGCAGTCCTTCGCGGACGGAGGGTAGCCCGTGCAGAACTCGTTGATCGTCGGACGCGCGCAGGCCATGCACTCGTAGACCTTGTTGCCGATGACCCGCGACGCCTTTGCGGTCGTGCCGAACACGCCGAGCACTATGTCGTGCGCGCAGATGACCTCCGGAACCTTCACGTACGGCACCTTGTCGAGGAACCTCACGTTCTTCAGCCCCGCGGCCTTCGCCTCGGTCTCCGCCTTGTACGCGCCCCATCCGAGGAAGTCCCACTGGATCGGCAGGTCCTGGGTCATCCGCGCCGCCTCGACTATCACCTCCGTACCGTGCAGCGGGAGGTACGCGCCGTGGTAGAGGACCTTGAAAGTCGAAGGCTGGGCGTCTGTCTTCGCCTCCACCGGCTTGAAGACCTCCTCGTCCGTCCCCGTGAAGAGCGGGGCCATCTTCTCGCGGGGGACGTCCAGGTACTCCGCCGCGAAGTCGACGTGGCAGGAGGTGTCCCAGGTGATGAAGTCGGGCATGGACATGAGCTTCTTCTCCCACTTGAGGAGACGCTTCGCGCGAGGCTCGTCGGCCTTCCACTTCCGCTGCTCGAGCACTTTCTTGTCCCAGGCGGATATCATCGGGTCGAAAAGCACCTTTATCCCGCGGCGGTGCGCCCAGCGGCAGGCGGCGGCGATGTCGCGCTGGCGGCAGACGGGGACGAAGACGAGGTCGGGCTTGGGCCTGCGGCCGAGTCCGCGCAGAAAGGCCTCCACGTCGCCGAAGCGGCAGCACCACTTTACGTCGAAGTAGTCCACCTCCCATCCAAGCGCGCGGAAGGCCGCCGCATTGACGCGGTTCTTGGAATAGCCGTGGTCGAACCGGCCCCAGAAAAGCACTCTTCTCTCGCTCATGGCGATATTATACCAAAAAGGCCGCTCCTGCGGTCAGGCGGAGCGGTTCCGGCGGAAGCATATGCGGCTTATGATCTGGTCGAAGCTCTCGCGTCCGGAGAGTATCTCGATCGCGATGCGGAGGTACAGGCACTTGACCGGGGTCGTCTCGAAGCGCGGAAAGCGCACCGCGTCCTTCTCGGTCGTGACAAGCGCGTCCGCGCCCATGTCGGCCGTGCGGTTGAGGGCGTAGAGGATCTCCGAGGAGTCGTAGCGGTGGTGGTCGGCGTACCGCTCGCACCACACCACCTTCGCGCCGAGGTGCCGGAGCGAGTTCTCGAAGCCCTTGGGGGAGGCGATGCCCGAGAGCGTGCACGTCGTCTTGCCCTCCAGCCACGAGAGCGGATACTCCTCGCGGCTCCAGACGTCCTTCAGCACCTTGGGCGTGTGGTTGCACTCCACTATCTCCGCCGTCTGGTTGTACTTCCTCACCTCGTCGCGAACCGCTGACACGTCGCCGCGGCACTTGGTGATGAAGATGATGTCGGCGCGCTTCAGGTGGCGCACCGGCTCGCGCAGGACGCCGCGGGGAAGCATCTGGCCGTTGCCGAACGGATTCGTCGCGTCCACTAGCACGACCTCGATCGAGTGCTTCAGCTTCTGGTACTGGAAGCCGTCGTCGAGGATGAGCGTGTCGCATCCGAGCCGCTTTATCGCATAGCGCCCGGCCTTAACGCGGTCCCTGTCCACTACGACTGCGACGCCGGGCAGGTTCGAGGCGAGCATGTAGGGCTCGTCGCCGCCGGTCGCGGAGTCGAGGAGCACGTGCTTTCCGTCGGAGACGACGAGCGGCTTCGTGACGACCTGCGTGAACATGCGCACCCACCACGGCGCCTCCTTGCGGCGGTATCCGCGCGAGAGGATCGCGACCTTGCGGCCCTCCGCGGCGAGCGTGCGCGCGAAGATCTCGGTGACGGGCGTCTTGCCCGTGCCGCCCGCCGTGACGTTGCCGATGGAGATCACCTGTATGCCGAGCGGATACCTGCGCTTGAGGCCCGTGCGGTACAGGAAGTAGCGCACGGCCACGGCCGCGGCGAAGAGGCAGCTCGCGAACTTGAGGAACGCAAGAAGCATCCTGACGGAGAAAGGCTGGTCGAGATCCGCCCCCCTCTCCTGTATGAGCTTGACGAGATAGCTCTCGATCCGCTCAGCCGCATTTGGCCTGGCCTTCCGCATCGTCAGGCCGCCGCTTCCGTACCCTTCAGCATTCCGCTCGTTCCTTTCGTCCGCCCGACGTCCGGGCGTTGCCGCTATTATACCAAATCCGAAGGCGAATTGTAATGGGCCTGCAGCAGGGACTGTCCGCCGTCGACGGGGATCACGCACCCCGAGGTGGAGGAGGCGTCCAGAAGGAACTCCACGGCCGCGGCGACGTCTTCGCCCGTCGGACGCCCGAGGGGCGTCTCGCCGGCCTTCTCGTGCAATCCCACGGGCGCGAACACTGGTCCCGGCGCCACGGCGTTTACCCGGAGCGTGTCGGCGAACATCGCCGCGGACTTGCGCGTGTAGTCGAGAAGTCCGCGCTTGGAGCGCTCGTACGCGCCGCCGTCCCCGCAGCTCCCCGCGCCGAGCACCCGGCAGTCGAGCACGTTGACGACGGCGCCGCGTCCGGTCTCGCGTCCGGCCATGAGCATCGTCAGCTTCTGCGGCGCGACGAAATTGACGCACTCCACCGCCTCGTCGCCGCCAGTGTAGAGCGCGGCGTTGTTGACGAGAGCGTCGGGAGGGTTCCCGCCGAGCAGCCGGAGGCACTGCGCGTAGAGCCTTGCCGCCCCGAGCGGATCCGAGAGGTCCGCGACTATGTCGGCCCCAGCGTCGGCGCGGTGCGAGCTCGTGACGACGCGCCATCCGGCGGAGCGGAGGCGCGCGGCGATCGCAAGCCCGAGGCGGGTGGTGCCGCCTGTTACCAGGACGGACCTCAAGACGCCCCCATTCCGAAAAGCCGCAGCGTCTGACGGAAGTCGGCGGGGAGCGGGGAGTGCACGCTGATCTTCTCGCGCGGCAAGAGCGGGTTGGGGAGGGAAAGCGTGGAGGCGTGGAGCATCTGCCGCGGAACGCGCATAAGCCTCGGGTCGCGAGCGTTCTTCAGTCCGAACACCCTGTCGCCGACAATCGGGAAGCGGATGGACGCGAGGTGGCGGCGTATCTGGTTCGTGCGGCCCGTCTCGATGGACACCCTGAGAAAGCTCGCGTCGGGCGAAGTCGCCTCGCGCGCTATGCGAGAGACCGCGTCCTGTCCGTCGAGCTGCGTGTCCACCTGCCTGTGCGAGAACTTGAACTCGCCGACGACTATGGCGTGGTAGACCTTCGACACCCTGTGCGTCTTGAACATCTCCACCGCCGCCTCGAGAGCGGCGCGCCTCTTCGCGAACATGAGGCAACCGGTCGTGTCGCGGTCCAGGCGGTGGACGGCCTCAAGCGTCGGTATGCCCTCCTGCGCCCGCAAGATGGACTCCACGCTCTTCGGGTCGTCGCAGCTGACGAGCCCGGCGGGCTTGTCGCAGACGAGATAGCCGTCGTCCTGCCACAGGACCCTTACGTGCCTCGCGCCCTGCGCCTGCGCGGCAGGTCCGGCGGCGCCTTCGCCGCGGGTCCGGCGGCGGTCTGCGCCCTGCGCCTGCGCGCCCTTGACGACGGCCTGCGGGACTTCGACGACGTCGCCGGTCTTGATGGCGTAGCGCGCGATCCAGACGCACTTGCGGTTGACCCACACGCTGCGTCCGTCGACCATGGCCTTTGCCGTGCGCCGCGAAAGGGAAAACCTGGCGGCGAGGAAGTCCTGCAGGACCTTGGGGT
>Ga0265298_10005744_pt1 | contig 15459 bp, 12 predicted proteins | sample AusTroGonzalo_MG_3_FD_193486 | JGI IMG/M metagenome (GOLD analysis project Ga0265298, IMG submission 193486) | Bovine rumen microbial communities from tropical cattle in Woodstock, Queensland, Australia - Gonzalo_01 | ecosystem: Host-associated > Mammals > Digestive system > Stomach > Rumen ... | reverse complement strand
AAGTTGATATTGAACAATTTAATAAAAATCATAAAGCGATGACGGTTTACGAGAGGATGTTGGCCCAATACAAGGAAAAGCATCAAATTGCAACGCCCAATGCAGCCCATGAGGTGATGCAACAGATTGCTTTGGCTGGACTATATCGAGGTGGTTTTTTCGACCATGCGGCATTTTATGGCGGCACCTGTTTACGTCTGTTCCATGATTTGCCACGATTTTCGGAAGACATGGATTTCTCTTTGATTGAGAAGCGGGATGACATTCATTTGGACAACTATTTTCCGGCTATCATCAAGGAGTTCGGAATGGCTGGACTTGATGTGAAAATAGAAAAGAAAGAGAAAAAGATTTTTGGCAGAGTGGAATCGGCGTTTTTGAAGGAAAACACTGAGGCTTATGAGATTAAGTTTCAAACCAAGAAAACCGTGAAAATAAAGATTGAATTAGATACCGACCCACCCTTGCAGTTTGAAACGGAACAAAAGGTTTTGCTGCAACCTTATTCGTTCATGGTTCGTTGTTTTACCTTGCCCGACTTGTATGCCGGAAAAATGCACGCTTTGGCTTATCGCGGTTGGCAACGGCGTATCAAGGGGCGCGACTGGTACGATTTTGAATGGTATGTTAGGAATGGCATTCCTTTGAACTTCAACCATTTGCAGGCAAGGGTAAAAGAGTTTAGCGGAGATGATGTGGATAAGGAAACGTTTCTAAAGGCTCTGCGCGAAAGGTTAGCCACAGGCAATATCGACTTGGTCAAAGCTGATGTCCAAGGCTTTATTGACAATCCCCACGACCTTGACATCTGGAGCAACGACTATTTCCTGCAATTAGCCAATATGATTAAATTTGTATAACTATGAAAAACAATAAATTATACACTGAAATCCTTGCGAAGCAAGATCCCTCGCAAGTCGAAGGCCTCTCGCGTTTCTTCAAGACGGGCAAAGGGCAATACGGCGAGGGCGACAAGTTCTTGGGTATCAAAGTGCCAGTGACACGCGAAGTGGTGAAAGCATGTTGGAAAGAAACAAGTTTTGAGGACTTGGAAACCTGCATCGCCTCCGAATACCACGAAATGCGTCTCGCTGCCTTGCTGACTTTGGTGGAAATCTTCAAACATGCCAAGAAAGACAAGGCTTTGCAGCAACAATGTGTTGATTTCTATCTTGCTCATACCCAATACATTAATAATTGGGACTTGGTCGACCTTTCCTGCTACGAACTGCTCGGCACATGGCTTTTGGACAAGGACAGAACCCTGCTCTACGACCTTGCCCGCGACGGCAAAACCATTTGGGAGCAGCGCATCGGGATGGTGAGCACGATGCAGTTCATCCGCCACGGCCAAGTGGACGACACTTACGCCATTGCCGACATATTTTTGGCCAAGCCACAGCCTTTGCACGATCTTTTGCAGAAAGCCGTCGGCTGGCTGCTCCGCGAAGCAGGCAAACGCGACGAGCAACGCCTGAAAGACTGGCTATCAACACGATACACAACCATGCCGCGCACTATGCTCCGTTATGCGATTGAGAAATTCCCTGATAATGAAAGGAAAAAGTTTATGTAATAGATTCCCCGTTAGGGAATGGAGTCCGTTTTAGTGTTATAGGGCGGCGGCTTGTACAGTTAATCATCAATGATGTTCACAGCCGCCGTGTTTTAGCCAAATCCCTTCTCCATTCCCCGAAGGGGAAACTCAAAACTCAAAAATCAATGGACATCCAACTTCATTACATCGAAAAAGGCCAAGGCCAACCGCTGATTCTGCTCCACGGCAACGGCGAAAGTTGCGACTATTTTGAGCATCAAATAGCTCATTTCTCAAAGGATTATCGCGTCATTGCGATTGACACACGAGGACATGGAAAATCGCCAAGAGGGGAGAAGCCTTTCACCATAAAGCAGTTCGCTGAAGATTTGCTTAACTTTATGGACACGAAAGGCATCGCGAAAGCCAACATTTTGGGTTTCTCCGACGGCGGCAACATCGCCTTGGAATTTGCCTTGAAACACCCAGAACGGATTGAAAAACTGATTCTTAACGGTGCCAACCTTTTCCCAAGCGGTGTAAAACCGCTATACCAATGGCCCATCGAAATCGGCTATCGCATCGCGAAACTGTTTGCCAACAAGTCGGAAAAAGCAAAGAAAAACTCCGAAATGCTCGGCCTGATGGTGAACGAGCCGCACATCGAGCCTTCGGAATTGGCTCGTCTGACCATGCCAGTTTTGGTCATCGCTGGCAAAAAGGACATGATTAAGGAATCACATACAAAGCTCATTTACAAGAGTCTGCCAGATGCGCAACTGAATATCATCGAGGGCGACCATTTCATTGCCAACAAGAATTATGAGGCATTTAATAGGGTGGTGGAGTGGTTTTTGAGAAAATAATTAGTAGCACTTTGTGTTTTCAAACAAAATATCTTTACATTTGCGGCGATAATTAACGCATTGTTGAACTAAACAAAAAGAAACGACAGGTATACTTTAATAAATAAGCAAGCATAGAGACGAAAATACTTCTATCCAGAAATTTGGCGATTTTTATGATGGAGTTCTCTTTCCAAGATTTAGTCAAAATGCTCACGTTGAGCGTGGGCTGGACTATTTCATCGGGAGAGAGAGGTTACGCCAAATACCTTGGATAGCGGGAAACAGTCGAGTTTCACGCTTTTTTTTGTTTATATGCTACATGACATAACAATTGGAGAAAAACTAAAATATGATGAAAAAACGAATAATTCCACTTTTTGTATGTTTGATATTGATTGGATGTAATGCAAAGAGCAACCGTCAGGCGGCCAATCAACAGCGAGCCAATGACATCCCAGAAATTCCAATGAAAACTCCAGGAATGAGTTATGATGGAAGCCAGGGAGCTGTAGATAGTTTTCGCGTTAATGTCTATCTTGAAAATTCAGGTAGTATGAATGGTTATGTTGATGCCGGAAAAACCGATTTCCAACATAATGTGTTCAACTATCTTGATGATGTGGAACAATGGTTTGGCTCTCAACTCAATTTGTTTTTCATCAACAGCAAAATTATTCCCAAAGGGAACATACTTGATGATTTCATCAACAAATTAACTCCAAAAGATTTCAAAAACGCAGGTGGAAACACTTCCACTACAGATATTGCTGATTTGTTCAAACAAATATTGGAGCAGAGCAACGACAGCACCGTTTCCATTCTGATTTCTGATTTTATCTTTTCACCTGGAACACAGAATAATCCAGAAGCATATTTGGGAGAGCAACAGGTAAAAATCAAGAGGGCTTTTGAGCAGTATTTGAATAAGAATTCGGAGCTTGCTGTAATGGTCTATCAATTATATTCCAATTTCAAAGGAATCTATTACGACTACCTAAACACGCCACATCACAATTATGAAGGGCAAAGACCTTATTATATTTGGGTAATATGTCATCCTTTAAAAGTGGCTTCGATGAGAGTCGCTATTCCAGAAAGCAGTTTTTTGAACAGAGTTGAGAATTATTGGAGCATTACATCGTTTTCACCGACTATTGAGAATTATGCCATATTGCCCAACCCAAAGAAAGGTAGTTTTAACAAGTTGGGCAAAGATGGGATGAACAAGATGAGGAAAGATGCCCAAGGCGAGTTCATGTTTACCATTGGGGCAAATCTTGGTTTGTTGGATTTGCTTTTAGGGGAAAAATATCTGCTTGATACGGATAATTATGCAAGAATCATCAACAAGCAAACAACTGATGAGTGGTACATTTCTGTTGTTCCTAATTCCATACCAACATCTCCTGCAACTCATAATATCAGCCTTTCAACGAAAGGCAGTTTGCCGAAAGGCGATTTTGAATTGGCCATTTGCAGGAAAAAGCCGAAATGGGCTGATGATTTTACTGATATGGACGACAGGTCATTAAACGAATCCAATCAAATGAAGACTTACGGATTGCATTATGTCTTCGACGGCGTTGTGCAAGCCTATTCAGCAAAATGTGGCAATTATTACTCGAGTATGAATTTCAAAATGAATTGACGATATGAATTTCTTCGACTTCTTTTACAGATGGAAATCCTTTTACGGTGTTCAGTTGTATGAACACATGAAAGGTTATGACGATGCTTTGATGGATTACAATCCGGATTTCAACCAGTTTCCTTCGTTATTTTTATGGACGATTGGAATTGTTGTGGCCGTGTTCGTTTTGTATTACTACATCATCAACTCAACTCGTCTCGTAAAATGGTGGCATTGGCTGATTTCGATGGCCATTGTCGCAGGTTTGACCTATTGGGTAGGTTTTAGGACGGTCATTGTTGATGTAAACAATGGAACAGTAACGCCCAGTTTACAGTCCTACGTTGGCTACAACAGTGCTTTGATGTTTGGCATTTATAACATGATGCTGGCAATGGTTTTCTATTTTGTTTTTACGCTTCTGTTCAGAAGATGGAGCAGAAACTGCAAACATTCGCCTTGGGAATTATTGACAACAAAATTAAACAATAGGAAGAAATGAGCAAATTGTATGTTTTTGGCATAGGTGGCACGGGTTCGCGCGTGTTGAAGTCGCTCGTCATGTTGCTTGCATCGGGCGTGAAGTGCAATATGGATATTGTCCCCGTCATCATCGACCCCGACGATTCGGCAGCCGATATGACCCGAACTGTTGAGCTGATGAAGAAGTATATGGTTATTCGGTCGAACCTTAAATTCGCCGAGTCCAACCAGAATCGGTTTTTCAAGACGGGAATCCAACCAGTGGAGAATATGAAGGACTTCATTTTCACTCTTGAAAACACTCACGATGGCAAGTTCCGTGATTTCATCAAAATGGATCAATTGGACGATTCCACCAAGGCGTTGGTTAATATGCTGTTTTCGGAAAGGAATCTCGATTCCGACATGAAAGTAGGTTTCAAGGGCAACCCCAACATCGGGAGTGTGGTGCTTAACCAATTTGCGGATTCCCAAGAATACAAGGATTTTGCAAACGGATTCGCCGATGATGGAAAAGACAGGATTTTCATCATCAGCTCCATCTTTGGTGGAACGGGAGCCAGTGGTTTCCCGTTGCTATTGAAAACCATTAGAAACGACAAGAAATCCCAAAAATGGAAAGTGATTAGCGAGTGCAAGATAGGTGCGGTCACTGTTTTGCCCTATTTTGGTGTAACCCAAGACGACAACAGCGAAGTTGATTCTTCAACTTTCATTTCAAAAACGAAGTCGGCTTTGGCCTATTATGACAGCAACATCAGTGGCAACAATTCATTGAACGCCTTGTACTATATTGGTGATTCGGTCACCGCTTCCTATTCCAATTGTGAAGGCGGTTCGGGACAGAAAAATGACGCCCATTTCATCGAATTGTGTTCTGCGCTCGCCGTGCTCGATTTTGCCAACACTCCCGAAGAATTGTTAGACGACGGCACAAAGCACTTTGAGTATGGATTGAAGGATGATAACGAAGGAAGAGAATTGACATTCAAAAACTTGGGAGAAAAAACAAAGAAGTCCATTATGGTTCCTTTGACCCAGTTTGTGCTGATGAACAGGTATCTAAACAATGGTTTTGAAAAAGGGGGCCAATCCCAGACTTGGGCAAAAGATAACCAATTGGATGACAGCTTTTTCTCGGGTCATTTCTTTGAACAGGTTCAGTCATTCCACGAAGATTTTCACCAATGGTTGAAGGAGATGGCGAGAAACAAGAGAGCGTTCATGCCTTTTGATGCCGACAAGGTTAACCCTTTGTTTGAAATCGTCAATGGATACAAACCAAAAAGCAAGTGGCTTGGTAAGAAAAACTACGATTTATTTGATGATACACTCAATTCCAATTGGAAAGGGTGGAATGGCGCGGCTTCGAGGGAACAGAAATTTATGGAGTTGTTTTTTAGGGCAACCGAAGAATTGACAAACGAAAAATACAACATGTAAGCTATGAGCAAGATATTGAGAATATACGAGGAAGGCGGAGAGACTTCCGACGATTGGGGCAAGGCAAAGAAACACGGCTCTGATGTCATCAAGAAAATCAAAGACCCCGCCGGACTGACGGCCAAAAAAGAGATTACTTCGATTCCGTCGCCATTCGCACGCATCGACTTGGCCAAAACCGCATTTAAGTTTGTGGTCGATTCGGGCAAATTGGACGGAGATACCATTTATCATAAAATCGTTTCGGATTGCCTTGATGTAGGAGAGATTTTCTTCAATTTCGACAAACTCACATACGAAGATCCTTTGACACACCAAAACAAACATGCGTTTGAAATCGTGGTGTGGGACAAAGGGAACGAGATAGAAAAATTGAGGAAGAGCAAATTGAAAGAGCATCGGATTCTCGGGGAGACTTTGGACATGTATCTCAACCAAGATGCCAAGGCGTACAATTTTGGCGCATTGGAAAGGTTTTATCTCTTGAAATACAACGGTCCCGATCATAAGCAAATGGACATTGTGGGAGCGACATCTCCCGCTACGCTTTTCTTCAGCACAGCCAACAATTTGAACCGTATTTCGCCCTATATCAGTTTTGGTGGCAACGACCGACCATTCGACAATGAGTTTACCTCGCTACACAAGAGGGACTTCAAATTCCAAAAGTATCTATATGCCTTGCAGAAATCGTTTGGTGAGTTTTCTTCCATGTTTTCAGAAGTGTCGAAATACTTGGATGCCAATTACGATTATCTTTCTGATGCCGAAAAAGCTGAAACCGATGCACTTGACAAGCTTGACAATAAAGGAGTTGATGCCTATGAAGTTCTTTCGATGATTGGCGATGTGGTGAATGTGAACGGGATGCAGCTCAGAAAGTATCCGATTAACACAGGCTGCATTGAAAGCGATTTTGCCATTGATTCAAAACTATGTGAAGGCAAAAAGCCTCTTGTCCTTCCGGTAGAAGTTGGTAACAAATACATCCAACTCAAATATGTCAATGACAATTGGAACAAGAATTACCATGCACCGTATTATGATAGTCGGAAACTGGAAGATAGAACGCTGCCAGAAACCAGCGAAAAATTCCCATATTTGACAGTTGGGGATTTTTTGCAACCAGCCATCATTTCAATGCCATATCAGTTGAATGTTGAATCATACTTTGACGGCAACAGCAATGATCACAACCAAACATTTTTACTTCCCTTGACGGAAAGATTCTTCGAATACTTTAGTGCTGACGATTTGATGGGAACAGTAAAAGATGGTCATCAAACAAGAAAGATGATTGAGATGATACCTCTTGCTGGTGGTGCTGTTAATGTTATTTTGAGAATACCTATACAAAATTCTCGTGTGATTGAATACGAGAAAATGTATTATAAAGATGTTGTAGAGGATGGGAAGTCGGGGCTTGTGGTTGAGAAGCGTTTTGGCCTCGGCGTGTTCCCACTGATTGATTTCAGAGGAATTGGTCAGACCCCGTTCTATCGCATTGCGTTTTTCAGCAAGTCAAAGGGCGATGAGTTGGTGTTTTTTGAAGGAAAGAAAGATGTGGAGTGCAAGGCGCATGTTGTCAGGCGTGAAGCCGACCGAGTTTGTAGCATTGAATCATACGTGGTTGAAAAGGCTTTTGACCGTATCGTATTCCAATCTGATGGCATTTGCAATGTGATAATCCCGAAACTGTTGAAGCCTTCCGGCGGATCCCAATTTGTTTTTGCCATCGATTTCGGAACAACGAACACGCATATCGAATATGCCAAAGACAACCAAGGCAAGACCCAACCTTTTGACATCGGAAAAGAAGACAGGCAAATGCAGAGGTTGCATGAGAGCTATTCCGATTCGGGTGACCGTGATATTGAGTTTGCTTTCGATGATGTCTTTGTGCCAGATGCAATTGGAGGCAATGGTTCTTATTCTTTCCCGATGCGCACCGTGTTTTCCGAAAGCAAAAGAATCAATTACAATACTCAAACCAACACTTTGGCCGATGGCAACATTCCGTTCAGATATGGGATGGCACCTAATCCGATTTATAACAACAAACCTGTTACTGATTTGAAATGGTCGAATGACAAGGACAATGCCAAGCGAATCGAAATGTACATTGAGAACCTGTTTCTATTAATCAGAAACAAAGTGCTTCTCAATGATGGTGACCTTCAAGCCACTCGAATTGTTTGGTTCTATCCAGCCAGCATGACACATGCCCGTCGCAACGAATTTAAGGGAATATGGAAAAGGCTGTATGACCGTTATTTTGGGGGTTCGGGATTGGAGATGATGTCTGAATCGATTGCACCTTATTACTATTACAAACAGAAAAAAGGTGCCAAGTCGAATGTGGTTACCATTGACATTGGAGGCGGTACGACAGACGTGTTCGTGGTTGAAGAAGGCTTGCAAGAGACGAAAAGGATGTTGTCGTCTTTCAGATTTGCCGCCAATGCCATATTCGGTGACGGCTATAATTTCTCGTCGAGCGAGAATGGGTTTGTCAATGCCTTCAAAGGCGAGGTGGAAAAGGTTTTTGAGGACAACATTGACAAAGACGGCATAGGAGTTTCTAATCTTCGAGAAGCCTATAAAGCGATTCTTGACACAGAGAAATCAACAGATGTCGTCAATTTCTTCTTCTCTTTGATAAACAATAAAGTGATAAAGGACAATGAAATACCATACAGTTTTTTGGAAACTCTGTCGCGTGACGAAGATTTCAAGTATGTGTTCATCGTGTTTTATGGTGCCATTTTGTATTATGTGGCTACGTTGATGAAATCACAAGGATACAAACTGCCGCAAACATTGGCTTTCAGCGGCAATGGATCGAAAACACTGTTTGCCCTTTCCAATGATGAAAAGACTATTGCAAGTTTTGCCTCAAGGATTTTTGAGAAAGTGTTCGGACAACAATACAAAGACACTTCGTTGAATGTCGTTTTCGACGAGAACCCCAAACTTGCCACCTGCAAAGGAGGTATTGCAGTCAAAAAACCAATAGAGTTTGACGATCTTGACGATATGAAAATGTCTCTTTTGGGAACAGATGACAACACTATGGCTTCTGAAATCAAGTACAGCTCGCTTGGAGAGGAGCATTTGAAACAAGTTGCAGCGAAAGTGTCGAGTTTCATTGACGACTTATTCGAAACCGGTAAAGAAAAAAGTTTCTTTACAAATTTGTTCAACGCGAGCAGGAAATTCCATGATAATGCAAAATCTTGCTGCCAGAATGAATTGGCGGAATACACAAAACAAGGCTTGCAGTCCAAACGGAAAGAACTTGAGGCATGGGGAACGGGTGATGATGTAGAGATAGAGGAAACCATGTTCTTTTATCCACTGGTTGCAATAATCAACAGGCTTGCTTTAGAAATGTTCAACCTTAAAAACAACAAATCATGAGTCAGTATTTGCCTATAATATCATTGGTCGTGGCCATTATTGCCTTGATGCTTTCCATTTTGATTCCTTTCATACATTCACGAAACAATGACCATTGGAACGAAAAGGAGTTAAGAGACATGGTGGTAAAAACTGTTAAGGATAGCGAAAGAGTGGAAAGAACTATTGCCGATAAGGTGAATTCCAAACTTTCACATTTGGAGAAACCAAAGGCAGATTTCCCCATTGATAAGATTGTCAATGAAATAATGGAACGGTTAAAGCCCGAAATTCAGAAAATGAAGGAACAAATGCCTATGCCAAAAGATGAAGTAATTGCAAAAGGGAAAGTAAAGTCAGACTGGAAAAAATATGGGTATTTTAGAGAGAAAATAGGCGGGTTTGAACTCACAGAATCTCCTACAGGCTCAACCGTGTATTGTTTTGTGAGCGACCCGAAAAGTGATAAAAAAGCATGGTTCGATGTTTTTGATGCCCAAAGAGTTGTCGAAGAAAGAAATTTGCTTCAAGATGGTTGCTGCATCCTTGACGGCGAAGGTAACAATTTGCTTACTTTGGAAAAAGGCCTTGCCGTTTGCAAAGACGGCAAATGGACACTTGATAAGAAATTGAGAATCAAATTTAGTTGATAAGATATGGGAAAGTTATTGATACTTGTGGGCTTTTGCCTTGTGCTTCAAGGACTTGCTTTTGTGAGCACTTGGAGGAAACGAATGTTGCTTAGGAAGATTTTCCCCAAGCAAACCAATCTGGCTATGGCTCTTGCGGAAGAGGAAGATGGTAGTAAACAGATTAGAGTTAGGGAACAAGTCCATTCCAACAAAGTATTTGACGAAATCATCAAAACAATAAACAGGTATCTTCAAAACAACAAAGGCTCTGCCGACTATGCCATCCTTAAGGACATTACCGACCGCAATTGTGATGCAGTGGAAGCTCAAATAGAAGCCACGGCTCCTGTTCCTGTTTATATTGGTTTGGCAGGTACATTGATAGGAATCATCATAGGCGTAGGCGTGTTGGCGTATCAAGGAGGCATTGATGCTTTATTTGACACCGAGCCTGTGGTTCAGGTGGAGTCGTGGTCAAAAGTTACACCTGATGTGATGAAAGATGGAACAAAAGTGAAAGTGGCGGAAGAGGGTAAAGTTTATGTGTATTCAAACAATTCTACTATCCAATGGAAGCCTTACAAAGACAAAGGCGCGGAAGGCATCAAAAACCTGCTTCAAGGTGTCGGGATAGCGATGCTCACGACATTGTTTGGCGTTGGCTTCACCATCATTGGCGCATGGTCGTCAAAACATTCTTCAAAAATCAACGAGGAAAAGAAAAACGGTTTTCTTAGTTGGTTGCAGTCGGAACTACTTCCCCAAATGAGCAATGACCTTGGTCAGGTCATTTTCCAGATGCACCGCAATTTGACGAAGTTCAACGAGACTTTTTCGAGCAATACAAGGCAACTCGACAATGTTTTGAAGAGTGTCAACACAACTTATCGGGAACAAACCCAATTGCTTCAAGCAATCGATAAGCTTAAAGTGGATGAAATTGCCACGGCCAATATTCGGGTTTTGCAAGAATTGAAGGATTGTACTGAAGAAATAGGCGATTTGAAGCAATTCGTTTCAAACACGACTGATTATCTTACGAGGGTTGAAAGTTTGAACGGACAACTCGCTGACCATCTCGACAGGACTAAACTCATAGAAAACTTGGGCAAGTTCTTTAGGGAAGAGGTGATGCAAATCGAGCAACGCAAACAAGCTATCGGCAAATCCGTGGCTGATGTGGATGCCAATATGCAACGTGCATTTGTTCAGTTGAAGGAACATACCGACAGGGAATACCAGCAACTTGGTACCGCCTTGGCCTCAAAACACGCGGAATTCCTCAATGCCGTTGAAGCTCAACAAGAAGCCCTGAACAAGAAACTTGAAGAAACATCGAGACTTGTTGAGGAATTGAAGAACCTGACCGCCGTGAAAGAAAGTCTGGAGAAAGTGGCTCAAGCAGAACAAAACCAGAATGTTAGAATTGAGTCGTTGGTGCAAGCCTCAACGGTGCAAAACGAGAAAATATCCTCATTGTTGGAGTGTGTCAATAAGATTGCCGCAACTGCCGCAAGCCAAAACTCGAGATTGGACCAATTGCAGGCGGCTGTTGCAAAATCGAGTGAAAAAACAGTAGAGGTGAATGTCAAGTCGCCAGTGGTCAAGACCAAAGTTCCGTTGTGGAAAGCGGTTGTGGAAATTCTGATTTGCCTCGCTGCCATTGGTATTGTGGGATTACAAGTTTACACATTGTTTTTCAAATGAGTAAGAAGAGAGAATCGTATTTTTGGACAAGTTATTCCGACTTGATGACTAACTTGTTTTTCGTCATGCTGATGCTGTTTGTGCTTACAATCGCCATATTGCGAAGGCAAATGGTAAGGATTGAAGAAGAAAGGCGGGCTACGCAAGCGCAACTGGATAAAATAAAAGAATTGGAGGAGTCTATCAAGAATATTGACACGGTTTATTTTGCTTATAATGTCGAATATAAAACACATATTCTGAAAACAGAAGTTAAGTATCCAAAAGAGAGACACGAGATTGGTTTGCTTCCTGAAAACATACAACAGGAATTGCTAAATGTTCGGGATCTTTTGAGAGATTCCTTGGAATCGTTTGTTCGAAAAAACAATGAGGTTTCATATCTTCTTATCATCGAAGGGCAGGCTTCTACTGATGATTATTCCCAAAACAATGAGTTGAGTTATAAGAGAGCATTGGCGTTGTTTAAGTTTTGGTTTCCAAATCAAAAGACTGCAAACCTGAAATTCTATGATTTGCCATGTGAGGTGATAATCGCAGGGGCTGGATGTATGGAAGGTAAGCCAAGGGCAAACAGAAACGAGGATAATCAACGTTTCTTGATTCGCATTCTACCCAAACCAGGAATGATAGGGGAATAATGCCATGAAAAAGGCTATTTTGTCCACTATTTTGTGTCTTTTTTTGATGTCATGCATTCCGCATAGGCCATCACAACAGACCGAAAAACAAATCAATAATAGACACATTGAACTATGTAAAACTCGCCCATCGGAAGAAATAATCTTTCATTCCGCTTATACCGTTTCCTACAATCCCAAAACTCTTATTGCCAACTGGGTAGCCTACGAACTTACCGCCGAGGAAACCGATGGCCCTTGGACAAGAAAAGGTTTGCGATTCATGCCAGACCCGGATTGCAAGAGCAAGCAGGCCGACAACAACGACTATCGCAACTCGGGCTATTCGCGGGGGCATCTTGCTCCGGCTGGCGACATGAAATGGGACAGTGTGGCCATGCTCGAAAGCTTCTATTTCACCAATTGCATCCCGCAAGATGAAGCGCTTAACAATGGCAGGTGGAACCAGTTGGAGATGAAAACCCGGGCTTTGGCAAAGAAATACGGAAAGGTTTATGTGGTTTGCGGACCAGTCTTTCTTGACGAGGACACGCTACGGATTGGGCATAACGGAGTGGCTGTTCCTGATGCTTGTTTCAAAGCTTTGCTTATTCCGAAAGACGCAAGCTATTCAACCATTGCTTTCCTGATGAACAATGGTGGTGAAAGCCGTACAGTCAAAGAATGTGCCCTTACGGTGGACGAACTGGAGGCATTACTTGGTTTAGATTTGTTCTGTGGTTTGGCAGGTGAAACAGAAGAATCTGTTGAATGTAAAGTGGTTTGGGAGGATTGGAAATAGCACTGAGAGTTAGTTCTATTTCAGACACCATTTGCGGTACAAACAATATAAAACAATCGCTTTTTCGCCGTAACACCCAAATTTGCTATCTTTGCGGCCAAATACGATTCCTATGGAACGATTCTTCAATACCGCAGGCCCGCAAACCCCTGACAGTTATACCATTGACCCGCTCAGTCGGTTCGATTTGGAAGATATTTTGCTGATGATACGCCAACAGCGCTATTTTGTGATGCACGCACCGCGTCAGACAGGCAAAACTTCCTGTATGCTTGCCCTTCGCGATTATTTGAACAAAAAAGGCGACTATATAGCGGTTTATGCTAATGTGGAAGGAGGGCAGGCTTCACGGAATGATAAGGAAACTGTGGTCAAGTCCATTATCGACACATTGACAGGAGCCTATCGACTGGTTTTCAAGAACGACAAGGCAGATTTGGCGCGTAATGCGGTTCAAGGACTTTCCGTTGATTCAATGCTTTCACAATATCTTTCGCTATTGTGCCAATCTTTGGAAAAGCCGTTAGTTCTTATTATCGATGAGATTGATGCTTTGGTGGGAGATAGTTTGGTCAGTATTCTACGCCAAATCCGCTCTGGTTATGCCGACCGTCCCAAGGCTTTTCCGCAGACCATCATTCTGTGCGGCGTACGCGATGTTCGTGACTATCGTATCGTTCTCTCCAATCAGGATATAGTTACAGGAGGCTCCGCATTTAACATTAAGGCGACATCGTTACGTTTGGGCAATTTCTCTAAAGAGGAAATCCATGAACTCTATTTGCAACATACTCAAGAAACAGGTCAACAATTTGATGAGGCTTGCTTCCCGATGGTGTGGGATGCTACTGAAGGACAGCCATGGTTGGTGAACGCTTTGGCTCATGAAGTGACTTGGAATATCCGCGAAAACCGCGACCGCAGTGTCCACATCATCCCAGAGATGATTGACAAGGCCATTGAAAACATCATCTACCGCCGCGACACGCACATTGATATTCTGATTGACAAACTGGAAGAGCCAAGAGTGCGAAGAGTCATCGAGCCGATGTTGGCCAATGAAGACGAGGTGGACGATGCCTTGATTCCCACTGATGATATCCAATATGTTGAGGATATGGGACTTATCAAGCGTGAGCGCGGTAAACAGCGTCGTATTGCCAATGGGATTTACCGAGAAATCATCCCTCGTGAGTTGACTTGGAGCACACAGGATGCGCTCACACAACAGCCGCAGTGGTACCAGAACCCCGACAACAGCCTCAACATGGAAAAACTTTTGCTTGACTTCCAACAGTTTTTCCGTCAGAACGCAGATGCGTGGATTGGCCGTTTCGACTATGCTGAGGCTGGCCCGCAACTGTTATTACAGGCGTTTTTGCAAAGGGTAGTGAACGGAGGCGGCTACATCGACCGCGAATATGGCTTGGGTCGCAAGCGCACCGACCTGCTCATCCGCAAACCATTGACTGACCACTACGGAGGTCCCATACAGCGCATTGTTTTGGAACTGAAAATCAAGCGCGGCGACCTTGGCAAAGTGATAGAAAAAGGGCTGGAGCAAACGGCGGGTTATATGGATGCGGTTGGCTCAGTCGACGAAGGCCATCTGATCATTTTTGACCGCACCCAAGAGAAAACTTGGGACGAGCGCATCTGGCACAAGCCTTACGAATACAGCGGACGCACCATCATGGTTTGGGGAATGTGATAGAACTGTGAATTTATTTAAACTCAGTATATTATGAAAAAGTATTTGCTATTCCTTTTCATTATGGCTTTCAGCACAATAACCCTCCAAGCCACCCCCATCAACCAATCCACAGCCTTGACTGCTGCACAAAAATTCGCCTCAGCGCATTTTGCCATCGAGCGTGCTGAACCTCGACTTGTATATACAGGCCAAAACGAGGCGTTTTTCGTCTTCAATATGGGCGAGAGTGCTTTCGTCATCATCGCTGGCGACGATGCACATCGCCCCGTCATCGGCTATTCTGACGAGTCTTCGTTTGATGCTTCCAACATTCCGCCTGCGTTGCAGGATTATCTGAATGGCATTGCTGAGAGCATTCATCGTCTTGGCAGTGAGGCTATTGCAACGCCTTTGGTGGCAGCGGAATGGAATTCGGTGCTCAACCACGGACGGCTCATTTCGCGCAACGGTGGCAGAGGTACGGGCTATTTCTGCCAGACCAAGTGGAACCAAGATTATCCGTACAACTGCCTTTGTCCCGAAGACCCTGCCGGTTCGGGCGGACATACCTACGTGGGATGCCTCGCCACGGCCATGTCGCAGTTGATGCGTTTTTGGGCTTATCCGACTCAAGGCATTGGAAGTCACTGCTATTACCATGAGGA
>Ga0265298_10005742_pt1 | contig 15459 bp, 14 predicted proteins | sample AusTroGonzalo_MG_3_FD_193486 | JGI IMG/M metagenome (GOLD analysis project Ga0265298, IMG submission 193486) | Bovine rumen microbial communities from tropical cattle in Woodstock, Queensland, Australia - Gonzalo_01 | ecosystem: Host-associated > Mammals > Digestive system > Stomach > Rumen ... | reverse complement strand
GGGAGAAGTGTTCCCATGCAGCATGAAAAACATGTTTCTTTTAACTAAATTAAATCTTACAAAAACTATGAGTATGAAAAATGAAATGATTTTGAATGGTGAAGCCCTCGAGGCTTCACAGAAGAACGCACTCGAAGTAGAGCTGTTTCTTCAAGAGAATTACCTGTTCCGTCGCAACATTCTGAGCGGAAAGGTAGAGTTTGCAACCCTTCCTGCTGAGGAGCCCCAATACAGAGTGCTCACGCAGGAGGCACTGAACAGCATCGTGATTCGTGCCAAGCGAGAGGAAGTCTGCGAGAAAGGCAATCCGAAGGCCGACATCATGGAGTTGGTACACTCAGAAGAGGTACGCGTACATAATCCTATTAAGGAGTATCTGGACAGCCTGCCAGAGTGGGACGGACAGAACCATGTGGCCAAGCTCTTTGGCCGACTGCCTGGCATCAGCACGGAGCAGGAAGGATTCCTGGCCATCTGGCTTCGCTCTGCTGTAGCCCACTGGTTGCAGATGGATCTGATTCATGGCAATGAATGTGTGCCTACCTTGATTGGTGCTCAGGGTTGTGGCAAGACGACCTTCGTGCAACGCCTCTTGCCGCCTCATCTGAGAGAGTACTACCTGGATCACCTGAACCTCTCTAACAAGTTTGACAAGGAGATGGCGCTGACCAACAACTTGCTGGTGAACCTGGATGAGTTGGATGCCATCCGCCCCAGTCAGCATGCCGCCCTGAAGCAGACATTGTCGAAAAGCAAGGTTAACGGCCGACCTATCTATGGCAGTTGTCAGGAAGACAAGCCTCGTTTTGCCTCGTTTGTAGCCACCACGAACAATCCTCACCCCTTGACGGATGCCACAGGTAGTCGCCGATATATCTGCCTGACCATTCCCAAGGGCCAGCTGATAGACAACACTGGTGAGATTGACTATGAACAGTTGTATGCACAGGTATTGCATGAGGTGAAGGAGCTGAAGGTGCCTTACTGGTACAGTAATGCCGAGGTGATGCGCATTCAGGAGCTGAACCTTAACTACATGGAGAAGAAGGATATTGCTGAGATTGTGAATGTGTGCTTCCGCAAACCCAAGGAGGGCGAGGTGGTGAAAACGCTGAATAGTGCGCAGATACTGCAGATGATTCAGTCGGAATACCCCACCATCAAGAGCGACCGAAGCACGAAAATCCACCTAGGACTGGCAATGAAGGAGTTGGGAATTGAGCATCTGCTCTATAACAACAAGCGCCACTATAAGATTATTCCGCTCAAGAGTGCATAAGATTGTGCATGTATGTTAATAGTTGAGCAAACATTTAACATGCCTCAAACCCCGATGTGCAAAGGGTTTGAGGCATGTCGTGTTAATAGGTTAATAGTTTTTGCGAAAAACTATTTTGCACGGAGGGACAGTCCCCCCGTGCATTAATTCTTAGTTCGCTGGCGCCACGGTGTACGTCCAGGTGTACTTACCGTTGCTCTCGCTACGGGCGCTGCGAGTAACGGTGAAGCCTGAGGCGGCGAGCTGTGCACTGACGTCACACTCGGTGGTCGTTTCGTAATTGTTCGACGATGTTTCCGTGCCGTAGTTGGTGTAGCCGTAGATACCGCAACGATCACATTGGTCGCTAGTGACGGTGAGTGTCTGCGTGTTGCCTGTGGTCTTCAGCTTCAGTTTTGCACTTAATCCGTATGCAGAGATGCATGTACCACCCATTTGACCAGTAATCGTGCTGTTGCCGTCGAGCACGATGGTGATGTCATTTTCTCCACCAAGGAAAGAGGTTTCAAACTTGGCATCGAGGTTGATGAGGGTGACGGTGGCGGAAGTGCAGTTTTCTATTCTAAAGCCTACGCCGCGGCTTTTGCCAGCGATGCTGAACGTCAGTGCGCCGTTGTTGCCGTCAATCCTGCTTTCACCATTCACGTTGGGCGTGGTGTATGTCGCTCCAGTGATGGTGGGGGTGGTGGGTGCGTCGGGATCGACAGAAGCAGCGCGGCTGATGTTATAGATCTTACTTGCGAGGGCCTTGGTACCGAGGTTGATGCGCTTCCAGTCGCCGGTCACGGAGGTGTTCTTGAAACGGATGGCGTAGTAGCGGCTATCCTTGCCTACCTTATCGGTGCAGGCGAAGCTCACGCCGCCGCTGCTGTTGGCCGTCACCGTGCCCATGGAACCATATTCTCTCACGCTGCTGGTATTAGCACCTGCGAGCAGGGACACCTCATACACGGCATTGGCTGTCAGACCGCTCGTCACGGTGCAGTTGAAGATAGGGCTAGAGCCGTACTCGTCATCCATAGCGAGGGAAAAGCGTTTGTTCACTTTATCGTATCTGCCTTCGATGTTGAAACTGGTGGTCATCAGCGCATCTACTGTAGCAGCCAAATTGCCGTTCCAATAATATCCACGTTGGTCTTGGCCTACGACGAACGACGAACCGGCATCCTTGTGTACCAGGATAGCAGAGAGCGCGCTACACTCGCTGAGTGGGTCGTTGGTGGTAAAGTCGTAGGAAGATTCCGTGTATGGATCCCAAGGTTCCTCACCCTGCTCCCATACGGTCAGGTCGCCGCTGAATGTGGCGGTCGTTGCTCCTGCTACGGGCGTTCCGTCAATGTTGAGGTAACCAGCAAGAATCTTGCTGTCGCCCTCGGCGCTTCGGCGCTTCGGCTTAGGTGCAAGCTTCAATTCGCCGCCACCTTCGCCTGAGATGTAACCATATACATACAGCCGGTCGCCCGCCGTGAATGTCAGCGTGCGCTGGCCGCTTTCATTGACCACTGCGCTGCGCGTCAGTCCGTCGTTAATGCCTGCACCCACGGTTATGTAAACGGGCTTAGCCACTAGTGTGGGCTGCTGTGTGGGCTGTTCTGTGATGCTGTCGTCGCTCGAGCAAGAGGCTGTTCCGATGATAATGGCTGCGGCCATGACCAGCCAGCCTGTATTTCTTAGCATTTTCTTCATCTTGTCATTCATTTTAAATGTTGGTTAACTCATCTTCTTCCCACGTCTCTTCCTCGAACTCAACATCGAGTACGGCTTCGTCCTCAAAGCTTCCTGCCAAGATGTGGCACTGGTGTTCAAACTTGACGACCTGCATCGTTGGTTCCTCGTACTTTTTTCGTTTCATCTACTCTAAAATTTATAGTAATTAATGTATTATTTTGGACCGCGAAGTTACACATTTTCTACGAAACAGGGCATAACAAATTGTCCATAGACCTTGAAATTGCCATGCAAGTTTATTGCAACTGAATGCAATAAACATTGAAAATTGTCCATAGTATGCAAGAAATGAAACAAAAATGCCCGATAGAATCGGGCATCTGCGAAAATCTGCATATAGATTTGCTCTAACGTTCCATTTTCTGCTTGGCGCGGTAATAGGAATTGTATGACGAGTAACCGGAGGCAAGGGCAGCGGACTCCTTGGTCTCGTTGGGATGCTGGGCCATATATTGGTCAAAGTGAGCCAGACGCAGACTGTTGACATAGTGGGCAAACGAAGTGAAGCGACGGCTAAACGTCAGCGAGATGTAAGAACGGCTCAGCTGGCAGTGGTCGACGACATCGTCAATCTTCAGGTGAGGATTCAGGTAGGCCTGCTGGTCACGAATGTATACCTCTATCTCAAGGGCCGTCTGGGCGATAAGTTCCTCACGTTCTGGATCAGCCTCGTCACTATCCTGTGTCTGGTCGGTATCTGGAAGGGCAAGAATGGTCTTGCGTCGCCATACGGGCATGACGGTGATGAGCAGCCACACGTTAGACACGGCCAGCAGCACGTTCTGGACGGCCATCAGACGTGGCGAGTCGAAGATGTAGGCGGGCCAGATGAGTGGCGTCAAGACGATAGGGAAAATCCACACACGGCGAGCATAGTCGGCGGGAAAGTCGTCAGGGTTGGAGTAGTTGGCGTCGCGGGCCTCATCCATCCAGCGCTTCACCTGCCACATGGCCAGCATGACATAAACGACCATAGTGATGCTCTCTACCAGCACTACCTTATGCCATATACGTAGGCCGTTGGCACTGAGAATACCGGTAGGCATCCAGGCATTGAGCACAGGGATAAGCATCGTAACAATGACGAAGATGGCAGCTATCCAACTGACACTCTTCCACTGGCTCCACTGCTTCACCGATCCAAAGAAGCAGAGTAGCAGCACGCCGCAATAGAAATAGTAGGTGGCAGGGAAATAGCACTTCATCAAATCCCAGGCTGCAGCATCGGTAGGATTGCTTATGTAGGGCAACAGCAGCGTAGCACAGCTGTAGAGCAGGCACTGCAACTTGCGGTCAGGCCAGATATAGCGCCGACGCTCTTTGGGAGCACGACAAGTGTGGAACCAGCGCACAGCGGCAAACATCCAGCAGGTGGTGATATACATCAGTGCTGCTAATCCGTAATTATATTGTTCAATCGTTATCATCATAATTTCTGTTGACAAGGCCGAGCGTGAGCAGCCTCGCATGGTATTTAAAGCTTCTTCCTAAAGATCTTCCAGGTGAATCACGGCGTCGCAGAGCTGGCTGACAGCAGGACGGTGGGTGATGAAGATCATCGTCTTGTCGTGACAGTAGTCGAAGAGGCGACGGAAAAGCTCACGCTCAGTCTGTTCGTCAAGAGAAGAACTGATTTCATCGAGCAAGAGGATACCGCCTGGGCGCAGGAGGCCACGGGCTATGGCGATGCGCTGAGCCTGACCTTCGCTGAGTCCGACACCTCGCTCGCCCAGCTGGGTATCGATGCCATTAGGAAGGTCATAGACAAAGTCGGCCATAGCGACATGAAGCACTTGGCGCAGCTCGTCATCGGTAGCGTCAGGGCGTGCCAGCTGGAGGTTATAGCGCACAGAGCCACTCATGAGGGTGTTACCTTGGGGCACAAAGACGAAGTGCTTGCGGGTATGTTCATCAACGGGCTGTTGCTGCTTGTCGGCTCCAAAAAGGGCGATTTCACCGAGATTTGGCTTGATAAAGGCGAGCATTAGGCGGAACAGGGTGGTCTTACCAATACCCGTGGCTCCCATGATGGCGGTCTTACTACTTGGCAGGAAGTCGTGAGAGAAATGGCTGAGCACCTCACGGTCGCCCGAGGCATACGTAAAGCTGACATCGCGAACGGCGATACCTACTGGTCCTGTTATCTGACGATTGTCGGCAGGCTCTGTCACCTGAGGGGTAGCCGTCAGCTCTTCCAGGCGGTCGATGCTGGCCGTGGCATAGAAGAACTGGGGCAGCATATTAAGCATATTGAGAATGGGATGCTGTATCTGGCCTACCAGCTGAAGGAAGGAGGTCATGACACCAAAGGTGATAATGCCTGCACGCAGCTGCAGACCGCCCCAGATAAAGGCTAAGAGATAGCCCATGCTGAAGGTGAAGGCCAGCATGAGGCGCGAGATAACAGTAAAGCGCGTGCGACGTAGCACACGACCCATCAGCTGGTCTTGCATATCGCTGAGACGTCCCGTAACCCACTGTTCACTACCCAGCGAGCGCAGCACGGCATTATGCTCCATACCCTCTTGCACTTGCATCTGGATGGTGCTCTCCTGCTGGCGGATATCGAGCGTCATGTTACGCAGGCGGTGGGCAAAGAGTTTGCCAAAGGTGACGATAAAGGGGGTGATGAGAAGCAAAGCCAGTGCTAAACGACTATCCATAGAGTACATCAGCAAAAAGGCACCCGTGAGCTGAACACCCGTAACAATAAACTGAGGAAGCAGCGAGGTAGTAACATCGGCCACCGTGTCAATATCCTTAGAGAGTCGCGAGGTGACATCGCCTGAATGAAGCTGGTCTTCATACATCTGGCGACGGAACAAGCTGCTAAAGACGCGCAGACGGATGGTGTTAGACTGGTGGGTATTGGCCTTGGTGGTCATGTAGTAGTAGAGCTGGCGCAGCAGAATGGCCGTAACGACCAATGCCACGAGCAGCAGTACCATATTAATAACATCCTGATCAGAGCCCGCGCGGATGGTGACATCGATAAACTGCTTGCTGAACCATATCATGACCAAACCCAGCACCACCTGTATGATGCCTACCACGATGCGCACCAGAGTGTTCCACCTGATGCCCACCATGTTGCGTAATATCCAGCTGACGTACTTCATTGCTGGCTGTTAACTATTAGCAGTTAGCATTCGATGATGCCGATTTCCTGCCACTGAGCAACCATTTTCTCTACATCAGCGCGAGCCTGCTGAGCATCTACCTCATACTCCTCGCAGAGGGCAGCAGCGAGCGTGTCGATAGAGAAATCGCCCATTTCACCGGCTTTTTTCCACAACCACGCTGCCGTCTCGTTCAGGCTGATGAGCTTACCAAAATCGATGGTTCCCAAGCCTTCGCCAACGATGACGTGTTCGCCACAAACGGTGCGCAGTACAAATCCTTTCTTCTGTTTCATATAGTAAATTCCAATTTCTCAATATCTCATTTTCTCAATCTCTCATTTTCTCAATTTCTCAATACCTCCATTTCATCCACGTTCTACGATAGATGGCCAGAATCCACCGACGTACAGGCAACAGTCGCCACCACAGTCGGCTGGCCTTGACGCGCCAAGGGGAATAGAGCGGAAGATGCTTGCCACGAGGTGTGACCACATTGATGGCCAATGCTGCCACATCGCTGAGCTGACAGTGCTCTACTCCAGCAATATTTCCATCGCCCATCAGCACCACCTGGTCGCCCTTAATCTCGATGATGCGATGCACCACATAGCGACAACCTTCTACCCACGCCAGCACCACATGACCTACCTGCAGATTTTCTGGCTTAACGAGATCGACGCTCTCCTTGCTGCCAATGATGAAGGGCAGCATGCTATAACCCTTTACAGGGAAGGTGACGCGCAGTCCCTCGTTGACCAGCTTGATGGCGCTCTGTATAATCTCGTTGTCAGACGGTGTATTCATGCTTTGCGTATAGTTTCAGAACAAAGGCGGGCAGCAGCCTCATCGGGCAGACATTCCAGATGCCATACAGCTACCTCACCAGCCATCATATCCTCGGTCTGATGAAGACCCTCGGCCACATGGCTGTCCCAGCGCTTGCCAGAGATGGAAGGTACCAAGGCGGCATAGGCCGCCAGTGGACGCAGACGTTGTATCTTATTATAAGGTGCCTGACTGAGCTGGACCACACCACCTAATGGGTAGCGCACATTGCGGTAACAGGGTGTCTTTCCACTCCAAGGAGATCCAAAAACATAGAATCCATCGGGAAGTCGGCGCACTACAGGGTTATCGTCGTTGATTAGCTCAGTACCACTGATATGCTTCAGCCACAGGCTGGAATGAGTGCTCTTACCCGTACCGCTCTTACCCAAGAACATATAGCCATAACCCTCATAGCTCACCACCGAAGAGTGGAACAGAGCAGTCTGCAGGTTGGCGGTAGCGAGGGCATACATTACCATTAGGGCATTGTTGATGCCAAACAGAGGCTCATCAACCAACAAGACCTCGGCATGCTGATAGCTATCGTCAGTAATCATGCGCGCTGCACAACGACCCCACAGCTGGAACTCGAAATAGGGTTTGTCATGCAGGCGACCAGCCAGAATCTGCGAGCCGTCGTCATCTTGATTCATCTCAGTGACAACGCCCTCCACGGCAGGAAACTCGTCCTTGCCCACCACGCGCAGAGAGAACACCACCTGGGCAGTCTCACTGACAGAAAAAGGGGCATATTGCCCCATTTCATCGATAAGACCACCCTGTCCTGGCATCTCCACGGAGAAGGTGTGCTCAGCAACCTTATAGTAGTATTTCATGCTACTTCTACTTTTTATCTTTATAGATGATATTGTTGGCGCCAGAGGTCAGCTTCAGCTCGTCGCGATGCTCGCGAATGAAGGAATCGATGTGGCGCTTGCGCTTCTCTTCAAGTATCTCGTCGACAGCAATCAGGATGCCTGTCTCTTCCACATCACCAAAGCCATAGTTGATGGCAGTGCCAAAGAGTTTCATCGTAGGCGACAAGCCCATATAAGCATTGACCAACGGTGGGATATTATAGCCCAACTTACGGATTTCACCATTCAATACCTTATAATCTTCCTTGAAGCTCTTACCACTAAAGAGGGCAGCCAACTCGGCGGGGTCGGTCTCCAATTCCAGCGGTTTCAACGGGATAATAAGGTTCTCCTTATCGTCAAAATGCTTCTTCAGGAAATAGAGTATCATATCACGGCCCTTGCGGATATAGCTGGGATACATGGTCATCTTACCAAAGTAGTATTTGATGTTTGGACGCACCACGGTGAGTGCTCCCAGACCATCCCACAAATTGTCGAGGGCAAAGAGGCTCTTGGCACCCATACGCGAAGACTGGTAAGGCAGCGATACGAAAGAGCGGCCCAATTCAACGGTATATGGCGCATACTCCTTCAGGAACTTCTCCGAGAAATGGAACATGTGGCTGGTGGCCAACTTGGGCTGTCCGTTGGCATCGTATTCCCAGTCGGTACCCAGCAGATAGCGATAACCTCCGATAATCTCCTCCTCCTCAGGATTCCACACGATGAGCTGCTTATAGCAGTTCTCGCAGATGTCGAACTCGTCGATATCGACCTCCTGACCTGTGCCACCGCCAGCTTCGCGGAAGGCAATCTCACGCAGACGGCCAATCTCCTGCATCACGTTGGGCGCATTGTGTGCCGTAATGATGTAGATCTCGTTGTTGCTCTTGTTGGTCAGGCGCAACTGCTTGTCAGGAGTGAGCTCACTCTTGAGAACCTCTTTGGGAATGGGTTGAATAATCGGTTGTTCCATTAGGTATATCGGATTATATTTTGTTTTAAAGGTTATACACGATGTCTTGCACATATTTTGCCCATTCCATCGGAGTTTTGCTCTTATCGAAAGTCTGCCAGGGAATGGGTTTGCCGATGGCAACACGGAAGGTTTTTCCTACATTCTTATACATCTCGTCGACGAGGAAGAGCATAGCCAGATTGAAGGGCAGGAAGCGGTCGGAGAAACCAGCCAACTTATAGAAGAAGTTGGAGTTCTGACCCCCAAAGTGGATGGGCACCACGTCGCGCTGGTATTCTACACTCTTGGCGATAAACGTCTTCTTCCACGCTATGTCGCGAATGACACCATGGTGTCGTCTGGAACAGAGACCAGCAGGGAACATCAGCATGTGGTTGTCGCTCTGGAAGCCTGCCTCGACCATGGCTGGGAAGTTGCGACTGGCCTTACCCGTCTTATTGATAGGGATGCACAGCGGTGCCAAGCCAGGCAGATACATCAGCAGGTCGTTGACCAGATAACGGAAGCGCGAATCATAATGACGACCAATGAGCGCACCCAGTGCCACACCGTCTTCACCACCCAACGGATGGTTGGAAACGAAGGTGTAGAGGCGTCCGTCGGCAGGGTCAGGAAGATTCTCTGCACCCTCTACTTGGAGCGTCATCTGCAGGTAGTCCACACAGGCCTCCAGCCACGGTGTCCCCACCTTGTCGCGCGACTCCCAGAGAAATGTATTAACCTGATCTTGATGGGCGATGCGCTTCAGCCACGCCACCAACGGACGAGGAATCCATTTGGATTTGCTCCCCATCTTGTTTTTCAGGATACTATCGATGTCGATTGTCTTCTCCGTAATCTGTCCCATTCTCTCTGTTAGTACTAACGGCATGCAAATATACGGAAAAATGTTCTAAAAACTGCACTTTTAAAGAAAATTTGCGCAAATAAGCAATCTTTTGCATCTTTTCACTCAAAAAAAGTGGGGAAAAGTGGGGGAATGTGGAGGAAAATATATACCTTTGCAACCGAAACTAGTTTTTTAATATAAGTACGCATGCGATTTTTAGGTAATATAGAGGCCAAAATGGACGCCAAGGGACGTGCCTTCCTGCCAGCAGTATTCCGTAAGATACTGCAAGCCAGCAGTAATGGCACGGCTTACGCAGACCAAAGTCTGCGCCTTGTATTGCGCAAGGATGTATTCCAGCCTTGCCTGGTGCTCTATCCCGAAAGCGTATGGAACGAACAAATGGACACCTTACGTCAGCGACTGAACCGCTGGAACAAGCAGCAACAGCAGGTATTCCGCCAGTTTGTGAGTGAGGTAGAAGTGCTGACACTCGATGGCAACGGACGATTCCTGGTGCCTAAGCGCTACCTGCGTATGGCCGACATCGAGCAAGATATCAAGTTTGTGGGCATGGGTGATACCATTGAGATATGGAGCAACACCAAGGCTGAGCAGCAAATGACCCCAGAGGACTTTGGTAAAGCCATTGAAGAACTGATGGGCGAGGAAACCTCTGTTGAAGGTTGAAAGTGGAAAGTTAAAACGAATGGTAACAATAGCAGAAACCTATCATGTACCTGTACTCCTGAAAGAGAGTGTTGACGGACTGGACATTCAGCCCGACGGCATCTACGTGGATGTCACCTTTGGTGGTGGCGGCCACTCTAAGGAGATTCTCTCACGACTGGGCAAGAAAGGGCATCTGTATAGCTTCGACCAGGATGCTGACGCGGAGAAGAATATCGTCAATGACGACAGATTCACCTTTGTACGCAGCAACTTCAGATATATAGAAAACTGGATGCAGTATTACGGTGTGGACCACATTGACGGACTGCTGGCTGACTTGGGTGTATCGAGCCACCACTTCGACGACGAGACGCGTGGTTTCTCCTTCCGCTTTGACGCCCCACTGGATATGCGCATGAACAATCGTGCTGGCAAGACGGCTGCCGACGTGCTGAACGACTACACAGAAGAGCAGCTGGCCGACGTACTCTATCTCTACGGAGAACTGAAAGATGCCCGTCGCATTGCCAGAACGTTGGTGAAAGCTCGCCAGCAGAAGCGCATAGAGACCACTGGCGAACTACTGCAACTGCTGGGAATAGATGTTGACAATCCCAACAGTCAGTGGAAGAAAGATATGGCCAAAATCTATCAGGCCTTGCGCATCGAGGTGAACCATGAAATGGACGCCCTGCGCGAGATGCTGAAAGGGGCTACAAACCTATTGGCAAAGGGCGGTCGCCTCAGTGTTATCACCTATCACTCGCTGGAGGATCGCATCGTGAAGAACGTGATGAAATCGGGCAACGCAGAAGGCAAGGTGGAGCAGGATTTTTTCGGACGATTCCAGTCGCCTCTCCGCCCATTAAGCAACAAGGTCATCGTGCCCAGCGAGCAAGAACAGGCAGAAAACCCTCGCAGCCGTAGCGCCAAGCTCCGCATCGCAGTAAAATTGTAACTAAAAACATGGCAGACGAACAAATACAAGAAGAGCTCATCCAAGAGGACAGCACACCGACGCCAGCAGACGCATCGGCGCAGGGCGAGCGCGACCTCAAGGAGACGCTGAAGAAAATCAAAGAGACAGCCAGTGAGGAAGACCCCAGGCCTTCGTCGCAGCTGAATCTACGCACTATCCTCGGTGGCGACCTACTGACCTCTGAGATGGTGCGTTCGCAGATATGGCTCTTCGTCTTGATAGTGGCATTCTCTATCGTCTATGTGGCCTTCCGCTATCAGTGTCAGCAGGATATGCTGACCATTGACAAGATGGAACAACAGCTGAAAGACGCTAAGTTCAGAGCACTGAGCTCGTCGAGTGAGCTGACGGAGAAATGCCGTGAGAGCCATGTATTAGAGATATTGAAACAGAATAAGGACTCGCTGCTCCACCAGGCAGACCAGCCCCCCTATATTATAGAAGTACCAGAATGAGCAAGTTTGACAATAGCAAAGTGATGCCTCGCTACATGCTGATAGCTGTAGTGCTAACGCTCGTCGGTATTGCCGTAGTTGGTAAGGCCTTCTATATTATGACTGCCAAGAAGCAGTATTGGACAGAGGTGGCCAGCAGACTGAAGAGAGACAGCGTGGTCGTAAATCCTAACCGTGGAAACATTCTGAGTAGTGACGGACAGCTGATGGCCAGCTCACTGCCAGAATATAAAATCTTTATGGACTTCCAAGCCTCAGCCTTTGAGGACGACTCACTATGGCTGGACAAGGTTGACTCTGTATGCGAAGGTCTGCATCGCATCTTCCCCACCCGCACGGCTGCTGAGTTTAAGGCCAGCCTGGAGGAAGGTCGCCACAAGATGGTGTATGACAAAAAGACTGGACAGCAGAAGATGGGCTCACGCTGGTGGAACATCTGGCCTAAGCGCATCAACTATAACACCTATATGGAGGTGAAGCAGTTGCCCTTCTTCAATATGCCTAAAAACAAGAGTGGCTTTACAGAGGAGGTCTTCAATTCGCGCAACCGTCCGTTTGGCTCGCTGGCAAAGCGTACCATTGGTGGTATGTTTGGTGCCAAGGACTCTGCCTATTTCGGCATCGAGCTCTCGTACGACTCCATCCTGCGCGGCACACCTGGTATTACGGGTCGCCGCAAGGTGCTCAACAAGTATATGAACATCCCCGTGATGCTGCCTGTAGATGGTGCCGACGTTGTGACCACCATCGATGTGAACATGCAGGATATTGCAGAGCGAGCGCTGATAGACGAGCTGAAACTCGTGAACGGAGAGATGGGTGTAGCTATCTTGATGGAGGTGAAGACGGGCGACGTGAAAGCCATCGTGAATATGATGCGTATGGGCGACAGTCCTGAGAACTATCAATATGCAGAGGCCGTAAACAGCGCCATCAGCTATCGCTGTGAGCCAGGCTCCGTATTCAAGGTGGCCTCGTTCCTGGTAGCACTGGACGATGGTGTCGTTGACACCAGCTACGTTATCCATACAGGAAGTGGTGTGATAGATATGCATGGACGTCCGATGAAGGACCACAACTGGAATCGTGGCGGCTATGGCGACATCAATGTAGCGCGCACACTGGAGGTGAGCTCAAATATCGGTGTGAGTCACGTCATTGATAAGTTCTATGGCAAGAATCCGGAGCGCTACGTCAAGGGACTCTACCGTGTAGGTATCCACGAAGACCTGCAACTGCCACTGGTGGGTTACCTGCCTCCACGTATCCGCATGCCTCGTAAGAACAAGCGTGGCCAGTATGAGAACTGGAGCAAGACTGCCCTACCCTGGATGTCTATCGGCTATGAGACACAGATAGCTCCAATTAATACGGTGACCTTCTATAATGCTATTGCCAACAACGGAAAGATGATGCGCCCACGTTTCGTGAAGCGAATCGTCAAGAACGGAGAGACGGTCATTGAATGTGAGCCAGAGGTTATCAAAGAGCGTATCGCCAAGCCACAGGCTATCAAGACCATGCAGACCATTCTGCACCATGTGGTAAGCCAAGGACTGGGACGAAAGGCTGGTTCGCCATTGTTCCCTGTGGCTGGTAAGACGGGTACGGCACAGGTTGCCGACCAACATGGTAGCTACCACTCGGGCACAACCCGCTACTGGCTGTCGTTCTGTGGCTACTTCCCTGCCGACGATCCACGCTATACGTGTATCGTCTGTATCAAGAAGACGGGCTTGCCCGCTTCGGGTGGTGGTATGAGTGGCGTAGTATTCCACCATATTGCTGAGGGCGTGATGGCTCGCCACCTGAAGATGCGCGTAGAGGATGCCTATGACGAGCGCTCTATCGTGATACCAGACGTAAAGAATGGAAATATCGCCGCCGCCAGTCAGGTACTATCAGACTTGGGCATCAAGACCAATAGCCACTGGAGTGGCAGCTATGCACACGGCAATCCTATCTGGGGCAGTGCTGAGCGCCGTAAAGACGGTGTCGTGCTGTCGAAGATTAAGCCCAGCGACACGAAGGTGCCTAGCGTCATCGGTATGGGTGCGAAGGATGCAGTATATCTGTTGGAGACCTACGGCCTGCATGTGAAGCTGCATGGACGTGGCAAGGTGAAGCAGCAGAGCATGCCTGCCGGTAGTGCCATCGAGAAGAACGGCGTATGCACATTGACATTAGAATAAAGAATAATACGATAAAATATAATAATAAGGTATATGAAATTAAGCGAACTGCTGAAATACGTAAAGCCTATTACCATTGTTGGTAATGCCGAAGTTGACATCACTGGTGTGAATATCGATTCACGCAAGATAGAAAAGGGACACCTCTTTGTAGCCATCAAGGGTACACAGACCGATGGTCACCGCTTCATCCCCAAGGCACTGGAGCTGGGTGCTGTAGCTGTGCTCTGCGAAGATATGCCCTCAGAGAAAGCTGAAGGAGTAACCTATGTACAGGTAGCATCTACGGAGGCTGCTGTAGGTCCTGTGGCTACCGTCTTCTATGGCGAGCCATCACAACAGTTGAAATTGGTAGGCGTTACTGGTACCAATGGTAAGACGACCATCGCCACCTTATTATATAATATGTTCCGCAAGTTCGGTCATAAGTGTGGTCTGCTCTCTACGGTATGTAACTACATTGAGGGCGAGGCTATCCCTGCCGACCATACCACCCCCGACCCCATCGAGCTGAACAAGCTGTTGCACCAGATGGTGGAGGCTGGTTGTGAATATGCCTTCATGGAGTGCTCCAGTCATGCCATTGCCCAACAGCGCATTGGCGGACTGAAATTTGCCGGTGGTCTGTTTACCAATCTCACTCGCGACCACCTGGACTACCATAAGACCTTCGAGAACTATCGTGATGCTAAGAAGGCTTTCTTCGATGGACTGTCGAAAGAGGCCTTTGCCATTACCAATGCCGACGACAAGAACGGTAGCGTGATGGTGCAGAACTGTAAGGCTCAGGTAAAGACCTACTCAGTACAGCGCATGGCCGACTTCCGTGCTCGTATCATCGAGTGCCACTTTGAAGGTATGTATCTGGAAATCAACGGTCAGGAGGTTGGCGTACAGTTTATTGGTAAGTTCAACGTCTCTAACCTGTTGGCCGTATATGGTGCTGCTGTTATGCTGGGCAAGAAGCCAGAAGACATCCTCTTGGTGCTTAGCACACTGAAGAGTGTGGCAGGACGCTTGGAGCCTATCCGCTCAGAAGAAGGCGTGACGGCAGTAGTAGACTATGCTCATACCCCCGATGCACTGGAGAATGTGCTCAATGCCATTCATGAAGTGATGGAGGGCAAACAAGGCAAGATCATCACCGTATGTGGTGCTGGTGGAAATCGTGACAAGGGTAAGCGTCCGCTGATGGCTCAGGAGGCTGTGAAGCAGAGTGATCGCGTTATCATCACCTCTGACAATCCCCGCTTCGAGGAACCTCAGGACATCATCAACGACATGCTGGCAGGACTGGATCAGAAGCAGATGAAGAAGGTGGTCAGCATCGTAGATCGTAAGGAAGCTATCCGTACAGCCTGCATGATGGCTGAGAAGGGCGATGTGATCCTCATTGCCGGTAAGGGTCATGAGGACTATCAGGAGATTAAGGGTGTGAAGCACCACTTCGACGACCGTGAGGTGGTAAGAGAAATCTTTGGCGCAGCCTAAATAGTAAATTGTAAATCGTCAAATAGTAAATATGTTATATTACAT
>Ga0265298_10005741_pt1 | contig 15461 bp, 15 predicted proteins | sample AusTroGonzalo_MG_3_FD_193486 | JGI IMG/M metagenome (GOLD analysis project Ga0265298, IMG submission 193486) | Bovine rumen microbial communities from tropical cattle in Woodstock, Queensland, Australia - Gonzalo_01 | ecosystem: Host-associated > Mammals > Digestive system > Stomach > Rumen ... | reverse complement strand
TCAACGTATACATTCATATTATGACCGTCTACTTCAACAAGCTGTCCGGGGTAATTTTCAAGAAGTTTATCTTCTTTACTGAGCATAATACGATTGTACACGAACAGTATCACTACTATTATGATATCCAGTATTAAAAATGTAAGCAATATTTTCCCTGCAATTTTCAATGCTTTTTTCATATGATAGTCTTCCTTTCAATGTAATAAATTCCGATTTATAATAATAACTTATGTACTATTCATATTATACACCGCAATATAGCCCAAAGTCAAGAATACATATATGAACGAATAAGTCCCCTCGCGGGGACTTTCTGCATCATTTTTCATTAGTTTGGGTTTTATCATGGAAATATCGAAACAGTAAAGACATTATCATTCAAATCAGCCTTGACCGACCAACCGAGCCTGTCACATAACAGCTTCACGACATACAACCCCAGTCCGCTGCCGCCCGCTGTCCGTGCATCCATACGGTAAAACGGCTCGAACACTCTGTCAATATGAAGCGCAGCACTGTCCGCAATCTTATTTGATACGCACAGCACCACCCGATCATTGTCCTGTTTCAGCTTAACACCTAAGCTGTCAGAGGTGTATTTCTGTGCATTGGACATGAGATTATTCAGTATCCTTGTCAGAAAATGCACATCAGCCTGAATCATGATACCGTCGGAAATTTCAAAATCCGTTGCGATATTTTTATCCGCTATCCATGAATGCTGTTCAAGTACCGTTTCGGTCAGAAGATTGCTGAGATTGACTTCTTCAAGTTGCAGTTCATCATTGTTGTTCTCGATTTTCGTCAGCTCAAAAAACTCATCGGAAAGCTCTTTGAGATACTGATTTTTCTGCATTGCGATACCGAGATACTCTGCATTCTTATCCGACAGCTCACCGCTTTTCTCGATCATTTGCAGGTAACCGAGCGAAGCCGTGAGCGGTGTGCGGAAGTCGTGAGATATACCTGTAATGACTGTTCCGAGCTGTTTTTGCCGTTCCTCATACTCCACGCCGAGCTGCCGCTGAATGTCAGTATGCTCGTTCACCTTTACGGCAAGTTCCACCAAATCCTTATCAAAATCCGTGACCTTTATAGGCTGTCTGTAATCGCTGCCCTTCAGCTTTTCAAGCTCCTGCGAGAAGTGACGGATATTGCGTTTCAGCGAGATATATTTCCACAGCAGTACACACAGAATCACAAGGAGGCACACGCAGAATGTACCGAGCAGAATTTCCATAGCGTGACCTCCTTATTTTATGTGAGCTGATACGGTTCCAGATCAAACTTCTTTTTCAGTGTAAAATAGCCGACAAGGTAATAGATGACACAGGCAACGACCGCAGAAACGATGATTCTGATGATCAGTGCACCTGTGAGTTCTGCGCCGAGCATCATATTCTGTGCAGCATAAAAAACTGAAAGCGGGGAATCTGCAACATTATTTGGATCGTCGAATGCTATGAGCAGCATAAAGCTGAAAGTCGGTGCTGCGGAGCCCGATTTGAGCAAAGGGCTCAACAGCACAACACTCAGCACTGCACGAATACAGATGATCCAGTACAGCGCGACCCGAAGCAATGTTTCTGCACTGTGATCAAAGCATAGTACCTCCGCGGAAATAACGATCAGATACAGCATCGTAAACAGCAGATACACGATTGCCTTGCCGAGCAGAATCTGATGCGGAGAAAAGCCCGCCATGATCTCATACAACTGCGTACGCTCGGCATAGCTGTATGTCACTACAAGGATCGGGATCAACATAATGCCCAGCATCGCAATCATTGCGCCGCTTGCAAAAGATCTGACGCTCCCTTCCAGCGACAATGCAAAGAACATGGCAATCAGCGGGAATATTATACAGAGCAGAATCGTGAACCACCGTTTTTTGCAGAGAAACCATTGAGATCTGATGATATTAGTCATGCCGCTCACCCACCTTTTCGAGATAATAGTCCTCTAAATTCTGACCTTCCTCGTTCAGCTTGGTGATGATGAGTCCGGAATCGGTCAGCGTTTTGGAAATATGCAGAATCTCTCCGAGCCGTTCAAAAATCTGTATCTCCTCTCCGTGAATGACTTTGTAATCGTGAATGGACAGCTTATCCTCCAGTACTGCCGCAGTCTTGTTGATGTTGTCCGTCCGCAGGGCAATATGATTCCTGCATTTGATAAGCAGTTCCTCATGGCTCAGGTTTTCAATCAGTTCGCCGTGGCTGATGATAGAGAAATCGGTGCATAGCTCGGACAGCTCCGACAGCAGGTGACTTGAGATCAGAACGGTCACGCCCCACTCCTCTTGCATACGCTTGATAAGCTGTCGGACTTCCACAATGCCCTCCGGGTCAAGTCCATTCACAGGCTCGTCAAGTACCATAATTTCGGGCTTCGGCAGGAGTGCCATACCGATGCCGAGACGCTGTTTCATGCCAAGAGAGAATTTATTAGCACGCTTTTTGCCTGTATTTGCAAGCCCTACAAGCTCCAGTATCTCGTCAATACGCTTTTCATCGGGATAGCCCCGAAGATAGCGGATATATTCAAGATTCTGACGAGCTGTCATCGAACCTGCTATGATAGGCTGTTCGATCATAAAGCTCATTCTTGCACGGGAATCGTCAAGGTTGTCGGGACTGCCAAACAGTTCCAGTTCACCCCTTGACGGAAAGAAAAATCCTGCCAGTATCTTCATGATCGTTGTCTTGCCTGCGCCGTTCGGACCGATCAGCCCGCAGATATGTCCACGCTCTACGCTGAGGCTGAAATCGTGCAGGACTTCCTGCTTTTTATAGGACTTGCAAAGTCCTCTCATGGTTATCACGCTATTTCCCATAGCGCCGCCCCCTTTCGTTTTACTATCACCATTCTAACAGCCAAAGGTAAAGAAAAGGTTAAGCGAATGGTAAAGAAAAGGTTAAGTTACAAGACGATAGCCCATACCCCAGACCGTTTCGATATACTCGTTGTCGGAATCGAGTTTTTTCAGCTTGGAGCGGATATTGCTCATGTGGACTTTGACTGTATTATCATCGGTGATATAATTCTCGCCCCACACGCTTTCAAAGAGGTTTGCTTTCGACCACAGCTTAGAGGGATTTTTTAGCATAAGCTCCAGAATAGCAAACTCCTTGCCGGTCAGAGTGAGTGCTTTGCCGCAGACGGTCGCTGCGCCTGATGTCAGGTCAAGTGACAGTTTTTTATAGGTCAGCACTTTCGATTCTTCCGCCTTTCGGGGATTCACCTCATACCTTCGCAATACCGCTTCCACACGCACCAACAGTTCATCAAGGTCAAAGGGCTTTGTAATGTAATCGTCAGCGCCCATTCTGATCAGTTCTATCTTAGAGCGTGTTTCGCTTTTGGCGGATACAACAATGACGGGAATATCGGAAAACTCCCGTATCTTCTGCAAGACCATATCACCGCTCTGAAACGGCAGCATCAAGTCAAGTATCAGGAGCGACAGATCACTTTGCTCCCGAACGATACGAACGGCATCAAGTCCGTTCAAAGCAGACAGCGTTTCAAAGCCCTGCGAGGAAAGATATTCGCAGATCAGACGGTTGATCTCCCTATCGTCCTCGGCAGTCAGAATCTTTTTCATGGTGTCCCTCCCAGAAATTGTTGATTGTTGTAATAATTATAACACAGCTAGGAGGAAAGGTCAATCGTACTGACTATGCCGTCAAGCCTTAGCATTGTTAACCTCGGTTAACAAAATCCGCAATATTCTTCAAAAACTCTAAAAAACACTCAGTGATTCTCAGCGATATTTCGAGGGAAAATAAACGCGTTGCTGCACGGTTGCTGCAATTGGATAAAAAAGGGCATAAAAATAAGCACTTTCGAATGCTCGAAAGTGCCGATATTACGTTGGTTGCGGCGGCTGGATTTGAACCAACGACCTTCGGGTTATGAGCCCGACGAGCTACCTAGCTGCTCCACACCGCGATATATAGTGCAGTAACATCTGCGACTATATTATTATATCACAGCAGACTAATTATGTCAACAGCGGTTTATATATTTTTTTGTTTTAACTATTTGATTTATCTCCCTCGCATTTAGTCGTTTGCTCTGAAACATCGTACAGCATTTCTATGCACTTCCATTTTTCGTCAAATATTTCAAACTCTTCGACTTCCCTGCCCGCTTCATGAAAGCCAACAGATCTATAGCATTTAAGCGCGGATAAATTATTGGCAAAAACTCCGAGAGTCAGCCATTTAGCACCGAGAACTGAGACAGCATATTCTTTTGCAAGTCGGAGCATTTCTCTTCCTATCCCTCTTCCCCTGAGAGAATCATCAATTATAATAAAACCGAATCTTACTACTTCACGGAACTCATCAGCATACCGCAGTATAAGATGTCCGGCAGCATCATCGTTTTCATCAACAACAGTCATTGGAAAGAATGTCCCTGTTTTTCCGCGTTTTTCGTACATAGTCACCATGTCTTCCGCCTTTATCGGGAAGTGGTCGTACTGATCCGCGCACCACATTCTGAACTCTCTTTCACAGCCGATCCATTGGACGATTATCTCTGCGTCGGACGGCTCGAAACCTCTTAATTTCAGCATATCACACCTCACAGCCACTGTATGAAAGCGGTCTTATCGCTGCTGTTATATCCGGCTCTTTCATAAAAGCTGTGAACTCCCTGCTCTTTTGAACCAGTAAGCAGCATCATCTTATAGCAGTTTTCTTTTTTTGCAAGCTCACGTGCATAGTCAAGGCAGGCAGAGGCAAGACCTCTCCGGCGATATGGTGCGGAAGTCACCACATTCTCCACAAAGGCATAAGAACGCTGACCGCGGGTAAGATTGGGTATTATTACGCAAACACAGGAAGCTGCAATTGTACCATCGACCTCAGCAACAATTATATGATGGTCTTTGTCGGATAATATGCGCTCCCACAACGTCATAACGCGCTCGCTCCTCTCAGGGAACGGATTATCGTGAAGCTCTGTATACAGGCGCATTAGTCCGTCAAAATCATTGTCCGTTATTTCTCTTATGATAACTCCGCCGTTCAATTTCTTCACCATAAAAACATCTGCTCTTTCATTATCGTTATAACGGTCAGTGCGAACAAAGCCCATTTTTTCGTAAAGCCGCATTGCTCTGTCATATCCGGACATAGTATCGAGAAAGATCCTCTCAAAGCCAAGCCTTCGCGCCGCTTCCACCGCAGTATCCGCAAGCTTAAATCCAAGCCCTCTGCCGTGATAATCTTTGTACAAATAAAGTCCTTTAAGCTCGCAAGCACTGTCGTTCAGCCTTTTCACAGCGGCAGTACCGATAATGCTGTCCCCGTCGAACAGGCACAGAAATACAATAAAATTCCGCTCAATATCAGCAAAAATGGAGTATCTGCCCTCAGGCTCGAAGCTCTTGCCGGACTCTGGGAACACTCTTCCAAGGAAGTCGTGAACCTTTTCGCGCATATCCGGAGAATAGTTCATTATTTCCATTGTATCTTTACCTTACTTCACACGTTTTCCGCCGAAAGCGTGTATAGTTCTTGTGCCTGCCTTACAACTTCCGCCCTGCAGGGAGCCTTTCGGGATAAAGAGCTCATCTCCGGCATGAAGAACAGTGGCTTTTCCATTTATGGTGACAGTATACTCCCCTTCCACACAGATCATATACTCGTCGTAGTCGTGGATATGCTCCTTGGACACCCTGTCCGCCTTGCAGGTCCAGAAAGCCATCTGACTGCCGTCGGAAGCGGTATAGCAATAGCCTTCGATATCGGGAGTATTCTGCTGCTCAGTCGGTATTTTGTTTGATTCTCTTTTCATAAAATCCGGAAAACTATTCATCTTAAACTCCTCCTGTAAATCATAATTTTGCGGAGCAAAATTTTGATTTGAGCCGTTAGCTCATTGTAGGGACGCGCATTGCGCGTCCGCCGGAAAATGGTATATATTCCCGGACGGCGTTAAATTTTGATTTATATTTTCAATTCATATCCGCCGACAGGTCTGACGGTCAGGACATAACAGCAACCCTGACCGAAAACGCGCTCCATTTCCGCAGCGTAATCCGCAGTCAGATATCCCGGAACGAACGCCTGTATCGTCCCTGCGAAGCCGCCACCGTGAACACGCACCGCACCGTTTCCGCTGAGGAAACGCTTACTGAGCATTATCGCAAGAGGTATCTGCTGCTCATTTGGTGCTGCGCAGGAATAAAGATTCTGCAAAAGCTCCGCAGAGGAAGTCCCCGACTCATTCACCAGTTCAAAAAAGCGCTCGGTGTCGCCATCAGCAAGTGCTTCTGCTTCCTCGGCAGCTCTTCTGTTCTCGCCGAAGAAATGCGCTGCACGCAACAGTTCCCTGTCAGTACAGCTTTTCCGCAGCTCAGTCAGCCTTTTATAGAACTCCTCCTCGTCAGCTTCACGCAGTAACTCACAGCCGAGTGCCTCCGCAACGTGCTTCATCTCAGAGAATACCGCGCTGTACTCATCAGAGAGCTTTTCGTGACTTCCCTTTGTATCGGTTATGCATACCGCATATCCCGATCTGTCAAAATCAAAATTCACGCTTCTGATATCCGGTGAAGCCGTATCCGCAAAGTCCACAGCGACAAAACCGCCTGATGCCGAAACAAGCTGATCCATAAGTCCGCTTGCCTTGCCGAAGTAGATATTCTCCGCATACTGCCCGATAGCCACGATATCGGCAGTGCTCATACCTCCACAGTTGAAACCCTCGTTTATAATGGTGCCCACAAGCACCTCAAAAGCCGCCGAGGACGAAAGACCGCTCCCGCTGAGCACATCGGAAGTCATATATGCGTCGAAGCCGCCGGTATCCACGCCCTTTTTCGCAAAGCCTGCGGCGATACCACGGATAAGCGCAGCTGTTGTACCCTTTTCGGCTTTTTTCATTTCAAGGCTTTTCAGTTTTACCTCTACAGCTTCATACCCCTCCGACTTCACACGGATCACTCCCTGCTTGTGGAAGGAAACTATAGCAATGATATCAAGGCTCACCGCCGCAGCAAGTACGCAGCCATGCTGGTGGTCGGTATGATTACCGCCTATCTCTGTACGTCCCGGAGCTGAAAACACACGGATATCTCCGCTTTCCGGATAGAGCCGCGAAAAGCTCTCGGCAGCGCTGAGATAACGGGCTCTCGCCCTGAGAACAGCCATTTCCGATGCACCGTAAAGCATACGGAACTGCTCGTCAAAGCGCCCGGAGGATATACCGTTTATAAATTCGGACAGGTTCATAAAACACAACTCCTTTAAGCTATCATTTAAGCTGATGCTTGTGCATAAGCAGATATTTTCTTATTACCGGACGGGCTTCCGACATTTTCACAGGCAGCCCGTGACCTGTGGCGAGCCATACAGGCGAAAGCTCCAGTATACGCTCCAGTGAGCGCACCATAGCTGCCGGAGAAGCAGCGTGGGGCGTGATATCAGGTTTTCCCCACATTGCTGTGAAAGCGTCGCCGCAGTAAAGCACGCCCTCAGAGAGCACTCCCACCGAACCGAGGGTATGTCCGGGCAGCGGAACGATTTCCGCGTCAAAGCCGTATTCACGCAGTATATTCCTGTCACTGCCGAGAAGTATATCAGGAGTATAGGGCGCGGAACTGAATATCTTCATTCTTCCGCAGACATTCTGCTGAATATTCCTCAAACGATACCTCGGAGAAGTAGCCTTTACCGGCTGTCTGCCGAAATGTCCGACAAGCTCCCTGTCACGCTCACCGAGTAATATCTCCGAATTCAGCTCCTTCCGGAGCCTTGCCGCGTTGCCGTCATGATCGGTATGAGCGTGAGTGAGCAGGATATACCATATATCGTAAGGACTTATGTACTCCCTCAGCCTTTTATTTATGAGCGATATCCCCGTATCTATGAGCATATCGCCCTTTCTTCCCCGCAGTACATAGCAGCTCACCGGCGATCCTCCCAAATAAACGCAGAGATATCGGATACTGCCGCAGGGCAGTTCTTTTTCAGTAATACACCTCACAGGCTCACCTCCGTTTTTATTCTATTATACACCGCTTTATTAAAAGATTCAATGATTTTGTGTTAATTATTTGGAATATACTCGCATGAGTAAGAGATTCCACATTTTTAATTAAATTTCTGCTTGACTTTTTAAGAAGAGTGTGTTATAATTTAAGCGTGATATAAAGTAAGACTTAATTAAAGGAGTTTTTCTTATGTCGGATATTAAAATACTTGGTGAAGATCTGCAAAATATCCCCTGGCAGGACAAGCCCGAAGGCTGCACAGCTCCTGTGTGGAGATATTCTCTGAACCCGATCATAAAAAGGAACCCGCTCCCGGACGTAGCAAGGATATTCAACAGCGCAGTAATACCTTATAACAGCAGCTTCATAGGAGTATTCCGCGGCGAACAGAAAAACGGGATACCGCATATTTACCTCGGAAGTAGCAGCAATGCTCTTGACTGGGAGTTTGACCCGGAAAAGATACAGTTCACCGACAGGAACGGCAACCCCTTTATGCCCCCATACGCTTATGATCCGCGGCTCGTAAAGGTCGGCGGAATATACTATATCATGTGGTGTCAGGACGCTTTCGGTCCTGCTATCGGCATTGCAGAGACCACAGATTTCAGGACGTTCACACGTCTTGAGAACCCCTTCCTTCCCTACAATCGCAATGCCGTCCTCTTTCCGAGGAAAATAAACGGTAACTATGTTATGCTCTCCCGCCCCTGCGACGACGGACATACCGCATTCGGAGACATATTCCTTTCGGAAAGTCCCGATATGGAGTTCTGGGGACGTCACCGCCATGTAATGGGACGCTCCGGGAACTGGTGGGAAAGCCTGAAGATAGGCGGAGGAGCGGCACCCATAGAGACGGACAAGGGCTGGCTCATATTCTACCACGGTGTTGTGAACACCTGCAACGGCTATGTGTACAGTATCGGAGCTGCGATACTCGATACCGACGAGCCATCAAAGGTGCTGCACCGCTGCGGTAACTATATCCTCACTCCTGAGGAATGGTACGAAGAACGCGGATTTGTACCCAACGTGTGCTTCCCATGCGCCGCACTTACAGACGCCGGCACAGGCAGGATAGCTATATACTACGGCTGTGCTGACAGCTATGTGGGAGTTGCGTTCACAACTGCTCAGGAGATATACGACTATATCCTTGCCCACGACCAGCTCCAGCCGGGCGATGACGCTTCAGGCGTCAGATAAAACACGACATCTTCTTAATACTCATTTTCACCCTCAAAAAGGACTGCACAGGCAGTCCTTTTTGCTTTTTACTTCGTCATTTTTACTAAGGGGTATTCCGTCAAATTGATGAAGAGGCGTATTTTTTGTTGTGATTATGCACAATTTTAACAGTTGAAAATTGTCTGTCATACGCTATACTTGCGAAAATCACCGTTTTATTCTTCATTTTACCAAAAAATACTTGCAGTTTTTTGTGGAATATGATAAAATATAGTGATGCTTGAAAATGACAATAAAAAAATACATGATACTATATAAAAGGAGAAACTTATGGCAAGGATAAAAGCTGCCGTGATCTTCGGTGGTACTGCGCGGGAACACGCACTCTCACTGGCTTCCGCAGCAGAAGTGATCCGCAGTATCCCAAAGGATAAATATGAAGTGATATGCATAGGCATAACCCGTAAAGGCCGCTGGTTGTATTTCCCGGGCGATGTGGAAGACATTGCAGACGGCACATGGGAGCAGGATACGGACTGCGCTTCCGCTTTCATATCCCCCGACCCGCTTTACCGCGGAATCATCACTATCGAAAACGGAGAAACTACTATCAGAAGAGTTGATGTGGTATTCCCGATACTCATGGGAAAGAAAAGCGGCGACGGAACCGTTCAGGGACTTCTCGACCTGTCAGGTATACCATACGTAGGCAGCGGAGTGCTTGCTTCCGCCTCATGCATGGACAAATCCCACACCCACATGGTAATGGACGATTACAATATAAAAACTGCCGGCTGGCGCCTTATCACCCAGAGTGAGATCAACGATCTTGACGCTAAATGCAGCACTATCGCTTCGGAAATGGGCTTTCCACTTGTTGTAAAGCCTGCCAACAGCGGCAGCAATTCCGGAACGAGTATAGTCCACAACGGCGAAGAGCTGCTCGCAGCGGTAAAGCTGGCATTCTCCAGCGACAATAAGGTAGTTGTGGAGAAATACATAAGAGCCCGCAAGCTGGAAGCTGCTGTACTCGGCTATGATATGCCGGTCTGTTCACCCATCGGCGAGATAATGCCCTCCGACAGGACATACGACCCGACTGATTTCAACGTAAGTACCGGCGACGACCTGACCGTTCCTGCCGATATCCCCAGAGATATCGAGAAAAAGGTACAGGAGACTGCTATAGCAGCTTTCAAGGCGCTCGGCTGCCGCGGACTTGCAAGAGCGGACTTCTTCCTCACAGAGGACGGAGAGCTCCTGCTCAACAAGATAGGCACCATGCCCGGACTCAAGAAAAACAGCGTATTCTGCCGCCTTATGAATGAGCTTGACTACTCCCATGAGGAGCTTATAGTCGAACTGCTGGAACAGGCTGTGGACAACGCGGACAGAAATTACTGATAAATAAGGATATATACGGATATAAGGAGACTGCTTTGGAAAACAATGTTTTGATATCTCTCACGAGTATTCAATGGCAGGACAATGAAAAGAGCGAGACAGAGCTCCTCACGCAGGCGAACTTCACCCGTAAGAACGGTTGGGACATAATCTCCTACGAGGACACCTCTGCCACGGGCTTTGAAGGCTCAGTCACCACCATAAAGGTGGACGACAGCAAAAACGCTTCCATAACCCGTGAGGGAACGGCAAATTCCGTACTTTCACTGGAGATAGGAAGGAAGCACTTCTGCCAGTATGGCACTCCCTACGGTAATCTGCAGATAGGCGTATACACACACGCCATAGAGAACACTATCGCAGAAAACGGCAGGCTCTACCTGAAATATACTCTTGACCTGAATTCCTCGTATCTTTCAGATAACGAGATAATAATGACAGTACAGGCTCAGAACTGAGCCTTCAGAAGAAAGGATAATCATAATGTCAGACCTCATCAATTCCGCGTCGCTCCGGCTCCGTGAGATAATCATGGACGCTCTCGGGGTACTCGTCGCAGAGGAAGCGATACCCGCTGTTCCACTGCCGGATTTCAACATCGAGATTCCTGCGGACAAATCTCACGGCGACTTCGCCGCAAACACCGCAATGGTCTGCGCAAGGGCACTGAAAATGCCGCCGAGAAAGATAGCCGAGCTGATATGCGAAAAGCTCTTCCTCGAAGGCACCATATTTGAAAGCGCCGAAGTCGCAGGTCCCGGATTCCTGAACTTCTTCCTCAGCAGGAAGTGGTTCTCGGACGTAGTTCAGAATGTCCTCGGCGAGGGCGAGAACTACGGAAAGACCGAACTCGGCAAGGGCAAAAGGGTCCTCGTTGAATTCGTCTCCGCAAACCCAACCGGTCCTATGCATATAGGCAACGCAAGAGGCGGCGCTATCGGCGACTGTCTCGCAAGCGTCCTCCAGTGGGCAGGCTATCACGCAGAGCGAGAGTTCTACGTGAACGATGCCGGAAACCAGATCGAGAAGTTCGGAAAGTCCTTGGAACTCAGATACTTACAGCTCTGCTCCCCAAAGGGTCAGGAGCTCATAGCTCAGTACAAGGGCGATACCGAGAAGCTCTGCTCCGTTATCTATGAGGGCAGCGGCGAAGGCGGAGAGTTCGAGATGCCCGAGGACGTTTACCTCGGCACCGACATCATCGAACACGCAAAGAACTTCTACGATATAAACGGCAAAGCTCAGGAGAATACCACTGAGGAAGAGCGCAGAAAAGCTCTCGTCGATTACGCCCTTCCTATAAATATAGCAGGTCTTGAACGCGACCTGAAAAAGTACCGTATCGTTTACGACAACTGGTTCCGCGAAAGCACGGTACACGCAAAGAACGAGACAAAGCTGGTAGTAGACAAGCTCATGGAAGCCGGAAAGGCTTACGAGCAGGACGGCGCGATATGGTTCAAAGCTACGGAATACGGTCTTGACAAGGACTTCGTTTTAAAGAGAAGCAACGGTCTGTATACTTATATAGTACCGGATATCGCCTACCACTATGACAAGCTCGTCACACGTAACTTTGACAAGGCGATAAACGTCCTCGGCGCAGACCACCACGGCTACGTTCCGAGGCTTAAAGCCGCACTCAACGCACTTGGCGTTGACGAGACAAAGCTTGACGTTGTCCTCATGCAGATGGTAAGACTTGTCCGCAACGGCGAGACCGTAAAGCTCTCAAAGAGAAGCGGCAAGGCTATCACACTGGTAACTCTCCTTGACGAGATACCGATAGACGCAGCCCGTTTCTACTTCAATCTCCGTGAGGCAAATTCACAGTTCGAGTTCGACCTCGACCTTGCAGTTGAGAAATCCTCTCAGAACCCCGTGTTCTACGTTCAGTATGCTCACGCAAGAATATGCAGTATGCTCAGAACGCTCTCCGAGGAAGGTACTGAGATACCGGCGTCAGCCGATTTCGACCTCCTCTCAGACCCGCGTGAGATAGAGCTCATCCGTCATCTCGCTTCACTTCCGGGCGAGATTGATGCAGCGGCAAAGGCCTACGATCCCGCAAAGATAACCAAGTACGCCATAGACCTGGCTACTCTTTTCCACCGCTTCTACGACGCCTGCAGCGTAAAGAACGCAGAAACAAAGGAGCTTATGAACGCTCGTATCCTCCTCTGCGTTGCAGTACGCCAGACACTCAGGAATACTCTTGAGATACTGAATATCGACCGTCCCGAAAAAATGTAAAAATTACAATTCGGTTACAGCGGTTCCGAAAGCTTTGTTGATTTTGAACAAAAATCAACATATTTACAAGTGACGTTTGTGAGCCTTCGGACGAAAGTTAACAGTTTGTTAACAAATAGAGACCAAAAATGTGTTACAATTTGTAATATGTTAAGGAGATATTATCTCCTTCTCACACTCTGAAGGTCCGCTCAAAATAAGATCTTATTTAAGAGAAAGGATGTAAATCATGTCCAACAGATTATTTCAGGGTTTAGTTCATCAGATGCGTGATTCCATCGACGCTACAATCGGCGTAGTAGATGAGACCGCTACAATCATCGCCTGCAGCGACCTTTCACGTGTAGGCACGACAAATGAGTTCGTTTCACTCGACCTCAGCGATTCACACGATATCTTCATCCGCGACGGCTTCACCTACAAGCCCTTCGGCTCAAGAGTAAAGCCCGATTATGCGGTTTTCGTAGAGGGCGTTGACGACGCTGCTGCAAAGTACGCAAGCATACTCGCTATCGCGCTCTCAAATATCAAGCAGTATTATGACGAAAAGTACGACAGAAACAACTTCATCAAGAATGTGATACTTGATAATGTTCTCCCCGGAGACATCGTGATCAAGGCAAGAGAGCTCCACTTCAACGCAGAGATCAGCCGTGCTGTATTCCTTATCAGGATCATCTCTGCCAATGACATCTCTGCTTACGATGTTATCCAGAATCTCTTCCCTGACAAGAACAAGGACTTTGTATTCAATATCACAGAGACAGATATAGTTCTCGTTAAGGAGCTCAAGAGCACAGTAGACTCAAAGGATCTCGAAAAGCTCGCACGTTCTATCGCTGATACTCTCAGCAGCGAGTTCTACACAAGAGTAAATGTAGGTATAGGTACGGCAGTTGTAGGCGTAAAGGATCTTGCACGCTCATTCAAGGAAGCTCAAATGGCTCTTGAGGTCGGCAAGGTATTCGATACAGACAAGGTAATAGTAAGCTATGACAACCTCGGTATCGCGCGTCTCATCTACCACCTTCCCACAACTCTCTGCGAGACATTTCTCCATGAGGTATTCAAGGTAGGCAGCATCGAGTCTCTCGACCACGAAACACTCTTCACAATACAGAAGTTCTTCGAGAACAACCTCAACGTATCAGAAACATCAAGAAAACTCTTCGTACACAGAAATACTCTCGTGTACAGACTCGAAAAGATCAAAAAGCTCACAGGTCTTGATCTCCGTGAATTCGATCACGCTATAATCTTCAAGATCGCACTCATGGTAAAGAAGTACCTGTCTGCTAATCCTGTAAAGTTCTGATAAAAGCCTTCACGGCAAATATGGAACTTCGGGCGGCTTAGTCCGCCCTTTTCACAGATTAAGGTAGGTGTAACCCAATTGGTAGAACTTAAAAACGTATCCGTGACCTACTCCAGCGGCGTTGACGCATTGAACAACGTCAGCCTGAAGATAAACGACGGTGATTTTGCCTTCGTTGTAGGTTCATCAGGTGCGGGCAAAAGTACCATGATAAAGCTTCTGCTCAAGGAAATCGACGCCACGAGCGGTGTTGTCACCGTAAACGGCTATAACCTGAACAAGCTGAAAAAGAGAAAGATCCCCGAATTCCGCCGTACTCTCGGCTTTGTATTCCAGGATTTCAGACTGATCCCGTCAATGACCGTATATGAGAACATCGCTTTCGTTCTCAGGGTTATCGACGCTCCGATCAAGTATATCAGAAAGAGAGTCCCATATGTTATAAGCCTTGTGGGACTCCATGCAAAAACGAATTCTTACCCCGACGAGCTCTCGGGCGGTGAAAAGCAGCGTGTCGCCATAGCAAGAGCGCTGGTCAATGACCCTCAGCTCATTATCGCAGACGAGCCTACAGGAAATATCGACCCTGAGCTCTCCTACGAGATAGTTGAGCTCCTGAAGGGCATAAACGATCAGGGCACGACCATACTGATGGTTACCCACGAACACGATCTTGTGCGCCATTTCGGCGGACGTATCATCAACATCACCGAGGGCGAGATCGTTTTCGATGAAGTAATAACAGGTACCGGAGATGAGCTCCTTGCCGATATAAGCGCGGAAATGCCGGCAGAGGCTATGGCGGAAGCCATAAGCGAAACCGAACAGATCAGCGATATCACCGGTGCTGAGGTCAGCACGGAAGCCGCAGAGCTCCCCATCGAGGATATGACCGCAGACGATATAATCACTGCGATAGGCGGTATACCTGAACCGGAACAGGCCGAAAAAGAACTGATGAAGCCCGTTGCCGAAAATATCGACGTAGATATCACTCAGGAGCTTCCGAAAATACCGGAGGGTGAAACTCCAGAGCAGATCCTCGCCTCGCTTTCAGACAAAACAGAAGGAGGTGCGGAATGAAACTAAGCGGTATAAGATACCTCGCCGATCAGGGCGTGGAAAATATATGGAAGAATAAAATGATGGCATTCGCTACATTCTGCGTACTGCTCATATCACTTCTTCTGGTTGGAATAGCCGGTCTCTTCTACATCAACCTCAATTCCATGATAAAAGGTCTCGGAAGTCAGAACGAGGTGGTCGTAATAATGGAGAAGGGTA
>Ga0265298_10005740_pt1 | contig 15463 bp, 30 predicted proteins | sample AusTroGonzalo_MG_3_FD_193486 | JGI IMG/M metagenome (GOLD analysis project Ga0265298, IMG submission 193486) | Bovine rumen microbial communities from tropical cattle in Woodstock, Queensland, Australia - Gonzalo_01 | ecosystem: Host-associated > Mammals > Digestive system > Stomach > Rumen ... | reverse complement strand
ATGATTAACGGTAAATATGTCCTTGTTCAAAAAACCATCATTGAGGTTACAGATGGGACTAAGTGTGAGGAATTATTAGTCTCTGACGATATCATGGATATTCTTAACCGATTGATGAATGAACTGAAAATGGATCACGAGCATTTCTGCTCTATCGAAATGACCGACTCAAGAAGCTTTGTCAGCGAGACTTTTGATAGGACGTATATCTATTCGATTCATTTTAAGAGAGATCCTGAAGTACGGAGATTGAAGGAGGACTAACCATGGCGATTGAGCTCATAAAAGAACTAGACCATAATAAAGTAGAGGCTTGGGATCGAATTCACGATAAACGGAGGCTCTATCGCTGCGAGAGATGCGGCGCAGAGTGGAAGTGCGAGTACCATGAGAATAAGTTCGGTAAGTCTCACGAGATGAATGGCGATCCTGATATTCTCTGTCAGTGCTGCGGTTTCCCGACTGTGAAAGAGGTTGTGTTGAGGGAGATTCCAGAAGCAGTTAGTTCCTATCGTGGATGTAAGGACTTCGATCATGATGATTATAATTGCTTAGATTGTGTCAATCCAGAGACAAAAAGCTGCTTTAGATAAAGGAGTGATATGCGAATATGGAAAACGAGCAAAAACATTATAAATTCATACCATGCAAAACTGACGATCTTGGTATGAAACTCGAATGGGAAAACGAATCAGATGCTCCAACTGACGGCGACTGGAATTGGTGGATGGATAAAGATGGAAATGTTGAATTCGCAAGAATGAAAGAGGACACGTACGATCATTTTTATCCGCCCACAAAACATCTAAATCTTCACGGGACAGACTGGGAACCTCAAAGTCTTTCCGGATATTTTAAAGAGGTTATGTTGGAGAAAAATGACGCCGACTTGAAATTATCTGACGTTTTTCCGAATCCGTTTTCGCCCGAAGCATATGTGGGACCATCAGATGAGGTAAAGTATTTCTGCTGCGGAGTCGATGCATATATGATGCCATGCGTTTACACTACTAAAGGCTCTCTATGGTTTGAAGACAAGCCGGCCGGAAAACTCGAGGTAATCAACGATAGCGTTACGGAATTTAACGTCATTCGACTTGTGTTTGAGCTTGAGCCTGAGTTTAACTGGTTATGGGATCGTAAGCTCGGTGAATTCAACTTCAAGATCGAATTTAATAAAGAACACGATGCGATTCAGCTGAAACTTTGGAGAAAGGAGTAAATCAAATGGAAGTACAAGTAGTCATCACTAGCGAGGAACTTGAGGCAATTAAGGCATACGCGGACTTCATGAGAGACAACGAGGCACCATGTGATCGAAAGTGCGGTCCTCCGGGAAGTCCTGACAGAAGAGCTTGTTGTGGGTGTCCTGAGCAGACGGAATGGGTAAGACAGGTAAACGAGTTCACCAATTCTAAATTATTGACGAAAGAGATGCTCGGGAACGAAACGGTAAAACGTTACATTGCATCGTACAACGAGCGTATTCTTGCGTCTCGAGCACTTGAGGCTGCTAACAAGCGAGCGATCAATGCTGAGAATGCGTATCAGAACGCTCGGGATGCTTTTACCATCAGCGCGCCGGTGACTGTCACACAGCATAAGACACAATTTGTTGAGGAGGAATAACCATGATTAAAATCGAGAAAACAAGAGTAGTCGGATGGGAAGCCGCCATCAGAGGGATGAGAAATCCAAAGGACAGCTGGGATAAGTCGGATTCGCATTATGCGCTGTCTGGAAGCAAATATCAGCCGGAAACCGGATTCGTAATCGGACCGAACGACCATAAGCTTATGATGACGCTTGCTAAGGGTGGTCCTGTCCATGCTAAGTATCGTCGGTATATCGATGTGTACATGGATATTACGGCTCCGTTGTATTGGTGGAAGGAATTTGACACATATCGTACTGTCATTAGTCCCAATCCTTACGATATTGAGATGAATTCCTGCTCCACCATGCATCGGATTACAGCTAAGGAGTTCACTATCGACGACTTCAGCCATGAACATCTCATTGTGCCGAAACCCGGGAAAGTTGTGGACGAGGAGCTTACCGCTATTGATGTCAATGGCGACACATGTTACTATTCACCGGTTGGCATGCTCGAGATGGTCATCAAGACACTCAATCGTTACCGGGAACTGTATCTTGCGACAGACGATCCAGAACTGAAGAAACTGTACTGGTGGCAACTGATTCAGCTGTTACCATCGTCTTACAATCAGAAACGGACGCTGAAACTCAATTACGAGACCCTTGCAGCCATGTATGAGTGGCGGCACAACCATAAGCAGGACGAGTGGAGAGATCTCTGCAAGTGGGTAGAGGATCTGCCTTATTCGGAGATTATTACGGTCAAGAGAGAACTCGGTTATGAAGAGGTTCTCAGATTGATTAAGGAGAATAACGAAAGCCTCACCAGTGATCAGATCCGTGATATCGAGCTTGCTATCTCGGAAAACTGGGGTCATGTGAAGGAGTGATTAAAACCATGCTAAAAGCTGAAGGACGTGTCTATACTCTTGGAGATACAATCGGTTGTATGGGGCGGAATGCAGTTTATAACATTGATGTTCTTAAGGAAGCTATTAAGGGAACTGTTCCGCTTGTAAATAACTTCGGTAGACTTAATGATCCAGGGAACGTCATCGGTCACTGCGATCTTGATATCAGAGGTGATGAATTATGGGCAAGCGTTACGATTCTTGAACCATATGAAGACACTATGAAAGCAGCATTAGATAACGGATATTCTCCAAAGCTTGGATTCTACGCAAATGGCGTTTTAAAGGAAGAACTTGATGAAAAACTAGGCGGCGGTTATGCTGTAACAAGAATGTATATACGTTCTGTTGCACTTAATGAGACTTGCCTTGGCGGGCCTCTTGAAAACATTAAAAAGGGGTGATATTTTATGCTTTTGTTGGTAACAGTTATGGTGGGTATTGTCAGCACGGCGATACTTATTAAGATTATGGAAGACCCTATTACCGTTCTTGGAGTAGCTGACCTGATTGTGGCGTTGGTTTCAGACGTCGCGGCATTTATATTTTTGTGCTTTTTCGTAGGCGCAAACGTACCGTGGTTCAAAAACGCTGAAAAGATAAAGCTTGAAGAGCAGCGAAAGGCTATCATGTACGCTATTGAATCAAACAACGGCAACATAGTAGGCCTTACTTCGGATATTTCGGATTACAATGCGGCTATTGTCAAGGGGCGGATGTATCGTTCAAGTATTTGGACGAAAAATCTCTCTTACGACTTCTGGGACGACCTGGAGCTTATTGAGGTGAGCAAGGAGTGATGTTATGGATAACGTCGACTGGATTCCCATCAATGAACGATTGCCGAAAAGATGGCAACGAGTCTTAGTGACGGCTCGGTATAAAATACCATGAAAATAATGTCTGGTCGGTTGACTATTGCAATGCGCTCCCATGGACAAGTGACGAGATCGATTTGAGTGTCAGTGCATGGAAACCATTGCCTGAAGAGTATGAGGAGGAATAACAATGAACGTACTTATCGAAAATTATGTCGCATGGGCATTCAACGAAAACGCGTACTACGGTAATCTTTACCAAGAGACGTCGCTCATCGTCACACACGAAGGCGATGATATTGATGAGGCTGTGCTGACGAAATTCAGAAGTATGTACCATCTCGGTCAAGAAGATCTTGCGTATCTTGCATACGAGATCATTGATTGTGGAGTAAAAGAAGATAAGGAATGGTACAAAGTCGCTGTTCGGTACGTTACAGAAGAAGACTTCTGGGCGGCGGACAGACGACGGAAGAATGTTCTATACGGGTGAGGAGTGATGGCATGAAACTTCGAGAAGACATTCAGAGGAATCAGATCTGGGTCCATGGTTCTACATATGTCGATCCTAACGAGTTCATTCCGATTTGTCCTGAATGCTGCTCAGATGCGACAAAGGTTCCAGAAGACCAAGAAACACGCGCTATTTACATCTGTCCCGACTGCGGATGTAAATTTGACGCATGGAAGGGATCGGAACGGACGAAGCTCGGTAAAGTGATACACGGGATTATCGTTGTTCTTATGGTTCTGCTCGGAATCATGGCTGTCGGATTCTTTATTTTCGGCGCTGTATGGGCTAAGAAAAAGAAAGCGGAATTCGGAGGGAATGTCGATGATACAATAATACTTAAATCATTTGCAATCGGTTTAGGAATACCATTTCTATGCATGATCGCCGAGGCCATACTTTCGAAGATTGACGATAATATTTGAGGGGGGGAGTGATTCAATGGATAACATCAAGCTCTATACCGTTAAGAAAGATCACTGTATCATAAAACATGGCGAACAGTACGTTGATGTGACCAAAGACGTCCACATATGTCCGGAATGCTTTTCATCAAACGTGGAGAAATCTTCAAAAGCGGGATACGGCAATCTCGAATGCGGCGACTGTGGATGTATCTTCTTCGAAAAAACTCATACTGTAAGAACTCCTTTAGGTAATGTTGTAGAAGCCAGCCTTAACGTCGTAACCGTTTTAATGATTATCGCTGCTATAGCTTCATTTATTACCGGTATAATTTATGCCGTCAAAGCTGGTAACTCAACAGAACCTACTGTTATACTGAAGGGTATTGGCATAACACTCGGATTACCTATCGTGTTCTTGTTTATTAGTGGATTCGCTGACGAGTTCCGAAAATCGATTTGAGGTGATGGTATGACTTTGCTTCATTTGTTATTGCTCGTTTTAAGTCTGTTTTGTTCCGTGTTTCTATTACATTTGTTCTTTGCTATAGCTGAGGAATCGGAAAATGTTATTGTTCGGGCACTAGCATCAGCCGCATTCTGGGTCTTCGCTTTGGTCAGTGCGATACTGGTTATTGTGTGTTTTGTCTCAATAATAGAATTCATCAGTTCGATAGGATCAGGAGGATAACACCATGCTAGACGACATCAAAGATTTCCTCGAAGACTACTGGCTTCTGGTCTGGATGGGTGTTGTGCTCGTCGGATTCGTCGTATGGCTATTCATACCGAGAGACTACACGCTCGACGTTAAGCGCATTCAGTGGGAGTATGTTATTCATATCGAGGAATTCATGGTCCAGCATCATAGTGGTGACCGGTCGAAGCCATCTGATGCGTATAATGTGAAGTCTCATTATCATTCTCGTACAAAGACCTGGACGGACGAGGATGGTAATACTCATACGAAAGATGATTCGTACTGGACGTATGACTATGACGTGAATCGATGGGTTGAGACGAGGAAGGTTGTCACAACCGATTATGACCATAGTCCTTACTTCGGAGAATACGCGTTGAAAGAATCAAACCGAGAAAATGGTATCGGTGCTGAGAGAGCGATTGAGGAAAAGATTTACCGCGCTCTTGGCACTGAGATCCATGGTGACGGAGAGCTTGTGAGTATCGTGATCCCAGAAGACATGTGGGAGACGCTTAAAGATACAGATGAAATCAACTACAAACAGGCAAAGGTTGGGAGACCTAAAGATCCTGTTGTAGCTAAATAAGAGGAGTGATTTGATGGATAATGTTATCGAACAGAACGTAACCGCTATCAAAGTTCGTATTGAGCAGATGGAGTACGAACTCAAAGCTCTGAAGGCTACACTCATGCTCTCTGACTTCGATATGAGAGAGCATGGATGCAAGATGACTGACGATGAGATTGAGGCAATGCATTTTATTCAGGAGTATACCATAAAGAAGAAAGTAGCTTTCGAGGAGCAGATTGCCATGGAGAAAGAGAAGCTGCTGGTCTGGGAAGGGTTTCAGACGTCGTCCGGATCTGGTTGTGGCTAAATGAGAGGAGTGATTTGATGGTTTATGTTTTTGAGTGTGTATACTCTGATCGTAATAAAGAAAAGCTTGAAACTTTACGTAAAGACATCATGAAACAAATCTTCGAAGGGGTTGTGTTGTTACCATCAGAAGTCAGGTTGAAAGAGGTTGTTAAGACGGACGCCGGACTCGATGTTGTGTTGACTGGACCGAAAGGAGGAAAGCTGAATGTCTAACTACCATGAGACTACACTCGGCGAGGCGATATCGACGTTTACTAAGTCTGAGAAGATGCTTCTATATGATATTATGGGGAGTCTCATAAAAGATAAGGTCCAAACGTTTGATGAATACGAGGAACTCCTATCAAGGCTTCCTCAGCAGAAAGCCTATGTTGCGAACACCCTTATATGTTGCGGGGCAATGGACGGAAATATTGCGAAGGTTGGTGCCAAAGTTACTAACCGCGATATTGCGGCTTGGGCTTACTATGTGAAGGAACATAGCGCGCCTTGTCTGTTTGTGACGGTTGAGTGAGGACTATTCAATCAAAAGCAATGAAACCTAAGCTCCGCAACATTTACAGCTTATATAATGGGTCAAACGACCTTGTGTTCTCCCAAACACGGACGACACTGATTTAGTTTGACTTTATTTCGAATAGACTCTGGTCTGCGGACATGCGGATCAGAGTCTTTATGTTTTTCAGAAAGGAGAAAAACCGAATGTCTAGTATGTCTAACCAATTTAACGCAGAGCAGGTGAAGAAACAATGCCTTGAGAATATCAAATTGCTTGGGGAAGAGATCGAGTTCCTAAAAGCACAATCAATGCTCACGCAATACACCCTTGATACTTGTTCCAAGGACTATCCAAGTTATATTCGCGAAGCGATGCAGACCGTCCATAACTCCATTGAAAAGAGAATTAAAAAGTTTGAGCAGGTTTTGACGGACGAAAAAGCGAAATATGATCTGTTGATTTCAGAAAGGAGTGAATGACCATGGCTATTACTAACGAAGAAGAGTTCAATCTTAACGATTTGCTTGACAAATTGGAATTTTCAGACGTAATTAACGGTCTCAATGAGTATTTTACTGCGGACGAGACCCGTGTGCGAATTCCAAGATCATATGTGGAGATTAAGAGTCCCGATATTGTTGTCATGCAAATTGTTCTCCAACCCAATAATCCCGTTTTTCAGAACCGTTTCTATCGATTCGATGCTGAGATGTATCTTGACAAGATTATCGCATGGTTACGGACGGAACACGGCATCTTCTACTATCCAGGCATGGAAGCGAAGTATGCTAAAACAGAACGGATTCCGCCACTCACTGAGCGATTGATGGATGAGGGCGCGCTCAATAGTCTTAAGAAACTGCATAAACGAGTGACAGGTAGGGACCCCGAAGTGGATTCACATACACTCATTGCTGATGGTATCGCTCATCAGGTGAGTGTCTATGAAGTGCAAATCGAGGAACTTCAAACGCAAATAGAGAATCAAAAGCCTAAAGAAACTATTGAACAGAAAGACAATGCTTCCGATATCAACAAACTTATTAGTGATTATTGCAATAAGTTTGACATCATAGCTCCTTCTCCGTATTTAACCGATGAGTATTGTGTTAAATACCTGTTCTCAGTTGTTGACCTCGAACGAGAACACAGAGAAGCCGTTGGAAAGCAGATGGTTGACGATTACGAAAAATACATCATGGATCATATTCGTCAGGAGGCATCTCAAAACGGCTATAATCTTCCTGAAAAAGTTGATGGTGAGCCTCTTACTATCGAGCGTGTGTTTCATGATTTGCTTGAGCTTATGAGGAAACGAGGAGATGAACTGCGTATACTGAACTCGAAATGCAACCGTTTGGATGAGATTGTAGAAGAGTTGAACGCCTTAAATGGTGAAATAAAGGAGGATTTACCATGAGTGCTGCTAACCACCTCAACTTCATTATCGCTATGCTGCGGGACAATGGTGATACAGAGACAGCAGAGGCGCTAGAGAGCGGAAAGAGCGATAAAGACACGGTAAAAAGGGCTCTAAACGCTGTCTATGGTGTAGAATCGGCTAAATCCGGAGCTAAAGAGGTGACGAAAGATGTTTGAGAGTCCATGGATCGAGCTGATTTTCATCGGATTACCGATTTTGCTGTTCGTTTTATCGCTATTTTTACGGAAATGGTTTGAGAAACGGATAAAAATGCGGTTCCAGACGAGGAAAATTGCTAAAGAACGTAAGAAAAACCCTTGTTATAATTGTCCGTCGGTGAGAAAACACCATTGCAACGGCTGTTATCGCAAGGTTTTGAAGGATTTTAAAGCAGAAAGGGGCGAAATCGATGAGTAAACCGGATGTAAGAAAGCGTGCAATGGGTCTCATGGCTCGAATTCAGGCCGCTACAGCACGTCATGACCCGAGTTACAAACTAAAAAAGAGAGGAATGCTTAACGCTCATGACATGAAAAGGCTGATTCCGACGCTTGGTGAGCTCATGGATGGCGTGAAAATCGATTTCAACCGGCAAGAAATGGTTAAGTCGATACTCACATCGGCTGAGAAGACCTATTGTTTGAACGATATCATCAACACAACAGATGTAGTTAAGCATTTTAAGGGCTGAAAGAGGTGATTTTACATGACTGAACAAGAATCCATGGTGCTTTCGGAGGTCAATTCCGTTCCTGGACTGACGATTCAGCTCAGATTTGACTCAGAATACTTCTATGTGGGTCGTTTTTTCATGGTTGAGCAATGGAATGTAGCTCTTCCGAGGGAAAAAGGAGGAAAATACGAGCGAAAAAGGCTTGTCAGGACGTTTCCAGCCATGGTTACAGGTCTTGAAAGAGGCGGAACCGTGCTGAATTTGATGGAAATCGACCCTGAATCGGGCGGAATTCGTTATTTCAGCTTCAGTGAGAGTGAATATCGGCATGGTTACTGGTGTCTCGAGCCTGCAAAAATCGAAAAAGAGAGGAAAAATGACGATGGATAAGCGTTACGACAACCTAAACAACTTCAATTCCGTGCTTTCTAGCGAATTTTCAGAAGCTTTTGTGAATGAGATGCGGCATCGAGTAGAAATTTCGTATCATAAGTACGGTCCGGCACGAAAAAACTTCGCGGAAGGACGAGTTGACGCCATAAAAACGGCGGAAATGTGCCTCGAAGCGTTCAAAAAGGACAAAAATACGGAGCATTTGATCGACGCAGCAAACTATTTGATGTTCAGATGGCGCTTTCCGATGCCCGGAGAGGAGTTCAAACCGACTGATAGCAGCGGTTCGGTAGGCACTTTTGGCACTCCAATTAACTTCGAAAAGGAGTGATACCATGGCTAAAATCGTTGAAAAAATCGGTTCCGATGACCCTAAATTTCACTATAAAATGAGGGCTTTGAGACTCGCACTTGGTGTTTCACAAGAGGAACTTGGGGAGCTTGCTGGTGTCTCGTCCAATTATATCAGCCTGTACGAACGTGGAATAATCGATGGTGAATACCTCAAAAACAACGTAAATACGTCACTTTCGCGTGTTCGAGACAAACTGATTGAGAAGTATGGTTATTGGTATGACGCTTACATAGAGCTCAAGACCAACCTCAATTTGCTCGATATTTGGATGGAGTTTGAGGGTCGAGCGCCCATCGAAATCATTCAAAAAGCTAAGGAAAGTGCGGCTGCTTTTGTCCATATTTGATGTTATTTTAGGGTCATTTTCACGTCCGTAACGCTTCTTTTGAGAGTCAATTCGAGGTCATATAATGGTGATTTGATGGTATTTTTGAGGGCTATTTCGGGTCTGATGAAGGACTGTTGAGGCTCGTTGAAGGAGCGGTACGGACGTGAGAAAAGGAGGAAATAATCGATGGAGATCAAGGTTACGACGTTAAAGACTATGACAAATCAGGACTACGCTCGAACAATTTACCCTGCGGAACTGCCCTTGATTGTACGAGTAGCTCGTCAATATATCGAGAAAAAAGTCGGTTTCGATGCTAATTTGAGTGAGAAAGAGAAGGCTTACGACGAATGGCTTCGGGCTGATTTTGATGGTGAAAAATGGGAGAAAATGAGGCTCGAACGGGTCGATTTAGGAGGTCTCATTGAAGTCCGAAAATCGGTCAAAAATAGGGGTAAAAATAGGGATAAAAAGGGGTCAAAAATGGGCTAAAAAATCGTCCCCGAAAAAATGAAAAATTTACCCCCAAAAATGGCAAATTCTGTGGACACTTTTTGTTTTTGTGGACAAAAATTTTTGGCCACAGACCACTTTTTTTCACAAAACTATCACAATTTTCACACAATTATCACAAAAAAATCGATTTCTGCCCATTTTTTAAAAAAAAGTGTCCACAGAGTTTTGGCCTGGCGCCTAGGTTTTTTGGCCCTCTGACCACTTTTTGAAAAAAACTCATATAAAAGATTTTTTTGAGAATTCTAAAATAAAAAAGTTTATGAGTTTTTTCAAATTTTTGTCCACAGACCATTTTTCGGAGTTAAAAAATAGGTCAAAAATGGGGTAAAAATGAGGTCTAAAAATTGCCCGAAAATTAGGTCAAAATCATGGTTGAAAATTAGACCAAAATATACCCAAAAATAGCATGAAAAGAGGTGATTTACATGGGTGCTGGAGGACGTCCGCCAAAATACACTCCAATAAAATATTATAAGGACTTCAAGAAGAAATATCCCAATTTTGAGAAGTCGATAGTACGTTGGTATCCACATAAGGCAATTCCTGATTGCATCGAGCTATGGTCACGCAACGGAGAGATCTTCGTCTACAGTTACGTTCAGCAAAAAGTATGGTTGACCAAAAGAATGTGGAAGTGACTCGGCGAGGTTGTTACTGCGAGGCGGAGATGCTTTCGTTTGCAGTTTTAATACAACAAACTTTATGTGATGGTGAAAGGTGGTGAAAATAATGGCAAGCATGACAAGAACAATTATTCGGGCGATCAAGCGTGATCCCGATTCTTGGCGCGACTGTCAGTTCAAGCATGGTGAGAACCGTGTGGAGAGAAGACATCGTGCGAAGAAAACACGCGAAGACCAGAAGAAGCAGTCCAAGTGATTGCTGATGGTGAGTAGGATGTTTTATCGCGTACTGCAAGATCCGTATCAATAATCTTTGATGTGCATTAAAAGACTTTGGCGGGTTGTTTTACTGAGTTTGAAGATCATTCGTGAAATCAGATTTATCAAAGGGACGACAACCATGGTAACATTGATATTAATTAAGAGGTCTTGTATAAATCTGGTGAGAATCTGGCAGTACGCGAAAAAAACATCCGCTTTTATGAGGAGAGAGGTTAGAATGTCCTCAGAAATGTCGGCCATCTTACCGTGAGATGCTCCGACAAATGACATTTACCTCTCTTTCTCTTTTCGTTTTTCAGTTGATGGTGAACCATAGCAAATGACGTCAATGGAAGACGTGAAAGGAGAAATAGGCATGGCTAGAAATCCTGAAGGGAAATTTCAGGACGGATTGAAGAAACGACTAGCTGAGGTTCTTCCCGGTTGTCGAGTGTTCAAGGTGGACGTTCATCAAGGCGTTCCGGACCTGCTTGTCTTATGGCGTGACAAGTGGGCGTTACTTGAGTGCAAACGATGGCGTTCGGCTCATAAACGGCCCAATCAAGATTACTGGGTTGAGTTCTATGACAAGATGTCGTTCAGTCGTTTCGTCAGTCCAGAAAATGTAGAGGAGGTATTGCATGATTTGGCAAAAGCATTTCGAGCTTAGAGGTCAGCACGCATTATTCAGTCCGTCCCAGAATTCATGGTTGCGGTATGATGATGTGAAGATCGCTGAAAGAGTTCGGAATCAGTATCGAACGGCTCTCGGAACAGAACTCCATGAGTATGTTGCGAGTCAGATCGTAATGAATCACAAAGTTACAAGTATTCGCAATCTGGTCATGGGTGTCGAGAATTACATCTACACTAAATATCGAATCGGTGAAGACGGAAAGACTGCTCCGTATGGTATGACTCTGCTAAAACGAATCGGAAGCCTCCCGAAAGAAGTATTCGAGACCGCGAAGATGTACATCAACGATGGTATCGAGAACAGAATGCAGGTTGAACAGCCTCTGTATTATTCTGAGTTCTGTTTCGGTACAGCTGACACAATTGCGTTCCGTGATAATAACCTCATTATCCATGACTACAAGTCTGGAGCACATCCTGCAAGTATGGATCAGCTCATGGGGTATGCTGGGTTGTTCTGTCTCGAGTACAAAATCAAGCCACGAGATATTCATACAGAACTGAGAATCTATCAGTCCGGTGAAATCAATGGTTGTGAGCCCGATACAGATGAAATCAAAGACGTCATGGATATTATCATCAATGTCTCTAGAATAGCTGAGAGACAAAAAGCGAAGGAGGAGTAAGTCATGAATCACGTAGCTGACGACATTCGGAACCGGCGATTTGATGAACTCGAAAAACCGACCGATTTGAGACACTATGGTATTAAGCGCCGTTCCGGTCGTTATCCATGGGGAAGCGGCGAAAACCCGTATCAGCATTCGGGAGACTTCTTGTCTCGAGTGGAGCAGCTTCATAAGAAAGGACTGTCAGAGAAGCAGATTGTCGACGCTATCAACAAAGAGCTTCCTGATGGTCAGGAGATCACGACAACTCAGCTGAGAGCATATAAGGCAATTGCTAAGAGTGAACGCCGCTCTCTTGAAGTCGCTCGTGCTAAGTCTCTGAGAGATGATGGTAAGAGTCTCAACGAGATTGCTCGTATCATGGGTTATAAGAATGACTCTTCGGTAAGAAGTCTTCTTAATGAGTCTTCGGAGAAGAGAATGAATGCTGCTCAGGCAACAGCTGACATTCTTAAGAAGACCATCGCTGAAAAGGGAATGCTCGATGTCGGTGAAGGAGTTGAGAGAGAACTCGGCGTGTCTCGAGAGAAGTTCGGTCAGGCACTTGCTATCCTCGAAGCCGAAGGTTATCCTGTCTATACTCGTGGCGTTGCGCAGGTCACGAATCCTGGTAGACAGACGATAACCATGGTGCTTTGCCCTAAAAATACAGAATACAAGGAAGTCTACGATTCTAGCAAGATTCACACTGTCAAAGACTACATCAGCTATGATGGTGGAGATACTTTCAAGAAAGCTTTCGAGTATCCAGAGTCGATGGATAGCAAGAGAATGAAGATTCGTTATGCAGAAGACGGAGGCGTAAAGAAAGACGGTGTTGTAGAGATTCGTCCCGGTGTTGAGGACCTGTCTCTCGGTAAATCGGCTTATGCTCAGGTTCGAATCCTCGTTGACGGAACTCATTACATCAAAGGAATGGCAGTCTATGGTGACCCGAAAGACTTTCCTCCCGGCGTTGACGTTATATTCAACACGAATAAGAAAAAGAATGTCGACAAAATGGACGTTCTCAAGAAGATCAAAAACGATCCGGACAATCCTTTCGGCGCCCTCGTAAAAGAACATGGTGGTCAGAGTTACTACGATGATCCAAAAGGTCGATTTGTCGGTCCTGATGGTCAACCTCAATCTCTCAGACTCATTAACAAAACTCGTGAAGAGGGCGATTGGGGCGAATGGTCAAAAGAACTACCGTCTCAGTTCCTTTCTAAGCAGAGTCTTCAGCTTATCAAGAAACAGCTCACCTTGTCTCAGATGGATAAGAAAGCCGAATTCGATGAGATCTCGTCTCTCACCAATCCGACTCTCAAGAAAGTCATGCTTGAGACGTTCGCCAATGATTGTGACTCGGCAGCTGTTCATCTGAAAGCGGCATCACTCCCTCGTCAGAAGTATCAGGTAATTCTTCCTCTTACTGACATCAAGGACAACGAGGTTTTCGCTCCTCAATTCCACGATGGTGAGACTGTTGCTCTTATCAGATTCCCTCATGGTGGAACATTTGAGATCCCGATTCTCAAAGTTAATAACAAGAATAAAGAGGGTAAACGAGTCATCACACCGACAGCAGCAGATGCAGTTGGTATAAGCAGCAAAGTCGCTGAGCGTCTGTCTGGAGCAGACTTCGATGGTGATACCGTTCTCGTCGTTCCGTGTAATTCGGAACAGAGCAAAATCAAGATCAATTCCACTCCTCCGCTCAAAGGTCTTGAGGGATTCGATTCTAAGTCCTATAAGTATGACGAGATCAAGACAGATTCAAAGGGCATTGAGCATTATTATCGCAATGGTCAGGAATTCAAGCCAATGAAGAATCCTAAGACCGGCGGTGACAGCACTCAGATGCAAATGGGCATCGTATCGAATCTTATTACTGATATGACACTTAAGGGTGCCACAGAAGCAGAACTTGCTCGTGCTGTCAAACACAGCATGGTTGTTATCGATGCTGCTAAGCACGGACTTGACTATAAGCAGTCCGAGAAAGACAACGCCATTGCTGAACTTAAGAAGAAATATCAGGGTCACCTTGATGAAAATGGCGATTATCATGAAGGTGCGTCCACTCTGATCTCTAAGGCATCGTCTGATGTTCAAGTTCTCAAGCGTCAGGGAAGTCCTAAGGTTAATCAGAAGATCAATCCGAAGACAGGAAAGCCTAATGAGTGGTATGATCCCACAAAACCCGAAGGCGCGCTTGTTTACAAGTCCGTTGTTGAGACTTATACGGATAAAAAGGGCAAAGAAAAGGTCCGTATGCAAGACTCAACTAGAATGGCAGAAGAAACTGATGCCCGTAAGCTCTCTTCTGGAACCCCTCAAGAGGAACTGTACGCCTCCTATGCCAATTACATGAAAGATCTGGCTAACAAGGCCCGCCTTGAAATGGTAGGGACGGGGAGGATACAGTACTCTAAGGAGGCTAAGGAAAAATACGCTGAAGAACGCAAGAATCTTCTCAATCAGCTTGAAATAACCCAGGCTAATGCTCCGAGAGAAAGAGCTGCACAGATAATGGCCAATGCCACTATGGAAGCTAAGAGACAGGATAACCCTGATATGACCTCTAAGGAGAAGAAGAAAGCGGCACAACAGGCACTCACAGCGGCACGTATACAAGTTGGAGCTCAGCGACATGCTATCGAGATCTCAGATCGGGAGTGGGAAGCTATCCAGGCGGGTGCTATAAGCGAGAATCAGCTTTATTCGATTCTTAAAGCCACTGATCTTGATAAATTGCGTGAAAGAGCAACTCCTCGTGAGTCTACTACACTCTCTCAGGCGAAGCAGAACAAGATTGAAGCTATGAAAAACTCCGGTTACACAATTGACGAAATCGCAAAAGCTGTCGGAGTTTCAACTACAACAATTAACAAGTATCTAAAAAGTTGAGGTGAATTGTAATGAGTGAAAAAGTTTCGAATGCCCCTGTAGCTTTGACAACTTTCGATAATCCGTTTTCGCCGTTCACTCAATTCGACGATTGGTTTATTTGGGATACAACTCACGGTTACAATTCTTGCGGCTATTTGGCACGAATTGCAAGAACTTCGTCTCAACTTACTGACGAAGAGAACAACGTCGAGATTGAACGAGCTATCGATGAGATTATTGCTCTTGATTTCATGAACATTTATCGAAAAGTTCGAGCTGGTGAAGAAATTTCTTCCTGAAAAGGGGACAGGCGTACGAAAAGTCGTGACCCGGGGGAGGGGTCTGAAAAATACACCCCCTCCCTCAT
>Ga0265298_10005739_pt1 | contig 15464 bp, 12 predicted proteins | sample AusTroGonzalo_MG_3_FD_193486 | JGI IMG/M metagenome (GOLD analysis project Ga0265298, IMG submission 193486) | Bovine rumen microbial communities from tropical cattle in Woodstock, Queensland, Australia - Gonzalo_01 | ecosystem: Host-associated > Mammals > Digestive system > Stomach > Rumen ... | reverse complement strand
GCAGGCGGCCATCACAATTACATCGGCATCTCCCTGCTTGGCTATGGCGTGCTGCAGCACGGTTTTGCCGCAGCCGAAAGGCCCGGGGATGAAGCCCGTACCGCCCTCGGCGATGGGGTTGAGGGTATCGATGACGCGGACACCGGTTTCCATGATCCTGTTGGGACGCGGTTTCTCCTTGTATCCCTTGACGGCCACCTTGACGGGCCACTTCTGAACCATGGTCACCTGGACGTCTTCTCCCAAGTCGTTGGTGAGGACGGCGATGACGGTATCCACGGTGTAGGCACCGGCTTCCTTGATGGATTTGACCTTGTATTCCCCTTCAAAGGAGAAGGGAACCATAATTTTATGGGGCAGCCAGCCTTCCTTGACCTCTCCCAGCCAGTCTGCGGCCACCACCGTGTCTCCCACCTTGGCGATGGGGGTGAAGTCCCAGGCTTTCTGGCGGTCCAGAGGGTCTGTATATTCGCCTCTCTGGAGGAAGACGTTTTCCATGGTGGCCAGGTTGTTCTGCAGGCCGTCGTAAATGCTGGAGAGCAGGCCGGGGCCCAGCTGGACTTCCAGCATGCGGCCTTCAAATTCCACCTTGTCTCCTCCCTTGAGGCCGCGGGTGCTCTCAAACACCTGCACGGAGGCGTTCTCACCGTTCACCTTGATGACCTCTGCCATCATCTTGACCCCGTTGAGGTCGATGAAGCAGATTTCATTCTCCGCGACCGGGCCGTTAACCTTAACGGTGACCAGGTTGGAAACGATGCCGGTTACAATACCAGTAGTTTTCATATTATTGTTCTGTATAATTTACTCCTTTAAATGTGCCTTTGACCTCCCGGACCAGTTTGTGGAAGAGCTCGCGGCCCTTTTCCTCGTCCAGGGCCAGCCAGCGGTCCACGATGTGGAGCTTGGCTACGTACGCCAGGACGGCGGTAAGGTCAAAATAATGGAAGGTTTCCAGGGAATCTATCTTCTCCCAGGTGATGTCGTCCAGGGCTTTCTCGCGGTCCAGAAGGCTGGCGCTTTCCAGGGCGTTCTGCACCTTGAGCTCTTCCTCGAAGTCCCCTCCTGTGAAACGGTATCCGTCAATGTCCAGGTCTTCTTCCTCTCCCGTTCCCATGCCGGTGACTACGTCCTGGTCTTCGGGACGGCCCAGCACGCGGTTGAGGTAGCGCACCTTGGCATTGCGGAGGTTAAGGTCAAACCTGAAATACTCCCTGACGAAGGCGATGGGGCTCTTCAGGGCATTGGCGTAATAATCGGCCTCCAGCTTATTGGGATTGAATCCGTCCAGCAGGAAGTTAAGCGCCTCAGTATCCTTCTCTCCCAGGTTGTCCTTGATCTCTTCCAGCACGGTGTAGAATCCCTGCCCGTCCTCGTACTTGTAGTCCGTGGTCAGGAAGGGAAGGCTGGAAATGATGTACTCGAAATTGCTCATGCGTTAGCCGAAGAGGATTTTCTTGGTGGCGGGGCGGAGGTATTCGCCAATCAGCGCCTGGAAAGCTTCGTCCGTAAGGCTGATGAAATAGCTGCCATCCTTAGGGCCGATTTTGAAGCCTCCCGCAACCTTCTTGGAGAAGGAAGCCTCTACGCCCTTTTCCAGGGTTTTGGCCAGTTCGCCTTTCACGAAGGGCTCCAGTTCTTTCTGGAGTTTTTCCGGGAGAACCAGGGAAAGGTCCGTGGACTCCTGGGCGCTGAAACGCTGGGCTACGGTGGTGATGACCTCCTTGAGGAAGGCGGCACCGGAGAGCTGCTCCTTCACGGGCTCCACGGCCTTGGCCACGATAAGACCCTCGACGCAAGCCTTGGTAGCCTGCAGGGCCTGGGTGGATGCCATCTTGACATCCCCTTCCATCTTGACTTTGTAATCGGCCGCTTCCTTCTGGGCCTTTTCGATGATGGCGGCAGCCTCTTCCTGGGCTTTCTTCACCAGTTCATCGGCCTCTATCTGAGCCTTGGCCAGCAGGGCCTCGCCCTCTAACTTTCCTTTTGACAGACCCTCATTATAAAGCTTCTGGGTCAGTTCCTGGAGTTTGTCCATATTGAATGAGTTTTCTGTGTTATCTGTAATAGGGCAAATATAATAAAAAAACCAGCCATTTCCAATGCTCGTATGTGATGTATAAGCAATTAATACTATATTTGTAGACCTTAGTAAACAAACGAACGCAACATGGAAGAGTATAAGAACATCGATCTAAGCACCTGGACCAAGGTGGGTGAAGGCGGCAACGGCGCCGTTTATGTCAATGAGGCCGAGCCCGGCGTCCTTTTGAAAGTCAATACCGTCGACAACTCTGAGAAGGCCATCCAGGAGGAGTTTTATACGCCTAAGGCCGTCTTTGAAACCGGTGTTCCTACGCCCGAACTGTACGAAATCGTGAAGGTGGGGGATTGTTTCGGCGTCAAGTGCCAGGAAATCCCCGGCAAGAAATCCTTTGCCCGCCTCTGTGGCGACGACCCTTCTTCCATTGATGTCAGGGCCGGCCAGATGGCAGAGCTCCTGAAGGAGTTCCACGCCAAAACCGTGCAGGACAGTGAATGGATTCCCTCCCAGAAGGAGCGTATGATCAAGGCGGCCGAAACCACCACGCTGGTAAGCGGCAAGGCCAAGGAAAGGCTGATTGCCTTTGTCAAGGAAATCCCGGAGTGCCATCAGCTCCTGCACGGAGACCTCCAGATGGGCAACATTATTTTGGCCGATGATAAGCCGTACTGGATAGACCTGGGCCGCGCCACGCACGGCATTCCCCAGTTTGACCTGGGCCACTTCTATCTGTTCTGCAACATCTTCAGCCGCACCCCTCGCGTCCAGGCCATAGCCCACATGACGGACAAGCAGATGATCCAGTTCTGGAATGCTTTCGCCCTGTCCTACAACGGCCCCGACAATCTGGACGCCTTCCAGCAGGAATGCCGCCGCTTCGCCGCCCTGGACATCATTATACTGGGCATGGTCCAGAAACTCTCCTTCTCCGAGCGTTTCTTCCTGGGTACCCTGGCCAAGAAGATGCTTAAGTAGTATTTATCCCTACTGGTTTAAGTTGAGAATGTAACGTCTGTAGGCGAACCATGCATCGGACCTTTTCTTTCGCTCTTTCTGAATAGACTTCAGGAAGAACTTTTCAGATGTATCCTTGTCCGTTAATAGGTTCACCAAGAGATACTTATCATCTGTTTCGTGGGGTAGTTCATCGCCCCTTGTCTGCATGATCCATCGCAAATCCGTATGATATTTATCGTAGTAGGGATTCTCTGCGATCAGCCCCTTTAAGAGTTGTATGCCGGAGTTGCCGAAGTGGCGTTCATTCAAGATGGCGAGTCTATACTTGAATTTGCGGAAGCAAGGCGGGTTCATCCCATACTTTGTCATGGTTTGGAAAAGATCCAGCATTTGTTGATACAGGGTCTTCACCGTTTCCCAATCTTGTTTATCCTCCAGGGCCCGGGCAAGCAGATAGAGGCCGTTCAGGTCTGTATCAGAGGCGGAAACGATGGAAGTCAGCAGGCGGATACTCTGGTCTGTATTTCCGGAATACAGTAATCCGGCTGCATTTAGAATTATACTGTCTTTGTTTTGTATTGGCAGTATCTCCCACTCGCAGCCATAGAGGCAGGAATCATCGGCCAAATAGGACAAGGCCCTGTTTAGCAGTTCCGAGGCATAACTGATTCTTCCGCATCGGGCTTCTTCCCTGCACATGGAAAAGAGCATCGTAGCCGCCCCATCGTAATCATGTCTCTTTTCATACGAAAGCAGAACTTCTCCTACAGCGAGTTCTTTAGAGATGATTTCTTGGTCATTGTAGGATTCGGCGAACATCTGTACTTCGCGGGATACTTTCACGGAACAAAAATCAATCGGATTAAAAAGCTCTATTCCGGAAAGGCTTGTAGCGCGGCTCAGTGCCACATATGCCTGACCATATGTAAAAGCGCCCTTCCCGAAGTCAATGGCCACGTTTTCAAAGGTCAATGACTGGCTTTTGTGGATGGTAATGGCCCATGCCAGGCGGAGCGGATACTGATTGACCGTTCCGACAACTGTTTTTTTCAACCTGCCGTTGGTTTCATCATACTCATACTCAAAGGATTCCCATGTCTCGCGTCCGATGAAATAGTCATCATCCCCCAGGGAAACAACGATTTCGCTCTTCGAAAGGGACTTTACATGGGCGATAGTACCATTGGCCCATCTTTTCAAGGGATCGTTTCTTAAGAACATCACTTGGGCACCTTCCTTAAGCACCAGCGTTTTATCGGCCACTTCTATAAGCCTGCTGACATCCCCTTCATAAATGGCATCATAGGAATAACTTTTACCCGGCAGCTCATTTAACCGGTTTTCGTTAATCATTCTGGCATCATTCCTATACGAAGTCAGGATGACACGCATCTTATTGTCCGTGGCTTCCTGTTCAACGGAAACCACCCGGCTGTTAATCATTTGCAAGTCTTGGTCAGAGACACGGCCTTTCCTAAATTTGTCCAGTAAGGCGATGAAACTGGGATCATTCTGCCGATAGACCTTCTGAAATTCGATTTTGGGCAAAGATTCACCTTTCAGGCACCAGGCCATGTAGAAAAAGAAACTGTTGGAACCGTACATCTCTTGCAAAACCTGTATGTCTTCTGTCTTAGCCACGGGTGGAAGTTGGAATAAGTCGCCCACGAAAACCATCTGGACACCGCCAAAGGGCTGGGAAGACTGCCTGTAGTGTCGCAGAGTCCTGTCGACGGCATCCAAAGTATCGCAGCGAACCATGGATACTTCGTCCATGATGATGGTGTCAATCTCTTGAAAGAGTCGAATCTTTTCCAGATTTACTCTTCCAATTTCTTGGGGTCCCAGTACGCCGAGCCCCAGCCCGAAAAAAGAATGGATGGTTTGTCCGCCGGCCTGAATGGCGGCAACTCCAGTAGGGGCTACGACAACAAAGTTCTTATCAATACTCTCCTGCACCTTTTGCAGAAAGGTAGTTTTACCAGTCCCGGCACGTCCGGTCAGGAAGAAATTCAGATTGGTTTTGGCAATGAGGTCGTAGGCATTGCACATTTCCTTGTTATCAACATCAAAAGTCTTCATTTTTATTATTGTTTGTCCGTATTTCGTTGGATAATGCCTCTATTTTGGAAAAGGTAACCCGGTTTTATGGCGTTTTTTATGTTTTTTTGTAACTTTCGGCAAATTTGAATGATGCTCAGGCGTTTCGTTTATATTGCGTTTGCCTTTTTTTTACTCCTTGCATGGGAAACAAAGGGGCAAGGTCGTCATGCGTTGTTAGTGGGAATCGGAGACTATCCGGAGGAATCCGGCTGGAACAGGATTCATGGGAATAACGACGTTTCCATTATCAAGGCCAACCTCCTTCGTCAAGGTTTCCTCGAGAACAATATCATTGAATTGAGGGACTCCCTTGCTACAAAAAAGAATATTTTGGATTCTTTCGGCCTGTTGTTAACCCGACTATCTTCGGGAGATGTGGTTTACCTCCACTTTTCCGGACACGGCCAGCAGATTACAGACTTAAATGGGGATGAAGAAGATGGATATGACGAAGCATGGATTCCCTATGATGCTAAAAAGGTATATGTGAAAGGTGTTTATGAAGGGGAGAGCCATTTGGCCGATGATGAGTTGAACGCCCTTCTGACACAGCTCCGCGGTCGCGTTGGAATTAAGGGAAAGATCATTGTTGTGGCCGATGCCTGCCATAGCGGGAGTGGCTCCAGGAATTACACCGATGACGAGGTGTTTGTCCGCGGGACCTCGGAGAAGTTCATCATTCCCCATCAAGCGCCGTCAACAGACAAGAAGTCTGGATCTACGGAATGGCTGTTCGTTGCAGCCTGTAAGTCCTATCAGTCAAATTATGAGTATCGGGCGCCCAATGGCGATTACTATGGTGTTCTTTCCTATGTGATAGCCAATGATATCCATTTCTTTGACCAGTGCCGCTACCTTGATCTGTTGAAGAATTGGAGCCGGGATGTTTCTACAAAGTCCCGTTACCCCCAGGATATAGATAATGAAGGCCAGCCCAGCCGAAGGAATTCATTCATGTTCTGATTATGACGGATAAGGAATATCTTCGGCGTTTTGCGTTAAACGATCAGTCCGCGATGGCTGATTTCTATGATGGCGTATATCCAAAGTTCCTGACCTACTTCCAAAATAAGTACAAGAAGACGGAAGATTATACTAAGGATTTGTTCCATGAGTCCTATATGGCCATGTATGACAACATCCTTTGTGGAAAACTATCTGCGGACAGCCTGACAAGTTCTTTGTATCAGTATTTACTCGGTATAGCCATCCATAAAATGCAGGCCGGGGACAGGAAGAACCATGAGCTGGAGAAGGAGCAATTATATTTTAGGGCCTATGGGGAAGAAGTGACCATGAATACAAGGGTAAGGAAGAAGATAATGGAAGAGGCCGATGGGGAAGACTCTGACCGAAAGCACTTGGAGCTCGAGGATTTTGTAGACAGGGCCGTCGCCGAATTAAAACCACCATGCGACAGGATCCTGCGCCTGTTTTATTGGGACAGGCTTTCCGGCGTTGAGATAGCCAAATTGATGAACTACAGCAATGCCGATTCGGTCAAGACACAAAAGAATAAATGTATGAATAAGTTGAAACCGATAGTGGACCGTTTCCGCAGGCTTTAGGTTACCTATTCATCATTTGTGTCATTTATCGAAAACGAAAGGAATGAGAAACGATCTATCCACCGAAGAGAGAATCGACAACTATCTGCTTGGCCGGATGACGGAAGCGGAGCGAGCCGTGTTTGAACAGGACATGGCCAATGATCCGGATTTAAGGGAAGAGTACGAGAGCCAGAAAGAACTGGCCAACGCTGTGCAGAGAGCGGCTATGAAAGACTTTCTAATGGACCACTCGAGGAAGAGAGCCATAAGGAAAGTTCATGATTTGCGTTCTTTCTTCTCCTCCGGAAGAAGACTGACGTGGGCGATAGCATCAGTTGCAGCCATTCTCATCGCCGTTGTCGGTGTGGGCAATTATACTTCAACGGTTGGCAGCCTCCAGCGGTATGGCCAAACTGCTTTCTCCCAACTGGATATTCCTCTTGTCCGGGGAGGGAATGATGGGGACGCCTTATTGGCCGATGCCTACCGGCAATTGGAGAGGGGGGAGTATGATGTGGCCATAGTGACAATCGGCCAGGCTATGCAAAAGATAAAGGAGTCGCTATCTGCTGAGGTTACTTCAGAAGAAACCGCTTACGAGCATGAGGTTCTTCAGATGCAATACTACGACCTGGAATGGTATGAGGCTATAGCCTATATGCGTCAAGGAAAGGTGTTTAAGGCCAGACGGGCCTTAGCGTCCATCTCCTCATCCCAGAGTCCCTATGCCCAGATGGCAGGAGTTATTCTACAAGAGTCTTTTTGATATTAGGATATGAAATACATGGAGGTTTTAGTCTCCCTTTGCGTTGGACTTTTGTCGTTTTGTGTTTTACAAGCCCAGTCCTTGGATGAGCAAATTGCGAACGCCAAGCAACTTAAAGCGCAGTATGGTGAAACGGACGAGAAGTACCTGGATGCTTTGTCAGGTATTATAAGTACAGCCGGCTCTGAAAAGAATTATAAGGTTGCTTCTGAATATAGGAGTATCCACACCTCAATTATGCGGAAGCTTTATGGTGAGAACTCCCTTGAATATGCATCCGGCTTATGTCGGTTGGGGAATATAGCTAAAGCAGACAATAATGAGGATGTCGCTTTTGGCTATTATAAAAAGGCTTATGAAATCTATTCCAACAATAATGCGATTCATGAGTATTATTATTGCGATTTGGCGTGGCAGCTTTATTTGCACTATTATGGATTAGAGGAATGGGATTCTGCCGTTGAATACCTTAAGAAACATATTGAATTATACCCTCAGTGGGTAGATAAGTATTTGTCCATTCAAGACTTAGCCCACTGTTATAATATCTTAGGGCGCATTTATCGAAACAATCTTCACGATTATGCGGCCTCCGTTGAGGCTAATTCAAAAGCCGTCGATATAATTGAAGAGAAGAACCTGCACAAGGTTTACGAGTATTCCTGGATGCCTTATAAAGGAAATATACTCAATTATGGCAATCTAGAAGATTACGTGAAAAAGGCGGAATGGTACACGAGATACCTGGTTGTCTTGGAGGAGCGTTTCGGGGAAATGTCTGATGAATATGTGGAAGAACTGGGATACTCACAGAGTGCTTATTTCTTAGCCAATGACTTTGATTCATTAAGAAAAGTTTCGCAACGGTTATTGTCTATACTTGAACAGCGTGATAGTCAAACGGGAACTCCTGTTTTTTCAGATCAAAAGTACTTAGCGGTTTTTAAGGAATACAGAGATAACTGTTCGTATTTTGATGACTATGCAGGCGCAGTATCCAGCAATACCCGTTTGATGGAGTTGTATAAGCAAGCGGGAGATGAGAAGAGTGAACGGTTTCTGGAGGCTCTTCGGTTTCAAATCCGTACGCTCCAAACTGCTGGATTGTTCCAGGAATCCTATTCTTTTTTCCCTTCTTACGAGAAGATATCGAAGGACCTAAGCCTTTGTGAAACTGAAGAGTATTGTGAATATTTGTCGTTGAAACTTGACTCTCTGACATCCCTCTATAAGACAGATGAGTATATGGAAACAATGGCCGAGCTGAAGTCTATTATTGGTTCTTTATACGGGGAGAAAAGCAAAAAGGCATTACTGAATCAGATTTCTGAATCGCAGTATTATGAATCATTAGAAAAACATGATGAAGCTCTGAATGGCATTTCCAGATGCTATCAGATTCTTTCATCGGATGAATGCCTTTTTGATTCAGAGGATGAAAGGTTGGTATATCTGTCAGAGATACATTTTGTGGAAGGCACGGCATGGTCCTCCTTTGATAGCGATAAGGCTATTGCAAAATTAGGGCTGTCCATTTCTGAGAAGAGGGCGATCAACAATAGTGAGATTGCCCCCATGATTAATCTGGGGAAAGTGTATTTGGAGCAAAAGAGGGACGCTAAAAAGGCACTCGAATGCTTTCTTCCCGCGAAAGATTCTTTGGAGATTCATGGAGATAAATCTTCCACACAGCTTCTTACGTTGCTCAACAATTCAGGGGCATGTTACCGCTCGCTAGGCGATTATAGCACGGCGATGGGGTTGTTCGATCAAGCTATTTTCATAGCTGAAACCGTCTATGGAAAAAACCATCCGATTTATGGTTCATTAGCCCAGAACAAGTCCGCGTGTTATGCCCTGGTTTCCAATTATGATGCGGCCATAAAGTCATGCATTGAAGCGATGAACTGTTATGAAGCATTATATGGACACGGTAGTGAGAAATTTGCGATTACCAAACTGAATCTCAGCACAATCTATGAAAAATCCGGGCAGCCCCAGGCGGCCAAAGAAGCGTTGGCTGAAGCTATGGATTTATTACAGGAGTGCGGGAGCCCTTATTCAATAGTTGCATATGCAAAGATGATTATTGAGTGCGCCAGAGAAAAGGACGAGAAACGGTTGAGGCTCTATGTTGAGAAAGCGGAGTCGCTATTGGTTAAGTACTCTTGGGAAGAATCGGATGTGGCGTCGATACTTTATGCCTATATCGGAAAGGCGTTGGCGATATTTGGAGACCCCGGCTTTAAGGATTATTACGGGCAGGCGCTTAGAGCTTTTGAATCAAAAAGGGATAATGCCTCTGTCACTTATTTAAGTTACATGTTAGAATATGGAGAGTCTTCCCTTCTGCAAGGTACTGTGGATGCAGAATTGATTCCTAAGTTGGTGGTTACGTTTAAGCGATCGTATCAGACTGATGTCGCCTATTATAATACAGACGAACGTGGGGGCTTATTGTCTGATTCCCGCATCAAAGATGTCCTTTTCTCTTCCAGGCGTGAGGATGTTTATGATGTTGATCTGTACAATTATCTGGTTTTCAGTAAAGGCTTGCTGTTGGGCACCTCGATGGAATATGCCAAGGCTGTCTATAATTCCGGTGATAAGAATCTCATTTCCCAGTATGGGGAAATAGTTGGGCTTAGAAAGTATATTGATGGAGAGAGGGTATCCTTCCATTATGATGCTTCTGTCGAAGAAGCGGAGAAGGAGCTTTCCCATTTAGAAAGGCAGTTGTCTGCGGCGCTCCACAGGAAAGGGAACTATGTTGACGCACTTAATGTGTCATTTGAAGACATCCGACAGGCTCTCGATAATAAAACCATTTCGGTTGAATTTGTCAATTATGAGGATCTTCGGGATAGTGTGAGCTATTATGCGGCCATGGTCGTCGGTAAAGACTACGATAGGCCTAAGTTTGTTAAATTATGTGAATCGCGTGATTTAGAGACCTATGTTTCGGTGAATCCTGGTGCTCTTTATACCGAGGGCGAACTGTCTGAGCGGCTATATGGTTTGGTTTGGGAGCCTTTACAAGAATATCTCAAATCGGCCACTAAAATTGTTTTCTCTCCTTCCGGGTATTTGAACCGGCTTGCCATTGAGCATCTTTACAAAGGGAATAAACGCATAGGTGATCTATATGATATCAGGAGAGTTACTTCAACCCGAGTGCTCTTGGAACCGGTGGCTCAGACGAAGTATTCATCGGCTGTCTTGTATGGCGGGCTGATTTATGACGAGGACGAGGGAACAATGGTTGCAGAGAGCAGGAATGTGAAGACCGGCTCTTCCGTTCTGGCTGAGCGATTCCGGGGATGGAATGATGAAACCATAAGAAGCGGTTGGGAGTATCTGCCCGGTAGTTTGAAAGAGGTGAATGACATCGCTTCCATTCTGAAGAAGGGTTCTATTCAGTATACGCTTTATTCTGGGGAAAAAGGCAATGAGGAGTCCTTTAAGTCTCAATCCGGTAGGAACATTCGATTGATTCATTTGGCAACGCACGGTTTTTATATTTCAGAAGAAGAAAGGAACGGGAATGAGTTTGTGAGTTCCGTTGCCGGCATGGATCAGTATAGTAGTGCGTATTCTTCTTCCCTTCAAAGGGCGGGTCTCCTATTATCGGGCGGAAATAAAGCCTGGTTGGGTAAGCAGATTCCTAATAGTATTGAAGACGGTATTCTTACAGCTGCCGAGATTGCGAAACTGGATTTGAACAGTTGTGATATTGTAGTCCTTTCTGCATGTGAAACTGGCCTGGGTGAAATTACGGACGAGGGTGTCTTTGGACTGCAACGCGCATTCAAGAATGCTGGCGCCAATACGATAGTCATGAGTTTGTGGGATGTAGATGACCAGGCGACGGCTTTGATGATGAAGGTCTTCTATAAGAATCTCATGGGGGGAAAGGGCAAGAGGGAAGCGTTCTCCATAGCCCAGAATGAAGTGAGAAAGAAGTATGTTGATCCCAGGTATTGGGCAGCTTTTATAATGATTGATTAGTTTTTGGGTTACCTTTCGTGTTTTTTGGGCATTACATGTTAGACAGGAATTATGTTTAACAAGTAAACCAAAAAACCATGCAAGAAGCACGTAGAAATGAAGCCGAAAGGGCTTTTAGCTGGAAGGCTGCCCCAAAAGAGAAGCAACAAGAGACACCGAGACCTTATAAAAACAAGGAAATAGGTGTTACCAAGCGGTTGTTTATGGAGAAACTCCGCTTTAAGGATGGCCAGTATCTTAGAAATGTCGATATTGACTTGGTGGATGGAAACACTTCGAGGAAAATACGCCGCATCGTAGAAAAAAGAGTGTGCCAGGCCTACTACCAAAAACATAAGAAGAATGAGGGAAATGGTGGCAGGCATGCCATGAAACGGTCTTCTTCATTTCATCTACATAGTATTGGACAGATTGAAGGGAAACTCCCCCCAAGGTCAAGTTATACCCATTGGAAAAGATTCTTTGATCCTATAACCGGAACCAGGGTGTTAAAGCCCAAAATTGGATATCCCAGTTTGGAGGTGGCCAATGATGCCGCCACTGAATATATGCTCAAATACGAAAGCGGGAAACGCTATGTGACCGCGTATTTGTGCCCCCACTGTGGGAAGTGGCATATTGGCCACGTCAATTTGATATCCCATAAAGAATTGGCTTCATAACATAACTCTATTAAAAATGAAAAGGATCTTTACCATAATCTTCCTATCCGTTTGTCTGACTGCCTCCGGTCAAGAGGCCGGCCTTCCCATGAACCTTCAAGGGGTCAAAAAAAATGTGATACAATTGGATTCCGCCGTGACGGCTATGACTGAGTGGGAACCGGAGGAATCCTCCTACGAAACGGAAGCCAAGGCCCGTGACATCTGGGAGAAGTTCAAGAATCATATTGAGGCCGATAAGTATGATGCCGCCTTGGATTTGTACAAGGATGGAAATCAAGGCGACTTCCTAGTGTATTTGAAGCATTCCTCCCATCGCTATTTGTTCTACTCTCAAGTGCTTCGGCCTTTGATGCAGGAGTATGACGGGGATGACTTAGCCTTGGAACAGTACATCAGCAACCTCCAATTGGAGAAAGCCATGGAGGATTTCTCCATAGAGCTACAGGCCGATGGAAACGGCTATATCCCGGAAGTATATCCCTTCGTGATCCGTGATTTGGGATACGGCTTGGTCGTCACCGGCAAAATGGACGAGGCTCAGGAACTCTTTAAGAATTTAATTGACGGAGTTTATGGCCTCACAGGGGATGCCCTGTATGCAAATCTCGTTGGAACACAGTATGTCGCAAAGCTCTATTCTCTGGATGGAAATGTAGGGTGGGCCATCGAAACTTGGAAAAATTTCAAAAGCTTCCTGGAGGAGAATCAATCCGACTATGATGAAGAGGACCTTCATGCTGTTTTCGTGCTCATTCAGAACGAGCTAGGCAAGCTGACGGAATAAGAACTGAAGCGAAATAAAATGGCCAGGTTCCGGGAAGGAACCTGGCCTTAAATGTCAATAGTAAATTACCGGCCGATAGCGCTGGCGGCGATGGAGGCAATCACGGAACGGAGACGTCCGGTGGAACCTTCATCCTTGGGGTGTACGCGGTGGGCGAGAACGATGACGGCGGTCTTGTTCTCCGGATCCAGGATCATGGAGGTTCCGGTATAACCGGTATGTCCGCGGACGTCGTCTACGCAGAAGATATCACCGCTGGTGTAGGGACCGGTATAATAGGTGTCCCAACCCAGGGCGCGGGCCACTTCGTAGGCGTTGGTCTCGGGAACGGTGAACATCTTCTTCACGGTGAGCGGGCTCAGTATGCGATGACCGTTGAAGGAACCGTCGTTCAGGAGGGCGGCGGCCACCACGGCCAGGTCTTCTACGTTGGAGAAGACGCCGGCGTTACCGGAATTGCCGGCATTCACCAGACGGGCGGTGGGGTCGTGGACCTCGGCCTTGAGCACATGGCCGTCGGCCTGCAGCTCGGTGGGAGCGCAGAGCTTGGCCAGCTCGTCCAGACCGGGACGGCAGGGCTTCTCTCCGTAGAGCGGGAAGTAGGTGGTGTGCTCCAGGCCCAGCACGTCGAAGACGTTCTTCTGGGCGTAGTCGCACAGACGCTCGCCGGTAACCTTCTGCAGGATGTTCTGCAGGGTAATGAAGTTGAGGCAGCTGTAGAGCTGCTTGGTGCCGGGGCGGAAGTTGCGCTTGATGCGGGTGGAGATGTACATCATGAGGGAATCCGGAGTATTCTCACCGAATTCGGCCACATAAGCGGGTATGTTGGGCAGATAAGCGGCCAGGCCGGAAGAGTGGGTGAGGAGATCCTGGACGGTGATGTCCACCTTCTCATGGGTCTCGGGGTCTTCCCAAGGCTGGAATTCCGGGAAATAGTAGCTCACCGGGTCTACCAGGCGAACCTTGCCCTGCTCTACCAGCTGCATGAAGGAAAGGGTGGTACCCACGCACTTGGAGACGGAAGCCAGGTCGAACATGGTCTCTACCGTCATGGTGTCTTTCTCGGGCACCAGGGACTTGTAGCCGAAGGCCTTCTCATACACCAGGTGACCATTGCGGACCACGCCCACCACGGCACCGGGGATTTCACCGGCTGCGATGGAAGCATTGACGGCGCTGTCAATGAGGGAAAGGCGGATGGGATCCATGCCCTGGGACAGGGGAGAGGCGTGACGGATGCCTTTTTCTACCCGGGGGCAGCAGGCGGCCAGCAGGAGGGCTGCCGCCGCAAGTAAAGTTAGTTTCTTAGAGAATGACATGGTTATTAAGTACGTTAGATTATCCGAGGAATCCCAGCAGGATACCGGCTGCTACGGCCGATCCGATAACGCCGGCCACGTTGGGGGCCATGGCATGGGTTAGCAAGTGGTTGGACGGGTCGCATTCCAGACCTACGCCTTCAGACACACGCGCGGCGTCGGGCACGGCCGATACACCGGCATTGCCGATGAGCGGATTGATCTTCTTACCTTCCGGCAGGAAGAGGTTCATGAATTTCACGAAGCTCACGCCGAAGGTGGTGGCAATCACGAAGGAAGCCAGACCCAGACCGAAGATGAGGACGCTGCGACCGCTGAGGAACACGTCGGCCTGGGTGGATGCGCCCACGGTAAGGCCGATGAGGGTGGTAACGATGTCGATGAGCGGACCGCCGGCCGTAGTGGCCAGACGCTTTGTTACACCACTCTCTTTCAAGAGGTTACCAAAGAACAGCATGCCCAGCAGGGGCAAGCCGGAAGGCACTATGAAAGCCGTGCAGATAAAGCCCACGATGGGGAAGATGATCTTCTCCCGCTGACTTACCACACGCGGTTTGTTCATGCGGATGAGACGCTCCTTCTTGGTGGTGAGGAGCAGCATGATGGGCTTCTGGATCACGGGAACCAGGGCCATATAGGAATAGGCCGATACGGCGATGGCGCCCATCAGGTCCGGGGCCAGTTTGGAGCTGAGGAAGATGGCCGTAGGGCCGTCTGCGCCGCCGATGATGCCGATGGCACCGGCCTCGTTGGGTGCAAAGCCCAGCGCCAGGGAAAGCAGGTAGGCACCGAAGATACCCAGCTGCGCGGCCGCGCCAATGAGGATGAGTCGCGGCTGCGAAATGAGCGCGCTGAAGTCCGTCATGGCTCCTATGCCCAGGAAGATGAGCGGAGGATACCAGCCGTTGCGTACACCGTGGTAAAGGATATTGAGCACCGACCCTTCCTCATAGATGCCAATCCTGAGGCCCACACCGGTGACGGGGTCGAAGAATAGCGGGATATTGCCGATGATGATGCCGAAGCCGATGGGCACCAGCAGCAGCGGCTCCCATTTCTTCACGATTCCCAGCGTGATGAAAATGAGGCCGATGACAATCATCGCCAGATGCTGCCAGGTGCAGTTGGCGAATCCCGTGAATTGCCAGAACTGCCGGAGGCTGTCTAAGATGGTATCCATTAGCCGATGGTTACGATGTCTGCACCTTCCAGGACGGAATCACCCTTGCGGGCGTGGATGGCGGTAACGGTGCCGTCGGATTCCGCGA
>Ga0265298_10005737_pt1 | contig 15465 bp, 14 predicted proteins | sample AusTroGonzalo_MG_3_FD_193486 | JGI IMG/M metagenome (GOLD analysis project Ga0265298, IMG submission 193486) | Bovine rumen microbial communities from tropical cattle in Woodstock, Queensland, Australia - Gonzalo_01 | ecosystem: Host-associated > Mammals > Digestive system > Stomach > Rumen ... | reverse complement strand
TGCTATGCACTGCGTCATGAGCTGGGGCTGCGTATCTCAAGTAACCGTGTGGAAAAAGCAAATGACTTGGTTGTAGCCGCACGGCAGAAGCATAATGGCATGTCGTGGTCAAGAAAAGGAAGTGGAGAACTTGCCATTATTACCACAACCATGATTAACGGAGAAATGGAAGGATGGATGACTGAGCGGAAAATAAGCTATCGGATGGCAATTTGATAGGAGCCTTCAACCGTACAGGTCGAATGTTTTCCACTCCAATCGTTCCATGCCATCATATTTCCGAGCCAAGCCATACCCTGTTAAAAACACAAAAACAGGAACTCCCAAATGGCCAAAAAAGGAAAATATTTGAATTAAAAAATCCTTCCCGAATACACAATCCCAAAAGTATTCATAATGCTCCAGACTAAAAGAAAACTCATTCTCAGGCGCGGCATCAGGCAACTTATGCGCAAAATTGTGAAGCATTATGCTAACAATAGCAATACAACGTAAAGTAGAACATTCTAATCTATTCATATATAGTATTATATTGGATATTAAATATTTTTGCATAGAAACAGGCCCCATCAGGTGTAAGGTGTCGGCAATCATAAGTGACAAAATGATTGTCGGGAGTGAATACGGGTACTGTACTGTCTGGCATTAAAGTCAGACTTAACAAATCGACATAGTGTGATTGCCACTCTTTACGAAGGAGACGATTGACTGCAAAATAATCTGGATTTATAGATGTTCTTTGAGTAAAATAGTCCTCTCGATGGCGGTTTCTATAAAAAACACCATTGCTCGTACCATGATTCTTGGTACCTATGCCCCAAATTTCTGCTTGAGGTCTTAGATTCAGCCAGACCTCATCAGGTACTTGATGCTTCCACCCGAAGAAGTAGATGCGGTCACATTGACGAATACGGTTTAATGGGCAATCATTAAGACCAACATGATATGAAAGTTGGATGCTGTCCGAGATTGAGGATTCGAGCAGGATATTGGCAAAATCACGGGCAAAACTATTTCCAATAACCAGAATCTTTTTCTTCGTAGAGTCTGCAGAGAATTCCTTATCGTAATCATAGATCCGATCCGTATAGCACTCAAAAGCTTTGGAATCTGCACAACCTTTACGTATACCAAGTTCGGGAACATCTCTCACAGCTCCCCCTATGCTATAAATCCAAAGAGAGAATACATTCATTGTAATAAATGATAAAAGCAGACAACAACGAGAGAAGATATTGGGTTGAATTTTCTTCTCTATAACAAAATAGGTGAAGATTGAAAGTGAAAGAGCAATCGCTATGATACTCAGCAAAACCGGAAAAGAGATCTCGTCGGCATAGAAATAACGGTAAAAGGCAAGAAACGGTTGATGCCAAAGGAAAATGCTTAGGCTCATACGGCCTAAGGGAGAAAGAATCTTTGAGTTTTGAGCGACAGATGATATACGGGATTCTTGTTTATTGCAAAAAACAAATAATGTCGTGAATAGTACTGTCAGAATAAGAATCAGTTCACGAGACAGGAAACTTTCGCGAATCGTATTCGTACCGCCAACAAGATTATAGGGCATCGCCCTCTCCCCTATCGTAAAGGCACCTAAGAAGATCATCAGCAATATGCCAAGAAGGGAGGCATAACTCAACAAAGACGAACCTCTATATGTTTTGAGGGCAATCAAGCCACCTATTGACAATTCAAAGAAACGATAATGTATGAGATAGTATTTATCAGCAATGGTGTCAATGGGACTCAGATAAAGTAGAAGTGACAGGACCGTCAAAATAATCAGGGCACTCTTCATCCATTTTCGAAAAACCATCATCAATAAAGGGAAGATGATATAGAACTGGAAGAGTACGCCCAAGAACCAGGTATGCATCATGACCTTATGATAGATGGCAGCCCAATAGTTTTGAGTGGTAATAGATTGAAGAATATTGTTTGCAAAAAAAGAGGATGCCACAACCTCCTCGCTTAGAAAACGGAAGTCAAATGGTAGCATATCCATATAGCCTACACATAGAGCAAAGACACTCACCAATAAAACCAAAGGAAGAAGTCGGAATAGTTTTATCTCCAGAAAACTGAAATATCGGAATTGTCCTGATGCAATCTCGTTCATTACCTTTGGCACAACAAGATAACCGTTAATCACAAGAAAGACATCCACTCCAAGATAGCCGCTCTTGCACCAACCTGCGTGATAGAGTACCACGGCAATAATTGCCAGTCCCTTCAGCAAATCCAGATCATAACGATAAACCTTTTCCACTACACAGATTCTTACAGATAAATAATCACAAAAAACGAGGCAATCCATCCAAGGACACAGAACTGAATGAAATGATCCTTGACGAGGGACTTAGTCGGGCTACCACTCAGACCAAAGACAATCATATTTTGCAGATAACGGAGCAGGCCTGCCAATACCCAACCTGAAGTCAAATAGACATAACGGGTGCCCATTCTTGCAATCACCTCCTCTGACATAGTGTACATAATATAACAGACCAAGGTAACTGATGCTACGATGGCCGTTGCCTCGTTGATGAATGTCTTGTTGTAACCCGCAATCGAAACGCGTGGTTTCTGTCCGGTCTGCTCAAAGAGACGATAGTCATCGTTTCGTTTCGTTAGGGCAAGAAACAGTGTAACAAGGAAGGTCATCATCACCAACCAATGCGAAATCCTGATATCTGTCACAAGACCTCCAATCAATACACGCATCACAAAACCAATGGCAATAATCGACACGTCGAGAATGGCAAATTGCTTCAGTTTGACACAATAGGACATATTCATCAACCAATAAGTTGCCTCTATTATATATAAATAAGGTGTATTTGAACTTTTGGCTAATGGCAACAACACAAAAGCGCCTATAGTACATATCTGCATCAGGGTGTAACCAGCCCTGACACTGACAGCTCCTGAGGCGATGGGACGAGTGCATTTCTTCGGATGCTTACGGTCAGCCTCCACATCCTGCAGGTCATTGAAACAATATATAGAACTCGATATCAAGCAAAACGAGCCAAACACAACCAGCGTCGGCCAAAAAAATTCTTCTTTCAGCAGATTGCTGCTGAAGAAGACTGGCGCAAAAACAAACATATTCTTGAGCCATTGAAGTGGCCGTAGCAGTTGAATATATGATAGAAACCTCATCAGCGTGCAAAGATACACGATTTGTTTCAAAATAGCAAATTTTGAATGCATTTTATTATCTATACTCAGCAAATATTATGTTTTAGAAAGTTCCTGTAAAACAAATTTGCTAAGCACTAATTTTATGTTTACGCCCTATGAACTTATGTTCACCGCCCGCGAACATGTGTTCACACCCTGTGAACTTATGTTCATCGCCTGCGAACATAAGTCATGCGAACTCCCTTTTCAATCGATTATAGAAGATATAGATTGTTGTTAATATAGTAATCTTTAAGAATGGAGCTAAAAGATAATGAAGCGACAATGCGGGGATGGAGGTGCCGAAAATGGCAAAAAAGGCAATATCAATAAAAGAAAAGAAGAAGACGTAATGGGACAGATAAATGAAATAGGAAGAATCACTGACTACAGAAGGAAGGCGTTTGGTAGTGGTAGAGAGAATTTTTGAAGCCAAGCAGAATACGGCAATGGCACCAGTGAGTCGGAAGCAGAGCATCAAGGAGGGAAAAACAGGTGTATTATAGGTCAGCAACATGGAGATGGCAAACAATACACTTAGCACATAGGCAGGAATCTCCACCCGATTGAACGATGCGATCAAATCCATCTTGTGGATACTCAGGAAAGCACCGAAGGAAAAGAAATAAATGGCATAAGCAGAAAGACCTGGGATAAAGGCATAGACACCAGAGAGATAAAGGATGGTGAGCAATCCCATTAGCCAATATCCAAACTTGCGTATTAATATATATATAATAGGTGTAAATAGGGAAACAACCATCAAATCACGCAAGAACCAAAGTGGCATGTTGGCCGGGGCTGTCATCAGCTGCTCTAGGCCGAACCAGTCTATCTGTATGCCTGCCGGTTCCCAATACACCCAGAACATGCTCCAACTGAACGTCTTCAGTTTGATCGCCATCAACAGATTCCAAATCAAATAGGGAATCAACAAAGTCTTTATCCTCCGCCATATCTTCGTCTTATAGACCTTGAAGTTCCATACATCGACATTGGCAAAAAACAAAAAACCCGACATGATAAAGAACACCGGCATTGCCACTTTTACCAACGTCTGGCTTATCAAAAGTCTCAGAAACTCATAGGTATTCCATTCTGATGTCAGTAACGAGAATCCCTCCTCCACCCCGCCATAACTGTGGGCAAAGGTGACGAGCACAATCATCGGGAAACGCAGCTGCCGAATGACCTCGTATTGGGAGATGTTATGACTTCCGTTCATATTTGACGCCAAAGAGATAATGCCCCAAGAAAGGACTTAACCGAATAACATAACTCACTAAGAGACAGCCTGCTACGACTATCAAAGAGAATACCATTGCCACAAAGAATTCCCAAGCCAGACTGTCACATATCAATAGATTGTCCTTATAGAAAAGAAGGAACCGAGGCAATAGGAAATAGTGGAGCAAGTAGATGTCCAATGTCCGAGTTCCAATATATTGTAGGCTACGACCCAATATCTTCTCTTTCGTAAAAGCTGAGGCAAAAGAGCGGAAGAAAGTGAATATCATCGTCATTCCGAAAATACCACCGACGGCAAAGATCAGATAGGCCAAAACACCATTCTCCGCATGAGGATGCATGGCGATAAAAACAAATCCAATAACAACTGGCACTATGATAGAGGGTTTCTTCGTCCATCTGATGAAATCATCAAAATGCCGCTTCACCCACGTACCAATATAGAAAAACATATAAAAACGCCATGTCATAACACTCAAAAAGCCCAACGTATCTGTCAACAGCCCCATATTCTTGAAATAGAGACTGTAATAGATATCGTAAAAGAAAGCCAAAGCTGAGATTCCAAAAGCAAATACCCCACTCCACTTCTTCAGAACGCATTCTGAGAAGATGTAAAGCACAAAGAACTCAAAAAGCGCAAAGGTGAACCAATAGCCGCCCTTCGTAGCACCCAATTTACTGAAAAACAAAGGTGGAGGAGCCAGCAGAAGCAAGAAGATGACCGTCGGCACAATCTGTACCATAAACTTATGCTTGATAATATGGCGAATTGTCACACTATTCCACTGACGGTCTACCTGCTCAAATAGCCAACCACTGATAAAGAAGAAACACGGCAGACGGAACAGAAAAAAAACATCGTTACACCCCATCGTCCAGTCGCCCAGACAATAACGACAGATATGCGAATAAACTACGAGGATCATCGTAAATCCACGCATCGCATCGATGTATTCTATTCGTTTTGTTGCCATTATGGGCACAAAATTACAGAAAAAAGCTGGAATTTTTGGCGATTTGAAGAGAAAATATTACTTTTGTCGTATGAAAGAGCGAATTAACTGGATTGACTGGGGGAAAGCACTGGCGGTTATCACCGTCGTGTTCTGTCATTTGCCACAATCACAAGAGTGGTTCTACTACCGATATCTACAGACGTGCATCATCTCTGCTTTCTTCTTCTTTTCTGGTTATCTGAAGAAAGATCATGGCAGCGTCAAGGAGAATTGGAAGAAGTATTGGCACGGACTAATTATACCTTATATATTATACAATGCGCTTGTCTACCCTTATTGGTTTGCCAAATACTATCTGCAGAATGGCGGGATGCCAGATCTATTCCATGCGCTGCGCCCCATCTTTGGCGTCCTGCTCTTCCAACATGAAAATGCATTCTGCGAGCCACTTGACGGACCATTATGGTACCTGCCCGCCATCCTTGTTATGCACTTCATCATCGATTTGTGCAGAAATACCAGATATCAGCACATTATCCTGATATCGCTATGCGTATTATCATACTTCGTTTACGCAGGAAATAAGTTCTGGAATTATTTGCCAAATCTGACTTACATAGGCATCATCAGCCGCATACCTATTTGTTATATAGGATATGTCATGGGGCAAAAGAAACTCTTCAGAGAAATCAATCCCATCAGGAATCTCGCCTTCGGACTTGCACTGATGCTTGTAAGTATAGCCTTTTTCCATTGGCATCTACAATTGTTCTATACAGGAAACATGTCACAGTTCCTGTCAACAGACTTCTTATTACACATCGGTCTCTTCTACCCAGTCAACATCTGTTTTGTGTTTGGAGTGCTCTATTTCTGCAAAGTACTCGATGGCATTCATTTTAAGATGATTGTCAACCTATCAATAGGTACGCTGGTCATCATCGGCCTCCATATCGTCTTCATTACGATTGTGAATTTCGTCCTTGAGCATTTGCTCCATATCCAAGGCGTCATCTGCTACCAGTGGTACAAAGCCCTACCCGTTGCCCTACTCATCACCGCCATTCTCTACCCCATCATCCTCTGGGGAAAGAACCACGCTCCCATCCTTTTAGGCAAAAAACGCCCCTAATTATTTGGAGATTACAAATAAATGCACTATATTTGCAGTAAAATTTAGAACTAATGAAAGAATCCAATAAGTTTATTAACATTACATTTTTTGTGATGTTTATGATATCGGTCGTGAACTTACTGTTCGCTCATCATTATTTCCTTCAAACTATCGGGCTTGAAGTTGGGATGTTCAAGTCATCATTAATTGACAATCTGATTGCTTGTCTTTTGGATGTGACTATGATTTTCCTTGTATCTTGGCTAATCACGCTTAAAAGGACAAGGACAAGTCTAACCATCACTTTTGTGATTACACTGATTTGGTCTTTCGTCAACGTGTTCTATGCCAGGTTCTTCCATCAGTACTTAAATTGGTCGTCCATTGGTCAGGCAACGAATCTATCTGACGCATCTGTTATCAACAGTATGCTGGCAGAATTTCATGCCATTGATCTCTTTTACCCAATTATGGCAATCTTTTTTTGCTGGTATGTCATTCATGACAAGCACAAGGAAATCAACAGCAAAAGCCTTCGAACAATTGTTATAATTTGGATTATTGGTGCAACATTGGGAGTGTTTGTACATGCCCTATACATTTTCCATCCACGCTACGGAGTTGTGTACGCACTTGAGAAAACCATGTTCACCCCAAAGAAGATGGACTCTATGTGGCCCAACTGGACAGTCTTCCATAAAGGTTTCTTCAGAAAAATGGTCTTAGACCAGTTGACACGAGACAGCGAGATGAAACTCACTAAGGAACAAGAAGAGGAAATAGAAAAAGCCTTTTCTGACCATAGCCTAAGAGTTACTGGACGTACAGCACCTGCCAATATCAAGAATGTTATCTTCATTTTGGTGGAGTCATACCTCTCCGTCACATCCGACTTAGTCATTGAAGGAAAAGAGATTACTCCCAACATGAACAGACTCAAACACGACAGCACTGTCTATTTCAATAGCCATATGCGTCCCAATGTATCTATTGGTGAATCTGCCGACGGACAGTTCATTTATATGGCTGGTCTCTTGCCATTGCATTCAGAGATAACTGTCAGCAAGGCTAAAAAGGACACCATCATAGGTCTACCAGAACAGATGAAGAAAGTTTTTCCAGATCTTAAATCCTATACATTAATCCCCACGAACCCGTCATTATGGGAACAACAGCCAATGACCAAAGCATACGGATTCGACAATCTATATTCAATGATAGACTATCAGGCTGAGATAGATCACAATAACGACGGTTTTCTTACAGACGGTATGATTTTCAAATACGCATCGTATAAAGACAAATCCATTCAACAGCCGTTTTTCTCCTTGATATTGACGATGTCCATGCACCAGCCATACGATGCATTCGAGGAGCACGGCTTTGAAGTGACTGACAAGAACCTACCTCAGCGTTATAAGAACTATCTCAATAGCTGTCACTTCTTCGACATGCAGATAGGGAAATACCTTGAGAATCTTAAAGAAAAAGGGCTATACGACAATAGTCTGATTGTCATCGTATCAGACCATGATGCCCGTCCCAGATATCTCGATATGGAAGGTAAGATTTCTGATGACATACCCATCTATATCATCAACGGTGGCTTCGATCCATCAACGGCATGGGATGGCGAATGTAACCAGTTGGATGTGTACACGACCATTCTTGATATTATGGGCATTGACAGCAAATGGCGAGGCTTAGGCCATACCCTTCTGAATAAAGAATATCAGAACTCTGTTACTTCAGAAATACAAGGCATATCTGATAAGATTGTCTATAGCAATTATTTCTGTACAAAAGAGATAGAGTAAAAAGTGAAGAAGGCTGCAATCATCATCTCTTTGATAATTATCCCGGCCATAGTCATATGGTTGCGGGCTCCCATTATAGGTAATGAATGGAGCAAACAGACTATCTATGTAGGATTACTTGACACATGGTATGGCTCATCTACGGATGATAAAGCCTATGCCATATGGATAGATGATGATAGCACCATCGGGGTATTCAAAGTTAAGCAAATCGCTGATGAAGTTGGCATCCCCCCATATTTTGCAGTTATCGCAGATAAAATGGAACCAATAGTGGCAGACTCTCTGGCATCTTGGCAACGCCAAGGTGCTGGTATTGTCTTACATGGTTTACGCCATGAGCGATGGTGGGACTGGGATGCATCACAAATAGAGAATGACATCCGAAAAAGTTACCAAAGACTTCAGGAACAGGGGTTTGACACAACTAGCATCATGAAGTTGGTGATTCCACCTCACGGATGTAATAACAGAACTATCAGGAAAGTCATTGCTCAAGAAGGTTGCCAGATGATTTCTGGAGCGACCCTGGTTAATCCGGATCGCCATGTCTTTCAATTTGGCCGTATCGGCATCGGTCCTGACACTGACCTTGATGCCATGCGAGAAATGCTTCTAAAAGCATACGACAAAAAGGCATTCGTCATCTTCGGTACCCATTCATCCATCCCAGAAATTTTCTCTGTGGAAAAAACAAAGGAAGTCATGAAAATGGCCAAAGAAATAGGATTCTGTTTTGAGCCTTATGAGTAGAATGACCATCGATCTACCCTCGAGATGAGGTTGTCAATCCTCAAGAAGGTAAAGAGTTTTTTTCTGATGCTTTCGATAAAGGCAGCGACTAAGAAAATCATGCAACACAAGCCTACGACAATGAAGGGATATGTCCACTGATCACAGACAGAAGTCAATGAGACTGTATCCCATAACCAGCCTCGTATCATCAGATGGTCATGAATCAGATATACGCCAAACGTATAGGGTGCTAAATTTACCAATGGCTTCCAAATCCCAGTTTCTGCCATCTGCATTTGCCGGACGATGATAAATACTATGACAGAAAGGGCAAATGGAATACCATTATAATTTAACCAAAACAGATGAATCGAATCATTCTGATAGCCATAGAAGATTTCGCAACCCATCGTCAAAAGTGTAACAAACAGGGCAGCTGCCATCAACCATGCCATTGGAATCCTCTTCAGATAATGCTTAATGAAGCCCGCAACCAGAAACAGATAAGCAAAAGACCACACAGAATTACCATGGGCCACATGGAAACGCTTAGCTAAAGGAAAATCAGGTATGAGGGCCAAACAGAGAAATGCGCCACCTGTCAGAAGCCAAAGATATTGCTTATAGGACAACTGTTTGACCAGTAAGGCCAGGAATGGCGAAAGGATCAGAAGTCCTATATACTGTGTCACAAACCAATAGGCATCTGTGCTGATCGGGAAGAAACTCATACCCAAAGAAACTATACAGAACGGTACCAGCTGCAACGACATAAACAGTAGCGTGATAGCAATGGAATAGAAACAAGCATACGTCCAGGTCCTTAACATCCGACTCATCTTAAAATTCTGATCCACAAGGAAATAACCAGAAACCATCACGTAAAGGTTTACAGCAATACTGCTAAAGACCAACAGGAAATCAGAGAACATAAGATTGGATAGCGTGGCAGGATTACTGACACTAAAGGCATACCCATCACCAACGCCATGCGTCAGACAATGATAAACTACGATAAAAAACATCGCTACAGTTCTCATTACCTCAAAATTGGGTTCTCTTTTCATAACTCATGCTTATTTTGTTGCAAAAGTAGAAAAAAAAAGTAAGAAAACAAAGGATTTCATGAGATTTTCGTAACTTTGCATCCATGAAAGTAAAAATACTATTCACCATCTTGGTTGTCATGGCATTTGTAGCATGCCATGATGCTGACGAGCATAAGACTGTTATCTGCATACCCGTCTATGGACAAAGCCTGGCGATCGGGGTGGATGCCATCCGCATCACGGACTTTGATTCGTTGGCGGATTATGCTGACGGACGTATTGTCACGGAAAATATGGATCATCACTTTGGCTACTTTGACATCAGCCCCTTCAAACAATTTGCCAAGAAGATCACCCGTTATCAGAAACGGTCTTATGAACTGACTGTTTATGGTATGGCAGAAGTGCTTGCAGATAACACGGGGAAAGACACTCTGATTTGCATTTTTCCTGATGGACAAGATGGTACTGTGATTGCGGATTTGGGTAAGGGGAGCAAGATTTATGATAAATTCCTTGATGACATTGAAACAGCTTATCAGTCGGCCCAAAAACGTGGATGGGATTTTATGATGCCTGCATTTTGCTGGATGCAGGGAGAGACGGACGTAACCAGCTATCCGGGAACCAATTATCGTGAACTCCTTCTCCAGTTTGTCAAGGACATCAACCAAGACGTCAAACAGATAACAGGACAACAGCAGGACGTTGAGGTGATATGCTACCAATCCAATCCTGTCACCAGAGCCAAGGACTTTAATCCTTTAGCATACGATTGTCCTGAGACCATTGTTCCCGAAACCCAGTTAGAGTTAGTGCGTGATTATCCAACATTCCATGCCAGTGGTCCCATGTATCCCTATGACTTCGTCAATGAAATCATCCATATTGACGGAACAAGCCAAAAGAGGCATGGTGTATTGGTGGCACTTGCTGCTTTAGACATCATTAAGCACCAAAAGCATCAACGTGGACTTCTGCCCATAAAAGCACTATGTCACGACAAAGAGGTGATTATCGACTTCAACATTCCATGTCCACCATTAACTATTGATACTATTCAAGTCACCAATCCCGGCCATTATGGATTTAGTGTTATCACTCCTGATAACCGGAATATCGTGGAGGATGTCATCCTACAAGAAGATTGTGTACATCTTTTGTGTAGTGAATCTCCCAAGGATTGTCGCGTTCGATATGCCATCAATGGCGATAAAATGGTAAGTGGTCGTTTGCACGGACCACGAGGAAACCTGCGTGACTCTCAGGGTGATTCTATCACAAAAACCATTCGAGGTAAGGCATATCCTATACATAATTGGTGTTATCAATTTGACATGCCTATTGAATCTGATATAGGTCAGAAAGAATAAAAAGAATCGCAAAATTTGGAGATTTCGTAGATTATTTGTATTTTTGCAGAAAAATTAATAACGATGGTCGTCAATTCACTCACATTCCTATGGTTCTTTCTTTTCGTCATGGTGGTTTACTACCTGTGCCAGACGAAAAAGGAAGTACAGAATGTATTCCTGTTGGCCTGCTCGTATTGGTTCTACTCACAGGTCGATATCAAGATGACAATTCTGCTCGTCATCCTGACATTGGTATTCTGGTTATTAGGCAAGGGCATCTATCATTTTATGGAAAAGGAGGATGAACGAAAGGCCGGATTGTTGACAAGTCTCGGTGTGACCATCGGCATCGGTGCACTATTTTACTTCAAATACCTGAACTTCTTTGCTGAGTCCATTGCCTCTTTCGCATCCTTCTTAGGATTCCACATGAGTTGGACGGCACTTCATCTGGTCGTTCCCATCGGCCTGAGTTTTTTTACATTCAAGTTGATGAGTTATGTGCTCGATATCCACCATGGGAAACTCCCCCCCTACGGAAAGACGAGGAAAGAGGATGGAGGAAGGAGGAAGGATCAGAGCACCCCTAACCCCTCCTATTTAGGAGGGGAAGCGAACGATTTTATCTGCTTTGCGAACTATATCGCCTTCTTTCCTACTATTCTGTCTGGCCCGATTGACCGTCCCAAACCATTCCTGACACAAACGAACTCAGCACGTCAATTCAACCCAGACCAACTAATAACAGGATTCCGTCGGGTATTATGGGGTATGTTTTTGAAAATGTGTATCGCCGATCGTCTCGATATCTATGTCAGTGCCGTTTGGAACAACTATGAGCATCATTCTGCCATCTCGATTCTCTTTGCTTCCCTACTCTATCCACTACAGATGTATGCCGACTTTGGCGGTTATAGTGAGATGGCCATCGGTGTGGCTCTGATGTTAGGATTTAAGGTGGCAGAGAACTTTAAGCGTCCCTTCTTCGTACTCGACATCGCCGGTTACTGGAGCCGGTGGCACATGACGCTGACCAGTTGGCTGACAGACTATGTGTTCCTGCCCCTGAACATCAAGTTCCGGAACTGGGGTGTCTATGGCACCATCTTCGCCATCATGCTGAACATGATGTTTATTGGCATGTGGCATGGTGCCAACTGGACATTCTTCCTCTTCGGCATCTACCATGGACTATGGTATATTCCTTTAATGGTTGGAGGCGGTTTCTTTAAGAAACGAAAAATCAAGGTCAATGCCCATGGTTGGCCCAAGCAGCAATATGTATGGAAGATGATTGGCATTTATTTGGTAGTAACCTTCGGCCTGATGCTCTTCCACTCCGCCACCATCGGCGAGTTCTGGCATATCTGCGAGCGCATAGCCACCCATTGGCAAGGAGGACTGTTTACTGACCTTTCTGCCATGGTCAACGGCGCCATCTGTCTCATCGCCCTTATCTACGTTGACATCCAAGAGGAATGGTTTCCCAAATATCAGTTGCCATTGCCACACCAAATAAACCGCTGGCGCTGGGAACTGACCGTCGCTGTGGAAATCGTTGCCATCCTGCTCTTCGGTGTATTCGATAATAACCAGTTCATCTATTTCCAGTTCTAAGCCACAGATTACACAGATTAACCCAGATTATGAAGATGAAGAAGTTATTAATCCATATCGTCATTGTCGCAGGTCTGTTCTTCGTTATCGACAGAGCTGCCGGACTGATACTGAAACAACTGTATCGTCAGTCGAATGCCACGAGTGAGTATAAGATTGGTTACGCCAATGCGGAGACCACAGAAGACTTTCTTTTTTTCGGAAGTTCCAGATGCCTGCACCATTTTGTGCCATCGGTCTTTGAAGAGGCCTACGGCATATCCTGTTTTAATGCAGCTGACTGGGGCATCAAGAACATTTACTACCACTATGGTTTGTTAGGAAATATTCTTTCCCGTTATACGCCGAAAGTTATTGTCTTTGAAATACATCCATGCGATTATCTTGACACGCCCTACTCTGGTACAGAACGGGCAGGATCCCTGGCACCTTTCTGCGGGATGAGCGAAGAATGTGATGAGATGCTGAAAATCTCCGGCAATTACTGGCCCTATAAACTCTCAATGGTCTATCGGTATACGGGCAGTCTGCCGGCCTTGCTATTTGGTCGTTGGGGAGGTATGGACAGGAGTTTAATGGGGTGGAAACCGCTCGACGGGCAAATGGATTCCACAGGTCTTATTGCGGAAGAGTTCCCTTTCCCTATTCATCAGGAGAAACTCAAGTTATTAGAACGATTTATCCAAGACTGTCAGGCCAAAGGCATCCGACTATGCCTAATTGTCTCCCCAATGTATATCTGTACCGAACAAGATGTGTATAAGGTGCCTCGCGACTTGGCCAAGCGATACAAAATTCCCTTCTTTGACTATTTCCGTGACCTTCAGTTTATGGGACATGCCGAATTGTTCTATGACTATGGGCACCTAAACAGGGAAGGTGCCGTCATCTTTTCAAAGAAGGTTTGTAATGATCTGAAGCCACAGATTACACAGATTAACATAGAAAATTAAAAGATTAAGATTGTGAAGCATTTTCGTAAAATTCTAATAGTCATCGGTATCCTGATTATTTGTTTCGTAACATATACGATTGCCGTCATTACCCATAATCGTTGCACACTCGAGGGACACAAAACCGTCATCTGCATTCCCGTATATGGGCAAAGTCTGGCTTTAGGAGAAGAGGCCGCCAGAATAACTGATTTTGATTCACTGAGAATCAATTACGATGGTCGAATTGTAAATGAACATCTTAATTATCAGTTTGGAGGATACGCTGAGCAAAGATGGAGACGTACCATCAAAAGATTATTTGGTATGCACAACAGGTCATTTGAACTATCCATATACAGAATGGCAGAAGAATTAGCCACTCAACTTGGAAATGACACCATCATCTGCATCTTCCCCGGAGGCATGGGAGAATCTCCTATTCGGAATTTAACTAAGAGGGCGACACTATATCCAAGATTTATATATGATATTAACGAGGCATACATGCAAGCAAAAAAAAGAGGCTGGGAGTTTTGTGTACCAGCCATTTGCTGGATGCAAGGAGAGTCAGACATCAGGGAATATACAAAAGAAGACTACAAAGAAACCCTTAAACAGCTGCATGCCGATCTGAACAGAGCTGTAAAAGTCATAACTCATCAGGAGATGGACGTTCACCTTATCTGCTATCAATCAAATGCTGTTTCAATTGCTGATGATTTCAATCCTTTAAACTATGATTGCATTGAGATGAAGCCATCTCAAGCCATCGTTGACTTTATTAACGAAGACTCCCTTTTTGATGCAAGCGGGCCAACATATCCATATAATTTCATGCGTGAATATCTTCATATTGATGCAATCGGACAACAGCAGATGGGATACTTAGAATATTTGACAGTTCTCAATATAATTAGAAGGAATTGTAAAACTTATGGTCTGATACCACAGGGGCTTTCTGTATATGGAAATGATGTGCTCGTGAAATTTCGAGTTCCCTATCCTCCTCTTGTTTTTGATACTATAGCCGTAAAATATGCTGACCACTATGGTTTTAGTGTAATCAATAAAGTTGGAGAAGATATTATCAAAGATATATCCATTGAAGAAGATGTAGTCAGATTAAAATGTACAGAATCACCATTAGACTGCAAAGTACGCTATGCAGTCAATGGCGAAAAGATGAAAAGTGGTCGTTTCCATGGTCCCCGAGGAAATTTAAGAGACTCACAGGGAGAAAAAGAGATTCTAACTATTGATGGAAAGAAATACCCGATCAATAATTGGGCCTATCAGTTCGACATCAAATGCAATCATTAGCACGGATACTTAAATCCAATGCATCATCTTACCCAAGATCCAACAAATTCCAACAGAAATAGAAGGAGGCAACACGCCTAAACTATAGAAAAAGAGATTATACATTTTATAATGTCTGAATCTCAAT
>Ga0265298_10005736_pt1 | contig 15467 bp, 10 predicted proteins | sample AusTroGonzalo_MG_3_FD_193486 | JGI IMG/M metagenome (GOLD analysis project Ga0265298, IMG submission 193486) | Bovine rumen microbial communities from tropical cattle in Woodstock, Queensland, Australia - Gonzalo_01 | ecosystem: Host-associated > Mammals > Digestive system > Stomach > Rumen ... | reverse complement strand
GATGTCCTTGGTCGGCTCTATCTTGCCACGATAAACGTCAATGGAATATGATAAGGCTTGGAAGGTGTAGAACGAAATGCCGACAGGCAATATCACCTTTAGTAACAGTCCGTCCGTAGAGATGTGGAACAATTGCGCAAACTCCGTAACAAAGAAATCGTAGTACTTGAACATGGCAAGAATACCAAGGTTCAGGACAATGTTGAGCGTCGTCCATGTCTTTGCCTCCTTCTTTGTTCCCGCCTTTCCGATAAGCAATCCACTGCCCCACGAACATAACGAAGTAAAAGCGATGAGCAACAGGAAACGCCAGTCCCACCAACCATAGAACACATAACTCGCCACAACAACGAAAGCGTTCTGAATCCTCAACTGGTGCTCCGACTTGCTGATGAAACGGTCGAAAACAAACCAATAAAACAAAAACACTATCGGCAAAAACAGGGCAAATTGGATTGAGTTGAAAAGCATATTATCTTGATTTGCGGCTGCAAAAATAGAAAAAAAACGCTTTCGAAATCGACTTACTAAAAATGAATTATGCTATTATTCAATGAAGAATCCATATCTGCAATAAGCTTATTCGTCCTAATAATCACTCCTTCATAGGTCAAATGATAATCCGTATCGTAATGCAAAGTATCTGCCATTTTATATCGTTCGGGTGAAGAAACTATAGGGAGTTGTGCCTCTTTCAAAGCATTCCAAATCATATCAATATTTTCTTGATTCACATCATAATCCTTTGCTCTGTACGCAGGTGGAAACAAAAGCATAACTGCATTCTGATTTTTACAATACTGACAAAAGTTTTGCAATAATGATATAGTTTTGTATTGCAATTTGAAATTATTCCATTTAATTGGAGACTGAACAGAAGAATAAGAAACCCATCTTACATCATACATTTCCACATCACCATATTCATTCAATGATCCTTGAGAATACGGATCATCCATCTCAGAAAATTGCTTGGGCTCTAACCATGCAGCAATCGTATTATTAAATGTTTCTGGAACATATCGTATCAGATAAAGTTGTTGCCTAAAAGAAAGACACTTGTATCCGTCTGGATAAATAGAAGTCAATATCCTTAAAGCCGTAGACCCTCCTAAATATCTATTTCCATAATAATTAGTATATTCAGGTATTACCACAACAACATCTCCTTTCCTGATATAATCCTTGCATAAGTTTGTTTGCAAAAGAATTCCCATTCCCCCTTGAGTACCTGTATTGCATACAGGCATATTGAAATGTCTGCTAATCATAGATGAACAAAGCCCAAAACCGCAGCCGCTTCCTCCAATAATAATAATTTTAGGTTCATCTATTTGTTTCATTCTTTCAATTTGCCGAGCCACATTAACTTCGTGAGATTGACGGGACTTAATATTGGGAAAAAACACCACAACCCTCAAAAACAACACGAACATAATCAAAAAAACGATTATATATTTTATGCTTTTTACTATGAATTTTTTCATCTTACTTTACTAATCTAAAACTGGAAATAAATAAAAGAAGCTGGTGTATCAACAGATAAAAGCAAATAATAATACCCTACACATAGAAAAATGACGAAATATACAAGGGCGTGCCACCACGTACAGGTATCAATGATAAAATCCAATCCATGCCGCCTATTCCTCTGAAGCCACTCCACACCAATCATACTTATTATAGGAAGGATGATACGAAGTACCAACTTCTTTTTCATCGGATAAATGAACAAACCCGTATTCCCTATCCCGCAAACATACTCCCATGCCTGCCCGATGCTCTCCGCCCTAAACAAAACCAACCCAATACACACTATGAAAAAGGTAACGAACATTGTAAAGAACTCATATATCCTGTTATCCTTCAACTGATGCTTCTTCTCAAAACGCTTCCTCGGCTTGGACAGGTTCATCGAAATCACTATGAAAATTCCCTGATACAATCCCCACAGCAAAAACGTCCATCCCGCTCCGTGCCACATTCCGCTGAGCAAGAAGGTAATTATCATGCAAAGGTTCCAATACCACAACTTGTCGCTGCTGCCTATCAACGGATAATACACATAATCCATAAACCATGTGGTCAATGATATGTGGTTGCGCTTCCAGTAGTCGGCAAACGAGGTCGCGAAATACGGATTGTTGAAGTTCCGCATCAACCTTATGCCAAACAACTTGGCCGTGCCTATCGCAATCTCAGAATAACCCGAAAAATCACAATACAATTGGAACGCAAAAAAGACAATCCCCAACAGCAATGTGCTTCCCGTTTGTTCTGTGTAAGTCGAAAACACTTTGTCCACATACACGGCGCAATTGTCGGCCACCACTATCTTCTTGAACAAGCCCCACAGAATTTGACGCATTCCGTCCACGGCAGTGTCATAGTTGAATTCCCTTTTCTTCAAAAACTGCGGCAGCAAGTTCGTCGCACGCTCGATGGGGCCAGCCACCAACTGCGGGAAAAACGAAATGAAAGCAAAAAATGCAACGATGTCCTTGGTCGGCTCTATCTTGCCACGATAAACGTCAATGGAATATGATAAGGCTTGGAAGGTGTAGAACGAAATGCCGACAGGCAATATCACCTTTAGTAACAGTCCGTCCGTAGAGATGTGGAACAATTGCGCAAACTCCGTAACAAAGAAATCGTAGTACTTGAACATGGCAAGAATACCAAGGTTCAGGACAATGTTGAGCGTCGTCCATGTCTTTGCCTCCTTCTTTGTTCCCGCCTTTCCGATAAGCAATCCACTGCCCCACGAACATAACGAAGTAAAAGCGATGAGCAACAGGAAACGCCAGTCCCACCAACCGTAGAACACATAACTCGCCACAACAACAAAGGCATTCTGCAACCTCAACTGGTGCTCCGACTTGCTGATGAAGCGGTCGAAAACAAACCAATAGAGCAGAAACACTATCGGCAGAAACAGGGCGAATTGGATGGAGTTGAAAAGCATTTCTACTTCCTATTTTCTTATTTACAAGTTAACACACATCCTCCCCACGAATAGCCGACACCAAATCCCGCAATGAGAACATTGCCTGAAAGCCTTTGTTCTTTTTTCGCTTCACACAAAGCGATAGGAATTGTGGACGATACCGTATTCCCGACTTCCGACATATAAACAAATGCTTTCTCCTCCTCTATCTCCATCAAATCAAACAGGCAATCAAGCATATACTTGTTGGCCTGATGAAACACATACAAATCAATGGACTCCTTGCCCAACCTGTTTTTTCTCAAAACATTTTCCACCAGGTCGGGAACCGTTTCTAAGGTGAAATTGAAGATTTCAGATCCGTTCATGTACAAATGGTCTGATGAAACTGGATTACCCGATTTGTCAAATGCAATGTCATCAAACCTATTCTGATGGCGCATGGCTCCCGATTTGACAATCAGATTGTTGCAACCACTACCATCCGTCCCAAGGTCAAAACTCCCTATTTCGGCAAACCCACTCGTTGACACAAGTGTTGCCGCAGCCGCATCTCCGAAAATGGTCCGATTTCCTTTGTCTCGATTGTGCATGTGCTTTGAGTATGTTTCCGCTGTGACAAGCAAAACATTCCTTGCGGCATCACTTTCAATCAGCCCTTTGGCCAAGGCCATACCATAGACAAATCCAGAGCATCCCAAATTGAAATCCAAGGCTCCACAATGCGTACCCAATCCCAACCTGTCTTGAAGAAGGCATGCTGTGGTAGGCAGGAAATAATCGGGGCTTTGCGTACAAAGCAGAACAAAGTCTATGCAATTCTTGTCAATATCGTTTTCGAAGAACAACTTCCTTGCCGCTTGTTCAGCCAAGTCCGATGCGCATTGCCCTTCGGCCACCACATGGCGACTGACAACTCCAACTTTTTTGGCGATTTTGTCCACCGACCATTCGGGGAACTCTCCGACCAAGTCTTGGTTCGTTACGATGGTGTCGGGGAGGATGTATGAAATAGCCTTGATGAAAGAAGCCATCGTTATCCTCTTTTTTCCATTACGAGATCGTAAACATCCTGAATGGTATCCGATTCCATAATCTCAGCACCTGTGATTTTAACGCCAAACTTCTTTTTGCACATCGCTATAATCCCCAATCCCGACAATGAACTCCATTCTTCCAATTCCTTGAACCTTAAATTGGACGAAAACTCACTTGCATCAGTGTCGTCAAAACACTCTGCAAAATCCATAACAAATTGATTGATATCCATTTCTGATGATTTTATGACATGAATTTGACTGCAAAAATAATAAAAAGTTTATTCTCTCTGAATAACAATTCAATCAATTTGTCACCACAACGAAAACATTCCTCTATCTCAATTAGTGTTTTGATTTGCTCATGAAGTGGTCGAAGACAAACCAATAGAGCAGGAACACTATCGGCAGAAACAAAGCGAATTGGATAGAGTTGAAAAGCATGGCGGTTTGTTTTGCGGTGGCAAAGATAAGGAAATTTAATTATTCATAACAGATTCTTTTGTATTGTATATATCCTCAATAATCTGCCAACCTACACTTAATCCAAAATGACCAGGATCAACAAAATTATAACAATCTATCGTTAAGTCATTCTTCCCCGAATAATCGTACACTTTATCAATTCCAAATACCATTTGTAGTTTCAAAAAATCATCCTGATTAATTCGGTTATTTGTATAACAATAAGCAGGTGTAATTACGATTCGATAATCTGTATTATGTTTGTCAAAAGTTTTCTTGATACTCCATAGTTGTTGCAACATTGTCTCATTTATTAACGAACGGCATTCTTTCAAATCCGCATCTGTCTTCCCCGCTATCGTTTGCAAATATGTTTCTCTTGCAGCCGGGGACATTCCACATAAACTATCTTTGGGCGGTTGACAGGTAATATCAGCTTCTCGATTACGCTTTTGGAAATCATTTGAGCAACCATCCGATGGAAAGTCCGTTTTCTTTGGTCTAACCCAATTCTTTACCGATGAAATCCACATGGAAGGTTTTTGAATAAACCCGAAAAACAAACAAGCATGAAAGGCAAACTTTGACTGTCCGGAAAGGCGATAATGTTTGATGAACATGACTTCTTTAGACAATTGCTCTTTGGCAAAAGAATACAATGGAACATCAAAAAGAATCAACACATTGTCTATATTGTTTCCATTTTTATCCAAGAAATCAATCTTTTGCTCAATTCCAGTTAAGGTTTCCCTCCATGCCTGAAACACGAATTGTCTTGAACCTTCAGGCAAATAATGGCACCAGTGGTAAGAATTTACTCCGATACATTTAGAGCTACCGAAAATGAAGGAATTATAATGAAATATTGTATCATTCCTACAAAAAAGCTCGGTAGAAAAATAATCTCGATTTGGTGTATCACAGTAATCCAGACGAAACGGATAAAGCATTTTAAACGGATCTGTAACAATATAAACAAATGCCAAGATAACAACAGGAATGCCTGCATACATCAGTATTCGAGTAAAGAATCTTTTCATAACCTAAAACTGAAAATAAATGAAAGATTGACTATTGCTTGCAAATTCGAGCATTATCAACACTAATGAAACACTAATGACACCTTGTAGCCACGACGGGAGTTTTTCGCTGTATTGTAAACCATGTTCTTTTCTTCTATTAATCCATTCAACCAACAACATTATGAACGCGAACAATATGTTTCTTTTTGTGCCAACGTACAAAAAAGGCATCGTAAACAAACTCGAATCACAAATACTTTTGATAATAACACAGGCTTGAGAAATGTCACTTGCTCTAAAAATAATCCAACCTATTACTACAAAAAAGAACGTTAATACCATTTGCCCTAACTCTTCCAGCGAAGGAAGAATACGGTTTTCGGCCACTTGATTCAAATGCCTTCTGTTCTTTCCAAACATGAACAATGGCAAAAACAAAAAAGCATGATAGATTCCCCACACAATAAAAGTCCAGTTGGCTCCATGCCACAGACCACTTAACAAAAATATGATAAAAGTGTTGCGCACCACCTTTATCAGAGGAACGCGGCTTCCGCCTAAAGGTATATAAACATAATCCCTAAACCATGTGGTCAAAGATATGTGCCAACGGCGCCAAAACTCCGCAATATCACGACTAAAATACGGCACATTGAAGTTCCGCATCAACTTAATACCAAACAATTTGGCCGTACCAATGGCCATATCAGAATAGCCCGAAAAATCACCGTAAATTTGAAATGTGAAAAAAATTGCGGCAAGAAGCAAAGTACTGCCACCTTGATTCTGATAAAATGAAAAAGCTTGGTCAACATAATAAGCACATCCATCGGCCACCACTATTTTTTTAAACAATCCCCAAAGGAATTGCCTTAGTCCATCTATTGCATTGTCGTATCTAAATTCTCTTTTTCTAAGAAACTGTGGCAAAAGGTTGGTTGCCCGTTCAATAGGACCAGCCACCAACTGCGGGAAAAACGAAATAAAAGCAAAAAATGCAATGATGTCCTTGGTCGGCTCTATCTTGCCACGATAAACGTCAATGGAATATGATAAGGCTTGGAAGGTGTAGAACGAAATGCCGACAGGCAATATCACCTTTAGTAACAGTCCGTCCGTAGAGATGTGGAACAATTGCGCAAACTCCGTAACAAAGAAATCGTAGTACTTGAACATGGCAAGAATACCAAGGTTCAGGACAATGTTGAGCGTCGTCCATGTCTTTGCCTCCTTCTTTGTTCCCGCCTTTCCGATAAGCAATCCACTGCCCCACGAACATAACGAAGTAAAAGCGATGAGCAACAGGAAACGCCAGTCCCACCAACCATAGAACACATAACTCGCCACAACAACGAAAGCGTTCTGAATCCTCAACTGGTGCTCCGACTTGCTGATGAAACGGTCGAAAACAAACCAATAAAACAAAAACACTATCGGCAAAAACAGGGCAAATTGGATTGAGTTGAAAAGCATATTATCTTGATTTGCGGCTGCAAAAATAGAAAAAAAACGCTTTCGAAATCGACTTACTAAAAATGAATTATGCTATTATTCAATGAAGAATCCATATCTGCAATAAGCTTATTCGTCCTAATAATCACTCCTTCATAGGTCAAATGATAATCCGTATCGTAATGCAAAGTATCTGCCATTTTATATCGTTCGGGTGAAGAAACTATAGGGAGTTGTGCCTCTTTCAAAGCATTCCAAATCATATCAATATTTTCTTGATTCACATCATAATCCTTTGCTCTGTACGCAGGTGGAAACAAAAGCATAACTGCATTCTGATTTTTACAATACTGACAAAAGTTTTGCAATAATGATATAGTTTTGTATTGCAATTTGAAATTATTCCATTTAATTGGAGACTGAACAGAAGAATAAGAAACCCATCTTACATCATACATTTCCACATCACCATATTCATTCAATGATCCTTGAGAATACGGATCATCCATCTCAGAAAATTGCTTGGGCTCTAACCATGCAGCAATCGTATTATTAAATGTTTCTGGAACATATCGTATCAGATAAAGTTGTTGCCTAAAAGAAAGACACTTGTATCCGTCTGGATAAATAGAAGTCAATATCCTTAAAGCCGTAGACCCTCCTAAATATCTATTTCCATAATAATTAGTATATTCAGGTATTACCACAACAACATCTCCTTTCCTGATATAATCCTTGCATAAGTTTGTTTGCAAAAGAATTCCCATTCCCCCTTGAGTACCTGTATTGCATACAGGCATATTGAAATGTCTGCTAATCATAGATGAACAAAGCCCAAAACCGCAGCCGCTTCCTCCAATAATAATAATTTTAGGTTCATCTATTTGTTTCATTCTTTCAATTTGCCGAGCCACATTAACTTCGTGAGATTGACGGGACTTAATATTGGGAAAAAACACCACAACCCTCAAAAACAACACGAACATAATCAAAAAAACGATTATATATTTTATGCTTTTTACTATGAATTTTTTCATCTTACTTTACTAATCTAAAACTGGAAATAAATAAAAGAAGCTGGTGTATCAACAGATAAAAGCAAATAATAATACCCTACACATAGAAAAATGACGAAATATACAAGGGCGTGCCACCACGTACAGGTATCAATGATAAAATCCAATCCATGCCGCCTATTCCTCTGAAGCCACTCCACACCAATCATACTTATTATAGGAAGGATGATACGAAGTACCAACTTCTTTTTCATCGGATAAATGAACAAACCCGTATTCCCTATCCCGCAAACATACTCCCATGCCTGCCCGATGCTCTCCGCCCTAAACAAAACCAACCCAATACACACTATGAAAAAGGTAACGAACATTGTAAAGAACTCATATATCCTGTTATCCTTCAACTGATGCTTCTTCTCAAAACGCTTCCTCGGCTTGGACAGGTTCATCGAAATCACTATGAAAATTCCCTGATACAATCCCCACAGCAAAAACGTCCATCCCGCTCCGTGCCACATTCCGCTGAGCAAGAAGGTAATTATCATGCAAAGGTTCCAATACCACAACTTGTCGCTGCTGCCTATCAACGGATAATACACATAATCCATAAACCATGTGGTCAATGATATGTGGTTGCGCTTCCAGTAGTCGGCAAACGAGGTCGCGAAATACGGATTGTTGAAGTTCCGCATCAACCTTATGCCAAACAACTTGGCCGTGCCTATCGCAATCTCAGAATAACCCGAAAAATCACAATACAATTGGAACGCAAAAAAGACAATCCCCAACAGCAATGTGCTTCCCGTTTGTTCTGTGTAAGTCGAAAACACTTTGTCCACATACACGGCGCAATTGTCGGCCACCACTATCTTCTTGAACAAGCCCCACAGAATTTGACGCATTCCGTCCACGGCAGTGTCATAGTTGAATTCCCTTTTCTTCAAAAACTGCGGCAGCAAGTTCGTCGCACGCTCGATGGGGCCAGCCACCAACTGCGGGAAAAACGAAATGAAAGCAAAAAATGCAACGATGTCCTTGGTCGGCTCTATCTTGCCACGATAAACGTCAATGGAATATGATAAGGCTTGGAAGGTGTAGAACGAAATGCCGACAGGCAATATCACCTTTAGTAACAGTCCGTCCGTAGAGATGTGGAACAATTGCGCAAACTCCGTAACAAAGAAATCGTAGTACTTGAACATGGCAAGAATACCAAGGTTCAGGACAATGTTGAGCGTCGTCCATGTCTTTGCCTCCTTCTTTGTTCCCGCCTTTCCGATAAGCAATCCACTGCCCCACGAACATAACGAAGTAAAAGCGATGAGCAACAGGAAACGCCAGTCCCACCAACCGTAGAACACATAACTCGCCACAACAACAAAGGCATTCTGCAACCTCAACTGGTGCTCCGACTTGCTGATGAAGCGGTCGAAAACAAACCAATAGAGCAGAAACACTATCGGCAGAAACAGGGCGAATTGGATGGAGTTGAAAAGCATGCTTTGCTGGGTTTTTCGGCGACAAAGTTAGATTTTATTTGCGAACCTCTCTCTTTTTTCCCCGAAAAAGTTTGTTTCATATCTATATCTTGATGGCTTTCAAGATACTGTCCCAAAAAGTGTGTTGTAAGTTCAACTCAGGAAATTGTGGGAAAATAAGGTTTTCTCATGGTTGATTTACGAAAATTAAACCAAGCGAATCCAAATCATGAGCTACTTTCCTCGTAAAACAATCCTTACCATATTTGTTTAAATGTACTGCATCTCGAAAATATGTTGTATCATTACCAAATAAACTATGGTAATTCAAAACAGGAACATCTCTGTCCTTAACAACTTTTGAAATAATACTCCAAAATGCATCCATATTAAAGTATTTCTCTCCATTATCAGTATGCATAGGAGAATATATTAATATCAATTTTATATTTTGATCCTTACATTCATCAACAAATCTCTCAAACAAATTCATTATTGTCGTATCCTTTTCAACTTCGTGCATTTTTGTGATAAAATCATTTCTCCATTTTTCTCCAAGACTATCTGTTGTTTCCAATAATGATAGTTCGTCACATACTTCGTATAGTTTTCCACCATATCGTACAAAAATAAACTTGTCTAAATACGAAAGCTCAGGACATAATTCTATATAGAATTTGAATTCTGGCCTGTTGATAAATGGCAACAATTCTATGGTGTATTTTGGAAAAAAATAATCAAAAAACACATACGGACTGATTTCTTGTAAGATGAATCTCGGCTTTATGTTTTGTTCCATATAATTCCGATACATTACATTATACTGATAATCAAATGGATAACCAGCCCAGCCCAAGTTTAAGCAACGAAGTCCCGTTTTTTCGCTTAAAATAGAATCATTATAATGATACTCTGCTCTTGAATTACCCATAATAATCAAATCTGCATTAATGTTTTCAGAATTAATTGCTAAATTAACTCTGCAATAAGGATGCCTCGTGGTACATCGTTTTGCTCTTTTTTCAAAAACCAAACAAGGAATAGATGTTAGTAACGATAATAAACCAACAAAGATAATTATTTTGTATATAAACCGTTTCATAGAATGACTAAAACTGAAAGTAAATAAATGTCCCAATGGAATATGGAGCAAAGCTATATATAATTAAGGCAACAACAAAACAGAGAACCCATCGTAAAATTCTATTATTAATCCCTCTAAAATCCATCCCATGCTCCTTCTTCCTCTGTAACCATTCCACGACAAGCATAACACCTATGAACAATTTCGCCGACCACCCGTCTGAAAGTGTAAAAAATCTATAACTTGCCTTTAAAGTCCCAAACTGTAGCATTCCTTGGAAATACTTCCAAGCCTGCCCAATGCTTTCAGCCCTGAAAATAATCCATCCTATCACCGCCAAGAAGAAAGTCAAGAGCATCTGCCCAACTTCTTTCAAAGACGGCAAAATACGCCCTTCTGCTACTTGGTTGGTGTATTTGCGGTTCTTGCCAGTCAATATCAAGGGCAAGAAAAGGATGGCATGATATGCTCCCCAAGCGATGAAGGTCCAGTTGGCACCGTGCCAGAAGCCACTTAAGAGGAAGATGACGAAAGTGTTCCTTACCACTTTTGCTTTCGAGACCCGGCTACCGCCCAAAGGAATGTATACATAATCCCTGAACCATGTCGTCAAGGAAATATGCCATCTCCTCCAGAATTCTGCAATATCTCGGCTGAAGTAAGGCACATTAAAGTTCCGCATCAGCTTAATACCAAACAACTTGGCTGTACCAATGGCAATGTCACTATAACCCGAGAAGTCGCCGTAGATTTGGAAGGTGAAGAAAATGGCTGCGAGAAGCAAGGTACTTCCGCTTTGTTCCATGTAAGTTGAAAACACTTGGTCAACATACACCGCACAATTGTCCGCCACTACTATCTTTTTGAACAAACCCCACAATATTTGTCGCATTCCGTCAACGGCAGTGTCGTAGTCGAATTCACGCTTTTTCAGAAATTGAGGCAATAAATTGGTCGCCCTCTCGATAGGACCCGCGACTAATTGCGGGAAGAACGAGATAAAAGCGAAAAAGGCAACGATGTCCTTGGTAGGCTCGATTTTGCCACGGTAGACATCGATGGAATACGAAAGAGCTTGGAAGGTGTAGAATGAGATGCCTACGGGAAGAATTACCTTCAGCAAGAGTCCATCCGTGGAGATATGGAACAGCTGCGCGAATTCGGTGACGAAGAAGTCGTAATATTTGAACAGCGCAAGAATGCCAAGGTTCAAGACGATGTTGAGCGTTGTCCATGTCTTTGCTTCCTTTTTTGTTTTTGCCTTTCCGATAAGCAAGCCGCTGCCCCATGAGCAGAACGAGGTGAAAGCAATGAGCAAAAGAAACCTCCAGTCCCACCATCCGTAAAACACATAACTCGCCACCACAACGAAGGCGTTCTGCAAACGCAGTTGCCACTTCGACTTGCTGATGAAGCGATCAAAGACAAACCAATAGAGCAGGAAGACTATCGGCAGAAATATCGCAAACTGGATGGAGTTGAAAAGCATAGCGGAAATATAGTGTAGGGACGCATGTAATGCGTCCCTACATAATCATTATCATGATCAATTACTTATGCACCCTACGCACAAAACTCTCCACCTCAGGCACACCACCCTGATAGACAAGATACCCATCGTATGGCTCACGAGGTGTAATCTCGCTGTTGACAGGGGTAAGCATGATGTTCTTCACCTCCTCGCGGTCGTGGGTTTGGCCCAAGGCCCAGCCCAACTTGATGTAGGCGGTCTCAGCGAGCATGTTCTGCGCGGGGATGATGCCACGGTTCATCAGGTCGCGGCCGGTGTCGTAAACGAACATGTGGGCATAACCCCAGATGGTCTGGACGGTCATGTATTGGTGCACACCCTTGTCGGTGGCGCGTTGGATGGCGTCGAACATGCCACGGTTGACGTGACCCAAGCCCGTGCCGTCCCAAACGATGCCCTTGTAGCCGTTATCGACCAGAGCGTCAAGCACATCGGGTTTCATGCCGGGATAGTAGTAAAGGATGGCTACACGGTCGTCGAAGGTCGGGATGATTTTCACATCACTGTCATTGCGGCGACGGTTGTAAACTTCCTTGATCGGCACTACGCCATTCTTTCTATCAACAGTAGCGACAGGCGTGTCGCCAATGGTACGGAAAGTGCTACGATAAGATGAGTGCATTTTACGCACACGTGTGCCTCGGTGCAGAAAGCCGTATTCGTCGGAGGTGGGACCGAACATACAGACCATCACCTCGGCCACGTCGCCATGACCGGCAGCAGTCATGGCGTGCATCAGGTTCAAGGCGGCATCGGATGACGGACGGTCAGACGAACGCTGCGAGCCTACCAGGACAATCGGCACTGGCAGGTTCTGGCACATAAAGGTCAAAGCGGCGGCAGTATGAGCCAGTGTATCAGTACCATGGCCAATGACGATGCCGTCAATGCCGTTCTGGATTTCTTCACCGATTTTCTTGGCCAAGGCGATGTATTCCTTGGGCGACATGTTCTCAGAGAATACGGCGAACACCTTTTCGGTATCGAGGTTGCAGATATCAGCCAGCTCCGGCACAGCACCATACAACTCACCGGGCGAGAAAGCGGGAATCACGGCACCCGTGCGGTAGTCCAAACGCGAGGCGATGGTACCACCCGTGCCGAGCAGCTTCACATGAGGAAGTCCCTCGGTGTAAGGAAATTCCTTCTCCGGAATGTGGTAGTTGGCTTTCTTGTAGTCGGTCTCAACCATGCTGGTGATGGTGCTGATATCAACACCGATATTGTAGCCCGTGTTGACCTTCATCACAATGTGCTGGTCGTCTTGGAAAGCGGCGCGAGGCAGAATCGTGCCTTTGAAGAGGCCACCCGTGGTCTGGCACTCGGCCTGACTCCACACGCGGCAGTTATATTTTTTGAGCACCTCAAGGGCGGCGCCCCAATATCCTTGGAAAAAATCTTCAGCCATGTTCTTCGTTATTTGATGTTGTTAGCCAATTCTTTCATTTCGATGTTGCCCATCGCTTCCTTCATCTGACCCATAATCCAGTTCTGGCGGTCGAGGTCGGTGCAGGACTTCTTCTTCGGCGCAAAACCAGCGCAGAGGTTGTCGAGCTTGGTGAGCAGGTCGTTCTTTGCGAAACGCTTAAAGCCCATTTTGTCAAGTACTTCCTGCATATCCAACGAGGCATCGTCCACCAATGCAGGAGCCATGTTCCATGCCAAGCGGTAATTCAAGCCCTGATCCTTCAAGAAAGCAAACAGATTATATAAGGTGCTGTCGTTGAACTTTGAAGCGGGATTCTTGCCCAAAAGGTGCTTAAGCCTCATGCCAACAAAGCGACCAACAGTGCGGCCATCCACGCCAAGTTTCTCGACGACTTCGGCCATGATGGGGAACCAATTCTTCGCGAAAATGTATCTGAAGCAGTCCTCCGGCACGTTCCACTCTTTGAGTTTGTAATAACGATCGATGATTTCGGAAGGCAGCTCCGCACGCATGGCCTTGATGAAGGCGGGGTCTAACGGGATAGGAGCCGAGTCGGTGTCGGGATACATGCGGTCGGCACCGGGGAGCACGCGCTCGAAGATGGTGATACCGTTGCAGACGGCTTTGCGGGTCTCTTTCGGCACGCCATCAAAGGCCATGAGGCAACGCTCTTCAACGGTCTCGATGGCTGTTGGCATGTCTTCCTTGGGACCCCAAACGAGGACGAGAGCATCCTCATCGGTGGCGTGGAGGCGCTTTCTGAGTTTGTGCCACTGCGAACGGGTCAGCACGGATTCAAACATTTCATCATGGAGCATATTAGGACGCTCGAGACAAGCGATGACCTTCAAACGGTCGGCGATTTCGTCGGCGAACATCTTGCCGGGTTGGGTGAAATGCGATAACACACCACGGAACTTCGGCAGTTTGATGAGTTTCACCGCGCCGCCTTTTTCCATATTTTCCACAAGCGGGGCATAGTCGGTCGGGAAATGCACGTCGGCCACTTCCACCTTCCAACCTTCCTTGCCGACTTCGCGGTTCAGCTTTTCTTGCAGTTGCACCAACGACCACTGGCGGAAACACTCATTATGGGAAAGCTCGGGAATCCACTTGGCGTGTTGCACGCCTTTCAATTCAACGCGGGTGCCACCTGTGCAACTCACATTGACATCCTGACGGCCAGCGCCCATGCCCGTGCGGACCAAACCAGTGGAACGGCCAAGGAAACGGATATATTCGCAAGTTTCGCGCAGTTCTTCGGGATTCTTGCAGTCGGGATAGGTGACAGTCTCAATCAACGGCACACCGAGGCGGTCGGTTTGATAGATGCGGCGATGGCCGATGTCGCTGATTTCGCGGCAAGCGTCTTCCTCAATACTCAACTGGATAAGACGAATGTCTTTCTTCGGCAGTTTAAGCAGGCCTTCCACGCCCACGATGGCGGTACGTTGGAAGCCTGTCGGGATGGAGCCGTCAAGGTATTGCTTACGGGTGATATGCACCTCGCCCACGATGTTCAGGTTGGAACGCAGGGCGATGACGATGGCATTGTGCAACGCCTCCTTATTAATTGGGAACGGCGGGGTGTCATCGATGTCGTAGGTGCAGGCGGTGCCGTTCTTGATGCGGTAGACGATTTCCTTCTTCGTCTTGAACTCCATCAAGGCAGTACCGTCGTATTCGCCTAATTCTGAAAGCGTTGGACGCATGTGACGAATCAGTTCGGCGTCGTAGTCCTCAAACTTGTTGAATTGTCCGGCGGGACAGTGGCAAAACAGCTTCTCCTTGGTCTTGATCTGCTGGTGCACTTCCAATCCCGACATGAAGCCTATGCGGTCATAGTCTTCTTGAGTGGCTTTTTTGCGCTCCACGTAGCCGGCTTGTCGCTTGGTCTGCTCGTAGTTGGCGCGGGGGTCAAAATTCGTGCTCATATTTCTTATTTAATTGTATTTCTTGCAGTTTCGGAGGATTTGCAATCCCCTCCCAAAAACAAGCCGCTAAAT
>Ga0265298_10005734_pt1 | contig 15469 bp, 10 predicted proteins | sample AusTroGonzalo_MG_3_FD_193486 | JGI IMG/M metagenome (GOLD analysis project Ga0265298, IMG submission 193486) | Bovine rumen microbial communities from tropical cattle in Woodstock, Queensland, Australia - Gonzalo_01 | ecosystem: Host-associated > Mammals > Digestive system > Stomach > Rumen ... | reverse complement strand
TCTATGTTCTGGAAGCCGGCACGGAGCGCAAGGAAGCCTGCTCCGAGAGATATCCACAGCTGTACGACTATGGTCACGCCGAGGACGTATCTGCCGTCGGTGAGCCACTGCACGGGAGAATTGATGATACCGAGATTAATAAGGAAGGAGTTCATATAGCCGTTCATATCTCCGCTGAATATGAGCTGCCATACCGTATATACGTTAGCCATTGACGGCGCGTAGAATATAAGAGTGAACAGTGTTTTCAGCTTAGGGTGCATCTCGTTTATCAGCCATGCCAGCAGGAAACAGAGCACGTAGCTGACAGGTCCCGTGAGGAGCGCGAATACCAGCGTTACTCTTATGGAGCGTATGAATATCTTGTCCGAAAGGAAGAGTGTTGTGAAATTGGAAAGTCCTACATACTTAGGCGGACGTACCATGTCGAAGTCCGTAAATCCCATAGGCAGTGACATAAGTACAGGCACCACAGTAAATACGATAAAGAATATCATAAAAGGCGCTATCATGCCGTAGCAGGCTTTATTGCGCTTTATATCACGCCAGAGCTCGCCTTTTCCGCGCTTTTTTGATCTGACTGCCACTTTCTCACACTCCTTTCCTATCCATTAGCTTATTGTAGGGACGCCCATCGGGCGTCCGTTTTTAACAAACGATATTTACAGCGGATGACCAATGGTCGTCCCTACACATTTTTAGCTTTATCAGGCGGATAATATCCGCCCCTACTTTCAGGACGCCGTCCCCTGCAAATTTAATCCAAACCGAGGTTTTTACGCTTTCGCGTTATCTCGTCATTTATGTCCCTGTTATACCATATAAGCGTATCACGGGGATTCCTTTTTTCGTTTATGGTCTCTCTGAACGCATTCATTATATTTCTCGTCACCGCATAGGAAGCAGGAGTTATCGGTATCTCCTCCAGCTCCTCCTGCTGTGCGCGGAGCCTTTCAAGCTCGCCGTCAGACCAGGACATACGTCCCAGCGCTTCAACATTGGCGGTATCGAATCGTCCCATAGTACCGAGAAGTCCCTCTATCTGTGACGCGAACTCCGCCTGCGTTTCCGTATCGGTGAACCACTTTATGAACTTCCATGCGTTCTCCTTGTTTTTCACCTTTCTGAATATGACCGCTCCCGCGCCGTTGGAATTAGCCGCGTGAGAGACGGTACCGTCCTCTCTTTCCGTGCCGGGTACCGGACAGAAGTCCCAGAGACCGTTTATCTCCGGTGAAGCCGCAGCAAGCTGATTGAAAAACGTGTAATTTGCGATAACAATGGGATATTCCCCTGTTCTGAACCTGCTGAATGCGTCATAGGTCTGCTCAAAGCAGTATTTAGTATAGAAATCCGTCCACTCCTCAAAAGCCTGAACCGCTTCAACTGTATCAAAGGAGGAAGCAGTCTTCTCTGCGTTGTAGTAGTTGAGCCCCTTTTGCAGCATCAGCAGTGCAAATGTGTGACCCGTTTCCGTTGCAGGCGAGATATTGTTTGGCGGGAGCACAAGTCCTGCGGACATATAGTTCCTCTGAAGAGCAGGCAGCATATCTTTAAGGTCCTGCCACGTCTCCGGCGGCGAGCTGTATCCCAGCTCTGTGAGGACGTCAGTCCTGTAGAACATCATGGGGAAGGACTGGCTGATAGGCAGCCCGAAGCAGCCTCCGTTGTAGGTGTACAGGGTCATGGCATTCCGCTGAAAACGTCCCTTAACCTCATCAAAGTCGCCGAACTCAGACACATCAACGAGCAGGTCACGGGCGGCAAGGTTCACGGGAAACTCTCCGCCGAGGAAAAGGGCAACATCAGGACCCTTTCCTGCAAGAGCCGCTTCAACGACTCCGCCTGTTACAAGGTTGACAGATACCGGTATACCGGTTTCCTGCATGAACCCGTTCTCCGCCATTTCCTTGACCACCTGAGCCTGATCCCTTCCGAGGGAGACCCATACCTCAATGGCGTCCTCTCCTTCCACATCGGAAAGAGTGGTATAATCCTCAAAAAACGAGCCTATAAAAGCGTCAAATCCGAATTTGAGCGACTTTATAAACTTTTCGTCACAGCTTGAAAAATCCATGCCGGCTGTGGCAAATTCAATATAATCCACCTCAAGGGGCTGATCGCGGTTTTCCCTCATCCATGCGGACAGGGACGCGATACCGTCCTTTATCTGTGAAAGATAATCCGGTATCCTCAGCGGCTTTCCGGTACACTTGTCCAGTATCACCGCCATATTCTCCAGAGCGGCAGCCTCTGTGCCCTTGCTGCCCGAAATGGACTCTATCCCTCTCTGGACCTCTTTCAGCTCAGAAGATATGCTGCTGAACTGTTCAACAAGTCCGGGTATCTTTTCGTGTACGTAGTAATCAGTGTATTTATCGGGAGAAGGTCCCGTTATCATAAGCACCTTGCGATAACAGGTATTGAGCTCCTTCACTGTGCCCTCGAGCCTGCGGAGGTACTCGCCTATATCACCGGGCACCGCTTCCATTGAAATTGTGTGGCTCATGCCGCCCTCCAGCCATATGTATACGCCGTCGGGGCTTACCACGGACCAGTCCGTATCATAGCTGAACTTCACGCAGTCAAGCTCCCTGCACGGCACCTTCCCGTCGATATATATACGTCTGTTTGAATCAAATCCGCGTATCTGATCCTGTCTTGCCTTTATACCTATCTTATACCAGCCGCCTGCGCCGGTATTCTCCGCTGGTATCTCCCATGTCACCGTTTGCAGGGCTTTTTTCCAGCTGCCGCTGCCGAGGGTATTGTATACCATTTTTCTCGGGTCGGAGGGGGAGACAAGGTAACTGCTGTTATCAAAGGTAGGATAAAGAGTAGGGTCGGACTTGTATACCGCGTCCTCTCCCTCTATCCTGAACAGCGCGGGGGGAGTCTCCTCAGCCGTGAACGCAGCTCCTGCCGAAGCCGCATATTCGCTGTACGAGGGCAGCTCCTCCGGATTGAAAAGCTTTATGCTGTCTATGGCGAACTGTGCCCTTTCAGAAGAAAAGCTCAGCTCATGTCTGCCCTTTTCAAGGTACACGAACAGAGGCTCACTGAAAAGTCCGTCAGAGTCGCCGAATACCGAGGTTTTCCACATAGTACGCTGCACCTGCGCAGGGCGCACCTGATTTCCGCGGCTGTCGGTGTATATCTCATGCTCGTTTGTCCAGACTCTTCCGAGAGAGATACGTGAAGCCGTATCATAAGGCAGCTTCCCGTCGATCCTCAGTTCAAGCTCTATATCAGGACTGCCTGATATCATCGGGCAGTAATCCGCCATAATGCAGTAATTGCCTGTTTCCGGCACATTCATACTGTAGGTGAGAACTCCCGAAGCACTGCTCCACAGAATGACACCGTCCCTCGTTTCACCGTCATCAGAGGTAAAGCTGCCCTTTGTTATCTGCCCTTCCCTTACGGGAGACATATCTTCAGCACTCAGCACTATCTCACAGTCAGGACGTTCCTTGGCAGAATATATATCATAATACTCGCTGAAAGTGAGGAGACCGCTGTCCAGGGGTTCTATACTGTAATAATCCTCCGCCGTGTCCGCAGGCGCCGTATTTTCAGCCGCAGAAGCTCCGTAAGAAGTCAGGCAGCAGGCTGCCGACAGCCAAAGCGACAACGCCCCCGCAGCTATCCTGCGAATATATCCTTTCATCGTTCCCTCACCGCCTTTCCGCGAATCTGCGCTGTTCCGGCTGTCTCAGCAAACAAAAAAGCGCACGCTCCCCTGTGTCGGGAATTATGCGCACAGACAGCCGCAGGCAGCTTTTCGTTACTGCCATTATCCATTAAAGTTAGTATATCAAATTTATTGTACAATGTCAAGAAAACAGGTATGCCCTGAATATAAATAATATCTTTTACCTGTTATGGTTTAGCTTAATTATACCATTTTATAATAATGCTGCACAAAACAAACCCTTTCAATCTGTGAAACCCTCCAACTTTTTTCACCCCGTTTACGGTTTTTCGGGCAGGGTTTGGATTATTATTAAAAAACTGTAAAATTTGAGTTCGTTTCTACGTTTTGTATTGACTTTTCATGCTTTTTGTGGTATTATAATTGTAGTAAAAGCAATAGTTTCAATATGAACTCCACAACAAAAAGGAGAGATATTTTGGCAAATGTTTTAGAAGTGAAGGAGCTTTCCAAGCAGTACACAAAAGTGCTTGCAGCGGATAAGGTCTCCTTTGAGATAAGCGAGGGCGAGATATTTGCTCTTATCGGTCCCAACGGCGCCGGTAAGACCACTACCATACGTATGATATCCACTCTCCTCACACCTACCTCCGGCGACGCGGTCGTAGCCGGAAACAGTATTACAAAATCACCCGAAAAAGTCAGGGAATGTATAACCTATCTTCCCGACGAAGCGGGCGCATATAAACAGATGACAGGTATCAAGTACCTGAGATTCATGGCTGGACTCTTCACTACCGATATTGACAAGCTCAACTCCTACGTTGACCGCGCGAAGAATATCTGCGGTCTCGGAGACAGGCTCAACGACAAGATCGGCAGCTACAGCCGAGGCATGATACGCAAGCTGCTCCTTTCAAGAGCGGTAATGACAAAGCCCAAGCTTGCGATACTTGACGAGCCTACAAGCGGTCTCGACGTCCTGAACGCCATAGAGATACGCAAGATGATAAAAAAGCTCGCTGAGGAAGAGGGAATGTCCTTCCTTCTCTCATCACACAATATGCTTGAGATCGAATTCGTTTCCGACCGTATAGGTATCATTTCCAAAGGACACCTTATGGTAACAGGAAAAGCGGACGAGCTGAAGGAACGCTACGGTGTTTCAAATCTCGAACAGGTCTTTGAAAGGGTGGTGAATGAGAATGAAGTTCATTAACCTTCTCAAAAAAGAGCTCTCGGAGCTCATAAACAAACAGATGATAGTATCTCTGGTATTCGTTCTGAGTATATTTCTTATAATGGGAAATGTCATGCAGTCCGCTACAAGTGATATAGTTAACGACGCAAAGAATCCCCAGATAAACATATGCAATTTGGACGATTCCGGTATCGCCGGTGAAATGCTTGATTTCTTCAACTCAAACGGCAGTAAGGTGAATTTCGTTGACGCTGACGAAAATGATCTCGCCGCCGCCTTTAAGGATCAGAAAAAGCTGAAAAGCTTCGTTATCATCCCAAAAGGCTTCGGTGAAGCTGTTGAAAACGGCAAAAAACCTGAGGTGCTCTCAGTAAACAAGGTCCAGTCAGTCTCGACATTCAGCGGAATGACCGGCGGCACAGAGGGTACGATATCACTTATCAACGGATTTGTTGCCCTTAAACTCGCAGAGCAGCAGGGCGTGTCCGAGAAGGATCTCGCAGTTATCGAGGCTCCCCTTACTGTTACGGAGCATACGGTAGTCGCTGACAAGTCCGCAAAGATATCCAGCTCGTCTATAATGTCTAAGCTGCTCACGCAGAATATGATACTCCCTCTTATCGTTTTGATGCTCATCATGCTGACCTCACAATCGCTGATAGCTTCAATATCAAACGAGAAGATCGACAAGACCCTTGAAACTCTTCTTTCAGCACCTATTTCAAGAGGCTCTGTAATAACAGCAAAAATGCTGGCAGCAGCTATCGCAGCTCTCCTCAATGCAGGAGTTATGATGATAGGCTTCTCCTCTTATACAAAGGGTATGTCAGGAGCCGTCTCCGAAGGGATAAGCGAAAGCGTACAGTCAGCGGCTTCAAACGTAATTTCGTCCGGCGACGCTATCAAGCAGCTGGGACTTACCCTTGGGGCAGGAGATTATCTGCTCATAGGCTTACAGCTGTTCATCACCATTATGATATGCCTTGCGATATCAATTATCCTCGGCGCGCTGGTAAACGACAGCAAGTCTGCACAGACAATGCTCCTTCCTATAATGATGATGGTAATGGTACCATGGCTCGTAACTCTGTTCACCGATGTGAACAGTCTCCCGACAGCTGCAAAGCTGATCGTATGGGCGATACCCTTTACTCACACATTCACAGCTATGCCAAACCTGATGTTCGGTAATTATACCGCATTCTGGGGCGGTCTGGCTTACCAGATAGTATTCTTCGCAATAGTGATGTTCTTCGCTCTCAAGCTCTTCAAGTCAGACAAGATACTCACTATATCACTTAATTTCGGACAGAAGTCCAGATTAAAGAGATCAACGAAAAACAACGAGGATTGATCCTCTTCCCCTTTCCCCATGAAAAGGCGCAGCAGTTCCCGGGCGGGAGCTGCTGCGCCTTTTTATATGTATACACCTGTAAAATATTCACTGATATTCCGAGTTTCAGGTCTTGATAAAAGCCCACATATCGCCCTTTATCATGTCCCATATCATATAGCCGAAAACAAGCATACCTATACTGAGCACAAGTCCGGCAACAGCCATTTTGCGGCTCTCCTTATCCTTCAGTCCCATAATGCCGAAAATAATGCCAAGCAGTGCGAAGGGGATACCACCCACATAAAAACATATACAGCCAAGGATCGCCAGCACACCCATTACAAGGGCTGTTTTGCCGAAGCTTCCCCTGCTGTCTTCTTTAACTTGATCTTTCGTATCCATAGTGCCCTCCATAATAAATATATACTCATTATCCTAAGTTACGTGAACAGTTTCATATTACGCAATGATTATAACATATACCACAGGAAAAGTCAATAAAAGTAAAAAGCTATGCATAGAAACAATGCATAGCCTAAACAAATGAAATGAATAAATATAGAAGGGGAATTGGGGGATTACTTAATCCATTTATAATATACCGTTTCAACCTTAAAATAATCTTAAAGTAATCTTAAACTAATATTAATTTTCGGAGCCCCCCTGTTTCCCCATTTATCTGAGAGATACAGCCGCTTCAAGAGCGATCTCCATCATGTCACGGAAGGTCGTCTGACGCTCCTCGGCACTGGTGGACAATCCTTTAAGCGGACAGTCTGATACCGTAAGTATACAGAGAGCGTTTTTCCCTGCTCTTGCAGCGTTCATATAAAGTGCGGCAGCTTCCATCTCTATCGCAAGGACGCCCATCTTCTGCCAGTCCGCAAGGCTGTCTGCGTCATCATAGAAGGTATCGCTTGAAAGTATATTTCCTACATGGAAACGGCTGCCCTTTGCCTCAGCAGCCCTTACAGCCGCAGAAAGCAGCTCCCACGAAGCAGTCGGCGCATAAATACCGGGCAGTCTGTACTGTGAGGCGTAGGCTGAATTAGTGCTTGCGCTCATTCCGATGATCACGTCCCTGAGTCCGACATTATCAGCAACTCCGCCGGCAGTACCTACACGGATTATATTATCAACGTCATATTCGTTGAAAAGCTCCCACGAGTATATACCTATGGAAGGCATACCCATGCCGCTTCCCTGCACGGAAACAGGTACTCCCTTATACGTGCCTGTGAAACCGAGCATACCTCTTACCTCGTTATAGCAAACAGGATCTTCGAGATAGTTCTCGGCGATGAATTTAGCTCTCAGCGGATCACCCGGCATGAGAACTGTTTTTGCGATATCGCCTTTTTTAGCATTGTTGTGTGGTGTCGGCATAATAAGCCCTCCTTTTTATTTCATTTTCATTGTTTAATGACGCCGGTTCAGCTCCTTTTGAGAAGCTTGTTCACGGTCATCAGCAGAGACTTGTAATTGAAAGCTGCGATACCCGCCGCAAGTACGATCATCCATACTATATAGAGCTTGACTTCAAATATCATTATAATACACATTGCAAGCAGCAGGAATGTATTCGCAAGGTTCTTCAGACCGTCAAAGCGGAATGGCACATAATACCTCGCGTCGATTATACGCGCCCAGAAGCATATAAGATAGCTCAGCAGGGTCGCTACTGCCGCTCCCTGTATGCCCCATACGGGTATCAGGAAATAGTTCATCGGGATATTCACTCCGCAGGCAGCAAGAGCTGTCCAGAAGGAGTTTTTCGGGTGCTTTGTAGCGGAATATATACTGCCCAGGAACTGGTTAAGACTCATGAAGACAACAGCCGCTATCAGTATTGGCGTATACCGGTATACTGTGGCATATTCGCTGTATTTATCCGACACCATAAATATCGATGTCACGGGCTTTACGATAAGCAGCAGCGCTGCCGAAGAAATAAACAGTATTGCTTCATAAGCTGAATATACCTTCCCGTAAAACCTGTTTCTGTCCGAGGAAGCATTTTCATTTATTGCGGACATACTCCATGCCTGATAGAAAATAGTAGACACCATCGAAATGAGGTTCGGTATCACATTTGCACAGTCATATATTCCTACAGCCGATTTTCCAAGCTCATGATAATCGCTGTGCATCTTGTTTATGAAAAGCCTGTCCGAAAGACTTGTTATGGTCCACATTACAATAGTCGGTATGAAAGGACCGGCAAATCTCAACATCTCTGCCGCCAGCTTCCTGTTGAAGAAGCCTGCACCGGTATAGTCCCTCAGCTTCGCGGCGGTAAAGAGGAACACCGTCGAACAGAGGTCGGAAAGTATGGTGGCGAGCATGAAGCCCTTTACGCCCCAGTGCAGAACAGATATGAATATGACGTTGAATATCAGCAGGGTCAGCGCCGCAAAAATACCGTCTATCGAGAAAAGCTTTACCTTGTCAAGCGCCCGGACAAACTGCTGACACAGCATACGGAACGAAGAAGTTACAACGTATATCAGCAGAAGCACTGTATACCCTTTTACAAAGTCAAGCGCCGGAATATGACCGAGGAACGGCAGCATCAGCGTCATAAGCGCCATACCTGCGGCGGTCATGACAGCCGATGTATTGAATACCTCACGTTTGTCGTAATCCTTGTCAAGTCCGAAACGGATAAGGTATTCCTGCAGGGCAAATGTAAATATCGGCTGCAAAAACAGAGCCATAGTAACAAGAAGTCCCTTTATACCTATGCTGTGCGAGCTTAGATTAGCCGTATACAAACGGTTCAGCAGCAATACGAGTATCTTTGAGCCAAAAGTACCTATTGCGAAAATACCAGTATTAAAGACCAGTTTTTTATATTTATTCATTATTCACACTCCGAAAAAGGTAATACAATATATTATACCACATTAATTGCAGTTTGTCATTACTTTTTGAAAGAACAAAGCTCCTGAGCTGTCAGGAGCGGTTATCCGGCACACATTTTTTATACAGGTCCCAGTGCAGGTATGAAGTTTCTGAGTATATAAAAGGCTGCAAGCAGACATGAGACTGTAATCCATACGCCTTTTCTTTCCGGAAGCAGCTTTATCCTCTTCCCTGCCAGCACTCCGAGGTTCTCGATATACGCAAGTATCAGCAACAACAGCAACAGCGGGAGCAGCGGATTGTTCCTTACAGATGAAAGTATATGACCATGCAGGAGCGCTTCTGCACTTCTTGTGTTGCCGCAGCCCGGACACCAGTATCCCGTCAGTGAATAAAATGAGCATCTGCCGAAATATCGCTTCAGCCCTATCAAATAGTCCCTGAAAAAAAAGACCGCAGCTGCCGCACAGGGCATAAGAACTGCAAATAATATCCTTATTCGTTTTGTCATATCCCGCACTTTCCTTACAAACATTTTCTGCATAATCAGTATAGCATTTATGTGTTTTTTTGTCAACACAAAAGGCACCGCCGCATTTCTGCGGCAGTGCCATAAATTAAGGAGGTTATTAATATATACGGATATATCTTGTTTTTTATCAGTTGCGCTCACCAAGGATGAGTGAGATACGGCTCTGAAGGTTGCCCGCGATCTCGTCAGCTGACTTTTCACCCTTCATATAAGCCATAGCCTCTTCAGTGATTATATTCTGAACATCGGCGCTGTAATCATTTGCGATCTTTGTTGAGTTCATTATATAATCAGCGACCATATCTCTCTGCTCCTTTGTGAGAGGAGATATTTCAGTAGAATTTGTTCCGTCGTAGTATGAATACTCATACTCTACCTTCTTGCCTGTCTCAGGATCATTATATGAAGGCTTGCTCATGCACTTGTCGAGTTCTTTTTCAAATTTCGGTCTGTAAGATGAGAAACCGAATGAGTATCCGCCATTATCGTCCTCATCCTCAGTGCTTTCGTTGAAGAAGCTCTTGATAAACTCCCAGCAGCTGTCCTTGTTCTCTGATGTTGAGAAGATAGCATAGTTTGTAAATACCGACATTACGCCGCCCATTCCGTCATTGGAAGGGAATCCGACAAATGTGAAATCCTCTCCTCCAAGAGTGCCGTTGATTTCGTCAACAATACCTTCAGGATAGCTGAAATCTATTGTCTGGAGCATTACCTTATCCTTCTTGAATGCTGCACCGCCGTAGTATTCCTGCATCTCATTGCTGTAATCTTCATCAACGGATATCTTGCCGTCTTCGTCAAATATCTTTGATGCGCCGAAGCCGTCACAGAATGTCAGGAGCTTCTTGAACTCAGGATCATCAAAGCTGCAGGTGCCTTTTTCGTAGTCTATGCAGTTGCCGAGTGAACCTGCAAGGAGATCAAGTACAGAATCCTTTGTATCATTGCCCATAAGATGCATATCCTTGTTTGAGCGGTTCTCGTATGTGCTTATAAGATCATCAACTGTCCAGTTAGCCTTGTCAGCATACTTCTTCTTGGCAGCAACAGTTGATACGGAGAACTGAGGAGAAAGTGTGATGAGCTTTCCTTTATACTCGCCTGCTCTGAGAACATTCGGAAGAATGTCGTCTTTCTTGAGGTCGGTATCCTTGTTAAGGTATTCATACATATCTACAAACAGGTCCTTGTTTGCAAGTGCCATTATAGACGCAGTGCTTGATGCAACTACCATATCAGGAACATCTCCGGCAACTATGTCCTTCTTGAACTGATCTTCGCCTGATGCTTTAAGAGCATAGGTCTCTTCGTCGTATTCATCATACTTTGAGTAATCGATGACCTTGAAACGGATATCGTCATGTGCCTTGTTGAATGCCGAAACCTGTTCATTCAGATCCCATGAACCGCCAAGTGAAGCGATGGTCATTACCTTTATGTTCTCAAGCTCGGAAGCGTCGCGCTTTGTAAGCCTGTAGAGCGTATTTTCACCGTTCATGTAGTTCTGGAATGCCATTACGTAATCACCGTTATCCATTGTGACAAACGATGACATACTTCCGCTTCCGAGGTCTGAATCTACCCAGTCGATAAGCTTTTCACTGGTTCCGTCAGTTTTTATACCGTAGAAGCCTTCAGAGGTCGAAGAATAGAATCTGTAGTCTCCGCTTCCTGCAAAGAAAGCTCCGCTGAGGATATCGTTATTTGATTCTTCAAACTTTATTTCTTCGCCTGTGGGCTTGAATGTATTTATATCAAGCAGTTCGAGCTTCATGCCGCCTGTCATGCCATAGCCGTATAAAAGAAGAGTTTTTTCATCAATAGGAGCAACTCCTCCGCCGTACTCCATCTGGTCGCTGTCTATCTTGTCTCCGACAGTTCCGTCAGCGTTCAGCACAAAAAACTCCTGACCGTTCATACCGTAAGAAATTGCGATAGCCCTGCCGTTTCCGCAGGCAATGATATTATTTACGCCGTATTCAAACTCGTCAAGACCTGTAAGCTCCTTCTCGGACTTGATCTTTCCGTCGATGTCAACTACATAAAGCGTATTTGTGACCTTAGTATCGTTCTCGAAGTCATCGTAGTCAAAATCCTCTTCCTCAACTGAAACTTCTTCGGACTCATCGCTCGTCTTTTCGGAGCTGTCATCTGTTTTTTCAGCCTCAGCCTCATCTGCTGATGCAGCTGTTGCAGGCTCGGAGGACTCTTCCTTCTTTTCTTCAGCCTTGTCCTGTTCGCCTTCTTCAGCAGTCTCTGCCTTTGCTTCGTCGTCCTTGTCCTTTGTGTCATCTGCACTGTCAGCATCTTCGTCCTCTTCATAGAGCTCAGGGTCTCCGCCGTACTCATAGAATGAAGCAAGGATCATTATCTCTCCGTCATTTGCTACTGAACATCTCATATCAGAGCCTGCATTCTCAGGTACCTTGATATCCAGATCCCACTTATTGAAAGAAGTGAAATCGTTATCAGTCGTATAGAATACGCTTGTATAGTCTGTCTTGTTTCTTCCTGTCAGCAGTATGGTGTTATCGTTTAACCTGTAGATATTCTCAAGCATATCAACATCGGTATCGATCTCAACTGCGCGGTAAGCAGCAGACATGAGCTGCTGTACATCCTTAGACTTTACATTCTGTTTTTCCTTTTTGGAATTGCATGATACAGCGCTTCCGGCAACTACCGCGAGAGCAGCTGTAAGTGCTGCGATTCTTCTGGACATTGTTTTTTCCATAATTATTCCTCTTTTTCTTTTTTTATTTTTTCTTCCTTTTGTCTGCTCACTTTCTTTTACTGAGCTTTCTCTTTTTCGGTCTGCTCTGTCTTTTTATGCAGTTTTTCTCTCAGCTTTGTCTGTATTTCCGAGAAAAAGTTTTCAGCAGATCGTTTAAGATCCTGTTTTTTCCGCTTGAACTTCCTGTACTCCATTATTATCAGGAACACAAGAGTTATAAGCAATATAGCAAGGAGAAGCCTGCGCCCTCCGTAGATGAATGAAAGCCTGAGCTCCACAAGTCGGGAAGCGTTCTCCCAGTAGGGATATACGACGCTGTCCTTTCTTATTACGAACTTTTCAAGCTTTTTCAGAGCCTTTGTCCTGTTCTTCGGCAGAAAACGCTCTGTATTTTTTACTATGCTGATCTTTCCGCTGTACGTATCAGAAAGTCTTTTCTCTACAACGTCATACGTGAAATTCTCAACAGGTTCGGGGGAGACACATTCATATCTTGTCACCTTGGTGAAGTCTGTCTGCTCGCCCTTTTCATATTCACCGGATCCGAATATCTGTCCCGCGGCGTAATATGAGATATATGCCTGCGGCACCTTATCCCAGCATTTCTTTTCCGCATTTGTGGATGGAGTATCTATTACTCCGGAGACGAACAATTCTGTATTTCCGATGTATATTTTCTTTCCGGCTATATTATCTGAACCGTAAAGCGCAAACGCAAGATTGCGGTCGATCACCGCGCCGTTCTTCAGATAGCTCTCATCAGAGAAGAATGCTCCGCTGAGAAGGTCAAAGTCCCTGAACAGGAAGAAGTCTCCTCCTACAGCTGTTATTTCAGCATCGGACTGACCGTATATCTCACAGCTCACATTTATTGTGCCGGCTACGGTACTGTACGCATGAGATACGAGGTTCTTGCCATCCTCTGGATTTACACCGGCAACTTTGAGCTTGTCGGTGATCTCATTCCTGACGCCGTCAGCATCTTTTGATGTAAATCCTGCGTCATCGCTGAAAAAGCAGCTTACCTGGGAACATTGCTCCCCGCTGCCGTTGCTCCAGCGCTCCGCGGCAAAATTATATCTCTGGGACTCAGCCATATTGCTGCCTGCAACAGACAGTATCACTGTTCCTATAACAGCGGCGGCATTTACAGCCGCTATTATCATCTGTCCCAGTCTGTATTTGTTTCTCATAAGGTCCGCACCGCCTTATTTATCCTTCATACGGACCTGAACTCCCGGGGTAATGGGTTTGCTCGAAGCAGTTATAACATAATCGCCTCTGCTGATACCGCCTGATACGGCACAGACCGTCTCGTCCTCGGCTTCAAGTCTTACATCGACCTTTTCGACGTAATAACGGTTGCCGAGCGGAGTATTCTTTGATTCGACCACCAAAACATAATTTCCGTTGAGATCTCCCTTGTAAGCGCTCTTAGGAATGATGGCGTCATATGTACCGCTTCCGCAGGGTATCGAAAGATTGAGGCTGTCGCCTGCGACAACATCGCCCTTGACATCAAATACGAGTTGTCTGTATTTTGAACCTGCGGCAGTGTCCGGCTTTATCTCCTTGAGGATCACCTCAACCTCACCTCTGTAATTGTTGAGTACCTCAGCCTCGATTCCCTTCTTGAGCTTCTTTGCCTTTTCGAACTCTACTCCGTACAGTGTAAGAGTAAAGCCTTCGTCAACAAGGTCTATGGTTGCGGAAGGAACGCCCTCCATAGGCTTCTCGTCTATCTTAGCGTTTACGGCGCTTACTACTCCGCCGTACTTTGCGGTAAACTCTGTGGATTTTGCTTCCTTTTTCTTCTTGTCGAACTTCTCCTGCAACTTGTCAAGAGCCTTTTTCTGTGCTTCAAGGTCAAGCGCAGCCTTCTGGTCGTCGAGCGAATTCTTCCTCTTGGTCATATTAAAGGAATTTAGTTCGGATTCAAGCTCGTTCTGCTTTGCAGTCACGCTTTTGGCAAGTGATTCATAGGAATCTTCGCTGACGTTTCCGAAATTGGCGTTATACTCATTGATGCTGTTATTAAGGTCGGAAATACTGACCTTCAACTCAGCTATCCTGGCAACGAGATCACTTCGTACAGAGCTTTTTGCCTGCTCGTACTCAGCATTTGCCGCGTCTCTGACAGCCTGCTTTGAGTCAGCGTCAGCCTTTGCTATCTCGGCATTTTCGCCGGTCTCAACAGCATTTTTGTATATTTCATAGGCTGCTGCATACTCTTCCTCAGCTGCGCTGCAAGCAGAATAAAGTGAAGCGAGGTCACCGATGAGCTCTACATCAGCGTCCATGTAGGAATTGCTGTCGAGCTGCCTTACTGTGGTATCATAAACTTCCTTTTCCGCAGTAAGTCTGTCGAGCTCTGCCTTGTTTCTGTTGTTTTCGCTCTTTGCGTTTGCGTAGATGCCTTCGTTTACTCTTGCAGCGTCACGCTTTGAGATAAGGTCACTGAGCTCCTCACGCAGTATCCTTATTTTCTGATTCTCGCTGGTGTAATCTGTAGGTTCAGTCAGCAGAGCCTTTTCATATTCGAGCTTTGCCTTTTCAAGCGTTTCCTCTTCTTCTTCAAGTTCCTTGCTGCTTACAGTATCCAGAGTGAAAAGGACATCGCCTGCCTTTACCTCCTGACCGACCTTAACGTGTATCTTCTTTATGGTCTTGCTGCTGTCAACAAGCACATCATAGGACTGGTTGGATTCAACAACGCCGCTCTTGCTTATACGCTCAACGAGCTTTCCTGCTGTTGCAGCCTCTGTACTTACCTCAGCAAGAGACTTGTTCATTATCGTGTTCGAGAAGAAAGTAAGTATAAGCATTATCACAAGAAAAACTATGATGAGTGTCTTTATAAGCTCTCTTCTCCTTACGGGAGACTTTATTTCTGTCTCTCCTCTCTCCGCAAGTATTTCCTTAACTTCTTTTGTTTCGTTCATATCAATGCTCCTTCTGAAAGAATAGCTCTTTTGTCGATCTTATCCCTTGATACCGCCCGAGTAGGCAATGCCCTCCACAAGGTAATCCTCGCCGTACAGGAACATAAGCACCGTCGGTATCATATATACCGTTCCCACCGCAAACGCAAGTCCGATATCTCCCGTATTTATCTCTGACAGGAACACCGAGAGCGGATGCAG
>Ga0265298_10005733_pt1 | contig 15469 bp, 12 predicted proteins | sample AusTroGonzalo_MG_3_FD_193486 | JGI IMG/M metagenome (GOLD analysis project Ga0265298, IMG submission 193486) | Bovine rumen microbial communities from tropical cattle in Woodstock, Queensland, Australia - Gonzalo_01 | ecosystem: Host-associated > Mammals > Digestive system > Stomach > Rumen ... | reverse complement strand
GCGGCTGACCGGCTACCCGGTTACGCATAACTTCCATACGATTAACCTTGCCCTGAGGTGCCCCTGCTCCGGGTGCTCCCTTAGGAAGATCCGCTGTGGAAAGAAGCTCCTCAATAAGTCCGGAGAAACGCTCCAGCTTGAACTGATAGGAGTTAATCTCGGTAATGATCCGGGCAACATAGTTATCACGGTCAGTTTCCGCATATTTCATCTTTGAGATCAGTTCACGGAAAAATGCGGGGATCTCGGAAATATCCGCTGTCTCGCCGGCTTTCTTTACCGGAACATAGAAACATACCGGCTTGGAGATCGTTTCATTTACCAGGATCTGATCCATGGATTTTACGATATAACCTACAGGAATTCCCTTCGTCCCTGCACTGAAGGTAACGATCAGATTCTTGATGATGGTAAGAACTTCAAACTTAGTTCTTGCTTTCTGTGCATAGTCTTCCAGACTGGGAAAATCCGGTGCATTTACCGTGATCATCCTGCTCATCTGCGTCTGCTGATACTGCGGAACCAGAAGCCCGGGAACCTGCATTCCCTTTGCTCTTTCGAGCGCAATATCATCCAGCGTCTCAGCTGCCTCAAGTGAGTACCTGAGGGTCTGGAAACCGTTCATTTTCTCCACATCAAATCTGACCTTTTTCATGTGCTACCTCCCCAAAACAATAGAATACACCTTAAATATTATTACTTGAGCCATGCCGGCCTCTCCCTCCGCTTCGCTCCGGTCGATGCCGCGGCTATTTTCTTTGAGCCATGCCGGCCTCTCCCTCCGCTTCGCTCCGGTCGATGCCGCGGCTTCGCCGTATAGTCCAACTTCGACTTTGCTTCGTTTGTGAGCAAGCTCACACGAAGAAAGTCTCGTCGTCCTGCATGGCTCATAAACGCGCAAAAAGCGAGGTCACTTTCGCGGCAAAAAACCGCGAAAGCAGTAACCTCACATCATTTTTCGTAATTCGATCAGAACTTGAAGATGAACTCTTCATCTCCCAGAGTGATCGTGCTGTTGTTCTTCAGAAGAACCTCTTCACCGTCTGCCAGTTCCTTACCGTTGACATAGGTATGATTTGTGGACTTGTTGTCCCGGATATAGAATCCGTCATCCTTACGAGTAATGATCGCATGCTGACGTGAGATGGCTCCGTTGCCGCTGACACGATAGTCAACGCCACGATTTGCCTTACCGATCTTGAAGACATTCTTTGTGATCATGGTGCGCTCTTCCGTGGTCTCACGGATCAGATACGGATTCACCTTGATCGCGGAAATGGATGCCTTCTTATCCTCCGGCTCTGTCTCGCCTTCCGCTGCCACAAGATCCGTCGGATTCAGCGTATTGATATCTTCCGTTACAACATTCTTCTTTTCTTTTGCATTCTTGGAAACACGGGAAACCTCATTGACTTCCTTAGCCAGCATTTCCGTAGTTCCCAGCTCACCGGTTTCCTCAATAACCTCAGCCTCATGAGCAGCCTTCTGGATCAGTGCTGCACGGCTGACCTTAACCTTGGCATTGTTTCTGGTTCCTCTGGTTGCCTGCTTTGCCACCTCAGCCAGTTCCTTTGCCTTTGCCTCAAGCTCAGCAAGTGAAGGCTCAGCCGGCTCTTCAGGCTCTTCCTCAGCAACTTCTTCTGCTTCTTCAGCAGCTTCTTCAGCAACATCTTCAGCAACTTCTTCTGCTTCTTCCGCTACTTCTTCTGCCTCTTCAGCTTCTTCAGCAACTTCTTCTGCCGCTTCTTCTGCTTCCTCTACAGCCTCTTCAGCTGCTTCTGCGGCCTCCTCTGCAGCCTCGGCAACTGCCTCTGCCTCAGCCTCTTCCTCCTCATCGTCGCCGATTTCGGGAAGCGCTTCATTTCCATCACCCAGATCCATCATGAAGCTGGAGATATCCTTCTCCTCCGGCATCTCATGCTCTGCAGCAGCTCCTCCGCTGATCACTTCGCCATCCTCGGTAGAGATTCCCTCTTCCTCTTCGAAATCAATGCCGTCATCCTCCATCAGAGCTTCGGTAAGCCCGACGAGATTTCTCAGGTTGAAGCTGTCCCCGTTGATAAAGGCAAGCAATGTACCGACATAGGAAAGATCCCCATTGATATCATACTTGAAGTTCGCAATCAGCTGACGTACAAAGCCTTTAAACTCTGTAGCCACGGAAGCCTCGCTCTCCACAGGAAGACAGATAAACTGCATACGGAGATTTTCCTTGTCAATGTAGATAAAGCTCTTATGCAGAAGAATGTAGGAAAGATGCAGCCCGTGATCCTTGCAACTGATCAGTCCGAGCGCGATATTCCGAAGGACCTTTAATACCACTTCCTTCTCGACAACAACGTCGGTGAACTTCTCCAGAGAAGTCTTACCTGACACATCATAGGTAAGGTAGTCATAGTCGTCATCCTGCTCAAAGATCACGCCAACCAGCTCTCTGATACTCTCTTCTTCCATAAAATCCAGTGTTTCCTCATCGAGTTCGCTTCCCTCCCCCATGATATAGGTAAGGTACCGCTCACTACCGATGTTCTTCGCGTGAAAACTGAATCTTCTCATCTTTCATTCCCTCCACATCCTCAAGATTATTTATTATGTCGTTCGTATTCTGGTCACTTCGGAATAATTAAAATGATCAGCCTCCGCCGTCATCATTATAATCATCCCCATTATCCTGATCGTTATTCTGATCATCTCCCTGGTCAGAATTATTATCAGAATTATTATCAGAATCATTATCCGGATTGTCATCCTGATTGTTCTCCGGTGCCGTAGCCTCTCTCTTCAGATCCTCTACGGTAACACCACCCTCGCCGCTCTCATGCTGTTCAAAGGTTTCGAAGAATGCATGCTCGCCGCTGTCGGGATTTACCACCTTGTAGTAGTAATAATTATGACTCACCGGCTTCAGCACTGCCGTGATGCAGGCGATACCCGGATTACAGATCGGTCCCACCGGAAGTCCCTCGTGAGCGTAAGTGTTGTAAGGCGAATCCACTTCCAGATCCTCGTAGGTTACCTGCTCCTTGTTGTAAAGACCCTTGGTGATGGGATACAGCACCGTCGAGTCGATCTGCAGAAGCATATCCTGATTCATACGGTTGTAGATAACCCCCGCGATCATGGGACGCTCTTCCGCGATGGCGCATTCTCTCTCGATCATGGAAGCCATGGTCACTACCTGATAGGAATTGAGTCCCATGTTTGCCGCAAGCTGCTGCAGCTCTTCCGAGTAGTAGGTCTCAAATGTATCCAGCATCCAGAGCACCAGAGATTCCGGAGTCGTAGTCGCAGTAATATCGTAGGTTGCCGGGAAGAGATATCCTTCCAGCCTGTACCGTACGTCAATACCTGCCGGCACATCCTCCAGATAGGAGAACTTCGACTTGGTAATCGACTTGCATGCGTTGATGAACTCTCTGGCCGTACAGATTTCCTGCTTCTCACACCGCTCTGCGATCTGGTCAATGGTGAAGCCTTCGGGAACCACAAGCCTCTGCAGGATTCCGGCGTCCTCATCCTCTGCCGCCATGATCTCCATCATCTGCAACGTGTTCATTCCCGTATTCAGCACAAATGTCCCGTGCTTCAGCAGGCCGCGGTACTCCGAATCCTGAAGACGCTCTACAAAGGCACCTTCATACTTGATCAGTCCTCTCTTATGGAGAATCTCCGCGATCTGCTTAACCGAAGCATCCTCAGGGATCACCACGGTTACATTTGTACCCGGGACGGTAGCGGTGCTGGTCAACTCCGCATTATATGCCATCCTGTAATCTTTATACTCCGTAAGTCCGATGAGCACGAGGGCCGTTGCCGCCACGATCGCGATCATCCACTTCACAAACTTTACGGAGAATCTGCCCGTAAGCATGTATACTAATCTCCTTATAAAAGCCCCTGATATACGCCCCGGAAAACCCGGTCAAAATCCAAAAAGGGCATACTTGCACTAATTCTACAATAATGCTATCATATAATAGCATTTTTCAGCGGGCATTTCAAGTCAAACCCACGGTATTATGCAAACCAAAAAACAAGAAAAAAGAGAAGAAAGAAGGGTACGATTTTGGCTAATCCGATCATCACAATCGAAATGGAACAGGGTGGCACGATGAAGCTTGAGCTTTATCCTGATATTGCCCCCAACACAGTGAATAACTTCATCAGTCTGGTACAGAAGGGCTTTTACAACGGGCTCACCTTCCACCGGATCATCAGCGGATTCATGATCCAGGGCGGAGATCCGGACGGAGTAGGAACCGGCGGTCCCGGCTACAGCATTCCCGGCGAGTTCAGTAGCAACGGATTTAAAAATGATCTGAAGCACAGCCGCGGCGTGATCTCCATGGCTCGTTCCATGGCTCCGGATTCCGCAGGCTCCCAGTTCTTCATCATGCACCAGGATGCTCCGCATCTGGATGGATCCTACGCCGCTTTCGGCAAGCTGATCGAAGGCGAAGATGTACTGGATGCGATTGCCCGGACCAAGACCGGCTGGAGCGACAAGCCGATGCAGCCGCAGGTAATGAAGACCGTTACCGTAGACACCTTCGGCGTAGAATATCCGGCACCGAAAACACTGAAGAGATAAGCTCTGTTACAGACAGACTCCCAAAAACAGGTGAGGAAGGTTCTCAACACAGAAGAACCTTCCCCACCTGTTTTTTGTGATATAACTTTATTTCTTTGGATTATTTATTCGATTTATTTATTCGAGTCGTTTTTCTGCTCTCCCCTGCCCTTCAGGAACGGAACAAACCCTCCCTTCGGAGTAACCAGTTCATGCTCCTTCATGTATTCCATTTCCGCATCCAGAAGACGTTCTACAAATGACATGGCCATTCCGGCATTGTCTACAATGTACTGTTTCATCTCCGTCTCATTGATGGAAACCGGATCTGCGGAAGGGACATTTCCCGGATCGGGATATACATTGATCCCGGTCTTATCATAGTACAGATCCTGCACTTCCACGAACTTATATGCTGCGTCAATGCTGCATCCGGTCTTCTTGGACAGTTCCTTTGTCAGGTCCAGTAAATCAAGATATTTCATGCAACCCACCTCCAAAATGTCGTTTTATACCTTCTTATATCCTGCTCCTCAGATCGAATTCGGCAAAGGAGCAGCCCCGAAAAATATTATAACATAATTCCTTCAGGATTGCACCTTATAGTTTGATATCCCAGAAGCCATTCAGAGTCGCAAAATAATCCTCCACTGTCTCGGGGCGGCGGATCTGCAGAACGCTGCCATCCTCGCGCAGAAGAAGCTCTGCGGAATGCAGACGTCCGTTGTAATTGTAGCCCATGGCAAAGCCGTGCGCGCCCGTATCGTGGATCACCAGATAGTCTCCCATATCAATCTTCGGAAGCTCGCGGTTGATGGCAAACTTGTCGTTGTTCTCACAGAGAGAACCGGTCACATCGTAGATATGGTCCGCGGGTGCATCCTCCTTCCCCAGAACCGTGATGTGATGATATGCTCCGTACATCGCGGGACGCATAAGGTTTGCTGCGCAGGCATCCACGCCGATGTATTCCCTGTAAATATGCTTCTCATGGATCGCCTTGGTCACCAGATGACCGAAGGGAGCCAGCATGAAGCGGCCGGACTCTGTGTAAATGCTCACATCACCGAGACCTGCGGGAACCAGGATCTCCTCGAATTTCTTCCGTACACCCTCTCCGATCACAGCAATGTCATTGCCGGTCTGATCGGGACGGTAGGGGATTCCGATACCACCGGACAGATTGATGAAGGAAAGGGATACCCCTGTCTTCTCCTTGATCTCCACCGCAAGGGAGAACAGGATTCCGGCAAGTGTCGGGTAGTAATCATTGGTCACGGTATTGCTGGCAAGGAAGGCGTGCATACCGAATTCCTTTGCGCCGTGAGCAGCCAGATAGGAATACGCCTCCATCAGCTGATCCTTCGTCATACCGTACTTGGACTCTCCCGGATTATCCATGATGGCATTGGAGATCTCAAAGAATCCGCCCGGGTTGAACCGGCAGGAGATCCGCTCCGGGATTCCCACGGTTTCTTCCAGCATGGAAATGTGAGTGATATCGTCCAGATTGATGGTTGCTCCAAGCTTTGCCGCATAGGCAAACTCTTCCGGCGGCGTGTCATTGGAGGAGAACATGATCTCCCGTCCTACGATGCCGCATTTCTCGGACATCATCAGCTCTGCCAGCGAGGAGCAGTCCGTACCACAGCCCTCCTCATGAAGGACCTTAAGGATGGTCGGATTCGGCGTTGCCTTCACCGCAAAATACTCCTTGAATCCTTTGTTCCAGGAGAAGGCCTTCATCATGGCCCGTGCATTTTCACGGATTCCCTTTTCGTCGTAAATGTGGAAGGGAGTCGGGTAAGTTTTTACGATCTCTTCGATCTGCTCTTTTGTTACAAATGGTTTTTTCTCGGCCATGATCGGTTCCGCCTTTCTTAAAAAGATTATCATAAAATCATCTTTTGCGATGATAACACCAAACCGGCGGCATTGCAAGGAAATGCGTGCGTCCCCCGGCACGGATTTTTCTTTCCTTTTCAAAAAAAATGTGCTATCTTTACCTTTCAACAACACCTGAGGGATCCGACGTATCATATGAAATGAGGAAATAAGATAAAAGAAAGAACCGTAACTTCATGAAAAAGAAAACTTTGGACATGACCGAGGGGAGCCCTCTCCGCCTGATCATCGCCTTTACCATCCCCATCATCCTGGGGAATATCTTTCAACAACTGTATAATATCGGCGATGCCAAGGTGGTCAGTTTCTATCTGGATGAGAACGCCTTTGGCTCCGTCGGCATGACCGCCGTAGTGTCCAATACACTGATCGGCCTCATCAACGGTTTCACCCAGGGCTTCGGTATCCTTACCGCCAACGCCTTCGGGGCAAGGGATGAAGCGCGGATCCGCAGGTATATCTCAGGCGCGGCAAGGCTCACAGCACTTCTTACCGTGGCTCTCACCGCCCTGGCCTTTATCTTCATCCGCCCGGTTCTCACCTGGCTGAACACCCCTGCGGAAATGATGGATCAGGCGCTTTCCTATGTTCGGATCATCCTGGCCGGGATACCCTTTACCGCCCTCTATAACCTTTCCGCAAATCTTCTCCGCTCACTGGGCGACAGTCGGACACCGCTCTACTGTCTGATCGGATCCATCGTAATGAACCTGCTTCTGGATATGCTCTTTGTCGGAACATTTCACTGGGGTATCGAAGGCGCTGCTATAGCAACCCTGATTGCCATGGGAATCTGCAGTTTTGTCTGCTTCTTCTACGGCGTGCATCGTTTTAAGGAATATATGCCGAGAAAAGGGGACCGTCCTTCCCGGGAAGACTACGGAAATCTCTTCTTCACCGGTCTATCCATGGGGCTCATGGGCTGTATTGTAAATATCGGAACCATCATCCTGCAGGGCGCCATCAACGGCCTCGGGGCGGAAACTGTAGCCGCCCACACTGCCGGCCGGCGGCTCATCGACATTCTGATGTCCCTGATCTACACCTACGGTTTCACCATGACGACTTTCGTCAGCCAAAATGAAGGCGCCGGGAAAAGAGACCGGATCCGGAAGGGTGTACGGATCGCCTGCATCATCGTCACCGTGGAATCGGTGATCCTGATCCTCTTCTCCTTCCTCTTCGCCAGGGAGATCGTGACCTGGATCGCCAGTACCGAAAATGAGAAGATCCGCGAACTTGCGACCCTGTATTGCCGTGTAATGATCTGCTTTTTCCCCGCTCTCGGCCCGCTGTTCATCCTGCGGTGCACCCTGCAAGGCGTAGGGAAGAAGATCATCCCGCTGGTTTCCTCCGTACTGGAGCTCACCGTCAAGGTCTTCGCCGCCTACTTCCTGGTGCCGCAGTTCGCGTATATGGGCGTCGCCCTGGCCGAACCCATCAGCTGGGTACTGATGACAACGATACTGACCATCGGGTATGTGAAATGGTGGAGGAAGGTTTCCGGAAAAGAGAAAGCATGATCTCACATCATGCTTTCTTTTTTTGCGTATGTTTTACAAGGGGGAAACAGGAAATGAACCTTGACAAATCTTTATTTAGGAATTACCATGAACTTATAACTGGATATAACCAGATATAACCAGTTATAACTGCGAACAAAACTTATAACTGGATATAACCAGTTATAACTGCGAAGCGAACTTATAACTGAGATTATCAAAACATCCGTCCATATCCACGGATACAAGAGCCAAACCGCCCGTATCGAAAGGAGGCGCGATATGAAAAGCAATCCATTTACCCTTCAGTTCGGAATCGAACCAAACCAGTACATCAACCGCCTTTCGCCCATGGACAAAATCCTGGATACCTTCAGGTCAGAAAATCCGTCTACACGACTCTTCCTTATTTCCGGCATTCGAGGTTCCGGAAAAACCGTCCTGCTACAGACCATCAGCGAAGAGCTCGGCAAAGGAAAAGACTGGATCATCATTGAAGTCTCCCCGGAAATGGATATCCTGAAGACCATTGCAGCAAACCTGTACAGCAGGCCGGAGCTGAAGAAGCTTTTTGTCAAGGCAAAACTCGACTTCTCTGCATTTGGTTTGGGCGTGAAGTTGGAGGACGCAACGCAGTTCTATGATCTGTCATTCGCTCTGGAACGAATGTTGGAGGAATTGTCAAAGAAAGGGATCAGGGTGCTGATCACTCTCGACGAAGCAGTCAGCAACAACCAGGTTAAAGAATTTGCCAGTGCATTTCAGATCGAGACACGAAAAAAGCTCCCCGTCTATCTACTTATGACGGGGCTCTTTGAAAATATACGTCAGCTCCAAAATGAAAAAACACTGACCTTCCTTTACCGCGCACCAATGGAGATTCTTGCACCTCTGAATCAAAATGCAATCAGCCGGAGCTACGCAGCCACATTTAATCTTAATCCGGAGACTGCCGCCGAAATGGCCAGGCTGACCAAAGGCTACGCCTATGCTTATCAGGTACTAGGGTATCTTTACTGGAAATATAATGTAGAGAATGGAGATTCACTCTCCCCGGAACAGCTTCTCCCTGATTATGATTCCTATCTGGAAGAATACTCTTATGAGAAAATATGGTTTGAGCTCCCGCCCACGGAAAAACGGGTGATTTCTTACCTTGTCCTGAACAGTAAACTCTCCACCGCCGAACTCCGGGAGAAGACTGGACTGAAAGCTTATGAACTCTCCGTCTACCGGGACAGGTTGAAGAAGAAGGGGTTGATCGACGCGTCTGAATATGGTTATCTTTCACTGAGCCTGCCAAGATTTGAGGAGATTCTGAAGATGAGGGCAGGGGAATATCTGGAGCTGGGGTAAAAAGAATGGGCAGGAAGGAATAATCCCTCCTGCCCAAAACACGCTCTATTAACAAAGGCTTTCATCCTCTCCGAGATGGAGAAAATCCATATACTCAATATCTTTCAAGTCTTCCTCAACATTTTTCCAAGTATCCATCAAGAATTGCAAACTCACTTTTTCGGTTTTAGCGGTGTACTTTGTAATAAATTTACATCATTGTAACTGTCTTCTGATTTGTTTACAGTATTGGTTTTCTGAGATCATGCTTTTTTGCGAGTTCCCGTCTTTTTCTTTTCTCCCGACTCCGTAAGACAGCTTACTCCCGGTCCGGTCATGGTACTTCTTCTTCCGGTTTTCCTCGCTTTGAGCTCGATATCAAATTCCTTGATGACCGTGTCCACATGTGTAATGATACCGAGCAGTTTCCCTGTCTTCCTAAGCATCTTCAGCGAACTGATCGCCTCCATCAGCGGATCTCCGCTTAATGTACCGAATCCTTCATCGAGGAAGAGTGCATCTACGCCGCCGTTTTCACTGGCAAATTCTGCCATTGCAAGAGCCATGGCCAGACTGATACAGAAGGTTTCACCACCACTGGCGTTACTGATCGGTCTCGTCACCATTTCATCCCCTTCGCCTTCACGGATCATGATATCCATGGAATCCTCTTCCGCATAAAGTCTCTTATCCGGCTGAAGGGTCTCCATGAATTCATTGGCCTTAATGATCAGATTCTGCATGGCGATCTTCTGTACAAACACTTGAAATGCACTGCCATCCTTCTTTCCGATCATATCCTTGATCACATCGTAGTTTTCCTTTTCCTTCGCAAGCCTCTCCAGTTCGCGGTCAATATCTGCCACCTTTTTCTTCGCTTCATCATTATTTGAAAGGAGCATCTTGATTTCAACGATCCGTTTATTCGTTTCCTCCGTCTCCGTTTCCACCTGAGACTGCTCCTGTTCCAGTTCCCCGGCAGACTTATCCGTGCACTTCTCCTTCTGAATATCCTCCAGCTTTTCTCCGGCGTTCTTCCAGGTTGTTTCGGCTTCCTTCTTCTTATCCTCTATCTGTTTTTCTTCCTGCTTCAGACTTTCGATCTCAGCCTCTTCTTTTTTGCATCCAAGGAATTCATCTACGGAATCAAACCCATTTTTCTGAAGTGCATCACGGAACAGTCGCTCTGCCTCATTGATCTTCGGCTCCAGATCAGCCTTTCTATTCACTGCATCAGTCTTAAGCGTATTCTTCTCAACCAACTCTTCGTTGATCTTCACCTTTTCTTTCTCCGCAGCATTCACGGCATCGGTCTGAGCCTTAAGCTTTGCGTAGAACCCATTTTCTTCTGCATCAACTTTTTTCTCCCCGAAAGATTCATATCGTTCAGCAGCTATTGCCTCACAGGCTCTCTTTTGTTCTGCGAAAAGCTTCTCTTTACCGGCCACTTCCTTCTCTGCCTGATCAATGTCCAGTCCGTCCTTCTTTGCCTTTGCTTCTCCGAGTTCTTGCTCTCCGCTCTTAAGCGCCTCTGCCCTACCGTTATAGTCATCTTTTCTTTTTTCCAGTGAAGTCGTGATCACGCGGAATGTATTATCATAACCGGAGGCATCTTGTGTAAGCTCCATCTCCCATGGCCGGAGGCATTCATTCAGTTCTGAAAGAATCTCTTTTTCTTCCTGCTCAGCTGCATCATATTTCCGCTGTTCATCCGCGATATCCTTCTCCAGGCCTGTCAGGGTATCCTTTACTTCCTGATGCTTTTCTTTTACTTTTTCCAGCTCGTCACTGATTTTGGACACATCTGCAGCTACACGCGCACTATCACCGGACTGCTCCTCATGACACATTTCGAATGGCTGATACTCCCTGCCGCAGACCGGGCAAGGCTTACCTGTCTCCAGTTTTCCACGAAGAATTCCTGCGATCACTACATGATTCTGATCTACAAGATCAAAGAGCTGACCCTTAAGTTCTTCTTCCCTTCTACCCAACTGTTCACATTCAGTAGACTTCTGTTCTTTTTCCCTCTCCTTTTTACTCTTTTCCTTCTCAGCCCCTTGCTTACTTCCGACTACACGATCCAGATTCTTCTTTTTTTCGCGCAGCCAGGAAAGAACACTGTCGATTTCCGAATCCTTCTCATGCTCCGAAAGGTACGCACTATGTTCTGTATTCTGGTCAGTCAGTGCAGCAATGCGATCCGAAAGCGTCTGAAATGTTCCCTTCTTTGCTTCAAGCGTTTCCTTCGCCGTATTATAATCCGTCTGTCTTTGATTAAGCAACTTTTTCTCCGTTTGAAGCTTGGTATCCAGTTCCCTGACCTTCTTCCACAGCTCCTTCAGATTTCCCTCTTCCTCTTGATACTTCTGCTGCACAGCTCCGGCTGCCTCAGCCTTTTTCTTTGCCTCCGCAAGCCTTTTCCCGATTTTGATGATTTCCGATTCCGCATCGGCAATATTCTTTACCTCTGCATTGAGATTTTTTTCCAAACTCACCAGCGCAGCATAGGACTCCTGGCAACGTCCTGCCTTTTCCGCCTTGCGAAGAACTTCCTTTTTCGGCGCAAATTCCGATTCCGCTATTTTTGCATGATTAAGCAGACTCTCCGCCTGGCTCAACGACGTTTCCGCTTCATCAGCTTTTTTTCTCCATTCGAGCGCCTTCTTCAGCTTCTCCGCCTCGTCCTTAATCTCATCCGATTTCTTCTCAAGTCCGGCCTTTTCACCTTTTACCTTTTCCTCTTCTTCATCTGTCATAACCTTGACTTCGTCTTTTCTGTCCTGCTGATTCTTATATGCGGTAGTCACTTCATTCCACTCAGCCCACAAACACGCCGCAATATCCTTGAAATGTTCGGTTCTGCTGACTTTGGCCAGGATCTCAGCCTTCTCTTCATCTTCACTCTTCAGAAACTTGTCAAAAGATCCCTGCGGGATCAGGATTGAACGGACAAACTGATCATAGGTCAGATGGATATTGGCTTCAGTTACTTCAATGAGCTTTCCTGTAGTTTCAAATTCAGCCTTCTGACCCGTTTCGACATTCTCCACAGTACATGTAGGATTCTGCAGATTTCCGTCCTTTTTATTATTTGCCCTGTTCTGGCGAAATGTACTGCAAAAAATCCCTTCATCGCAGGAATAGGTAAGGGAAGCCATACAATATCCGGATTCTCTGTTCATTACTTCATTGTTCGTCTTTGTCAGCCTTGCCTGTCTCGGGGTGCTCCCGTACAGCGCGAGGGTGATCACATCGAGGATTGTCGTCTTTCCCGCTGCCGTAGGTCCGGAGATCACAAACTGATTATAATACTTCTTATAAGCTTCATCCGTAAAGTCAATGCAGTAATGCCCTTTATATGAGTTGATATTCTCAAATTCAATCTTCAGTATCTTCATCTGCGCCTCCTCTTCCGGCTGCCTGAGCCGCTTTTTCTGCAGCCTTTGCCGCTTTCGCCGCCTCTTTTGAAGCCTCTTTTGAAGCCTCTTTTTCTGCAGCTTTTGCTGCTTTTCTCTCTGCTCGTGCCTTTTCTTCCATAAGCTTTGAATTAGCGCGCGCCTTTCTTTCTTCCTCTGCCTTCACCTCAGCTTTTTCAAAGTACGGGAGGTACTTCGCAACAAGCGCCTCTTCTTCCTCGGCAATTTCCTCCTCGGAAAGACCTTCCCGATCAACGGAAAGATTAGACAGGACCAGACTCCGCACGACTTCCTGCAGCGTGATCCCCGTCATCTCCTTCATCGTCCTGCTTCCGATCATGCCCTTCTGCGTCGTGCCGGACATCACCGGTTTCCAGCTGACGATCTTAAGCCATGCAGGGAACTCCATCCCTTCGATCCTGTGCTCCAGCATCGTCCGATCTGTCTGCTTATAGCAAAGCTCCACATATACATTTTTATGCTCTTCTGTAGTATCAGCAGCCTCAGCCATGATCTCGTTCAGCCGTCCGATGATATGATCCACTGTTCCGGTAATCCGTTCATACAGACTGTACTCCGGAACTTCTACACGAGACACCTTCGGCGCAGTCTTTCCGGATTCCAGTTCCACCTGAAGAACAACCCTGGAAATATCCGCCTCGTCAAATCCCATCACAAAAGGAGAGCCGGAATAACGGATCCGCTCCTCTTTCGCCACTCTTGTAGTGTAATGGATATGCCCCAGAGCGACATAGGTGAATTCCTTCGGAAATACATTTGAATGTACCTTCCCCAGATTACCTACGAAATCCAGCTTCCGCATACCGTCATCCGTCTTTATCTCTGTATTATTCTCTTTTTCGTCATCAGCATAACGGCCTTCCAGCCCGGCCGCATACATATGGCCCGTAACGATCACGGGGATATCCCGGCCGTTTCTCCTCTTCTCAACCTCGGCAAGAACCTGCTGATACAAAGCGGTATACGCCTTGTCGGAAAATGTACCGTCCTCGAACTCCCCATCGAAATATTCCCGGAGATCCGTATCTTTAATATAAGGAATAGCCGCACAGACAGCGGAAACATCCCCCTTCTGATCATGCAGCTCAAAAACAAACTCATCAACCGCGCGACCGGATATGGAGCCCACTACATGGATATTCAGGGCATCCGACAGTTCCCTTGTGGTGTCCAGCAGATCTCCGGAATCGTGGTTTCCTCCCACCACGATCACATTTTTACACCCCGTATCAAGAAGCGAAGCAAGGAACCGGTAGTACATCCTTTTCGACTCATTGGAAGGATTCTTAACATCAAAAACATCCCCGGCCACAACCAGAGTATCCGCATCGCGATCATTTACCTCCTGCTTCAGCCATTTAAGAAACGCCTGCTGCTCCGCTGTCCGGTCGATATCATGCATATAATTTCCCAAATGCCAGTCTGCCGTATGAATCAGCCTCATGTAATCTCCCCTTTCTTATTTTTTCTTATTCTTTTTTCTTATTTTTTTTCTTGTTCTTTTTTTCTTATCTTTTTGGGGCCACCCCCGCTATCTACCACAGATTATAAATCTTTCACTGTCCCATTTTCAGTACAGTATTTTCTCGCCCGGAACAATGCAGAAAACCGGCAGAATGCGCGATCCAAACTGCCGGTTTTTGTGGGATAAATCCTTATCCCGATAATTTATTATTTATCCTGTTACTTATTTCTGCACCTTAACCGCATCCACGATGGCATCCGTGGTGATTCCGAAATGAGCAAACAGCTTGCCTGCGGGAGCGGAAGCTCCGAAGGTGGTCATGCCCACTACCTTACCGGTGAGACCTACATAACGCTCCCAGCCGAAGGTGGAAAGTGCCTCTGCGGCAACACGTACGGTAACTGCGGAAGGAAGTACAGCTTCCTTATACTCTGCGGGCTGGTCATTGAAGAGGTCCATACAGGGCATGCTGACAACTCTGGCGTCGATACCTTCTGCTGCAAGCTTCTCTTTTGCTTCTACTGCCAGCTGTACTTCGGAACCGGTAGCGATGAGGATCGCATCCGGAACATCCTTTGTGCTGTCCTGCAGGATGTAGCCGCCCTTCAGGGCATCCTTACCGGAACCTGCAAGCTGCGGAAGATTCTGACGGGACAGAACCATGGCAACCGGTGCAGTGGAAGAATTCAGCGCATAGTACCATGCTGCTGCGGTCTCTGCAGCATCTGCCGGACGGAAGGTATAGAAGTTCGGCATAGCACGGAACATAGCCAGCTGCTCAATAGGCTCATGGGTAGGTCCGTCCTCGCCGACACCGATACTGTCATGTGTCAGTACATAGGTGGTGGGGAGCTGCATCAGAGCAGACAGTCTTGCCATGGGCTTTACATAGTCACTGAATACGAAGAAGGTGGAAACAAAGGAACGAAGTCCGCCGTGGAGACGGATACCGTTTCCGATAGCTGCCATGGCAAGCTCGCGCACACCGAAGTGCAGGTTGCTTCCCTCCGGGGTCTCCTTGGAGAAGTCGCCCAGATCCTTCATGTAAGTCTTGGTGGAAGGAGCCAGATCCGCAGCCCCGCCGAAGAGGTTCGGGATCTTGTCCTTTACATAGTTGATCAGCTTACCGGATACATTTCTTGTCGCTTCCGGTGCATCGCAGATCTTCCAGAAGGTCTCATCATCGATAAGGCTCTCTGCGGAAGACTCGTCATGATACTGATCCCAGAGCGCTGCCTTCTCGGGATTTGCT
>Ga0265298_10005732_pt1 | contig 15473 bp, 10 predicted proteins | sample AusTroGonzalo_MG_3_FD_193486 | JGI IMG/M metagenome (GOLD analysis project Ga0265298, IMG submission 193486) | Bovine rumen microbial communities from tropical cattle in Woodstock, Queensland, Australia - Gonzalo_01 | ecosystem: Host-associated > Mammals > Digestive system > Stomach > Rumen ... | reverse complement strand
CCGCCGTTGAGCATTTCGGTGAGCAGGGAAGAACCGGAGATCGGATAGATTTTTTCGCCGGGGATATTGGCCCAGGCGTCCGGGTCGCCTTCCATATTCAGGCGGCGGGACGGATAGTAAACGGAGAAAAGCGGATATTTTGCATAATTACGGGTTTGGGGCCTCGGCGGAATGAAGACTCCCTCGTTTGGCGCGGCTGCTGTGGCATCTGTTTCAGGATCCGGGTTTTCGGAAGGAGCGCCCTGCCCGCCCGAGGCATCTTCCCCCTCGGATGGGACAGACCGGGCCTGCGTATCCACCCCGACCACCACCGGGGAAAGAGACGCGGGCTGCGCCTGCTGCGCCGGGACATCGACCACGGTTACCGCCGGGGTGCCGCCGCCGGAAGAGCCGGAACTGCCGCCGGTAGAAGCGGGAATGGTGACCGGCTGCTCCGGCTGTACGGCCGGCTGGGGCTGGGTCTGCGGCTGAGACTGCGGCTGGGACTGCACCACGACGGCCGGGGTTTCACCGGTTGCTGTGTCTGCCGGGGGATCGTTGTCCTCAGGCGGGATATACACCGGGTCGGCCGGCGGATCCGCCTGCGGTTCGGAATCTGCCGGTGGTGATACGGCGGAAACCAGGTATGAACCTTCAAAGATAACTTCCCCACAATGACGGCAGCAAACATTATAATACTGTATCAAGGCTTCTCCCTCTGTTTCCAGACGGGTTTCGATCTTGTCGCAGATATCCTGGACATTGCAATTGTCACACATATAGGTGATTTCCGTAGTATCTGAAACGGCCGCCAGCGAAACGCACAGCGACAGAACACACAGAATCGTAAAGCATTTTCGTTTCATAACATCATCATCCTTTGACTTCGTTTCAGCGGAGTCCGGTTTTTCAATTCAGGCGACGGAAAACAGAATCACCGGGAAAGATTCAACGCTTTTTATGGATTCTATTTTATTCGAAAAAACGGCATTTGCATAGTCACTACATGTTGTAGCGATCAGGGCGGATTTGCCCCGATGTCGTGGATGTGCTATAATCGCGCGGGAGGAAAAACCTTATGATGATTGATCTGACCTGTCCGGCCGAGGTTTTTCAGGTGACGCCGCCCGCGGAGGGGCAGGACTGCGCCGCGGTTTCGCTGTACAACCTGAGCGACCGGGTGATCGTGGCCGCGGAAGTGACGCTGCGCCTGCAGAACGGGCGGGGCGTGGACCTGGAAAAGGTTACGTTTGAGCGGCAGGGCCTGAACGGCCGGCCCCACACCGTTTTTCGGATGGAGATCCCCTGCCGGGCGCACCCGGGCACGGAGACGGAAACCGCCGTTATCGAAAAAATCCGCTTCAGCGACGGGGAGGAATGGACCCGGGACGCGGGGCGGGAAACGGAATACACGCCGAACGACCTGCCGATCTGCAAGGCGCTGACGGACCTGAAATTCGTGGCCGGGGAAACGGCGAAAGGTTTTCCGGAGGAGCAGGAGGGCCTGTGGCTCTGCGTTTGCGGGCGGCCAAACCCGGAAGGGGCGGAAACCTGCGCCCGGTGCCGGCAGCGGAAGGAAACGGTGTTCGCAAGGTTCAGCCGGGACGCGGTTGAAACCAGGGTGAGCCAGCGGGAACGGCAGCTGGACTTGGCATCGCGGGGGACGCGGGAGGACATGGCGCGGCTGCAGCACATGCGGGAGGCGGAACACCGGATATCCGAAACGCGACGGAAACGGCGGAAACACCTGATGATCTGCCTGGCGGTTTTCATCGCGATGATGGCGGCTCTGCTGCTTTGGGTGGAGCCGGCGCTTTACCGGATGCTGCCGGAATAAAAACGACGGGAAGTTATTTTTTAGAACGGGAGAAGCAACGTGGAGACAGGGAAAAGGATCGGGCGGATTCCCGAGCTGGACGGGCTGCGGGTGCTGATGATTTTCATGGTCGGCTGGTTTCACATCTGGCAGCAGAGCTGGCTGGAGCCGAGCTTTGAAATCGGCGGGACCTGGTTTTCACTGGATCACATCGTGCGCAGCGGATACGTGTGGGTGGACGCGACAATCCTGCTGAGCGCTTTCCTGATGCTGCTGCCCCTGGCCCGGACGTGGGCGGCGGGCGGAGACTCCGGATTTTCCACCCGGGACTTCTATCTTCGGAAAGCCCGGCGGATCCTGCCGGGATACTGGTTCATCATCCTTGTGTTCTTCTTCGGAATCTGCCTGCCCTGGGACATGTACTACGGAAACGGGCCCTATATTGTCAAAGACCTGTTTACGCACTTCACGCTGATTTTCCCCTTCTGGCGGGATACCTACATCTACACGCCCCTTGGCGCGGCCAGCTGGACACTGTCCGTGGTGGCGCAGGGGTACCTGCTGTTTCCCCTGATGATCCGCGGGCTGCGGAAACGCCCGGCTTTGACGCTTTGCGCCATGGCGGGGGCTGCCTTTGCGTTCCGGGCCTGGTGCCTTTGGGGGCTGACGGACTACGCCATGGTCGTGAACACCTTCGTGAACTTCCTGGACGTCTACGCGCTGGGGTTCCTTTGCGCGATGATTTTTGCTCGGCTTGAAAACAGACGGAGCCGGGGCTGTGAGCGTTCCGGAGGCTTTTCGGCGGATGCAGAGCCGAAGCGGTCGCTTCTTTGGCAGATTCTCGCCACAGTTGTGTTTTTCGGATGCCTGATCGGCGTTTTTGAACTTCAGCGGGTGCAGGCTTATTCCTCGTTCCACGCGGAACTGCAGGGGCGGCAGATGATCCTGCGGCCGGCCTTCGCGCTGGGGTTCGCGGGAATGATCCTTTCGGCGCCCTTCTGCCTGAGGCCGGTGCGATGGCTGCTGGGCAACCGGGTAACGGCCTTCCTGGCCGCGATCTCGATGAATTTTTATCTTATCCACCAGACGCTGGCGGTGCACATGCGGCGGATCGGGTTTCCGGCCTCTGCTTCGGAGATGCCGAACATGGCCGGGGAACAGCCCTGGCAGACGCAATACACGCTTCTGGCCTTCGGGCTTTCGCTTGCCGCGGCGGTGCTGGTGACTTATCTGATTGAAAAGCCGGCCGGAAGATGGCTGAAAAGAAAGTTTGGCTGATTATAAAACCCTCGAAGGATCTTACGAACCTTCGGGGGTTTATATGTATTTTACGGCAGGACGCCGCGGATTGTTGCAGAGGGGACGGAGGCCTGCTTCATGAAGGCGCTGGGGCTGATGCCCACGATGTGCTTGAACTGCTTGGAAAAATGGTAGGGATCCTGCATGCCGACAGCGATACCGGCCTGGCGGACGGAACAATGCTGGTCGCGCAGAAGCTCCTTGGCGCGCTCCATTTTGCAATGGAGCACATAGGAAAGGGGCGGCATGCCCACCTCGGCAACGAAGCGCTTGCGGAAGGTTTCCATCGGCATGCGGGAGATGGCCGCCATTTCGGCGAGGGAATAATTATCCTTATACTGATTGGCGCGGAGCGTATCCACGACCTTGGCAATCTCATGAGACAGCATGGCATCCATGGCGACGGGCTGGCCCCAGTGGGAAGCGATCATGCCGTACATAAGATGCTGGAGCTGATAGGTGGCATCGGCGGTGCCGGTATGGCGGACGATGACCTGGACAATCTGCTCGGCCAGATAGATCTGGCTCGGGAGGGCACCCTGGCGCAGGGGCATATGCAGCAGCGCGCCCATTTTGCGCACGACCATCGGGCTGAGCGGGCCTTCCAGCGCGATCCAGAGGCAGCGGGTCCGCTCCTCGGTGCTGATGGACGCCCGGGCGGAGCCGCCGGGAAGGAAGCAGGTGGTTCCCTCGGTGAGCTCCAGCTGGTGATCATTCCAGTAGAGAACGATACTGCCGCGCTCAACCTCCAGCCAGACCCACTGATCATGCGAATTCAGCGGATACTCGCCTTTTTCCACCACAAAAGCGCCGGCCGCATGAATCCAGGCGCCGCTGGCCTGGGTGAGACTGCCGGGTTTGTGCGTTCCCTCCACCGCGAGGGACGCCAGCTTTTCCGGAATCGACTGGAGCAAATAGGATTCCATGGCGCATCCTCCGATATAAATGACCAAATATGACAAATACGGAAAAAGTCTATCATTTTTCCCTTGCTTTTGTCAACTTAATATGTAGGTTTTATAAACGAAAAAGTTGATTTTGTAAACGAAAACATGTACTTCTTTGACAAATTAAACCATTATGCTATAATTGCTTCATTATAAATAAGGATCAGGTGAATGGGCATGGAACACAGCTACGACCCGAAGGTTATCGAAAAGAAATGGCAGAAATACTGGGAAGATCATGAAACGTTCCGGACGGACGTTCACGACTTCAGCAAACCGAAGTTCTACGCGCTGGACATGTTTCCGTATCCCAGCGGCGTCGGCCTGCACGCGGGGCATCCGGAAGGCTACACGGCGACGGACATCGTGAGCCGGATGAAGCGGATGCAGGGATACAACGTGCTGCACCCCATGGGCTACGACAGCTTTGGCCTGCCGGCGGAGCAGTATGCCATCCAAACCGGGAATCATCCGGAGGGCTTCACGAAAAAGAACATCGAAACCTTCAGCAAACAGCTGAAGGAGCTGGGGTTCGACTACGACTGGAGCAAGATGATCGCCACCAGCGATCCGGAATTCTACAAATGGACCCAGTGGATTTTCAAACAGCTGTTCCTGGACGGATACGCCCAGTACATCGACATGCCGGTGAACTGGTGCGAAGAGCTTGGGACGGTGCTTTCCAACGACGAAGTGATCGACGGGAAGAGCGAGCGCGGCGGCTATCCGGTGGTCCGGAAAAACATGAAGCAGTGGGTGATCAACCAGCCGGCCTTCGCGGAGAAGCTGCTGGAGGGGCTGGAAGAGATCGACTGGCCGGAGAGCACGAAGGACATGCAGCGCCACTGGATCGGCAAGAGCGAAGGCGTTGAGGTGAAGTTCCAGATCGTCGGCGGCGGGGAATTCAGCATTTTCACCACCTGTATCGAGACGATCTACGGCATTACGTTCATGGTGCTGGCGCCGGACGGGCAGCTGGTTCAGGATCTGATGCCCCGGATTCAGAACAAGGAAGAGGTTCAGGCCTATATCGCGGAAACACGCAAGAAAAACGACATGGACCGGACGGAGCTGAACAAGGGGAAGACCGGATGCCGCCTGGAGGGCGTTAAGTGCATCAACCCGGCCAACGGGAAAGAGGCGGAGCTTTTCATCGGCGACTTCGTGCTGGCCAGCTACGGCACGGGCGCGGTCATGGCCGTTCCGAGCCACGACCAGCGGGACTTTGAATACGCCGTGGCCCACGGGATCCCGATGATCCAGGTGATCGACGGGGCGGACGTGAGCGAGCACGCCTTTGAGAAGCAGGACTACCTTGGGAAGGGATGCCGGCTGATCAACAGCGAGGAATTCACGGGGCTGACCGTGGAGGAGGCCAAGGAAGCCATTACCGCGAAGCTTGAAAAAATGGGCGTGGCGAAGCGGACGGTGAACTATCACTTCCGCGAATGGATCTTCGCGCGGCAGCGGTACTGGGGCGAGCCGGTGCCGGTGGTTCACACGGAAGACGGGAAGATCTTCCCCCTGCCGGACGAGGAGCTGCCGCTGGTGCTGCCGGAACTGGAAGATTATAAAGGAAAGAACGGACAGGCGCCCCTGGAAAACGCCGTCGAATGGAAACAGTATGATCAAAACGGGATCAAAGGCAAGCGGGAGACCAGCACCATGCCCGGCAGCGCGGGAAGCAGCTGGTACTACATGCGCTACATCGACCCGCACAACGACGAAAAGTTTGCCGACTATGAACTGCTGAAGCACTGGCTGCCGGTGGATCTTTACATCGGCGGGCCGGAGCACGCGGTGGGGCACCTGATGTACAGCCGGATCTGGAACCGGTACCTGTACGACAAGGGGCTGAGCCCGGTGAAGGAGCCCTTCAAAAAGCTGGTGCATCAGGGGATGATCCTGGGCGAAAACGGCATCAAGATGGGCAAACGGTTCCCGAAATACGTTGTGAACCCCAGCGACATCGTGAACCAGTACGGCGCGGACACGCTGCGGCTTTACGAAATGTTCATGGGTCCGCTGGAGGTTTCCAAACCATGGAGCCCCCAGGGGGTTGAGGGCGCGCGGAAATTCCTGAACCGGGTGTGGACATTCTTCACGAACGAAGAGAACATCACCGCGGAAAGCGACGGCGCCCTGGACAAGGTTTTCCACCAGACGGTGAAAAAGGTGAGCGGCGACTTTGAAAGCCTGGGCTTCAACACGGCCATCAGCCAGATGATGATCTTCGTGAACGCGTGCTACAAGAACGGGAGCTGCCCGAAGGCCTACGCGGAAGACTTCGTGAAGATGCTGAGCTGCATCTGCCCGCACATCGGGGAGGAAATGTGGCAGATTCTGGGCCACGACAGCACGCTGGCCTACGAGCCCTGGCCGCAGTGGAAGGAAGAAGCCCTGAAGGAAGACACGATTCAGATTCCGGTGCAGGTGAACGGCAAGGTTCGGGCCACGGTGGAAGTCGGCGTGGAGGAGGAGCAGGCCTCCGTGCTGGAAAAGGCCCACGGCATGAAGAACGTGCAGACGTACATCGACGGGAAAACGATCGTGAAGGAAATTTACGTCAAGGGACGGATTGTGAATATTGTCGTCAAATAAGGATAAGGAACAGATCCGAAGGCAATTCTTCGGTCTGCGATAAACACAGGCGCATCATAGCGTGTATCCTTCGGATCCCGCTTCAGACCCGACCGGGAGGCATTCCGGTCGGGATTTTTTGTAAAATATTTTCTTTGAATTTTATTGACATTGTAACATTTCTGTAATAGAATGATTCTGTACAACTATGTACGACATTTTTAGCCGAGGTGAAACTCTGATGACCAGGATGATTCGTCGCTTCCTGTGCCTGGCGTTGGCCGCCGTGATGATGGCCGCGCTGATTCCGGTTGCGCTTAACCAAACCGCGATGGCGGATTCTTCGCTGGGGATCGTTACGAAGGACAGCGTCAGTTTCCGGGTTGGCCCCACGATGTCAGACAAACATCTTTTCCGGCTTGACAAGGGAACCGTTTGGCAGGTGCTTTCCCAGGTGGACAGCGATGGATATCATTGGTACGAAATCATCGCACTCGATCCCGCCACCAAGAAAAAGGAATACACCGGATATATCCGGGGCGACTGTTTCCGGTTGCTGACGGACGCCGAGGCGGAAAGTTACAAAAAGGGAAACTATATCGATCCGAACAACGGCGGCAACAATAATAACAACAATAACAATAACAACAATAATAACAACGGCGGCAACGGCGAAGTGCTCGGGTATGTTCAGACGATCAAGGGCAGCGTCAACATCCGGGCCGCCATCGGCGGAACTTCCCTGACCCAGGTTGCGAAATACGTGACCATGCCGTACCTGCTGAGCCCGGTTAAGCGCGGAAACTATACGTGGTATTTCGTGCAGCTTTCCAACGGTATGAAGGGCTACGTCCGCGGCGACTGCGTCAAGATCGTCAAGGGCGGCGGTGGCGGCGGCGGAACCGTAACACCGACACCCACCCCCACATCGACCGGTGGCGGCGGCGGAAGCACGGACACGCCGACCGGCTACGTGACGACGACGATGGACAACGTGAACATCCGCAAGGGCGTTTGGGGCGATCTTGTGACCGTATGCAAAAAGAAGGGAACCACCTTCCCCTACTACGGCGAACCCCGGGTTTCCGGAAGCGTGAAATGGTACTTCATCAAGGGTGATTTCGGATATGCCTACATCCACGGAAACTACGTGAAAGTTACCGGCGGCGGTGGCGGCGGCGGAACCGTAACCCCGACACCCACTCCGGTCAATCCGATTGATCCGAACGCCGACAACAAGAACGAAGCCACCTATACCACCTTGCGCTACGGCAGCAAGGGCCTGGCGGTGGAAAACCTGGTGAAGGAGCTGAAGAACCAGGGATACTATGAAGGAAACGTTACAACCAACTATAACACCAAAGTCGAAAACGCGGTGCGCGCATTCCAGAAGGCCAAGGGCCTGGCATCGGACGGCATCGCCGGCAGCAAGACCCAGCATGCGCTGTTCAACACGGTGGAACCCGGCAAGGGCAACCGCAGCAATCTGGGATTCGACATGTATCCTGTGGAAATGATCGATTGGTGGACCGGCGGTATCAACGAACTTTGGACCCGCGGCAGCAACTACAAGGTTTACGACGTGAAGACCGGCAAGGTGTGGTGGGCACACCGCTGGGCCGGCGGATACCACGTCGACGCGGAGCCGCTGACCGCGGCAGACACCGCCGTGCTGTGCCAGATCTACGGCGTGAGCAGTGCAGACGAAATCACGGAGAAGACTCACTGGCAGCGGCGACCCTGCCTCGTGACCATCGGTACGAGAACGTTCGCCTGCTCGCTGTACGGCGTGCCGCACAACTATCCGGAAGGCGACACCATCAGCGACAACGCCTTCAAGGGGCAGCTGTGTCTGCACTTCACAAACAGCAAGACCCACAACGGCAAATCGGTGGACACCAACCACCAGAAGGCCATTCAGGAAGCCTACGACTGGTACTACGGAACGTATAAGAAATAAACGTTTCAGGTTTTAAACGGTCATTCGACTTATCAAAGCCCGAAAGCCACATGGCTTTCGGGCTTTGTCTGCTTCAAATCGGATTCTTTCCCGGTTTCTTTTCAGAAACACTCCATTCTGTCCGGGTTTTTGTCCTGTTTATCCTTCCCGGCGGCTCTTCGGAAACATTCCGTGCTGTCCGGTTTTTTGTTCTGTTTGTCCTTCCCGGCGGCTCTTCAGTAACAATCCATTCTTTATGTTTTTTCTTTTTGTTCCCCTGTTCATCTCCCCCGGTGCATGATACAATCATTGCGGAAAAAATCACCGGAAAGAGGAGCGCATATGGCGAAAGCAAAGAGCGTTTACGCATGCAGCGCATGCGGATTTGAAAGCCCCCGATGGGTGGGACGGTGCCCGGGATGCGGGGCGTGGAACACCATGGAGGAAAGCCTCGCGGCGGAGCCGGAAAAGCCCGGGAAAATCGCGGCGAACCAGCGGCCGGGAACCGGCGCCAAGGCCCTGCTGATCCGGGACATTCCGGAGGACAGCACCCTGCGGACCCCGACGGGCATCGGGGAGCTGGACCGGGTGCTGGGGGGCGGCATCGTTGAAGGCGGGCTGATGCTGATCGGCGGTGATCCGGGCATCGGAAAAAGCACGCTGCTGCTTCAGGCGGCGGACCGGCTGGCCATGGCCGGGCAGAAAGTGCTGTACGTGAGCGGCGAGGAAAGCGCCCGGCAGATCCGCCTGCGGGCACGGCGGCTTGGCGTTGAAAGCGACCTCTGGGTGCTGAGCGAGAACGCCCTGGACGCCATTGAGGAAAAAATCCGAACGCTGCAGCCGGACACGGCGGTGATCGACTCGATTCAGACGATTTACCGGCCGGAGATGGCCAGCGCGCCGGGCTCCGTGAGCCAAATCCGGGAGAGCACGAGCCTGATCATGCGACTTTGCAAGGAGACGGGGACCAGCGTTTTCCTGGTGGGCCACGTTACAAAGGACGGGGCCATCGCCGGACCGCGGATGCTGGAGCACATGGTGGATGTGGTGCTGTACTTCGAAGGCGACCGGCAGCAGGACTACCGCCTGCTGCGGGCGGTGAAGAACCGGTTCGGCTCGGTGAACGAGCTGGGCGTTTTCCGGATGACGGGGAAAGGCATGCAGGAGGTTGAAAACCCCAGCGAGGAGCTGCTGAGCCACCGGGCGAAGGGCGCCAGCGGAAGCGTCGTGTTCTGCGGGATGGAGGGTTCCCGGCCTTTGCTGTGCGACGTGCAGGCGCTGGCGAGCCCGACTTATTTTCCGACGCCCCGGCGGGCCGTGAACGGCGCGGATACCGGGCGGACGGCACTGCTGCTGGCTGTGCTGGAAAAACGGGCCGGACTTCGGACCTATAACCAGGACGTATACATCAACGTGGCCGGCGGGCTGGAGCTGAGCGAACCGGCGGCAGACCTGGCCCTTTGCGCCGCGGTGGCCTCGAGCCTGAAAGACCGGCCGGTGGGGCCGGAAATTGCCGTGATGGGCGAGGTCGGGCTGGCCGGTGAGGTGCGGACGGTGCCCCAGTGCGACCGGCGGATTAACGAATGCGCCCGGCTGGGCTTCACGACGCTGATCATTCCCCGGTCCAACGCGAAGCGCGCTGACGTGCCTGACGGCTTACGGGTGATCGGGGTCGACACCGTGGCCCAAATGATCAGCGTACTGTTCTGACGGACTAAAGTTCCGGAGAAGCAGCCGGCTTTTGGAAGACGCTCCCGCCATCGTGTTGCTGGTTTATGACAGAATGCATTTAACAAGGCAGCCGGAGGAAACATTCCTCCGGTTGCTTTTTTGTGCCTTTTTGTGTCTTGCTGTCCTTTTTTGGCAGATGCTCCCGCCTTCGTGTTGACGAATTACGACAGAATGCCTTTTGTTGCTTCGTCCTCATACTGACGGGTGTAGAGACGGTAGTAATTTCCCTGCTTTTTCAACAGTTCGGCATGGGTTCCCTGCTCGACAATCTTCCCGTTCATGACCACGAGGATCAGATCCGCATTGCGGACAGTGGACAGGCGATGGGCGATGACAAGGGACGTGCGGCCCTGAATGATCGTATCGATGGCAGACTGGATCTTCTGCTCGGTCAGCGTATCGACGGAAGCGGTGGCTTCATCCAACACGAGGATTCGCGGATCCGCCAGGATGGCCCGGGCGAAGGAAATCAGCTGCTTCTCACCGGTGGAGAGCAGATCACCGCCCTCGCCTACATCGGAATCGATGCCCTTTTCCATGCGGGCGACGACTTCATCCGCGGAAACCAGCTTCAGGGCACGGGAAATGTCCTCCTCAGAGGCGTTCGGATTGCCGTACAGCAGGTTTTCCCGGATCGTACCGGAGAACAGATGCGGCGTCTGGAGCACATAGCCGATGGCAGAGTGGAGCCAGAGCTGGGAGCGGTCCCGGGCGTCGCGGCCGTCGATCAGCACGCGGCCGGAAGTCGGCTCGAAGAAGCGGCAGACCAAGTTGACCAGCGTGGATTTGCCGGCGCCGGTTTCGCCGACGATGGCGATATTGGAGCCGAAGGGGATTTTCAGATTGAAATGCTCGAGCACATATTCGTCGCCGTCCGGATAGCGGAAGGAAACATCCTCAAACTCGATGTCGCCCCTGATGGGCTCCCAGTTTTCCTTTTTCGGGTTGAAGGAATCGCCGTACATGGCGATAACTTCGGCGGAATCGGTGACATCGGACTTCGTGCCCAGCAGCCTGGTGAGACGCTCGATGTTCACCTGGGTCGTGATGACGCCGGAGATGGCGTCCACAATCCAGCGGACCGGTTCCATCATACCCTGGGCATAGGACATGAACATGGAGAAGGTTCCAACCTCGGCCGCGGCGATATAGCCGCCTTTCCACAGGACGATGGCCAGGGCCATGGAGGACGCCAGGTGCATCGTTACGGAGAAGGCGCCGCGCAGACGGGCCGCGCGGATCGCGGCTGCCTTGTATTCGGAAGTATCCTTCACAAAGTCTTCGGCCATCTTCTCTTCAACAACCAGGGTTTTTACGGTTTTCGCGCCGGTGATGCCTTCGTTGAAATCCCCGGTGATGCGGGAATTCAGCTCCCGGATTTTCCGGTTTGCCATGATGAGCTTCTTCTGGAAAAGGGAGAAGAGAATCACGATGAGCGGAAGGATCAGCATGACCAGCAACGCCAGGCGGGCATTGATGATCAGCATCACCACAAGGGAGCCGACAAGATAGCTAGTGTGCCAGACGGCGTCCATCAGCGTCCAGGAAACGAGGCTGCCGATGCGCGAGGTGTCCGACATGACGCGGGAATGGATCCAGCCGACGCTGTTCTGATTATAATAGGAAAAGGAAAGCGTCTGCAGGTGGTTGAAGGCCGCGTTGCGCAGATCCCGGTTCACGGAAACCTCGGTTTTCATGGCCCCGTTGCAGGAAACAAAGTTCACGCAGGAGGCGAAAACAATCAGCGCCACATAGATCACGATATACCAGGGCAGGGTGTCCAGGGTGTTTCCGGCAATGAAGTGATTGAGGGCATAACGCTGGAGGACAGGGATCAGAATATCCACACTGGTGCCCAGGAGGCCGCAGATCACCATCGCCGTCAGAGTTTTCCGGTACTTCCGAAGATAGGGGAAGAGCCGGGGTATGCCGAAAAACGGCAGGGACTTGTAATCATCGGTTTTATGCAGGGTCTGTTCCATTATCCGTTCACCTCACTTTCCCTGCAGTCATCGCAGCTGTTCCGGTTTTGCGCTTCTTCTCCGTCCGCCGCGATCTGCCGCGATGTCGGTTTCGCCTCGCGGATCGGATCCCCGGACAGATCCTCTCCGTGGAAGGACTGAATTCCCTCAATTTGTTTGTACAGCCCGGGCTGCGCGCTGAGTTCGGCGGGCGTGCCGAATTGGGCCACGGAGCCGTGATCCAGCACCAGCACCTTATCCGCCTTCGAGAGCGTCGTGATCCGGTGGGAGATCAGGATGATCGTGGCGGAGCCGAAGCGTTTCTCCAGGGCCGATCGGATTTTTGCGTCGGTCTCGGTATCGACGGCGGAGAGGGAATCGTCAAAAATCATGATCGGCGTCTGCCGCGTGAGCATCCGGGCGATGGCCGCCCGCTGCTTCTGGCCGCCGGAGAGCGTTACGCCGCGCTCGCCCACAAAGGTATCGTAACCCTTTGAGAAGGAAGCGATCGTTTCCTCGAGGCAGGCCGTGCGGGCGGCGTCGCGAAGGGCCGCCTCATCCAGATCCGGCGAAGTGATCGCCAGATTCTCCCGAAGGGTGCGGGAGAAAAGGAAGGGCTCCTGCAGTACGATGCCGATATTCCGGCGCAGATGCTCCAGACGGATTTTGCGGATGTCCGTACCGCCGATGGTGATGCGGCCGCCCTCTTCCGGGAGCGGATAGAGGCGGTCCAGCAAATACATCATGGTGGACTTGCCGGAGCCGGTGCCGCCCAGAATGCCGAGCGTGGTGCCGGCGGGGATTGTCAGATCTACATCGTGCAGCATTTCCGGGCTGCCCTCATAGCCGAACGTCACATGCTCAAAGCGGATGTCGCCGTCCATCGGCGCGTCGAAGGCGTCCGGTTCGTCTTTTTCCTCTTCGGCATCCATGATGTAGCCGATCCGGTCGATACCGACGCCGGCCTTCGACATTTCGGAAATCATGCGGCCCAGCTGGCGCACAGGCCAGACGAGCATACCGTTATAGCTGACAAAGGCGATGAACTCGCCGGCGGTCATGCCCCGGTGCAGGCAGAACAGGACGCCGAAGATCACGACCAACATGATCTGGATGCCGGAGAGAATATCCGCGGAGCACCAGAAGAAGGCCATCAGTTTCCCAAGCTTCACCCAGAGACCGGTGTAGAAGGAATTATGCTTTCCGAAGCGGTCGCGCTCATAGCGCTCCCGGCCGAAGGCCCGGACCACGCGCACACCGGTGAGGTTCTCCTGCACCATGGCGGAAAGCTTGCCCTCGTTTTCATCACACTCCTGGAAACCCTTGCGGAACTTATGATGGAAGAAAATCGAATACCAGACGATGACCGGCAGCGGCGCCATGGCGATCAGGGTCAGGGTGACATTCATACTGAACATGAACATCATCGACAGGACCAGCATAAAAAGAATCCGGACCAGAACAATAAGTTGTTCGGAGATGAAATTCCGGGTCGTATCGATATCGCTGGTGCAGCGCTGGATGATGTCGCCGGTATGATTCTGCATGTGCCACTGGAAGGGCAGGCGCGCGATATGGCGGTAAAGCGTGTCGCGCATGTTTTTGACGAGGGTTTCGCCGCCCCGGGCGTTGAACACGCGGAAACAGTAGACCGCGGCCGCGTTGGCCAGCGCCACCGCCACCACAGCCAGCGCCATGATCCACAGATTTGCCTGCAGATATTCCGGACCGCCGAAGGCGGACAGGGCAGAGCGGATCATCGGGGAAAGGTTTTCCAAAGAGGTGGAACCGATGATGTTGTCCACAGTGACACGCACGATCTGCGGCATGACGGTCTCGGCCAGGCCGGAGAGGGCGGAGCAGAACATGCATATAATAAAGAAGGTTTTGCTGCCTCTTAAGAATTGAAGGATCAGCTTTCCCCGGCCGGGCCGGGGCTGCTGTTCCGGATTTTTTGTCATTTCCATGGGGATTCTCCTTTTGATAACGGTTCAAAAGGTTTCCTCTCCGAAGGACATAAAATGCCCGCTTTCGGTTCTCCGAAAGCGGGCACTGAGCGCTACCTTATTTCCGTACTTTCCCGGGCTTTCCGCGTTTTGCTTCATTCCGGGACGGCGGCTGCAGCATGGGAGGTATCTTTGGCCGAATCAGTGATTCGGTCGCTCTCTCATTACTTCAGCTCGGCGAAGTACTTGATGGTGCGGACCATCTGGCTGGTGTAGCTGTTCTCGTTGTCGTACCAGGACACGACCTGCACCTGATAGGTGTCGTCGTCAATCTTGGTCACCATGGTCTGGTTGGCATCGAACAGGGAGCCGTAGGTCATGCCGATGATATCGGAGGAAACCAGTTTCTCGGTGGTGTAGCCGAAGGATTCGGAGCTCTGCGCCTTCATAGCGGCGTTGATGGCTTCCTTGGTGACATCCTTGCCCTTCACGACGGCCACGAGGATCGTGGTGGAGCCGGTGGGAACCGGGACGCGCTGGGCGGAACCGATCAGCTTGCCGTTCAGCTCGGGGATAACCAGGCCGATGGCCTTGGCAGCACCGGTGCTGTTGGGCACGATGTTGGCGGCGCCGGCACGGGCACGCTGCAGGTCGCCCTTGCGATGCGGGCCGTCGAGGATCATCTGATCGCCTGTGTAGGCATGAACGGTGGTCATGATACCGGACAGGATCGGGAAGTTGTCATTCAGAGCCTTGGTCATGGGAGCCAGGCAGTTGGTGGTGCAGCTGGCGGCGGAGATGACCTTGTCTTCAGGCTTCAGGGTGTTGTGGTTTACATTGTAAACGATGGTGGGCAGATCGTTGCCCGCGGGAGCGGAGATAACGACCTTCTTGGCGCCGGCTTCGACATGAGCCATGGCCTTTTCCTTGGAGGTGTAGAAACCGGTGCACTCGAGCACGACGTCAACACCCAGCTGGCCCCAGGGGCACTCTTTGGCATCCTTGATGGCGTAGATGGTGATCTCTTTTCCGTCAACGATGATGGAATTCTCGGTCGCTTCGACGGTGTGCTTGTTCTCGCCGATGACGCCGCAGTAACCCTTCTGGGCGGTGTCATACTTGAGCAGGTGCGCCAGCATGGCGGGGCTGGTCAGGTCGTTGATCGCGACGACTTCGTAGCCCTCGGCACCGAACATCTGACGGAAAGCAAGACGGCCGATCCGTCCGAAACCATTAATTGCAACTTTCACTGCCATTGTGAAACCCTCCTTAAAA
>Ga0265298_10005731_pt1 | contig 15474 bp, 8 predicted proteins | sample AusTroGonzalo_MG_3_FD_193486 | JGI IMG/M metagenome (GOLD analysis project Ga0265298, IMG submission 193486) | Bovine rumen microbial communities from tropical cattle in Woodstock, Queensland, Australia - Gonzalo_01 | ecosystem: Host-associated > Mammals > Digestive system > Stomach > Rumen ... | reverse complement strand
CCCCACCGGTGAGGCTGCCACCTGGCACGTGGTATTTATTCACCTCGGCATCCTGAAACAGAAAAGGGTCGACAGCAGCATGGACGGCGGCCGTCCGATCAAAGTGCTGCGCTGCGATTCGGAACAACGGCTCAGGATCGGCTCCAAACCCGGAATAACGGCATGAGCCGGGACCCATTACGGGCTCAATGTCTGGCTCAGCGACACGAACATCGGTGCGACAAAATACTGGACGCGGAATTCTCAGGCACGGCAGCCGTCCAGAACTTACGGCATCGGCGATGTCTGGTATTACCCAGGCTATACCAATGATGGAACTGATTATCTGCCCCGCGGCCAGCTTCGGGCACTCCGGAGAAGACCAGGTGAACGGCATCACAACCGCTGGAATGTCTGTTTCCTGGATGGTCATGCCGGACCCGAGCGGGGCTACCCCCTCCGGGGCAGTTCTCCGGATAAAAACCATATTGCATGGAAACCTGATTATACAAATTAATGGGCATTTATCATGAAAAAAATACTTTCTCTGGCTGCTGCGGCGGCTGTCGGTTCCCTTTCGGCGGAAATCTCCGATCTGACTGCGGAATACCGTGCCGGACAAGTATTCCTGCAATGGAAAGAAACCGGCTTGAGTCCTGAAGCGAGGCTGACCGTCTGGAGCAGTGCCGATCCCATCACCGAACAGAATGTCCGGTCCGCGCAGAAACTGGCCGGACAGCTGAATGCCGGCAGCGCCCGCGACTGGTGGCGGGATGTCTCCTCGTTCCTGGTGCAGAAAAACAAAACCCTGAAACACGAAGAGATTTTCGCCGGCAACCGGGCCGAATCCAAGACTGCCAAGGCGAAAGAACAGGGGTTCGTGCTGACGGATCATGGCAAGCCGATCCCGTCCGGCGGCGGACTCCATGTGCATACGCCCATGACGGAAGCGGAAACCGGAAAACGCTACTACGCGGTCACCTGTGTGGATCAGGGAAAACCCGCCGGATTCACCGCCCTGACCAAACCGGTCACGGTCAAGCTGAGCAAGCCGCAGGCGATCCAGATCGCCGGACGCAGAATGCCGCGCGGCTGCGGCAAGGGCCGTCCCCTGCTGATCTATCTCCACGGCCGCGGCGGCGGAGTCGGCGTGGATTCCAAAGGCCGGGCGGTCGGCACCCATCTGTTTTTCACCGACCGCACCCTCGGCTGGCGCGAAGGTCTGCCCTTCAAATTCACGGTTTCCGTCAGTTCGAAACCCGACCGGGTGTCGGTCTCCTTTTACGACCGCGTCTGGATCGGCAGGAACCTGTCCAAAGCGGAATATTCCGACTCCCGCGACCAGGTCAAAGCCATTTCCACCTTCTGGATGGGCTATAACACCAGGATCGGCGAATCGATGGCCGGTCCCGAGTTCGTCTGTGACAATTATACCGAACGGCTGCTGCTGAAACTGATCGACTGGGTCCAGGACCATTTCCAAACCGATCCGGCGGCGGTTTACATTTCCGGCGGTTCCATGGGCGGAACCGGCGCGGTCCAGCTGGCGACCCATTTCCCGCACCGTTTCGCCGCCGTCAGTGCCAATGTGCCGATTTATTCCTACACTTGGAAACGTTCCCAGGTCGGCGGCTACTCTTCCGCCTGGCGGATGCAGTGTTCCGTCGGCAAATTCTCCAGCAGAAATCCGGCGAAAATGCCCGACGGCAGGGATCTGCTCGATTATCTCAACGGGGCAAAGAACATCGCCCGTCCGGAAACCGATTTCCCGGCTATTTTCGCCTGCAACGGACGGCGCGACCAATCCATGCCGTGGGCCAACAATTCCCCATTCTTCGCCGCCGCCGACCGGGCGAAACAGTTTATCTCCGTCTATTGGAACGACGGCACCCATGCCATGACCAAGGAAGTCCCGCCGGACATGAAAAAAGCCATGAATCTGGAATCGCTCTTCCGTTTCCGGCTGGATGCCAGCTATCCGGTTTTCAGCCGCTGTTCCGACAATAAAAATCCCGGAAACGGCGACATCAAAGACGGCGACATCATCGGCTGGATAAACCGCGGCATCGATTGGAAGACCCTGGCCGATGAACCCGAAAAATATGTGATCGGACTGAAGATCGCCCATCCGGAGATCCGTTATCCGGTCACGGCGGATGTCACCATCCGGCGTCGGCAGAAATTCCGGCCCGCTCCCGGGCAGACCGTTCAGGTCGTGATCAACGGCAAAAACGCTGCTGCCGTCAAGCTCGACAAATCCGGCGTGCTGACCATTCCCGGCGTGACTTTCACCGACCGGAATGAAGTCAGGATCGAACTGATCAAAAAGTAATATCTGTTCCATTCATCAATTTTATTTACAAGGATGCCGCATGAAAAAAGTCCTGCTTGCACTGCTGGCCGTTTCTTTTCTCGCTTCGGCGGAAGAAATGGACATCGCCAGACTCCTCCGCCGGAAAGATGTCACCATCTCGGTGGACAACAAAATGTTCTATCATCTGTGCCTGCAGAAACCCCTGCGGGACCTTTACCCCGGACGCGGCGATTATGAAACACCGATCCCCGGTCTGCTCGGGGTCTGGTACAAGCCGCCGGAACTGTGTTCCTCCCTCGGACGCGACCGCGAAGAACGCACCGCCGTCATCTCCGTGCTGGACGGCGAACGGCCGCTGGTGTTCAAACGGAATGAGGAGAAAAGTTATTTTCAGGTGGATGTGTGCCATCAGGAATTTGCAGCGGAAGACATCCTCATTCTGGAAGATCTGGCGCTGTACAACGACCTGGCGATCGGCCGGTTCGAAATCCGTAACCCAAACAGGAAAAAAGTCACGCTCCGCCTCGATCTGCGCTCCATGGGCATCGGCGAAGCGGCCGTGCTGTCCGGCTCCGATGCCAAAGCGGAAAAACGTCCGGACGGCTCCGTTTCCTTTGGAAAACTGACCTCTCCACAGATCATCGAGGTGAAAATCAACGAAGACTATCATAAAGACTATACCGAATTTTTCGGACTCGACCTGCCGTCCGCAACCGCTTCAGCCGGGATCATCGCCATTCCGCCGACCCCGCTGAAATACGGCTCCAAGATCAAACGCACCAAAGCCTATTCGATCCGGCTGGATTCCGAGGCGCTTTCCGGCCGGGAAAAACTGGTGTTTTCGGTCGTGGTCGGCATGGAAGGGAAAGCCTCGGAAAAAGGAGTCCGCCAGGCGGTCGAGACAGCCTTGAAAGACACGGCCGGCTGTCTCGAAACCGTGCGCGGGACCTGGAAAAAATTCTTCGCCGAGGAAGTGCCCGGTTTCCTCTGTTCCGACGACCTGATGCGGCGGCTTTACTACTGGATCTACTATGTGTTCAAGGCCGACGAATATCATCTCAATAAAGGAAAATTCCCGGATTATATCTGTCCGAGCAAATACGGCGACTGGCTGGCACTGGTGTTCGATGAAGACACCGCACATATCATCACGGGAGCGCGCTGGTATAACAGCCGGGAAAAGATGGTCATGCTCGAGCAGATGCTGCTGCGGTTCATCACGAAACATTCACCGTATAATTTCGGGCTGACCACCATGGCGGCGTGGCAGCTCTACTGCCGCAATCATGACCTCGATTTCCTGCGGGAAGTCTACCGCCGCACGGAAGAAATGCAGAAACGCTACACCAAAACCATGACCCGCGACATGGTGATCCAGACCAGCGCCTTCATCATCGGCTGGGACTATTCCGACCGTTTCCGGTGGGGCGGATTCAACAAGACCATGCGCAACTTCGAACGGCCCATGATCCCGGTCGACCTGAACGCGTTCCTGGTCCGCGAATATCAGCTGCTGGCGACCATGGCGAAGATGTTCGGCGAACCCGAAAAAGCCAAGGACTACGAGGCGAAAGCCGACCATCTCGCGAAAAAGATCAACGAGGTCCTCTGGGATGAGAAGGACGGCTGCTATTACGACGTTTTCGCCGACGACATGAGTCTGAAATCCCGCTGCATGGCCTGCAGCATGTTCACTCCCATGCTGGCCAATATTTCCTCGAAAGAACAGGCTGACCGGCTGTTCCGGCTGCTCACCGACCCGAAGAAATTCGGTTCGCCTTATGCAGTTCCCTGCCTGGCCGTGGATGAACCCAAACGCGGCTGGGGCTGGTCCGGTGATGTCTGCGCCCGCAACAACCATCTGATCTACCTCGGCACCGCCAATTATTCCGGCAAAATGAACAGATACATCTTCACGAAAACCATGAAGCTGTTCACGCAGGACGGCCAGCCGCGGGCGTTCGGCTATCATCATCCCACCAAGGGCACCACGCGGCCGCCGCTCTTTGTCACGGAGATATCCGGCGCGCTGGACATGATGATCCTCAGCTACGTCGGCTTCGAGCCCCTGCCCGACGACCGGGTCAAACTCTTTCCCGCCTCGCTGCCTCCTGAAACCGAATATCTGCAGTGGGGACCGTGCGATTATCTCGGCAATCAGGTCATGGTTCGCTACGACCGGCCCGGCGACGGCAAAGATGCTTTCGGCGACGGCCGGGAGGGCTACTCTTTCCTGGTCAACGGCAGATGCGTCCATCATTCGGACCGACTGCCGGAAAAACCGGTCTTCCTGACCTTGAAACCGGGCAGGAACAAACTCATCCGCGATCTCAAACAACCATCAAAATAAGGATTTACCATCATGCATTTACCCGAACTGACCTTGGACGCATCCAAAAGGATCGGAACGATCCGCGCCATCAACGGAGTCAATCTGGCTCCCGCCCTCGGCGATGCGATCCTGCCTGCCTACAACGAACTGCACGCAGCCTGTGCCCGCATGCACGACGCACCGTATAACAGCAACGCCCGCGACCTGGTCGACATCTCCCGGATCTTCCCGCTGTTCCACCTCGACCACCATGATCCTCGCAATTATCGGTTCAAGGAAACCGACGACTACCTGAAACAGTGCATCGACAGCGGCACACCGGTCTATTACCGGCTCGGCGAAAGCATTGAGCACCAGCCGATCAAATACCGGATCCATCCGCCGGCGGATTTCCGGAAATGGGCGGAGATCTGCGCGCATGTGATCGAACATTACAATGAAGGCTGGGCCGACGGATTCCATTTCAACATCCAGTATTGGGAGATCTGGAACGAGCCGGATGCCGCCGGCTTATGGACGGGCACGCAGGAACAGTTCGCGGAACTTTACATCACCGCTGCGAAATATCTGAAAAACCGTTTCCCGCACCTGAAGATCGGCGGTCCGGGGCATATCGGCGACGACCTGGCACCGGTGAATACCTTCCTCAAAGCCTGCCGCGACGCGCAGGCCCCGCTGGATTTCTATTCCTGGCACTGCTACGGCAGCAACATCGAATTCTTCCGCGATCAAGTGCAGTTCGTGCGCGACCTGGTCGACAGTTACGGCTTCACCAGATCGGAACTGCATCTGAACGAATGGCATTACGCCCCCTGTTCCTGGAGCAAAGCCCCGCCGAACTGCCGGGCGATGGTCTATGACCATTTCATGAAATATCTGGACTCCGCCGCGTTCACTGCCGCCGTGCTGATCGAATGGCAGGATACCCCGCTGGATATGAGCTGTTTTTACACCGGAGTCGGCCGCGGTTTCGGCATCTTCACGGCCTACGGCGAGATCACCAAGGTCTACTGTGCGCTGAAAGCCTTCGGCATCATGACGCAATATCCGCACCGGCTCTCCATCACCAGAGATCCGGCGGTCTATGCGCTCGCCGGCGAAAACGACGACGGTGAGATCGCCGTCCTGCTCAGCGTGTTCCCGATCATGGGCAGCAATGTGACGATCCTGCTCGATTTCGAACCGAAAGACGTCGAGCTTTACAGCGTCGACATTGCCAACAATCTTGACCGGGTCGAGGCGAAATTCCTCGGTAATTCCACGGTCGTCCCGATCGGCGGAAAGAAAGTCACGTTCGACAAACGGATCATCGTCCCGATCGCCACCAAACCTTCCGTCCAGCTCCTCAAATTCAAACGCAGCTGAGGTGAAACCATGAAAAAAATAATTGTTCTTTCCATTCTCTGCGCCTGCTGTTCCGTCTTCGCCGCGGAATCTTATACGGCCCTGCTCAAACAGGCAAGCGATCTGGCGAAAGCCAAAAAATACGATGAGGCGGAGCAAGCCTACCGGAAGGCGGCCGCCGCCGGAAAAAATTCCGATGAGATTTCGACCGCACTCTACCGCCGCGCCGATCTTTTCAAGCAGCTGAAACGCTACGACGAAGCGGCAGCCGCGTTCGAAGAGATCCTGAAGGTCAAGAACCTCACGAAGCATAATCAGGGAACTGCCTGGCGCGCGCTGGCGCAGACCCGGATGCTCCAGGGCAAGACCCGCGACGCCATCCGCTGCTACAAAGCAGCCGGGAGCGTCAATGCAGGCTCCTGGATCGACAATGTCGCCAATGCCGAGCTGGCCGCGATCTGCGAAAAACTCGGCTGGTATGAGGACGCGCTCGCCGCCCATCAGGCCTGTTCGCAGGCGGCCAAATGTTCGCCCGAAGGCAAGGCCGCCGCTTATGCCGGAATGGTGTTCGCCCTCGCCAAGCTGGGCAAATTCAAGGAAGCCCATGAGGCCATGGACCGGCTGAAGGATTTTGCCAAGGACCTGAAAAGTCCGTCCGCGGCGATCAACTGCGGCATGGCCGAAGCCCGGCTCGCCGATGCGGAAAAGGACTGGAACCATGCGATCGAGGTTTATCGGAAAGTCATGACACTGCCGAAGATCCATTATCTGCAGCGCCGCGCCGCAGGCAACCGCGCGGCCGCGATCGCCCTGCGCGAACTCAAAAACATCGAGCTGGCCAAAACCATCGTAGCCGAACTGGCCAAAAGCGACAAATACGGCGTCAATGAGGAATTGAAGCTGGAAATCAGAAAAGGAGCGAAAAAATGAAACTGTCCCTGCTCTGCGCCGGACTGTTTTCCGGCCTGGTGCTTGCCGCGGCGCCCATGGATCCCTGCCGGATCAATACCAAGGCCATGCTGCCCGGCGGCGGGACCGGGATCGCCATGGAAAACGGCCGTCTGCTCCTGCTGTTCGAACCCAACCGCGGCGGCTCCTGCCTGAAATTCGTGCAGAAAAGCACCGGAATCAATTACACCACCGGCGGCACGGAAGTCCGCATCTTCAGCGACCGGCTGCTGGAACTGCCCTGGCCCGCGCTCCTGAACCTGCCTTACGCCTGGAAAGTGATCAAGAACACCAAAGAGGAGATCACCATCGAACTCCGGCGCGAAAATCTGCCGCAGTATCCGTATCTGGCAATGATCAAGCGCATCACCATGCGGCGCGGCTCCGGCACGGTCATCATGAACGAATCGTTCTACAACGATCCCGCCGGCATGGCTCCGGTCGTGATCACCCCATATTTCCGCCAGGGACTTTCCATTCCGGGCAAAGAGACATTCTATTATTCGCCTGACCCGACAGGGATCGCCGTGAACACCAACAAGAAAGGCGGCGGCGACGTCTATTTCCGGAATCCGCCGAACGGATTTTCGGCGGTCGGCGACGGCAAGGGCAACGGCCTCGCGTTCTCTTTCGGATTCGAGCGGCTGAACTACATCTACAACTGGCTTTCCAGCCTCGACCATGCCTGTCTCGAATGGGTCTTCCTGCCGGTCAGGATCGAATCGGGAAAAAGTTTCACCGCCCGCTATACGGTGACTCCGTTTGAAAACATCAAACTGCCGTATGCGGCGAAAAACGGCATCGTCGGCGGCTGGAACAACGGCAAATTCCAGCTCTATTCCGACCAGACAGTCACCGGTTCGCTCCGGCTGAACGGCAAACTGATCGACGAGGTCAAACTGCCCGGCGGAAAAACCGTGGAATTCGATCCGAAGCCGGCAGCGGGCGACGATACCGCCCGGCTGACCTTCAGCTCGAAGGGACGGAAACTCCTGCAGATGGTCGTGCCGCTGAAGAAAGGCGCCCTGATCCCGCCGGAAGGCAAAAAACTCCGCGCGGCGGAACAGGTGGTCAAGGAACTCGTCCTTTCCCGTTCCTTCGTGACGCCGCACATCCCGTGGGCGAATCCGCATATCAACGGCAAGCTCAAGCTGCTGATCCTCTGCGACTACCAGCAGCAGCGCGAAGCGGTCGAACTGGCCCAGCGGCTGGAATGTGATTTCAAGGTCGTCCGCATTTCCCATATCAGCTCGCAGATGAGCTGGGGCATGGTCGATCAGTTCGGTTCGTTCACTTACCGCGACGCCAATGCCGCACTTCGCCACGCGCTGAAAAACGAATTCGACGCGATCGTGGTCTCCGGCGACCTGTGGCGGGTCATCGAAGCAGACAATCTGAAAACCATCCGCGCCAAGCTTGAAAAAGGCGCGGGCCTGGTCATGATCCAGCCTTACAATGTGCCGGCCTCCATGAAGGATCTGCTGCTGATGCGCACCGCGCTCAAAAACACCCCGCTCAAAGGGGAATGGCTCAGCGCGAAGCATCCGGTCGCGGCCGGCTTTGCGGCGGAACTCACCCAGCCCGGCAAGCACTGCGAATCGGAACTTCTGCCCGGCGCGGCTTGTGCCGTCGCCTCGGTGAACGGTCCGGTTTTTGCCACCGGCAAGCCCGCGGGAATCCGGGTGGTCCAGACCGCTTATTTCGCCGCCGGCGCCCTGCTCCCGGTCTTCCCGCTGGAAGCGGAACTGCCGGATTACAACAATCTGGATTATCAGTTCGTGCCGCTGATCAAGAGCATCCTCTGGGCGGCAAGACGGCTGCCGGAGACGGTGGTCGAAGCAGAACGCACGGCCGACAAGGCCCGTTTCACCACCCGCGGACTCAAGGATGTTTCCGGAATGACGCTGCAGGTGACGCTGCGCAATCTGCTGAATTCATCCAAAGAGGAAAAGACACTGTCGGTGCCCGAACCTGATGCCCAGGGGACAGCCTCGCTGGAACTCTCTGCCGCATCCCAGCCCGGCATCAATACCGCCGAATACCGTCTGCTCAAGGACGGCAAAACGGTTGACTTCGGGTTCGCGGCGTTGGAAAAGGATCCGCTTGTCAAGATCCTCAAGCTCGCAACCGGCAAGGAGCTTTACGGTGAAAAGGAAAAGATCTCCGGCAGCGTCAAACTGTCCGGCGCAGCCGACCAGGTCAAACTGAGCCTGATCGACGCGGAAGACCGCCTGATCGCCACGGGAACAGCCGGAAAGGACGGCAAATTCGGCCTGGTCCTGCCGGAAGCCTCCACCCGGCGGATGACCCTGCGCGCGAGCGCCTGGAAAGGCGGAGTCCTGCAGTCGGTGAAAGACCGCGTGATCTATGTCCGCTACACCAAGCCCGTGCCGGATTACGCGATCAGCGGCAGCGAACATGAATGGATGTGGGACATCAACCGGAAACTGCGGCCGTATTTCTTCCGTGAACTGCGCCGGCAGACCGGTTACGACCTGATGCGGCTCTGGACCGTGCTCAGCAAGGACCGCGGCATCGATGCATTCCGGGATTACATGCGTTTCGATTTCCCGCTGAACGTGTCCATCCTGTCGGGTCTGCGGCTGCGCGATTTCGCCACCCGCTACCAGAAACCCTACAACGAGACCGGCGACCGCAAATATCTGAAACGGTCCCCGTGCCTGCATGATCCGAAATATCTGAACAACCGGAAGAAACAGGTGCTCGGCACGCTGAACCTGCTGAAGAATTATTCGCCGGAACAGTTCTCCTTCGGCGACGAACTCAGCCTGACCCATTTCGGACGCGAGCACGATTTCTGTTTTTCGGAACACACGCTCAAGGCCTACCGGAAACATCTGCGGAAAACCTACCGCACGCTGGAGGCGCTGAATGCGCAGTGGGGTTCGAGTTATACCGATTGGGATGACATCGTGCCGCCTACCACCGCCGAGGCGGTGAAAGCCGGCAAGGAAACGGGGAATTATTCCGCCTGGACCGATTTCCGGGATTTCATGGACTGGAGTTTCTCCAACACGTTCGCCGAGACCGGAAAGATCGCCCGCGACGCCGGCTGGAAGACTCCGATCCTGGACATCTCCGGAGTGGACAGCGGCAATGCCTACAACGGCAAGCAATGGTATCGTCTGGCAAAAATCCTCGACCAGGTGGCGCCGTATATCACTTCGGATGTCGGCGAACAGATCCGCTCGCTCTTCCACGGCGCGGTGACGCCCTGGAACGCCGGATACAACAACGCCGGCGCCATCGTGGAATACCGCGTCTGGCTGGATGCCTTCATGTTCAAGAAAGGCGGCTCCTCGTTCTATTCAACGCGGAACACGCTCTATCCGGACTACACGCTGCAGCCGGGGACCCGCGACTGGGCCAATGCCACGAAGGACCTGCGTGAAGGTCTGGGCGCCCTCCGCGCCACGCTCGACGAAGAACCGCCGGAAATCCTGATCCTGGCCTCGCAGCGGTCGATGTACGGTGCGTCCATCATCCGCAAATACGGAGCGATGCGCGAGGCGCGTTACGCCTGGGCGCTGCTGGCGACCGACCTGAACGTGCCGTTCCGCTATTTCGCCGACCAGGAACTGGAAGACGGACTGCAGCGCAAGACGTCCGCCCGCGTGGTGATCCTGCCGCTCTGCCGTGCCCTCTCGGCCAAATCCTGCGAGGAACTGCGCGGTTTCGTCCGGAAAGGCGGCATCCTGATCGCCGACCGCATGCCCGCGGTCATGGATGAACACTGCAAGATCCTGCCGCAGGGACGGCTCAACGATCTTTTCGCCTTGCGGAAACCCGATAAGGAAGGCGACAGGACAGCGATGGTCGAGCTGGAAGGACATAAAGGCCGGCGTCCGATCGGAGCCGCGGCCGGGGCCGACGGCAAAAACGTCCTGATCGAAAACAAATTCGGCAAAGGCCGCACCGTGTTCCTGAACTTCACACCCAGCAATTATGTTTCGCTGCGCAATAATTACGGCCGGGAAAAGGACGAGATTCTGGCGCTGCAGCGGATGTTCGCCAAAATGATCGGCGGACGCCGTCTCGAAAGCTTCCGGTTCGAGGCGGAAGGCGGCGAACCGGTCGGAGCTCGGATCTTCTCGTATCGCCAGAACGGTTCCGGCAAGGCGCTGTTCCTGGGACTGACCCGGAGCAATCAGGCCAAAGGGGCGTCCCGGATCACGCTGAAGTTCCCGAAAGCGGGTTATCTGTATGATATGCGCAAAGGCACGGTCTCCCCGGACAAAGTGAACAGCTGGAGCGTGGAACTGGCACCGGCCAAATCGGTCTTTCTGGCCCTGCTGCCGGAAAAACTGAACGCGCCGGAACTTTCCGCCCCGAAACGGATCGGCAGAGGCAAGGTCTTCGATTACCGGATCACCGTGCCGGACACTTCGCTCGAACATATCTTCGAGATCAATGTCACCGCTCCGGACGGCTCCCGGAAACGGCTGTATTCCACGGTCGCCCATGCGCCGAAGGGACGTTTCGAAGGTTCGTTCCGGACCGCTTTGAACGATGCCGCGGGCCGCTGGACGATGACGGTCCGCGACGTGATCTCCGGCGCGAAACTCACGCATGAATTTGAGGTCGTTTCAAAATAAAGAGGAATGAATCAGCTATGGAACCCATTCTCGACCATGACGCCCGGCTGCGGGAGATCTTTGCGGAATATGAGATCATCGACGCCCATGTGCATCCGCCTACCCCGCTGCCGAAAACCGATTATTCATTGTTCAAGCAGAATATGACCGGCGAACAGTTCGTGGCCGAACTCCGCCGCGCGGGGATCAGCCGGTGCTGCGGTTCGGTCATCCGCGCGGTCAAGGATCCCGTCAGTTTCGAAGAGATCCATGAGCTCAACGCCGCGGCGCTGGATTTCCGGGAAAGCTATCCGGATTTCTACATTCCGGGTATCTCGGTCCATCCCGCCTTTCCGGAAGAATCCTGCGCCGAGATCGAGACCATGTACCGAGATCACGGCGTCCGGTTCGTCGGCGAACTGGTGCCCTACGCGATGAGCTGGAAAGGCATCGACGTCCCGGCCATGGATCCGGTCTGGGACCTGATCCAGCAGAAGGAACTGGCGGTCAACGTGCATCTCGGTGAACTGCGGGAGGCCGCAGCCATCCTGAAGCGGTTCCCGAAACTGAAATTCATCATCGCGCATCCCACGTCCAGCTATCAGGAATATCTGGACCGGATCGACCTGATCGCGCAATACGAGAATGCCGCGCTGGACATTTCCGGCAGCGGTCCGAATTCGTGGGGCATGGTGCGTTATGCGCTCAACCGCGCCGGAACGGATAAGATCCTTTTCGGCACCGATTTCCCGATTCGGAATCCGGGCATGTATATCGCCGGCGTGCTGTTCGAGCATCTGACAAAAACCCAGCTCGAAGCGGTGTTCTCGCGCAATTTCAGAAATCTGGTCCGGTAAGATCCCGGCCCCGGATGCCGGCATTCCCGATCATAAAAATTCTGCCCCCGATGGCGTCTGAAATCCGATTTTCGGCCGTCATCGGGGGCTGTTTTATCAAAAACATTCCGATGGTTTAACAAGACCTGTTTCAGCTCGAAAACTATATCACTTGATATAGTATTGACAAAAGTGAAATGCTTTTTGAAAAGATAAAAAATGGACTTTTTCGGATGGCGTAAAAAAATACGTTTGAAAACCATCGTGCGGAAAATTAAATTTAACCATGAAAGGCGGATAAAATGGCAAAATTCCAATACAGAATGATTGCGGAAAAAATCCTGACGGACATCAAAAAGGAGATCCTGCTGCCTGGCATGAATGTGCCTTCGTCCCGGGACCTTAGCCGGATCTACGGCGTCAGCCAGCTGACGGCGGTCCATGCGCTGAACTTTCTGGCCAAACGCGGAGTCCTGCTGCACAAACCCGGCAGCAATTACACGGTTTCACGGAAGATGGAAAATGCGCAGGATCAGTATCAGTTCCTGACGCTGCTGTTCCGCCATATCTCCACGGACACGCCGGAGTTTTACGGCAACCGGATCATTGCCGGAATCACCCGGGAAGCCGCGTCTTCCTCCATCGCCTCGCTTTTTTCCGTCAATGCCGCCAAAACCATTTACATCCACCGGGATTCTGCGAATAAAAGCGACTTCACCTCGACGATCGAGGAAGCGCTGATGCTGCCGAAACAGAATATCGGATTCATCGCCGATTATTTCATTCCGGACGAGATTCTGGAGGAGATCAGCAGTCAGACCAAGCTTCCGGTCGTGGTGATCGGGCGGGCAAGTAAGCTGTCCAATGTGCATTCCGTAGTGATGGATGCGCTCCCCGCTTACCATACCATGCTCGACATTCTCAAGCGCATGGGCTACAATGCATTCATCTGCTGTGAAGATGTCCATCCCGCCCGTTATGAAGCGGACCAGCAGCATCGGTTCTACCAGAAACTGACGGAACAGGAAAATGCACTGAACATAGTCGAATTCAATCAGGTCCCCCTGGTGCAGGAAAAAGGACTTCTCCGGGATGCCATTGCCAAATTTCCCGGCAAACGCATCGCGGTCCTGGCTTCCTCGGATTATATTGCCAGAAATGTCATCCTTCTGCTGCAGGAATTGGAGCTGGAAGTGCCGCGGCAGGTCGGGGTGGTCAGTTTTTACGGCACGAGGCTGGCTACGGATTTTTCTCCGAAATTGAGCTGCATCTCAATCCGCCCGGAAGATCTGGGCAAAGTCGCCGCCGACCTGCTGATCTCGCGCGATATGCAGTACAGGGTCCACAAAATCCCCATGGAATTCGTCTTCGGAGAAACGATATGACATATTCCGGCAATTTTAATTTTTCATAACATAAAACGAAAGGACAATAAAATGAAAACGAAAATCTTCTCTGGTAAGATGAAAATGAAGACCGCAGCAAACTCATCTCTCATACCTCATCTCTCATACCTGAAGCGTAAAATGCCGAAGCATTTTACGCTGATAGAGCTCCTCGTGGTGATAGCGATCATTGCGATCCTGGCGGGAATGCTGCTGCCGGCGCTGAGCAAAGTGCGCGCCAAAGCCAAGACCATGTCCTGCCTGAACAACTTCAAACAGATCGGTTTGGGATTCCATTCCTACGCCAACGACAGAAACGACTGGATGCCCAGATTCATCTATAACCGGAAAGTGTGGTATGATCTGGCGCCTTATCTCAATCTGCCGCTCCATCCAACCAACGCAGATCAGGTGAATTACAATCGCAAGGCACCCGTTGTCATCTGTCCGGCAGATGACCAGCGCATCAAAGCCGGAAGTATCCCCAATTTATGGTATTGCTATGCACAAAATTATTATGCCACTACCCAGTGGGATCATTATACACTGTCACAAGAATCCTGGATATCCAGACAATGCAGACTGTCACGGGTCAAACGTCCCTCTCAGGTCGCGATCATGGGTGACGGGAGACGTGCGAATAATGATCATGTCGGCCTTTCCGTCAATACCTGGCCGTTCAAATCCACTGCCGATTCTGTCGCAGGTGTTCATTTTCGGCATAGTGACTATGCCAATTTCCTGCTGTTTTCCGGCACTGTAAGCACCAAAAATTATAAGGAAACCGTCAACAGTAAAAAATTGATGGAAGACCGGCAGACAAATTGAAACGACCATAAATGGAGAATAAGAAATGAACAACAGGACACCATTGCTGACGGCAGCACTGATGGTGCTGGGCGCAAGCGTAATCTGCGCAGACGCAATCCGATTCAATCCGAATCCCATCATCCCGCGAAGGATCGAGATCAGATCCGAATCGACGATCCCGCTCGCATCCGGGGGGAAAGCGCAGTGTGAAGTCGTGGTTCCTGCGAAAACCTCACCCATGCTGCGTTATGCCGGTTCCCAGCTGGCGTTTTATCTGGAAAAAATCATCGGAAGCAAGGTCGCCGTGACGGACAAGCCCACCGGCAAAAAGACTGCATTCATTCTGGGGCCGTCCGGCGCGAAGCTGGCCGGGTTCGATTTGAAGAAACTGGACCGGGACGGCTATATCATCAAAACCATCGGCAGCCGGATCGTGATCGCGGGCAACGACGACGCCCGGGGAAATCCCCAAAAAAACATCCCGCAATGGAACGAACGGGGAACGCTGAACGGCGTTTATGAATTCCTGGAACGTTTCGGCGGCGTGCGGTTCTATTTTCCCGGCGAGATCGGCACGGTCGTTCCCCGGAAAGCGGACTGGAAACTGCCGGAGATCGACATCGTCGACCGTCCGGACAATACCTACCGGCAGGCTTACTACGGACATGGGGCATTGGGAAAAAAGACCGTGTTCTACCGGGGAACTCCGGTCCGGGAAATCCGGATGGGACATCTCTTCCAGACCCGGATGAGCACGCTGAATCTGCCGAATTGCCACGGGCTGGCTTATCTGGGACTGGTCGAGCGTTTCGCCAAGACCCATCCGGAATATTTTGCCTTGCGCGACAACGGGGAACGGATCAACGGCGTCAATCCGAAAAACGAACACGAGGTCAGGGGGCAGCTGTGTTACAGCAATGAAGAGTTGAAA
>Ga0265298_10005729_pt1 | contig 15475 bp, 27 predicted proteins | sample AusTroGonzalo_MG_3_FD_193486 | JGI IMG/M metagenome (GOLD analysis project Ga0265298, IMG submission 193486) | Bovine rumen microbial communities from tropical cattle in Woodstock, Queensland, Australia - Gonzalo_01 | ecosystem: Host-associated > Mammals > Digestive system > Stomach > Rumen ... | reverse complement strand
CAAGTTCAAGAATGGCTTCAAGATAATGTTGAAACAGATTGGGATTGGTTTACTGAACAATGTGGAGATGAAGAAAAACATCACTGTTTAGTTACAGGGTATTTTATGGCTTGGAATGGTAAAAAAGAAGGTGGCAAGATTTATAAGGATCTTGCTTCCGCTGTTTCTGATATCTTATTAGATGATTCCCATCCTGTATTTTCACTTACAGATGAAGGAATGCTAATTTTAAATGAAACACATCATGATGCTCCATGTTCTGGTAATTATTACGAATTCCGTATTCTTACAGACGCTGGAGAAAAATACTATGAGAATCATATGAACGATGATCCTAGAACACTTCATGAAGCACTTAAACTTCGCAAACGTACACGTAATGTGAATATTAAGATTTTTGGATTTAATTCCATTGAGGAGGTGAAACAAAATGATTAAAGCAAATAAAGAAGAACTCAAAGTAGTTAATGACAGATATAATGATGTCAAAGACGACATTTACATTGGTCTTGATTATGTTAATGAAGGTTTAGAAATTGTTAGTTTTGAAGTTGATGAAAAAGGCAGAACTACAATGGAAGTAGAAGAAAATTATCTCAATAGTCAGTTCGCTCTTAAAACTCGCTATCACACAAGACATCCAAGATTAAACGCCAGTGAGATATGTTATTTATTAGGTAAAACCAACAGTTATTAAAAGGAGGAATTAATTATGGCAAAAACATTAACTTATTCAGTTGAACAAGGATTAACAGAAGACGACATTCTAGATATCCTTACAACAGCAATTGAGGGTGGTATTGGTTATTGGGCAATGCTTGATAATGAACACGAAGATTGGGTTGCAGCTCGTGCTCAATGGCGAGAAGAACATAAAAATGACCCAGATCCAACCCCATGTTATTGTGATATTGCTTATCATCTTATGAAAAACGGTAAAGCTGTTATTTTCTTTGATGAAGAAGATGATCCACATTACAAAAACCCACTCAAGCTCACAATGGAAAGCTTTGCTGAAGGATGTAAAAAGTTTAGTGAATATTTTGGTAAAAACATCCATAAGATGCTTGATGAAAGTGATTTCGACGCCTGTGACGCAGATTGTATTATTCAATATGCTTTACTAGGTGACGTGATCTATGGCTAGAAAGAAGAATAATTATGGACATAACAAAATCCAAAGACCAAGAAATTAAGGAGGAATATTATTTATGAAAAAAGAATTATTATTAACACAACAAAATTATATCAAGGAATGTGAAATTGATGAAAGAACACTTCCTATGATCGTACACCATTATATCTCCATTGGTGAACAAACAGCTAGTAAACTTACAGATGAAAGAATTGAACAAGTCTATAATAAGTGTGTCGCAGACGACCAAGCTGCTCAAGCAAGAGGTGCAATTCTAGCCATTACACCTGAGTTTCAAAAATATATATTGGTTGCTTGTCAAAAACTTGCCCAATTACCTGCAGAAGCTAGATATAATCTTATTAAGAAAAATTTATAAGAAAGGAGGATTAATCATGAAAAAGAAAACATACAAAGTTTTAATCAAAACATCTTTTGATCTGATAGTAGATATTGAAGCTACATCAGAAGAAAAAGCTTTAGAAAAAGCTAATGATATGGTCTTCAATGGGGAAGTTGACCCTGTTTATAATGGAGAACCTGACACAGAATGTTCAATTTGGTAAAAGGAGGACTAATTATGTTATATCAAGTACAAAGACAACGCACAGCAGGTGCGTATATCACAATCAAAACTTGTGGTTCACACGATGAGGCAGTTGGTTATTTAAGTTCAATCGCTGCTGAGCATCCAGAATACCCATACAAAGGTGGGGACAAATGGCAAGATAGTAGAAATGTTCATAACGTTAATCGTTATCGTATCATTCCTTTAACTATCTAAGGAGGTCATAAATATGCTTAAAAACCCTTACACGATTAAATGTGAATGTTGTGGAGAGGAAATCTGGATTATGGATCCTCTTACAAATGAATGTCCACATTGCGGAGCTTTATATAATGGCTTCGGAAACAAATTACAAGACGGTGTAGACCGTCTTGATCACCCATGCCATGATGGTAAATTATTTTAAGGAGGTACTTATATGAAAAAATATAAAGTTGAAATCACAGAGACTCTTCAAACAATTGTTACGGTTGAAGCAAACTCAGAAGATGAAGCAATTGATATCGTTCATCAAAAATATAGGGACGAAGAAATTGTTCTTGATTCTTCTAATTATATAGACACAGATTTCTCAATCTATTCAGAGGATCTGCCAACAGAGGATGAAATCAGAAGACCTAGTGGCATTGATAATACAAATAATATGGAAATCTATGTCAAAGATTATTTAGAGAATGAATACAATCACGCTGTTAAATCGTTCGATATAGAATACGACATGAGAAAAGTATATATCACAGAAATTATTTGGGAGGACTAATTATGAGCAAAGAAAATTACACAGTCAAAGAACTTAAATTATCAGATAAAAAATATCCAGTAAATATGTCTAGTCCACATTTTTTAGAGTGCACTGAAGAAAACAAAAAAAGACTTGAAAATTTTCCTGTTTTAAAAAGGGTAGCAGAAGAATATATTGTCAATAACGGTCTTTCTACTGTACCAGGCTATATTCCTAATCTCATTTACTATATTAAATTATTAAATTTAGATGAGCCTAGCTTTTTTGATTGGGACGAACATGATACTGAAGAATTTTATTCTTGGGGACACAATTCTCGCTACGTCCATGTATTACAGCCAAACGTTTATTGTAATTTTAATGATTACCTTGAACGAATTTTAAATTATCTTGAACTTTCAAAAATTAAAGAACCAGAAATTTATAAGGAGGAAAACTAATATGAAATATATTAAAATAACAGCTATTAAAACAAAAGAAGGTTTTGAATTCAGAGAACTTAAACGCTTCCCTTCTATGGAATGGGGAGAAGAAGGAGGCTTACAAGCCGATCTTTATTATCAAGGCCATAAAATTATGCAAGTTTATCAAGAAGGTAATGGCGGTCCAGCTCTTACCTATACAGAACAATATTATCGTGATCATAAAGCAGAAATTGATCTTCAATGTTTAAGTTTTTTGAAAAGAGTTGATGAAAATTACGGAGCGAATAGTGAATTTGCTTCTCTCAGAAACAAGAAAATAAAGAATATTGACGATGATGATTGGGAAGCTGTAGTGAACAACATTGAAGAATACTATGATGATGTTGAACAAGCAGCAAAAAGTTTCCGTAAAGGTTATAAAGCAGTTGTTGCCTTAAAAGCTGCATGGTCCACAGACTATCTTCAATATAAAGTCTCGGATATTACAAAAGAAGAAGTTGAGAAATGGATCAAAAACAGTAATTTAGGTAATAAATATACAAGCTATCGTATTTTATTACCAACACCAGAATTATCTATTCTCTAAGAAAGGAGGTATTAATATGGATAAAATTAAAATTACAGTAAAAGCTTTACCTGTTAATGTTTATCGTTGGACATTAGGCGATTGTACTAATGGTGGCGTCTCTGGACGTTATGACAGCCTTTATTTACTTTGTGAAGAAGGTTGGTTGGATGTCGATATTAATGATCCACGTTTAATTAGGATTATAACCAAACCTAATATTGGTAAAGATGGGACCTATTCATATGTTGAACCAATGAATGATCCAGACAAAAAAGAAATTGGTTATATGTCCGGGGGTAATTTCGTTTACTCTTGTGATAGTAGATTCCCATTTGATTATCCACTTCCAGTTCATGACAGAAGTGAAACACAAGAACAATACGACGCATTGTCGAGATAGGAGGACACATATGAAAAAAGAAATTAAAATTTTAAGAAAGTGTCAAAAAGTACTACAGGACCTGCAATATCCAGGCTACCCTTTTCAACTTTCTATTGTTATCGACTTAGCTGATTATAAAGCATGGGTAGATTATGGCAAGGCTCAAGATCTAAATAAAGCTCTTATTGAGATCTGTCAACCTTTGATGTATCGTACTGCTGGTTGTGATCTCATGACAAAAGGAACATGGCTACAAGATCAAAACCTTAGTAATTCAGAAAAGATTTTAAAAGCTGATTTAGACAGGTTCTATATTGATGATATCGATGCTGTGAGATTTTACCTTGCTTTGAACAGTGCGATCTATAGTCACAAAAAGAAAGAACCAATATTCATCTTTGCTTGTATTGATGAAGACACAGAATATGTAGAAGTTAAAACTTTCAACACTTTACAAGAAATTGAACAATACTATAATGAATATTTTAAAAGGGAGGACTAAATATGACATTAGAAGAATTATTAAACGTACTTCGTAACGAAGAAGAACAACCATTCCCAACTTTCCGTTTACAAGATTTTGATGGTAATCAAATTTATGGGGAAGATTTATATCTTTCCGATCTTATAGTCTTACGTAGTTGGAAAGTAGAAAAAATTATAGTAGCACCAGCTGAGTTGTTTATCATCTTAAATGGTGGAAATTTTGTAAACTTTAAATTTAAAAACGTAATAACATTAAGATAAAGAAAGGAGGATTTTTCACTTGATCGCATTAACACTTTTCATTTATGTGATAATTGTGTATGTTATTGCAGGTATATTCCGTGATATTCACCACAATTGTCGCAAGTAGGCGATCCAACACAATTAGGGGAGGGGCTTCCCTCCCCAGCACTAAAATAAATAAGGAGGAAAATACTATGGAATTAGATAGTAGTGTTGTTTTACTTTATTTCTCAGTCAAATACGAAGGTGACTGGGACAAAATCATGGCGGCTGTTAGAAAAAGAGAAGATATTGATGAAGAACTCGCTCTTCAATATAAAGACAAATATCAAGGCCACTATGTAACTTTTTTAGACGCAGAATACCCAAAAGTCTTAAAACAAATTTACAAACCACCTTTTGTATTGTATTATGATGGTGATATAAGTCTAATTCAAGACTATAATAAGTGTGTATTTGTTCATGGAGCAAGAGAGGCAACAAATTATGGAATAGAAAATATTACAAAAATTGTCCACGAATTGCCTAAATATTTAACAATAATAACCACACCTGCGTTAGGTATTAACAAATGTGTTATAGAAGAATGCTACACAGAGAAAAAGAATGTTGTTATGGTTACAGGAGGTTGCGTTCATCAGATTTATCCATCATCATGCTACAACCTATGGAAAAAACGCCCTTCAAACTGTTTAATTATTAGTGAGCACCCTGAAGAAACCCCAGTCGACGCTCTAAATATAATTACTCGTAACAGGATAGCAGTTGGTTTAAGTAAAATAGCACTTTTTGGTGATATTAAAGAACACTCAAGTAGTTATATGTGTGTAGATTTAGCACTTTCTCTAAACCGAGACGTTGTAACAATTCCATATCCGATTGATCTCGGATTAAAAAATAATAGTTTAATCAACCAAGGAGCTCTTTTTGTTGAAAGTGCAGAGGAACTTCTAACGATATTAAACAACACACTATTTCAAAATAAATAAGGAGGTAAAATTATGGCATTATATTTATTATCTGTCGACAACGCAAAACTTCACGTATCAAAAGGCAATCGTAAAATTGGTAAAGGTATTTGGTCTTTCTCCACGTTACCAGGGAATCAAGACCATCTGCTCTATGTTAAAGGTAAAGGATTATTAACAACAGTCCCAGGTACCTGTAGCAAGTATTGCGATGGTTGTGCTAAGGATGGCTGCTGTTATGCCTGGCGTGATGCAAAATTACACTCCAATGCTTGTATCCCAGCTTGGGGTGAAAACACCTTACTATTAAGAGAAGATCCAAAACGTTTATTTAAAGATATTGACATGTTTATCAAAATACGTAATAATAAATATGTCCAAACAAAAGATGAACGTTACCATCGTGTCCGTATTTGGCGTTGGCACGTATCGGGTGAAATCGAATCTCTACAACAATTAGAGTTAATGAATGACATTGCTATCAAGCATCCAGAAGTTAACTTTAGTGTTTATACCAAAAACTTCGATGTATTAACAAAATACCTTAAGAAGTATGGAACAAACAGTATTGCTGATAACTTTATTATCAATATTTCTGAATGGCATGGTGTTGCCAAAAAGTTCTTAGACAAATATCCTGGATTATTCAATGTCTTTGAATATGACGATTCTCAATTAAAAGATTGTACACTATCACAATCTGAAAAAGATCGTTTAGCAAAAACACCACATTGTATGGCTGTCTGTGCTGATGGTAGTCACAGATTAGACAAAGACGGAAAACCAATTACTTGCGATCACTGTAAACGTTGTTATACTAAAACAGGTGCAAGGACAGCAGTTTATGCTCACTAATAAAGGAGGAACACATATGAAAATTGTTAAATATGCAAATCTAGATGAAGAATTTCTTAATCATTTTGCGAATCAAGATGTAGATCCATGGTTTGTTTATAATTATTTAGAAAAATTCAAAACAGAATCTAAAAAACAAGACTTGTTTATTCCAATTTGGTTATACAATTATCTTAGAAACACTGAACTAAAAAACGACAAAACGACACTATATAAAGCTCTTGAGAGTGATTTCCATGTTTACGGAGTAAAATCCGATGAGTTTAATGAATGGATTTTAATTATTCGTTTTGATTAATAATGAAAGGAGGAAAAATAATATGGGTGTACAAAATATAAGAAATAGGGCTGAGATTAAAGATCCACACATCTTGGCCCTCATTAAAGAATGTGTGGAGAAAACAAAAAGTTTAAACTATTATGTTCCTGATAATTTAAAGTTCTTACAATGTAAAGCAGAGAAACGCGCTGGACAAGCCAGTTACAAAACAAATTCAATTACATTAAGTACTTTTGTTTACAAAGAACAGGACAAACACATCAAACAAGTGATCTATCATGAGTTGGCCCACATTGTAGCAGGGCCAAATACTCATCATGGTCCTGTTTGGAAGCGTATAGCAAACTCCATTTCTCGCGCAACGGGTTTAAATATCTCCAGAGTTTATGATAAAGAAGATATGCCTGTACACTATGAAGTACGATTGAAAAATAAAATCGCAAGATATCGTTACACTTTCCGTTGCAAAAAATGTGGAGCTATATTACACTATACTCGTGAATGTAAATTTACAAGAACATATAACCAAATGCTTGGTGACAAACCACGCTGGGTCTGCAAAAGATGCGGCGGCAGTTTTGAAAAGATTGAAGGATAATGGAGGTAAAACAATATGTTACAAAGCAACAAACCAGAAATCGAACGTATATTAATTACAAACTTAGTGAGAATCTTTACAGCCTATGGATGGGTTGGAGAAGAAACTCCTTGTAATCACACTTCTAAAATTGAGACTATTCGTTATGGTCTTAATCATGGAGAAGCTCTAGAATACAAAACACATCTAGCAAGGCTTATCCAAGTTCGCCGTATAGATCATAAGTATGGTCTGTTTACTCTTACTTTCTTAGAAGGAACACTTAGTTTATTAAATAGTTATGCAAATAACAATAAGTTGTTTAATAAGATAGCTACTCCTTTAAAGAAGAGACCAAAGTTTGAACTATCAGTTTCTAATGGTAATGTCTTCCTTACAGTCGATCATGCCAAAGCCGCTGTTAAGAGAATGAATTCTTTTGACGCCAGTAATATCCGTTATTCTCTCGTAGAAGAATACGGCCTCGATCGATTAAAAGCTGACTTAGCAGTCGTAGCCCCAGGCGCCACAATCGTCATAGACTATGAAGGTCATACACCAGATCAACTCCGCGAATGGTTATATGATGATAATCTTACAAAGATGACAGTGATGTTTCCTGTCCTCCCTATTGTAACCATCAAGAGAATTGTATAGTGCACACATTTTAAGGAAAGGAGGTTTCCATACGATATGGGTGGTTTATTATTCTGTATCGTAGTTCTTATCGTCGCTGCTTTCTGTTTCATGAACAGTAACGACAGATAAGACTTTCACCAATTCACGAGGGGAGGGGTATTCCCTCTCCTTGTTGATTACGGGCGCCATACATATGGTAATTATTAATTTAGTTATCATATCTGTGGCGCTCGAACAAAGAGTCCTAGAAAGGAGATCATATGGGTGGTTTAATAGCTTTAACCGCCTTCATCTATGTTATCATAGCATACGTGCTCGTGAACATATTTGGAGAATTTAAAGGTCCACGTAAGTGAGATCTTACCCACATTAAATAAAACTTTCAAAACAATTAATAGGAGTTTTTCGGAATAACATTCTAATTTTAAACTATTAATTATTATTTTTACATAATTTATTATACAGCGCTAAATGGCAAGTCCTCCAGCGCTATAGAAGTAGGGGTGCGCGGCGGGTCCCCACTCTTTTCCCTCTTTATGCCCCCGTGTTGTTCCTCTGGAATGAGTAACAATTGTTTTTTCGTTATACTCAAAAAGAATGATTCCTTAAGTTCCTTTCAGGAGCTTTTTGCTACCTAGCTTCTGGAATCACCTTATAGGCGTGAAATAACTACCTAACTTCTGTAACTTACTACATAAACTGTATAAAATATTAGGCAGTATTCTAAAGACTACTTTATAGTCTGCCGTCACTGATCTAACACCCATCAATCATCCTCGTCCTGAAGGCAAGTTCGTACGACGTTAAAAGATGATCCGCAGCAGGGGGATACTATGTGGAAGCTTTGGCCCACCCGGATCTTCTCGATCATGCCTGTCAGGATCCAGATTCTGGCGTCGAGCATACTCTATATAGATTATTATTAGCGCAGCGGATAGTTTACTAAATCGTCCAGAATCAAAAATAAGGCCTCAAACAGCCCCGTAGAGGCGCGAAAGCCTTTTTTTAATATAAAGAGATGTTACACATACATATCGTGTGTGTGAGCGTGTATTTATATACGATCGCCCGGAACCATATATATAATATATATATTTTTTTTATAATAATACTCCCCCAATTATAATTATAAGGGTTATATCTATGATGTCAAGTATTATTTATATTATTTCTGGATCCGGAGGATCCAATTGATCGTCCCCCTGGTCCTCACAACGTTCTTTTCAGTCGTTTAGTATATATACTACGTATATATACTAAATAAAAGAATCATTTTATTCGATTCTGATATATAATATGGACGTAAAATAATAAAAATATGATACTACAGTACCAAAAAGCTATGAATCAGGAACAAAAAAGCCCCAGGCAAACCGTAACCTAGGGCTAAGCATTATCCACAGATGCGTACCTGCTTAAAAGGAGGTAACTTTCTGCGTTTCCTCAATGGCGGTGTATAGAAAGGAGGCCCGCGCAGCGAAACCGTAAACGCCACGTAAGAGTAAGATTATTCCGCCAGTCAGGAATCATCATTATAGGCATAACCCCCACGAGGGAGCCGCCTCCATCTCCTGACATTATCTATTATAAGGGATATATTTTAAATGTCAATAGTTAATGTAAAATTTCTGAATTTATTTTTATGTATATTCTGATGTAGATCAACTATGTAAATTCTGGAATCTGGTAAAGCCCCGGATCAATGTAAATTATTGTTCAGGGCGTTACAGTATGCAATTGCACGCTTCCTGGATTTAAACCAGGTCTTCCCCTCGTCAGAGATCAAAAGGGTCCTGACAGAATTTCCTCCAGCGACGCTGATCGTAATAGTACCAGCAGCTTCATCAACTTTAAGGCGTTGACTTTTAATATTAAGCAATGTTAAGCTACCTGGGTTTAGGACCAGCCATAGACCATAGGTAGTAACAGAAGAGATGAGAGACAAGTCTTGTTCCTCCTGGGGGCAGGCTCCTCCTCCCCCTTAATACTCTATCGTACGCGTGCGCATGTGCAAGCTATGTATTCCCACTTTTTACCACAGACTACCTAATCTTCGCGCATTATGCGCTCAGGTGTCATCTATATGTATATGTATGTATACGGATGTATACGTATGGGTACGTGTATGTATATGTGTGTATATATGTGTGGGTATATGAGTAATGTGTATGTCGGATTACGACTATGAGATGGCAGGGGTAAGAGGAATCGAACCTCTGTTATCGGTTTTGGAGACCGTGGTACTACCACTGTACGATACCCCCATGTTTATTATATATACGTGTACGTGTATACGCGTGTGTGCGGGTGCACGGGCGGGTGCGTATGCGCGCCTGCTCCTAAGAATGCCTTCCCCCTATAAGAAAAAAACAAGAAAGAAAGTAAGATAAAGAAAGAAATAAATAAAGAAATATACCCCTATGCAAGAAAGAGCGCATTGATTCTCTTTCGCAATAAGGATTGCTCAGAGCAATACATAGATAAAAGTTAATTTTATCCGGAATAGTATGTGATTGGATGAAAGGAGATTGGATCGCTAAAGCCGCGAAGGCTGAAACAAGAGGTGTTGCGCGTTCCCACGCTCGATATCTTGCTCAGCGCTGCGATATCTCGCGCAGGTATACGGGTAGGTGTGTATACGTATGTAATACAGTCCTCTTTATTATATAATTATAATTAATGATCCATTGGCACAAAATGGCCGCCGCAGCAATAACTACAGGCTTCTGGTTCGGTATCAAAGAAGGCGACATTAGGATCTTCTGCTGGTACACAAAGGATCTCATTACCTTTTTCAACAATTGCGTAGGAAGGATGTTGTTCAAGAATTTTTACTTTGCTGACAACACCTTTATAGACCATGTATTTAATCATTCGGCGCACCTCCTGTTGTGCGATAGCTTTTTCTATTTCTCTTTCTTTTTAGTATCTTGTAAGAATGGGAACGCATCGGATTTTACAATCCAACTTAAGCCAAAGAAGAATAGTGCAATAGCTTCGACGATCCATGTAAGATTACGGAGATAGAAACCTGGGATAAATTGAAGAAGCATAAGTAAGAATGATGCTAACATACCAATACCACAGACTCTATAAATAATGTTTTTGATCTTCTTTTGTTTAGTCATTTCACCAGCTGTTTTAGTAAAGAGGAAGAATGACATGAACGCGAGTGTTGCGAAAAAGCCGAATGCGGAAATACAATGGAAGATATTACTTGTACTAGATACTAAATGTAAGACTCCTGTTTTGACAGAAGGATCAGGTTCATAGGTCATTGGGAATAAACAGATTAGGATCCCAAAGATACCTGCGATCGTAGCTGTAATATCATCGATCTTTTCGTAGCCTTTATAATTAACTAATAAGATGCCAGCGCTACCAAGGACGACCATGAAAGTGCCGACTGCGAATAATGAATAATAAGTTTCAGAAATTGATCCTGGCCATCCTAATGTAATTAATGCCACTAACCATGGCAAGAGCATACCTAAGATGCCGATCATAATTCTCATTCTTTTTGTATTAATGGTTACTGATTCTTTTAAACTCATAATTGTTTTTGTTCCTCCATTTTTTTCTTTTTACGTGCTTGATTAATGTAATACCATTTTGTATGATATTTATGGCCGTGAGATGTTATATAACCTTGTTGTTGAAGGAAGTGTTTAGACACCGGATCATCAACTATTTCATCACGGGCAGTTATCTTAACATCATATCCTTTTTTGGTAAAAACAGATACAATAGTTTGATAATGAAGATATGTATTTGGATCACCAACCATAAAAAGCTGCTTACCACTTTTGAAATATGGGGTAGTTGCAAACTGTATTGGATTATTAAAATCTATTACATCACAAATTGTGCCATTTGGTAAAGCATATAGCTCTTCAAGGGTATTAATTGGTGTCCTTTTCATTATTTTGATTTACCTCTCGCTATGACTGTGGCACCAGTGGAATTACATCCACAAGAACCTTCAGTACAAGCTATACCGACTTTATCTAGATAAGGGTTAGGTTTGTCTGCTAATTTTTCTGCTTCTATTAAAAAACAAACATGTTGATATTCTTCTTGTGACATAAGGACAACAACTTGTTCTTCTTTAATGTGATTATAAGATATTGATTGCACTCTCATTTTTAATACCTCCTAAAAATAAGCACGTGGGTCTATGATGCCAGGTTTTTCATCTCACCGCCCATAGATCAGGCTGGAATACAACATCATAGGCCACCCAACAATTGGTTGAGATACACCAGAATAATTTTTTCGGTAATGGGCCGATCTATAGCACATTACCTAGAACCATTTAAACCCAGGCCCTAGGTTCTTCCGTTTTTCCAACTGGGCATGCTAAACGACAACATGATCCAAGGCGGCCTACCAGTTATGATTGTTGAGAGCTACAAACTCTGCGTGGCCATCACTATCTCGGAACTATAGGGCCCCCCACTTTCCTCATTCTTCGTGGGTTCTTAACTTTTCTACGATACTTGCCGTTACACATGTCAGTTCACACCTCAATGTGGTCTCAACTAAACAAGATCTGTCGGGCTTGCCATACCCTAGATTTTTACGGTCTTGTCTGACCTATAGTAAGCAGATACATCTGCCGTAATTACTTCTATTCTTCTGCATTAAGTCGATGACTATAAACAACTTTAGCTCGAAGACATTTATCGTGAGCGTTGTAACTATCCATTAAACCTCTGTTAAAACATTCTTCAAACACATCGTCAATACGTTCATTACTTAAAAATCTTAAATTGCCTTTACCTGCTGTGAGACCTTGGGCAATTTTTAAAAGTTTAGCATTGTCGATTTCTTTTCGCCAATAAGTTTTACCTTTTTCATCAATCCAGAAAACCATACTTTCACCTCTATTAAATATTATAAGGGATAATATATTAAAGTCAATCTTTATTTTCGAATAGATTATCTACATACCAGTCGTATCCGCCCATAGAAGAATGTTCTTGACACCATTGTTCAGCTTCTTCTTTACTATCGACTTCAATAACTTTTTTAGCTTCATTATATTCACAAGTATCAAAACCTGTTAAATAAGCTTTATATTTTTTCTTATATTTGGTATAACTTTCTTCAAATACAGAACCCTCACATGGATAGCATTCACCTTTGATGCCTCTAATGATCCAATAGTTGCTACCATACTTAACAGGTTCTACTCCTTCCCAAGAATGAACCATAAAACCATCGTTGAGTTCTTCCCAATTAGTTGATCCACTTTTAAGAAGTTCAATAATCTCATCACGATTTTCTTTTTCAACCTTAACAGCTGCTACTGGAATTGGTTTTTTAACATAGTAAGTCATCATATTACCTCCAATATATATATCTACTATTATAATAGCAGTTATTTATTAAAAATCAAGAAAAATGTAGATAAAAATACTATTTTATTAGATATTCTTCAGCATTATAACTTGATCTGTAAATCAAATTTTGCTTTTTCTTATGTGTTAATAAGAAGTCAAAAACACTTTTGTCAACTTCATCCCACCCATAGCCGATATCATCTCTGGTTAAATAAAGTAAGTGTGTCTTTTTAACAATATGGAGAATTACTTCGGTTCTAGGGAATCTATATAAGAAACCAAATTTGACTAAATATTCGTCTTCAGTTTCTTCGTCATAGTCTGCTTTTGTAACTTCTTGCAATTTTACATAACAAGCATTTTCAGGTTTAGTGTTATAAAGTGTGTCAATTAAAACAGATTCTAAAGTCCATTTTTTTAAATTGCCTTTACTGTAGGCTAATTCTAAAGCTTTTCTAGCGTCAATCATCTTTTTCATTCTCCTTATTATAATAATGTACATGATCTTCTTTTACAATTTGATCAATTAATTTTGATTCTTTTGGGAATCTCTCTTTATATTTGTCTGCTGTTTCTCTAGTGTCAATTCTGATATTATGAGGAACTTCTTCATGTAGATAATATTCATCTACATTAATACCGCAGTCTTTAACACCATCCTGGATCCAGAGATATCTTTGTAAAAAAGAACAATATTCTAAGGTATGAGTTCTGGCACGATTACAAGGAGGATATTCAATACCAGCTTTAAAAGCTTCTCTGGCCCATTTTCTCATATTAAATTTTCTAATATTAAAATAAGGACAATTATCACAATAAATTCGACATTGAGGGATACAGTCTAAAGCTTCTTTAAAAGTAATGATACGTTTTTTAGCTTTTTTCATTGTGTTTTCTCCTCTTTTGGGAAGAAACCAAAGCGATCACTATCCCATATTAAACCATATTTATTAAAAACTTCTTCTTCAAAATCATTTATAGCTTTATCTAATGGGATGAGATCCGGATCTTGTTTAAAAATTGTACCTTCTGGTTTTGTTTTAGCGACTTCAACCCATGCATCAATTAAATTACAACGTTGAGTTCTTAACTTATCAAGTAAATTTATTTTGTCTTCTTTTAGTTTAACTGTCGCAAGACCTACACAGACCTGACCTATGTCTGAAAATAACTGTGATCCCCATGGAGTTTTTAACACTTTATTAAAGAAATCAAGAGTATTATTACTATGATCTCTAATTTGTCTTAATTCTTTAATATTATCTTCTGTTAGCGCCATTTTTACACCTCCACATAACACCATCTTGTTGGTGCTTTGGTTAATTTATAATTGTCTGCCCAAACAGGTAATAAGTCCCTATTTTTTGCTCGTTTGTCAAAAAAGCCAACTTTTCTAAACTCGCTCAACTCTTTTGGTTTCTCAAAGGTTTCTAATTTGGTAATGTGGATAGCATAACCTAAATTATCGCCTAAATATTCTTGCAATTGTTGATTGTCTAAACGAGATTTTTTGCATATTTCATCTTCTTCCAAAGTGTTTGTGCAATAGTAGAATTCTTCACAACAATAACTATGCTTTCTAACATAAATGTTTTCCACTTTATCACACCAAAACTTTGCAACTACTTTTCCGTTTAAATGCCACTCTCGTATGCCATTACTAATACAGCAACTTGGGTAAACATTTCCCTTATTTCCTTTTGTTAGGTATTCTCCATTTTTCGCGCAATAAATGTATACATTAATAGGTAAATCACATTTTGGTTTCAATTTTCTAACTAGAATAGATAAATCTCCGTTAAGAATCTTTTTACATTCTTCCGGACTACATAACAATAGTATTGCTTTATTCATTTTTCAGTTCCTTTTTTAATAAATCATATTCTTCTTGTGTAAGTTCTTCATAGATACCACTTTCGTTATAATAAACCAATATATCACTATAATATAATTTCATTACATCAACTTTCTTATTCTTAATTATCTCTAACACTTTCTTTAATTTTTTGTAGTTTGCCAATTCAAGCTTTAAATGTGCTATTTCAAAATCTTGTTCGTTATACTTTTCAACCGATTTCTTATCTTCAAATAAATCAATTATTTTTTTATAAGCATCCTGCTCACCAAGTTTCCTTAGTAAAATATTTTCATCAACTAAATTCTTTGGGTTACTTAATTGTTCTCTTAAATAATTAATCATATTGTGGCTATCAAGATATTCGCCTATAATAATTTCTTTAATTTTTTTGTATTCTTTAAGTT
>Ga0265298_10005728_pt1 | contig 15479 bp, 29 predicted proteins | sample AusTroGonzalo_MG_3_FD_193486 | JGI IMG/M metagenome (GOLD analysis project Ga0265298, IMG submission 193486) | Bovine rumen microbial communities from tropical cattle in Woodstock, Queensland, Australia - Gonzalo_01 | ecosystem: Host-associated > Mammals > Digestive system > Stomach > Rumen ... | reverse complement strand
CTCTTCTATTTTCTTTCTTAATAATTCTAGTGTATCCACCATTTCTATCAGCATATCTTGGTGCTAATTCATTGAATAATTTTTCAATACACTTTTTATCATTATGTAAGAAAGCATATGCTTTTCTTCTTGAAACTAAATCACCGTTTTTACCATATGTAATCATTTTTTCTACAAATTTTCTAGTTTCTTTTGCTCTATCAACTGTAGTTTCAATTCTTCCATTTATGATAACAGCTTTAGTTAAATTAGCAAGCATACTTCTTCTATGTTTAGAATCTCTTCCTAATTTTCTATATGCCATAAATCCTCCTAATCGTCATTCTTGAAAGATAGTCCCATAGCTTTAACTTTATCTAGAACTTCTTTTAATGATTTCTTTCCTAAGTTTCTGATTTTCATCATATCGCTTTCTTTTCTGTTAACTAGATCTTGCATTGTATTAATACCTGATCTCTTTAAGCAGTTATAAGCTCTTACAGAGAATTCCATGTCATCAATTGAAGTTTCTAAAGCTTTAACTTTTGGATCTTCTTCTTTTTCAGCCATAATTCCTGTAACATCTGCGATTTCATTTAATTTAGTTAATATATCTAAATGTTCAATTAAGATTCTACTAGCTAAAGCAATAGCTTCTTCAGCACGCATAGAACCATTTGTCCATATTTCAATAATTAACTTATCATAATTAGTTGATTGACCAACTCTGGCTTCTTCAACTTCATAATTAACTCTTTCAATTGGAGAATAATTAGAATCCATAGATATAGTTCCTACTTTAGCTTTCTTTAATAATTTCTTATTAGCTTCTGCACGAACATATCCTCTTCCATTTCCTACAGTAATTTCCATGTTAATTTTACCACCTTTAACGATAGTACAAATAACTTGGTCCTTATTAATGATTTCAACATCAGTAGGACATTCTATATCTCCTGCTGTTACAACTCCCTCTTTATTAACATTTAAAGTTAACACTTGATCTTCTTCAGATAAATTATTAACAATAACATTTTTTAAATTTAAAACTATTGTTGTAACGTCTTCATAAACACCATCAATTGTTTCAAATTCATGATTAACTCCTTCAATATTAATTGAAGTAATAGCGCTTCCTGGTAAGCTAGATAGCATTACTCTTCTTAAAGCGTTTCCTAAAGTTAAACCAAACCCTTTTTCTAGTGGTTCAAGTTCAAATTTACCATAGTTACTAGTTTCATCATATTCAGTAACTTTATATTGTGGTTTTTCAAATTTTATCATTTCAACTCACTCCTTTTTATTTTATTATCCTCTTGGACGTTTTGGTGGACGACAACCATTATGTGGAATTGGTGTATCGTCTGTAATTGACATTATTTCAAGTCCTGCAACTTGAAGAGCTCTTATTGCAGTTTCTCTACCTGGACCAAGTCCTCTTACATAAACGTCAATTTTTCTCATACCTGCATCATATGCTCCTTTAGCAGCAGCTTCAGCAGCTACTTGTGCAGCATATGGAGTAGATTTCTTTGCACTCTTAAATCCAACTGCTCCTGGAGCTGACCAACTAATAGCATTTCCTTCTGGGTCAGTAATTGTAACAATTGTATTATTAAAAGATGCTTTTATATGAGCTGCTCCAACAGGAACATTCTTTTTAACTTTACGTTTTCTTGCTTTATAAGCCATACAATATTTCCTCCTAACCTATTATTTCTTTTTGTTTGCGATAGTTTTTGGTTTACCCTTACGAGTTCTAGCATTAGTTCTAGTTCTTTGTCCTCTTACTGGTAATCCTTTTTTATGACGAAGACCTTGATAAGATCCAATTTCCATCTTATTCTTGATGTTCATTGCAACTTCTCTTCTTAAATCTCCTTCAACAACATGCTTATCAATTTCTTTTCTTAGAGCAGCAACTTCATCATCTGTTAAATCTTTTGCTTTTTTAGCTTTATCAACTTTTGCAGCAGCACAGATTTCACTAGATAATTTTTGTCCAATACCATAAATTGAAGTTAATGCTATCCAAATGTTCTTTTCATTTGGAAGATCTACACCTTTAATACGTGCCATAAACTAATACCTCCTATTAACAACCTTGTCTTTGTTTGTGTTTAGGGTTACTACAAATAACTCTAACTACACCTTTTCTTTTTATTATTCTGCATTTGTCACAGATTTTTTTAACTGAAGATCTAACTTTCATATTTTTCTCTCCTATCTTTTATTCCATATTATACGCCCATGTGTTATATCCACTGGTGATAATTCTAAGATTACTGTATCGCCTGGTAAGATACGAATGTTATTCATTCGTATTTTACCAGAAACATGAGCTTCTACAGTATAACCATTTTCAAGTTCTACTTTAAATTTTCCACCTGGTAAAACATCAATTACTTTACCTTCAACTTCTAAAGTTTCATTCTTTCCCATTATTTATCAACTCCCGTCAATATTATTGGACCATCTTTTGTTATAGCGATAGTATGTTCAAAATGTGCTGCATTTGATCCATCATAGGTATATGCAGTTAATCCATTTTCATCTATCTCTAATTCTTCAGAACCGAATGTTAACATTGGTTCTATTGCTATAACCATTCCTTCTTTTAGAAGTGGTCCTGTTCCTTCTTTTCCATAATTAGGTACACTTGGATCTTCATGTACTGAAGTTCCTACACCGTGTCCTACAAATTCTCTAACAACGCCTAAATGATGCTTAGTTGCATACTCGTAAACAGCATGTCCTATGTCACCAACTCTATTGCCTACTGTTGCCTTTTTAATTCCTTCATAAAGTGCTTTTTCAGTATGCTCTAGTAAATATTTATCATTATCCGATATATTTCCCACAGCATAACTCCATCCGGAATCTCCGTGATATCCTTTATAGCAAGCTCCTATATCAATAGTAATAATGTCTCCATTTTGTAATTTATAGTTACTTGGATAACCATGTACTACACAATCATTAACTGATGTACATACTGAATACGGAAATCCTTCACAACCTTTGAAAGATGGAGTACATCCTTTACTACGAATAAACTCTTCACAAAGTCTATCAATTTCTTTTGTAGTAATTCCCTCTTTAATAAAAGGTTTTATATATTGATGAGTTTGGTAAACAACATTACCAGCTTGTTTTAATAATTCGATTTCTCTTGGAGATTTAAGTGTAATCATTAAATCATCTCCTTATCTAAATTACTATATAAACTTTCTAGAGTATCATTATTATGAATCATAACTAATTTATCCTTATAATAATCTACTAAAGGTTTTGTTTCATTAATATATGTATTATATCTTTCTTCAAATACTTCTTTAGTATCATCATCTCTAGATATTAAATTACCACCACATATCATGCATACTTTACTATCAATTAATTCTTTATTATAAACTCTCTTGCATTTGTTGCAAGTTAATCTATTTTCTATTCTCTTAGAAGCTATTTCTTTATCTATATCTATAAATATAACTTTTTCTAAATCAATATTTTTTTCTTTTAATAATTTATCTAAAACCATGGCTTGATTTATATTTCTAGGCATACCATCAAGAATAATATTTTCATTAGAAATATTTCTTTTTAATACATCTATAACAGTTTCATCAGAAACGAATAACCCTTTATCAATTAAAGATTTTATTTCTTCATTAACAAGAGCTTCGTTTCTTAATAGACTGCCAGTAGATATATGTTTAAATCCATATTTCTTTTCTATATAATCTGATGCTGTGCCTTTTCCAGCTCCTGGAGAAGCTAGTAAAACTATGCACTTCATATTAAAATCTTCCTTTATATTCTTTTTGTTCTAATACACTTTCAATTTGCTTGAATGTTTCAAGTGCAACACCTACAACGATAATTAATCCAGTTCCTCCAATTGAAATATTTGTATTTTGTACATTAGAGTAATTTTGGAATAATATTGGCAATGCTGCAATTACAACTAAGAATAATGTACCAAAAGTAGTAATTCTAATTAATACTTTAGTAATATATTTTTTAGTTTCAACACCAGGTCTAATTCCTGGAATATATCCACCATTTTGTTGTAAATTCTTGCTTATTTCTTCAGGTCTAAATTGAAGTAATGTATATACATAACTAAATATAACTATCAATAATAAGTATATTATTAAACCAACAGTTGTATTATAGTTTAAATAAGTACTAACAAACTTTAAATATCCTTCATTAGTTACAAATCTTGCTATAACTTGTGGAATACTTATGCAAGCAGATGCAAATATTACTGGAATAACATTTGCAGCATTAACCTTGAAAGGTATATATGTTTGTTTAGCTCCATATGAACTAGTAGTTTTATTTGAATATTGAATAGGAATTCTTCTTTCAGATTCCGAAATGAATACTACTCCTACTACAATTGCAAAATATATAGCTATATAAACTATAAATGATATAATTCCTAAGAATAAATTACTATTTCCTAAAACAAATGTCTTGAATGCTTCACTCATCATATAAGGGAATGAAACAACGATACCTGATAAGATAATTAGTGATAAACCATTACCTATACCTTTTTGAGTAATTTGATCACCAATCCAAAGTAAGAATGCAGTACCTGCGGTTAGGATTAGTGCTACTTTAACATATCCAAATGCTGTAGAACTAGTACCTAATATACTTAGTGATAATGCAAAACCTTGAATTAATGCAACTCCTATACCTAAATATCTTGTAATTCTATTTAATTTTCTTCTTCCTGCATAACCTTCTTTAGCAAGGTCTGAGAAATATGGAATAATATCCATTTGAAGTAATTGAACTACGATAGATGCACTGATATAAGGCATAACACCTAGTGCAAATATTGATGAATTCTTTAAAGCTCCTCCACCAATAACATTTAATAATTCTAAGAATCCTAAATTACTATTTTCTGTTGTTCCAGGTATTCTAACATTTGTTCCAATAATAAATATTGCTAGGCATGCTAGTGTAAATAAGATTCTCTTTCTTAGTTCCTTATTTCTCTTTGCAAAAATATCTTTTATTTTAGCAAACATACTAGATCACCTTCGCTTTTCCACCAGCTTGTTCTATTTTCTCTTTTGCTTCTTTCGAAAATTTATTTGCGCTTACTGTTAATTTCTTAGTAATTTCTCCATTACCAAGTACTTTAAGACCATCTTTCATGTCTTTAACTAATCCCATTTCTTTTAATAATTCTGGAGTTATTTCTGTACCTTCTTTAAAATTATTTAAATCACCAACATTAATTATTGCATATTTAGTTTCAAAGTTATAGTTATTAAAACCTCTCTTTGGAATTCTAAATACTAATGGATTTTGTCCTCCTTCAAAACCAGGTCTAACTCCACCACCACTTCTAGCGTTTTGTCCTTTTTGACCTCTTCCTGAAGTTTTACCATTTCCAGATCCGATTCCTCTACCTACTCTGTTACGAGTTTGCATAGAACCTTTAGTATATTTTAAATTATTTAATTCCATACTATCTAATCTCCTCTACTGATTTACCTCTAAGACTAGCTATATGTTCAGCACTCTTTTGAGATACTAAAGCTCTCATAGTTGCTTTAGAAGTATTAATCTTTGTATTAGATCCTAGTGATTTAGATACAACGTCCTTTAGTCCTGCTAATTCAAGAACAGTTCTAACTGGACCTCCAGCGATAATACCAGTACCGGCTTTAGCAGGCTTAAGTAATACTTTAGCTGCTCCAGCTTCACCAATAATATCATGAGATATAGTTCTTCCATCAACGATATCTATTTTCTTTATATTTTTAACAGCTTGCATTCTAGCTTTCTTAATAGCATCTACTACTTCGCTAGATTTTCCAGAACCAATACCTACTTTTCCTTTTTTATCTCCTACTGCAACAGTAGCTGAAAAATGTAGAGTACGTCCTCCTTTTGTTACTTTTGTAACACGACGAAGTGATAATACTTCATCTTTATAATTATCTTCTTGCTTACGCATATTTCTTTCTTTCTTTTCCATATACTCGCTCCTTATTAAAATTCTAATCCGTTTTCTCTAGCTGCATCTGCTAATGCTTCAACTCTTCCGTGGTATAAATATCCACCTCTATCAAAAACTACTTTAGTAATTTTTGCTTTTTTAGCTCTTTTAGCTATTTCAGCGCCAATCTTCTTAGCAGCTTCTATATTTCCACCATTAGTGATTTTTAAATCTTTTTCCATAGTTGAAGCAGAAACTAATGTTTTTCCTTCAACGTCATCAATGATTTGAACACTAATGTGTTTAGCTGATCTAAATACATTTAATCTTGGAATATCTTTTGTACCAGATACTTTAGCTCTTACTCTTCTGTGTCTTTCTAAGCGAGATTCATTTCTTGATACTTTCTTAATCATATATAAGACTCTCCTTTTCTACTATTTAGATGCTTTCTTTCCTTCTTTACGACGAACGAATTCATCTTTATAACGAATACCTTTACCTTTATATGGTTCAGGTTTTCTAACTTTTCTAACTTTAGCAGCGAATTCGCCAACTAACTCTTTATCAATACCATTTACTGTAATTTCAGTATTTGAAACTGTTTCAATAGTTAATCCTTGTGGGATTTTAATTGTTACTGGATGTGAATAACCTGCATTAATTACAAGTTCAGTTCCTCTAACTTGGAATCTGTATCCAACACCAATTATTTCTAATCCTTTAGAATAACCTTTACTAACACCAGTAATCATATTTTTGATTAATGAGTTAGTAGTTCCGTGCATAGCATTATCAAATTTAGCTTTACCTTTAGATTCAACAGTTAATTTAGTATCTTCTACTTTAACATTGATACCTTCTTTTAAAGTTAAACTTAATTCTCCTTTTGCACCTTTAACAGTTACAACATTTTCGTTAACAGTTACTGTAACTCCAGTAGGTATTTCTAATTCTCTATTTCCTATACGGCTCATATTCTTATTCTCCTTACTTTTGTTACCAAATATATGCTAAAACTTCTCCACCAACACCATTTTTACGAGCTTCCTTATCAGTCATAACTCCTTTAGATGTTGATAAAATAGCGATTCCTAATCCGTTTAATACGTATGGAACTTCTTCAGCTTGAGCATATACACGTAATCCTGGTTTAGATATACATCTTAATCCAGATATTACTCTTTCTTTATTTGCACCATATTTTAGTGTTAAAGTTAAAGTTTTATCATCTTTACTATAATCACTAATATATCCTTCATTCTTTAATATACTTGCTATTTCTTCTTTCATTTTTGAAAGAGGCATAGAAACTTCTGCATATCTTAATTGATTAGCATTTCTAATTCTAGTAAGCATATCAGCAATTGGACTTGATACTACCATAAATATATCCTCCTTCTTACCAACTTGATTTTTTAACACCTGGTATTTCACCTTTATATGCTAATTCTCTAAAACATATTCTGCAAATACCATATTTTCTTAATACTGCATGTGGTCTTCCACATCTAGAACATCTAGTATATTCTCTTACAGCATATTTTTGTTTTCTTTGTTGTTTAACAACCATACTTTTCTTTGCCATTATTTCCTCCTATTACTTTCTAAAAGGAATTCCGATTTCATTTAATAAATCAAACGCTTCATCATTAGATTTTGCTGTTGTAACAAAAACTATATCCATTCCACGAGTCTTTACAATGTTATCGTATTCTATTTCTGCAAATATCATTTGTTCTTTTATACCTAAAGTATAATTTCCTCTACCATCAAATGCTTTTGTTGATACTCCTCTAAAGTCTCTAACACTTGGTAATGCTATTCTTATTAATTTATCTAAGAATGTCCACATTTTTTCACCACGTAATGTAACTTTACATCCGATTGCTTGTCCTTGTCTTAAATGGAACCCTGCAATAGACTTTTTAGCTTTAGTTATTACTGGTTTAGCACCTGTAATAGCTTGTAGTTCATTAACTGCAGCGTCTAAATATTTATCATTTTCAGTTGCATCACCAACACCGATATTAATAACGATCTTTTCTAATCTAGGTGCTTGCATAACTGATTTATAATTATACTTTTCTACTAATTTAGGAATAACTTCCTTTTTATATTTTTCACTTAGGCTGTTCATAGGTTTTCCTCCTTCCACTACTTAAGTATTTCTTTTGATTTTACTGAAATTCTTGTTTTATTTCCTTTTTCATCAATTTTATTAGCTATTCTAGTTCTCTTTTTAGTCTTTGGATCTATAATCATAACATTTGAAACATGAATTGGAGCTTCAACTTTGATTATTCCTCCGTTTTCATTCCCGGCATTAGGTTTAACATGTTTTGTTACCATGTTAGCACCTTCTACTATAACTTTATTATCTTTCTTTAATGTTTTAATTATTTTTCCTTCAGTACCTTTGGATTTACCAGAAATAACTACTACTTTATCTCCAACTTTTAAGTTCATAAATCCTCCTTATTTATCCTATAACACTTCTTTAGCAAGTGATACGATCTTCATATAATCGTTATCTCTTAACTCACGTGCAACAGGACCAAGTACACGTGTACCTACTGGACTCTTATCATCGTTAATTATAACGCATGCATTATCATCGAATCTAATATAACTTCCGTCAGGTCTTCTAACAGGTTTTACAGTTCTAGCGATAACTGCTTTAACAACTTTACCAGCTTTAATAGTACCGTTTGGTGTAGCCTTTTTAACTGTACAAACTACTACGTCACCAAGACTACCAACTCTTTTATTTCCACCAAGAACTCTAATAACTAAAACTTCTTTAGCACCAGAGTTATCTGCTACTTTTAAGCGACTTTCTTGTTGAATCATATTAATCCTCCTTCTTCTTTATAGAGATTATAAGATTATTGCTTCTTCAACAATCTCAACTAAATTATATCTTTTTGTTTTAGATATAGGTTTTGTCTCTACTATACGTACTTTATCTCCAACTTTAGCTTTATTTTCTTCATCATGAGCTCTATATTTCTTTGAAGATTTAATACGTTTTCCATATAATGGGCTTTTCTTATAAGTTTCTACAGTAACAGTTATAGTCTTATCATTAGCGCTACTTGTAACTGTACCAATAATTTCTTTATGTTTATGTTCCATAATTAAGCCTCCTTATTATTTTCACGCTCAGCAATTATTAATTTAATTCTAGCGATTGTCTTTCTATCTTCTTTAATTTTTGAAGGTTTTTCTAAATTACCAACAGCACTTTGGAATCTAAGATTATAAAGTTCTGTTCTTAATTCATCTTCTTTTTTAAGTAACTCTTCAGTGGTTAATTCTCTTAATTCTTTAGCCTTCATTTACTTCACCACTTTCTTTTTTAACGAATTTACATTTAACAGGTAATTTATGTGAAGCAAGTCTTAAAGCTTCTCTTGCAGTAGCTTCGTCTATTTCTGCTACTTCAAACATAATTTTACCTTCTTTAACGCATGCAACCCATAATTCTGGTTCACCTTTACCAGTACCCATACGAGTTTCAGCAGCATGTCTTGTTAATGAGAAATGAGGGAATATATTAGTATAAACTTTTCCTCCTCTTTTCATGTAACGAGTCATAGCTACTCTTGCAGCTTCTATTTGTTGTTGAGTAATCCATGCGCCTTCTTTAGCTTGTAAACCAAAATCACCGTAATGTAATTCTAAATTACCTTTAGCTTTTCCATCATGGTAAACTCTATGGTTTTTTCTATGCTTCACTCTTTTTGGAATTAGACCCATGTTCATTACCTCCTTTTTTATTTTTCTTTGGAAGTACTTCACCCTTATAAATCCAAACTTTTACACCAATTTTTCCAAATGTTGTATCAGCTTCTGCAGTTGCATAATCAATGTCTGCACGAAGAGTATGAAGTGGTGTAGTTCCTTCGTTGTATCCTTCACTTCTTGCGATATCAGCACCATTTAATCTTCCAGATACAGATGTCTTAATACCTTTAGCACCAGCTTTCATAGTATTACGAATAGCTCTCTTTTGTGCCATTTTATAAGATCCTCTGTTTTCAATTTGTTTAGCAATATTTTCAGCAACTAATTTAGCAACTAAATCAGGATTTTTAACTTCAAATATTGAAACAATTATATTTTCTTTTGTTAATTTACTTAATTCATTTTTGATTTTTTCTATTTCTTCACCGCCATGTCCGATTACTACACCAGGCTTAGCAGTATATATAACAACTTCAGTCTTTTTATTACTTCTATTAATATTAATTGAACTAACAGCAGCATCTTTTAATTTCTTATCTAAGAATTTTCTGATTTCAGAATCAGCTTTTAGATATTTAGCAAAATCTTTATTTCCTGCATACCATTTACTGTTCCAATCTTTATTAATACCAATTCTCATTCCGACTGGATTAACTTTTTGTCCCATAAATTAACCTCCTTCTAATTTTTCTCAGCTACAACAATAGTGATATGACTTGTTTTCTTGTCATGTCTATCGATGTGACCTCTAGATCCAAATCTATGTCTCTTAAGAATTGGACCATCATTTATAACTGCAGATTTAACAAATAAATTATTTTTATCTAACTTTAAGTTATTTTCAGCATTTGCTGTAGCAGATATTAATACTTTATTAATTAAACGAGCAGATTTTTTATTCATATTATTTAATATATCACTAGCTTCAGCTACACTCTTACCTTGAATAATTCTAGTTACTAATCTAGCTTTTCTTGGTACAAGTAAAACTGTTCTAGCAGTTGCTCTTGCTTCCATTAATATTCTCCTTCCCTAAAGTCAAATTCAACTATTCGTCCTTTTTACCATGTCCTGTGAATTTTCTTGTTGGAGCAAATTCACCAAGTTTGTGGCCTACCATATCTTCTGTAACATATACTGGTATAAATTCTTTACCATTATGTACAGCAAAAGTATGTCCTATAAATTCAGGAAAAATTGTTGAACGACGTGACCATGTCTTAACGACTTCTTTTTTTCCATTTTTATTCATTTCAATAACCTTATTCATTAATCTATCAAAAACGTAAGGTCCTTTTTTTAAACTTCTTGCCATTTATATTTTTCCTTTCCTTTATTTACGACGAGTTACTATTAATTTAGTTGAACTCTTTTTAGTTTTACGAGTTTTATAACCAAGTGCAGGTTTACCCCATGGAGTCATTGGTTTCTTATGACCAATTGGAGCTCTACCTTCACCACCACCATGTGGGTGATCGTTAGGGTTCATAACAGAACCACGAACTGTAGGTCTAATACCCATATGTCTAGTTCTACCAGCTTTACCAAGTCTTACTAATGAATAATCTTCATTACCAACTTCACCGATAACAGCCATACAAGTTCCTAAAACTTTTCTTGTTTCTCCACTAGATAATCTTAATAATACATATCTATCTTCTCTACCTAGGATTTGAGCACTTTGTCCAGCAGATCTTGCTATTTGAGCACCTTTTCCTAAAGTTAATTCAATATTATGTACTACAGTACCAACTGGAATGTTTTTAAGTTGCATAGCGTTACCTACTTTAATATCGCAAGCTTCACCAGAAACAACTTTCATTCCTACTTCTAATCCTTTTGGTGCGATAATATATCTTTTTTCACCATCAGCATAATTAATTAATGCAATATTTGCACTTCTATTTGGATCGTATTCAATACTAGCTACTGTACCAACGATATCAAATTTGTTTCTTCTAAAATCAATAACTCTGTATTTTCTTTTAGCTCCACCACCATGATGTCTTACAGTAATCTTTCCTGAATTATTACGTCCAGCTGTTTTTGTTTTAATCTTTAGTAAACTTTTTTCTGGAGCTGTTTTAGTTAGCTCTGTATTTACTAATGTACTTTTCTTTCTTTGTCCGTTAGTCATTGGACGAAAATGTTTAATAGCCATTCTAAAACCTCCCTTATAATTCTATTTTGCTTCCTTCTGCTAAAGTTATAATAGCTTTCTTATATGCAGAAGTAGCTCCTGTGTAACGACCTACTCTTTTCTTTTTAGGTCTAACATTTATTGTGTTTACTTTTGTTACTTTAACGTTGTAGATTTTTTCTACAGCTTGTCTAATTTGTGTTTTATTAGCATCCTTATGAACTTTAAAAACTATTCTATCGCCATCAGCCATAATATTAGTAGTTTTTTCAGTAGCAATAGGAGCTAAAATAACGTCTCTATAATCTTTCATTATTTAAGTTCCTCCTCAAGCATTTTAACTGCTTCTTCAGTCATAACTATATTTTTATAGTTAAGAACATCGTAAGTGTTGATTTCATGAGATTCAATTACTTTAACGCTGCTTAAGTTTCTTGAAGATAAGATTAATTCATCAGTTAATTCAGAAACAACTACTAATGTTTTACCAGTTATTTTTAAACCTTCTAATAATTTAATGAAATCTTTTGTACTAGCTTTCTTAAATTCTATTTTTTCTAGTAGAATTATTGAATTAGTACTTAATTTATAACTTAATGCAGATTTTAAAGCTAATCTACTTTCTTTTCTATTTTGTTTCTTTTCATAATTTCTGTTAGTGTTTGGACCAAATACTACACCACCATGATACCAATGAGGTGCTCTAATAGAACCTTGTCTAGCTCTACCAGTTCCTTTTTGTCTCCATGGTTTGATTCCTCCACCACTAACTTCACTTCTGTCTTTAACAGCATGTGTTCCTTGTCTTAATGATGCACCTTTTCTTCTTACTGCATCATAAACAGTTTGTTCATTTGGTTCAATACCAAAAATTTCGTCATTTAGTTTTATATCTTTAACTTTTTCACCTTTTAAACTTAAAAGTGTTACTTTAGCCATACTTAATTCCTCCTTTCATCAAAAATCTTTAATCATTATTATTAATAATTAGTTTGCAGATTCAGATGATTCTTCAGTTGCAGGTTCTGCTTCTACTGGAGCTTCTTCAGCAGCAGCTTCAGTTGTTTCTTCAGCAGGAGTTTCTTCTACTGGTGCAGCTTCTTCAACAACAGTTTCTTCAGCAGCTACTTCAGTATTTTCTTCAACTACTGGTTCAGCAACTTCAACATAAGTAATAAGTTCGTCTTGAGCGTTAACTTTTCCTTCATGTTTAATAGCAGATTTAATAATAACTAATGACTTCTTTGGACCTGGAACATTACCTTTAACTAAGATAATATTATTTTCTAGATCAACTTCTACTATTTCAAGATTTTGAACAGTAACTAATTTATGTCCCATATGTCCAGGTAATTTTTTACCTTTTAATACGTGCATTGGTAATAATGTACCAAGTGATCCAACACCTCTATGGTATTGTGATCCATGACCCATAGGGCCTCTACTTTGACCAAAACGTTTAATAACACCTTGGAAACCTTTACCTTTACTTACACCAGAAACGTCTACCATTTCGCCTACAGTAAAGATGTCAGCTTTTACTTCTTGTCCTAATGTATAAGCGCTAACATCAACATTTCTGATTTCTTTTAAGAAGCGCTTAGGTGATACATTAGCTTTCTTTAGATGACCTTGTTCAGGTTTATTGCTTAATTTTTCTCTCTTATCGAAAGCAGCAAGTTGGATAGCATTGTATCCGTCAGTTTCTACAGTTTTGATTTGTGAAACATAGTTTGGTTCAACAGCAATAACTGTAACTGGAGTTAACTTACCATTTTTAGCAAAAACTTGAGTCATCCCGATCTTACGACCTAAGATTCCTTTTCTCATAATTTCCTCCTATATAATCTTATTGTCTAATACTTATTTCAACACCACTAGGTAAATCCAAACGAGTTAATGCCTCAATTGTGTCTTTACTTGGGTTATTGATAACAATTAATCTTTTGTGTGTTCTCATTTCAAATTGTTCACGAGAATCTTTATATTTGTGAACTGCTCTTAGAATAGTGATTTTTTCAATCTTAGTTGGTAGTGGAATTGGTCCACTTACTTCTCCGCCTGTTCTTTTAACAGTTTCAACAATCTTACTTGCAGCTTGATCTATTGTTCTATGATCATAAGCCTTTAAGTTAATTTGGATTTTGTTTGCCATCATTAATCCTCCCTTCGCATATATCTTTGTATACACTTGCTCCATGCAAAAACCTGAAATTTGGTAGTTTTGCTTTTATTTTAATTAGCAACTTAACCTTGTGTATCAGCAACCTTGCATATCTTAGCCAGTCACACATAATCCATTTTATCACTATTTATAAGCAAAATCAACACTTTTTTTACATTTTTTAACACAAAAAAAGAATAGATTTCTCTACTCTTTCTTCCTAATCAGAATAATTATATGAATAAGCTTCGTTTATATAAACTTTATAATTATCATAATCTACGTCATTATAATTTTCATCATATGGATCATAGAATGTAAAATTACCAGTTCTTCCAGGTTTAACATCAGATGCTGTTGTTGCATCAAAGCCAACTACTTCTTTTCCTTGATAAAAAATAACTGCTGCTGTCATATAATCTATTGTTTCATTAGAATTATTCTTAGCTTGAGCAACTACATTATCATTCCTATTATGAATTAGTTCTATGTTATTAAAATATGTTTTGCAATAATCATTTACTTTGGCATCAGTATATACTTGATATCTATGATAGCTTTTTGGTGTATCATATATTTGAACTGCTACTTCTGATCCAGCACCTACAGCTGTTAAATATGATTTTTCACTTGTAATTAACGCATTCTTTTCATCATAGAATTCTACTTCAAATGTTATATCTAAATCTACATCGTTAAAATTCTTTGCAATAATTATCATTTTATTCCTCTTTGTAAATTCTACTGTCTTTGTAATATTACTAGTATAATCTACCACATTTTCTATCATTCTATTTCCTGTAACCTTTGTAGTTCTTGGTAAAAGCGAACATCCTGTTAGAGTTAATAAAAATACAACTCCTAATACTATACTAATTATTTTCTTCATTTAATAATCCTCCTATAAAAATTATAGCACAAAAAAAGAAACTAAAATAGTTTCTTAAATAGTTTTTCATGTTTCTTTACGGCTAAATCCCAAGTATATTCTGCTTTAATAATATTCTTTGCTTTTTCTCCATAATCTAGAAATTCTTTACTTCTATACTTTTCCACTTCTAATAACTTTTCTTTTAAAGAACCAATAGAAGTTGTAAAGTATAATACTGAATCATCAGCAACTTCTCTATTATATTCTGAATCAAGAACTATACTTATATCAGTAATACTAAGTGATTCAAGTAATGATGGACTAGTCTCATTAACTGAATTACACTGAATATATCCTTTAGCATATTTTCTTATTTTTCTAAGTATTTCATCATCATATATATTTCCAACAAACTTAATATGTTTGTTAGATCTAAAATCTACTATTTTTAATATTTGTTTATAATATTTTTTCTTTTCACTAAAATTAGATACTATTACTAAATCTTTATCTATTTTAGAGTCTATAAATTCACTTATTATATATTCAAAATTATTATATTTAACAAAACTACCTACCATAAGATAATATTCTCTTGGTT
>Ga0265298_10005727_pt1 | contig 15482 bp, 16 predicted proteins | sample AusTroGonzalo_MG_3_FD_193486 | JGI IMG/M metagenome (GOLD analysis project Ga0265298, IMG submission 193486) | Bovine rumen microbial communities from tropical cattle in Woodstock, Queensland, Australia - Gonzalo_01 | ecosystem: Host-associated > Mammals > Digestive system > Stomach > Rumen ... | reverse complement strand
AAGGGGTTTAAGGGCGCGATCGGAAAGCCCCCTTATCATATTTGGGCAAATGAGAAAGCAGACCGTTAAGGCCTGCTTCTCACTTTACTGGAACAGCTCTTTCACCCGCTCCATAAACCCTTTTCGGTTATCGTATTGCTTGTCGTTGGTCGACTCGTCAAACTGTCTCAGCAGATCCTTCTGCTTGTTGTTTAGCCGCTTCGGGATCTCCACCTTGACCTTCATGACGAGATCTCCCTTGCCGCTTCCTCTCAGCTTCTGGATGCCCGCTTCCTTAATCCGGAATTCGGTTCCCGGCTGAGTTCCTTCCGGAATGCGGTATTTGATCGGCCCGCTCAGCGTCGGCACTTCCACGTCCCCGCCGAGGGTGGCGGTCACAAAGCTGATCGGGAAATCCAGCAGCAGGTTGAAGCCGTCGCGCTTGAACAGTTTGTGCGGCTTCACGTCAATCACGATGAAGAGATCTCCGTTCGGGCCGCCCCGCATTCCGGGTTCACCCTGGCCGTTCATAATAATGGTCTGGCCGTTGTCGATTCCGGCCGGCACTTTCACGGTGACCGTACGCTTTTTCCGTGTTCTGCCGGTACCGCCGCAGCCGGAGCATTTCTCCTTGATTGTCTTGCCGCTTCCGCCGCAGGCCGGGCAGGTCCTGACCGTAGTCATCCATCCGGCGGACTGCCGGATCTGTCCGGTACCCTTACAGGATGAGCAGGTGACCGGGCTTGTACCGGGTTTCGCACCGCTTCCCTTGCAGGTTTCACACAGCTCGTTCCGGAAAATCTCGAAGCTCTTCGAGCATCCCTTCGCCGCTTCCTCAAAGGTAATCTTCAGTTCATACCTCAGATCGTTTCCCTGTACCGGTCCCTGGTTCCGGGTGGTTCTGGAGCCCATTCCGCCGTTGAACAGCTGGTCGAAAATATCTCCCATTCCGCCGAAGCCGAAGCCTCCGCTGAAGGGGTTGCCTGCGTCGCCCATGCCGGCCATGGGATCCTCAAAGCCGAACTGGTCATACCGTGCCCGCTTGTCCGGGTCCGACAGCACTTCGTTCGCTTCATTCAGTTCTTTAAAGCGTTCCACAGCGCTTTTGTCGTCCGGATGCAGGTCGGGATGGCATTCCTTGGCCTTTTTGCGATACGCGCGTTTGATCTCGTCGTCCGTCGCGTTCTTGTTGACGCCGAGTACCTCGTAGTAATCACGCTTGTTCGCCATACAGCCCTTTCACCTTCTTCCTGAAAGCAAGCCCGCCCCGTATCGAGGTGGGCTTGCCGGTTAACTCTTTCCTTTCCGGATTATTCCACGCTGCCGTCCGCATTCACGCTGCCGTCATCGTTGGTGGTGCCTGCCTCGGGACCGGCGCCGTTCATGGGATCGCCCTGCGGGCCGCCCTGCTGCTGATACAGCTTGCCGAACACGGCGTATACCTTCTGGGTGAAGCCTTCCATCGCGTTCTTGATCTCGGCCGCGTTGTTGCCTTCGCGCACCTTCTTGAATGCGTCGATCTCGGCCTGCACCGTGTTCTTGTCTTCCTCGCTCAGCTTATCGCCGTTCTCGCGCATCGTCTTTTCGGTTTCGTAGATCAGGCTGTCGGCATGGTTCAGGGTTTCAACCTCTTCCTTGCGCTTCTTGTCCTGCTCGGCGAACTCTTCGGCTTCCTTCACCCGCTGGTTGATCTCTTCCTCGCTCAGGTTGGTGCTGGCGGTGATGGTAATCTGCTGCTCGTTGTTGGTCGCCTTATCCTTCGCGGTCACGTTCACGATACCGTTGTTGTCGATGCTGAAGGTAACCTCGATCTGCGGTACGCCTCTGGGTGCCGGCGCGATACCGGTCAGCTGGAAGCGGCCCAGGGTCTTGTTGTCGTAAGCCATCTGACGTTCGCCCTGCAGCACATGGATCTCAACTGTAGTCTGTCCGTCCGCTGCCGTGGAGAATACCTGGCTCTTGCTGGTCGGGATCGTGGTGTTCCGCTCGATCAGCTTAGTAAAGATGTGGCCTTCCGTCTCCAGGCCCAGGCTCAGGGGCGTCACGTCCAGCAGCAGCACATCCTTGACCTCGCCGCCAAGCACGCCGCCCTGAATGGCCGCGCCGATTGCCACGCACTCGTCCGGGTTGATGCCCTTGAAGGGCTCCTTACCCGTCACTTTCTTCACCGCTTCCTGCACAGCGGGAATCCGGGTGCTGCCGCCGACCAGGATCACCTTGTTGATCTGGTCCACGCTCAGTCCTGCATCCTTCAGGGCCTTGCGCATCGGTTCCACCGTCGCGTCGACCAGGTCGCTGGTCAGCTCATCGAACTTCGCGCGGGTCAGCGTCACATCCAGATGCTTCGGGCCGGTGGCGTCCGCGGTAATGAAGGGCAGGTTAATGTTCGCGGTCGTGGTGCCGCTCAGTTCGATCTTGGCCTTCTCGGCAGCCTCTTTCAGCCGCTGGCAGGCGATCTTGTCCTGTTTCAGGTCGATGCCGTTCTCTTTCTTGAACTGATCGGCCACGTAGTCAATGATCCGCTGGTCGAAGTCGTCGCCGCCCAGCCGGGTGTTACCGTTGGTGCTCAGCACTTCAAACACGCCGTCGCCGATGTCCAGGATGCTGACGTCGAAAGTGCCGCCGCCCAGGTCGTACACCAGGATCTTCTGGTTCTCTTCCTTGTCCAGGCCATAGGCCAGGGAGGCCGCTGTCGGCTCGTTGATGATCCGCAGCACTTCCAGTCCGGCGATCCGGCCGGCGTCCTTGGTCGCCTGCCGCTGGCTGTCATTAAAGTATGCCGGCACGGTGATAACTGCCTGGGTAACCTTCTCACCCAGATAGCTCTCGGCGGTTTCCTTCATCTTGCTCAGGATCATCGCGCTGATATCCTGGGGCGTATACTGTTTCCCGTCAATGTTGACCTTATAGGTCGTGCCCATCTCACGCTTGATGGAGATGACGGTCCGGTCCGGATTGGTCACGGCCTGGCGCTTGGCCACCTGGCCGATCAGGCGCTCTCCGTCCTTGGTGAAAGCGACGACGGACGGGGTCGTTCGGCTGCCTTCGGCGTTGGCGATCACGGTGGGCTGTCCGCCCTCCATCACGGCTACGCAGCTGTTGGTGGTTCCCAGGTCAATTCCGATAATCTTACTCATTGTCTTTCCCTCCCGTTTATTCTGAAATTTGGATTGATATCATTTATTTCCGAAGACGCATTGCGTCATTCAGGCACAACTTTGACCATCGCATGCCGGAGCACCTTGTCCCCGATCATGTAGCCCTTCTGCAGCACCTGGCACACGGTTCCGGGTTCACCCTCGTCCTCTGTGCCCTGCAGGATGGCGTTCTCCAGGTTCGGGTCAAACTTCTCACCTGTCCGGTCGATCGGTTTGACACCCATTTTCTCGTAGGCGTCGGTCATCTGCTTCAGGACCATCTCAACGCCGTTCTTCAGCGCTTCATCCTGGCTGCCTGCCGCCGCGTCCACCGCGCGCTCCAGGTTGTCCAGCACCGGCAGCATCGCCGCCGCCACGTCCTTGCGTCCGTCCGCGTAGGCGTCTGCCCGTACGCTCTCGTTTCTCCGGCGGAAGTTTTCGAAATCCGCCTGCACACGCTGCGCCAGTTGCAGATATTCGGCTGCCTTGCCGTTTGCCTCGTCCAGGGCTTTCTGCGCGGGATCCTCTTCTTCCGCTTTCACTTCTTCCGCCGGCGCTTCCGGTGCCGTTTCAGCTTCCGGTTTGTTTTCGGCGGTTTCCTCTTCCGGGTTCATCTTCTGTTCGAGGATCTCTTCCTGCTTTTTCTCCATCTTCGCTTTGCCTTTCCGTTTCTTCATGGGCTTCGCTTCCCTTCATCCTCACCGCTGAACATATCGGTCAGCTCGTGACCCATCATGTTCAGGATGGAAATGACTCTTGAATACCGCATCCGCGTCGGCCCGATCACTCCGATGGTCCCCTGCTGCCCGCTCCGTGTGGAGTAGGATGCCGTCACAATGGAGCAGTCGGCCATTTCCGGCACTCCCGTCTCCGGTCCGATCCGGACCGTGAAGGCCATTTCGCCGCTGCCGCGGATGATCTCCGCCAGCTTGTCCCGGGTCTCCATCAGGCTCAGGAAGTTCCTTGCCTTGTCCACATCGCTGTATTCCGGGTAGCTCAGCATGTTGCTGGTGCCGCCGATCGCCACGTGCGGACCTCTCGGAGCGGACTTTCCTTCGTTAAAGAACCCGTACAGGCTGCGAAGCACCTCGTCGTTGCCCTCCATCCGCCGGTTAATTTCCGGCAGAATCTCACAGGCTTTCGACAGTGTACAGCCGCGCAGCTCGTTCGTCAGCGTTCTGGAGATCTGATACAGCGTGTCGCCGTCCACTTCCCCGCTGACGCGGATAATGCTGTCGCGGATCAGCCCCTGGTCGGTCACGATCACGACCAGCGCGCTCTCTGCGGAAACCGGTACCAGCTGGATCGTCTGAATTCTGGGCTCGTTCCCTTTCGGGGAAAGGACCACCGCCGTGTACTGTGTCAGGCTGGAAAGAACCCTCGCCGCATGGTCGATCACGTCTTCCATCTGATGAACCCGGCCGCTGAAGTGGCTCAGCACGCTCTCGGCAGAATCGTCCGGGATAATCCCGGCCTGCAGCAGTGAATCCACATACAGCCGGTATGCCTTTGCGGAAGGAATCCGTCCGGCGGAAACATGCGGCTGGTCGAGGAAGCCCAGCTCCTCCAGGTCGCTCATCTCATTCCGGATCGTGGCGGAGGAAAGGCCCATCTCGTATTTCTTGCTGATGGTTCTGGACCCGACCGGCACGCCCGTCAGAATGTAATCATCAATGATCGCCCGCAGAATGCGCATCTTCCGCGCGTCTATGTCCATTCGTCCGCCTCCTTTCCCGGTTGTTGTTAGCACTCGACGGTTGCGAGTGCTAACCACATGCATAATGTAACACTCCAGCTGCCCTTTGTCAATACTTCCTGCGTTTTTTGTTTCATGAATTCTGTGTGTAGAATTGTGAATATTCGGTGAACGCCTTACAGGCCGTTGGTCTGGTACAGTCCTCCGCCCAGTTCCGGCGCGACATACATCACCCCGAAGGAATCCGGAGCATATTGATACTGGAACACGGCGGTCCCGTCCGCTGTCAGCCATCCGTATGCTTTTGTCAGCTGGTCAGCCTGGTACCGTCCGGGGTTCACCGCGTCCATCAGCACCTTGATCATCGCCGGATCCGCTTCCTTCTGTTCTCCGTACAGGGAGCACAGCGCGCCCGTCAGATACTGGTAATCCGCGTCCGCGTCCTTCCGCTGGAATTCGTAAACGATCATCTTCAGCTGTTCCTGTCGGAAGATGAATACCAAATCGGCGGTAAACCGGCTGACCGCCACTTTCTCCGTCGTCACCATGATCGCCCAGTCCTGCAGAACCCGCTCAATCATGTTCACGCTTTCCAGGGCCTTAACCTGCTGCGGGCTCATCCCCCAGCGGATTCCGTCCCGGAATCGGAAGGCTTCCGGCGAAGGGGTGATTGTCGGCTGAGGAGTCTCCGTAGGCGCTTCCGTCGCCGTCCCGACCCCCAGCATCTCCCAGATACTCGGTGCCGCCTGCTCCGCCCAGGCAGTGCATAGAGCCGTCCCTGTCATCACCAGCAAAGCAATTAAAAAAACAAAGATTCTTTTCATTTTTTGCGCTCCCGTATTCTGCGCCTGCCCGTCACGCTTAACTCTGAATTCTGAATTCTTAATTCTGAATTACGATTTGACGCCTGCCATTTTCAGCATCTGCTCTCTTGCCTCAGTCAGAATCCTTTCCTGCTCTGCCGCAAACCCGTTCTCCGGCACATAAACAATCTCATTGCCGAAAGTAAAGGTCCTGGCTTCCCGGTTAGCGTAAACCGGTAATATTCTCAACGCTTTCCCTGACTTCTTCCACCAGGCCTCCGCCAGCATCAGGAATCCGGGCGAAAACTCGCTGACTCCGCCCTTTTCGTATTTTCCTTCCGGATTCTCCGGGAAGATCATCAGGTTCTCCCCGTGTTCCAGTGCTTCCACACTCTGCCGCAGCGTCTGCCGCAGTTTCATCGGCGAATCCTTGTATACCGCGATGGCCCGCAGGCCGTTCATCACGTTCACGCTCAGCCAGCCGAGAATCCAGGCCAGAAACTTCCTTATAAATACAGGCAGATAGGTTTTCTTGCTGAAAGTGTTCTCATACATGTACGCCCGGACAACCTTTCTGTCAAACATCATCATGTTGATCACCCAGAAGCGTACATTCACCGGGAAGCAAAGGGCGCTGGCAATCGGTCCGTAGATCTCCGCATGATTGCCGAGGAAGACAATCGGGTTCTCGGGGTTTTCTTTGATATGGTCCAGGTTGACCATCTTATGCCGGTTGAAGGGACGAAGGATCCCCATCGCTATTTTGGTAACGATGTTCTCCTTCAGGCTTACAGCGCGTTCCCTGAAGGTATCTCCTCTCAGATTAAATACCTTGATCTTCACCGGTCTTACTTTCCTTCTGTATCCTTGTTTAATAGTTTCAGTCCCATCACGGCCGGGGCGCCCACCGTCAGGATCATAATCGCATACAGCAGGATCTTGTTCCAGGTCGTCCGGTCCAGGGCAAACTCCAGCCCCAGCACAATCCCGACCATCAGCGGAAGGCTGATCAGTGCGGCAATCGCGAGGCGCGGCTTCCGTGCTCTTCCTCGTCTGAATGCGATGATCACGCCGATTGCCAGCATGACAGCGGCGAGGATCTGTTGCAGCCCGACAAAGGAGATGCTCAGGAACCGGTCATACCGGAGGCTCTCCAGCACAACAGCTCCCGCGCCGAACAGCAGTAAAAAGGCAATTACCGTATTTCCGTCCGTTTCACTTTTGCAGAACCGGAACAGCAGAATCACAAACAGGACCAGCGCGGCGGCCGCGGCTACATAATAGGTGGCCAGGCAGGGTTCATCCTCACCTACCGCCAGAAAGCTCTTCGCCAACCATTGGTTGTCCAGTGCCCGGCTGATATCAAAATCTTCAATCCGGTTCTCGGCAATCCGCTCTGCGATCACGGTCGGGAGCAGCGATACGCTCAGGATATCCAGGATCTGTGCGGTCTTTTCCTTCATGATCCGCGCGCTGATCCATCCGCCCAGGAATATGCCGCCGATCAGGCCGAACATGCTCCATCCGCCGCCTGCCAGCTGCGGCCAGAAAGAAATCGGGGTCATTTTCCCCAGTTCCTGGTTCAGCAGGCAGAAAGTCAGCCGCGAGCAGACAATTCCGCAGACCATCGACAGCAGCGCAGTCAAAGGCGCCGTCCCCGTCTTTACGCCGGAGGCTTTCGAAAGCACCCCCAGCGTAATCATGGAGCAGATCGCTCCCAGCATCACATAGAACCCAAACGCATAGACTTTCACCCCGAAAACTTCGATGATGACAGCCTCTTCCAACAAATTCATGATTAAATAATTACCTTTCCAATAACAAGGTACCTTCTCTTAGCAAGTCGGACCGAAGGTGGTCTGGAGTGCGATCCCGAAGGGGTCTGAGGGGGCGATCGGAAAGCCTCCCCCATTATATCCGAAGGGGTTTAAGGGGGCAATCGGAAAGCCCCCTTATATTAAGGCTCTGCTGAAGCGAAATAAACGATATCGCTCAGCGACCGCTCATCTCCTCCTGGCATCCCCTTGATGATCTGATCCCCGAATACCATTTCAGCCGAATTCCCGCCGTCCAGGTTAAAGGCCTGCACGCAGCCGATCTCCTTCATGAACTCCGCAAGCTTTGCATGGGAGAATCCGGAAGACCCGCTCCGGTCCTTCGCTTCAATAATCACAAACACATAGCTCAGCGGCCCTGTCTGCCCGATCGCGGTCCGCGGCTCACGTCCGTGCGGATTGTATCCGTATTCGTCGTCAAGCTCGGCCACTTCGCCGTCGATCACCAGTGCCGGTCCGAAGGTGAACGCATTCACCAGTTTCCGGTTCATCTTCTTCAGTTCGTCCGGGAATTCCTTCACGCCCTTCGACCTCTGGAACATATGGAAGTCCCCCTGATCGTCAATGATCAGGATATCTTTATATTTGTTGGTTTTACTGCGGATCTTATTTGTCATCCGGTATTCAAACGAAGTCTTTGTGGGATTGTCCACATAGTTGTCCCCGTTGATAGCAATCACGGCATTGTACTTCTTCGCCAGTGCGGAAACAGATGCTGTTTTGGATGACCCCAGCTTTTCCGGATTAACCACTCCGGTCCGCAGTTGGGAAGCATCAGCAATCTGAACGTACGCAACGTGCATCTTTGTCCCGTCGTCCATCTCCTGAAGCTCCATCTTCACCCGGATGGATTCATCCTCGTATCCGTTCTCGGTATACTGGTCCGCTTTCGGTTCCGTTCCGGGGGTGAAATCCAGCGGCAGCGCCCATTCCGGATGGGAAGCAAACTGCCCCTCCTCCAGCGTTTCCTCTTCCAGGTCGTCCTCGGCTCTTGCGGAGCTGAAGAGCAGGCGGCCGAAATCGATCTCATCTTCGCCGTCGTTCATCAGTTCCATTTTGATATCGTTGAGCATGTTCGGAGAGGAAAGCACAAAGGGCATCATGGCAATGATAGCTGCACACAGCAGCACCAGCAGAATACGCACGGGCAGTTTCATGATCATTCTTCCTCTTCTTCCTGCATTTTTGTGTTGAAGATATCAACCAGCTTCTGCGCCAGATCTTCATCCTCTACCAGTTCGAAGCTCTCAATTTCCTCGCCGTCTTCTTCATCCGCGACAACCTTGCAGATGATGCATTCCTGCGTGTTGTCGTCACTCACGTCTGCATCCTCTTCTGTCAGCAGCGCAAATTCTTCTCCGTTGTAGAACATGTAGTCAACAACGGTATATTTGTATTCGTTTCCGTCCTCATCTTCAAAAACGATGATGTCTTCTTCCATGTTGTTCATTTCGTTATCTGTCATTTTTTGTTCCTTCTTTCTCCGGTTCCCCGGTCGTTCGTTTTCTAGAAAAACACATGCGATTATACCCGATCCCCATTGCTTTGACAAGTTGACTTTCGGGCTTTCCCGCCTTATCATTGGACAGGCGAATGGTCCTTCTGCGTCAGCTGGTGGCGGCTCCCGTCTTCCTCCTGGATGACGATGCCGTCGAGGATCGCCTTCATGTTCTCGCGGTATTCGGCGAGGTATTCGTGCCGCAGCTCCGCCTGCTCCGCTGCCTCCGCTTCCGTGAGTCCCCCGGCTTTCTTCTTCCGTGCCAGTTCGTTGATCCGTTCAATCTTGGCTTTCTCCATCCGCCATCCTCCTTATGTTTATTCATTCTGAATTCTGAATTCTTAATTCTGAATTTCTCCCCCGATACCGAAGTTGTTTAAGGAGGCAATCGGAAAGCCCCCTATTATATCCGAAGGGGTCTGAGGGGGCGATCGGAAAGCCTCCCTGATGCCGAAGGGGTTTAAGGAGGCGATCGGAAAGCTTCCCTGATGTCGAAGGGGTTTAAGGGGGCGATCGGAAAGCCCCCTTTAGAAAGGAGACTTTACATTGGTCCAGGGTAAATGGTTCGCTCCCGGCGAAGACCTCTCCACTGTTCTTCCCGTCCGTACTGCGGTTTTCGGCCGCGGCGCCGACGATCTTGACGCGCTCAGCTGGAACGCCCTCGTTTTTCAGGACGGCATCCCCGCCGGTGCCGGCCGCATCTGGTGGGAGGATGGCGCCTATCGCCTCGGCGATATCGGCGTTCTCGGATCCTTCCGCGGTCAGAAGCTTGGCGATCTCCTCCTGCGCCTCCTGCTCTTCAAAGCCCAGAGCCATGCTGCAAAGGAAGTCCGTCTGCAGTGTCCCCGGGCTCTCACGGGCTTTTTTGCCCGCCTCGGTCTGAAAGAAGAATCCGTTTCTCCTTCAGGCTTCGTCGAAATGATGATCCCCGGCAGCGAAATCGATCTGGATACCTGCCGCCATTGTCCGAAAGCCTCCTGCCCGAATCGTAAATAGCCCCATGCCTGTGTCAGTTTTCTGCAACTGCTTGCTGAAAGCTCATTCTGAATTCTGAATTCTGAATTCTGAATTTCTCAGATCCCCTCCGCACAGCAGCGTGACCAGCACCATCAGCACCGCGCACCCTGCAATCACTGCCAGATCTCCGATAGCGCTGCCGACCGTCAGTGTTCCGGAAACCGTCAGTACGATCATCGCCGTGCAGAGAATCGCTGCGATCCAGTTCCCTGCAATCCGTTGTTTTGCGTGATTCTGATGGAATTGCCGGGCAGTCCATATCCCAAGGCAGATCAGGATCACTCCGCAGTATACATAACGGAAGATATTATTAGGAGGTTCCCGGAAGCCCTCCGTCACAATCCGTATTCCGGACCACAGGCACAGGGAGATGATCAGCAGATCGCCGTTCCCTTCGGGCCTGTCCTTCCGAATCATCAGCCAGACGCAGATCCCGAGGAAACACAGCAGCGCCGCAATCGCCTCAATATTTCCCGGAACAAACCTGCCGTTCTCCGTCAGTTCCGGAATCAGCGGAAGCGGTTCGATGATTTCCCTGCCCGCGCCGCCGCACCGCGCCTCGAAGATTTTCCATACGGCTGCTGCCGGCAGCAGCGCGAATCCGATCCCGTCCAGCCATTTCTCAAACGCCCGCGTCTTCGCGGCCGTTTTTTTGTTCATCGTAATCCGCAGGATCGTGAACAGGATCAGCACCAGCACCGCTGCAATGATTCCCGCCGTCCGGACCGTCAGCTTCACTCCGCCGACTTCGGCCAGCACATCAGCCATGCTCCGTTTCCCCCCTGAACACCCATCTTTCCTGCACACCGTAGCTGACAAAGTACAGCAGCGTGTCCGTAATCAGTTTCGCAACCGTGCTGCTCATCCCCGTCTTTCCAAGCAGCCATGTGCCGCCCGCGCTCAGCAGCATGATCGCGGTGCAGAGGATCACATACCGGGCGAAAGCTTTTCCGGCGTGGCCCTTGTCCTTGAAAACCAGCTTCCGGTTCAGCAGGAAGTTGACCGTTGCGCTGATCACACGGGCAATGATCGTACAGATCAGGATGATCTTGGCGCTTTTGGCTTCCCCGTTGGCAAACACCACCAGGTTCAGCAAATTGAATATTCCCTGGTCAACCACCACGCTGGTCAGGCTTGCCGCCATAAACTTGAAGAAACTTCCCAGGATCACCTTGTAGATCCGGATGCTGTCCTTGATCGGGTGGAAATGTGTTCCCTCATTCTCGTTCTCATAGATTGTCTGGATCGGCACCGGAATGATCGGGATCCGCGCCCGGGAGCAGGCGATCAGCACCTTCATCTCATATTCAAACCGGGCGCCTTCCACATCGATCATAAACTGCAGGTCTTCCTTCCGGAAGGCACGCAGTCCCGTCTGTGTGTCCGGCAGATACTGCCCGTACAGCAGTTTAAAGACAACGGAAGTCATCTTGTTGCCGAAACGGCTCTTGGGCGGGATGTTCTCGGCGTTGAAGTCCCGGCTTCCCAGGTACAGCGCTCTTTCCCCGCCCTCCAGCTTTTCTGCCAGCATCAGGCAATCCTCAACCGTGTGCTGCCCGTCCGCGTCCGCGGTAATCACACCGCTGATCTGATCCGCCAGGTTCTCCTGAATCCACTTGTACCCGGTCTTCAGCGCGATGCCCTTGCCTTTGTTAACCTCATGGTGAAGGACCGTCGTGTCATCAACTTCCTCGATTTTCCTAAAGATCGGCTGATAGCTTTCCGGAGATCCGTCGTCCACGACCACGATCCGGGCAAACCCGCCTTCCTTCAGTCTGCGGATATAGGCCGGAAGCCGTTCGTCCGGCTCCAGTGAAGGGATCAGGATCACCGCATCCTGAGCCGCGTGCTTCTCCATTCCGTACCCATCCTCCCCGAATACTCATTATCCGTATAATTATACTCGAATTTCCACAAAAACACAATATATATGGTACAATTCCCTCATTGACATACAATAGGTATAAAGATATACTGTATTCAATTCAATATCATTGATTTCTAGCCCGAAGGGGCGCGGGGGCGATCGGAAAGCCCCCGCAAATGTGGAGGGTTTGTATGGGCATCATCGCTTCCAGAAATCTCGAAGATCAGCGCCGTGAATCCAATGGCATCACGTATTTCGACCGCGGGACCCTGACCGGGAGAAACGGCCGCAAATACGATCGTTTCGCGATCCAGACTCACTTTGTTGAGGTCGGTGAGGATCAGGCGGAGCTTGTCCGTAAATATGTCCTTCCCCTGTCCCAGCCGGGAGATGTTCTCTCCTTCGGTGCCAAGGTGATGGCCATGTGTACCCGGAATGTAAAAACCAAAGATGAAGTTCATCCCGGCTTCTGGGCGAAGAAGCTGGCCCCCTTCGCCGGGATCAATGAGACCGGCGTCGGCATGCATGAGCCCTATAAGCTCCAGCTGGTCATCGATATGTGCGGCCTCCCCCGTGTCCTTTTTGCCGCCTTTGTCAGCGCCATCACGCGCCCCTTCGGCGTTCACGGCCTGTTCTATAAGATTTGCGGCAAGGGCGTTGCCGGTATCGACGGGTTCTACTTCCGCTCCAGCTTTGAACGGTATAAAGAATTGGCCCTGATCAATCCGCCGAACCCGGTGGAACTCTGTAACCAGCTGGAAAAGGATACCGGCATCCCGGTTGTCCTTATGGACGCCAACGATATCGACCAAAATCAGCTTGGCAAATGCGATGACTTTCCCCTCACCGATGACGAGATTCAGGATGCCATGGCGGACAATCCCTCCGGCCAGGGCGATGAACTGACTCCTCTGATTCTGATCCGGCCCCTTTCCTGATCCTATGAGACACATCCCGTCTTCCGACACGGCGCACGCCGGTGTCCTGACCTTTGAGGAGGCGCTCCGGCCCACGGCTGCGGACTTTGACCGCAGCCGCTGGCTCTATATTCCGGATCATTACAGCGAATACCGCTATATTCTCGGCACCAGGGGGGAACATCCGCTGATTTGCATCGGGATCAATCCCTCCACCGCGATTCCGGACCGTCTGGACAACACCCTGAAGTCCGCCGAGCGGATCGCTCTGTACAACGGCTATGATTCCTTTGTCATGTTCAATGTCTATGCTCAGCGCGCCACCGATCCGGATGATATGGAGAAGACCCTGAATCCCGTTCTCCATCGGGAGAATCTGAAAGCTTTCTCCTGGCTTCTCTCTCAGTTGAAAACGACCCCTGACCTCTGGGCCGCCTGGGGTACGATCATTGAGAAAAGGCCGTATCTCCCCGGCTGCGTCCTCGATATGGCGGAAACAGGCAAAACCTTCGGAGCCCGCTGGTTCACAGCCGGCCCCCGCAGCCGGAAAGGGCATCCCCATCACCCCCTGTATCTAAAAAAAGACTCAACCCTCTATCCCTTCGCAGATCTTGAGTCATATCTGAAATCGCTTGAACCCGACACAAATAATTAACCCTTAAGGAATTGCGGCCGAAGGGGTCCAGGGGGCGATCGGAAAGCCCCCTTGATACCGAAGAGGTCTTAGGGGGCGACCGGAAAGCCCCCTTGATACCGAAGGGGTCTTAGGGGGCGATCGGAAAGCCCCCTGAAAGGAGAACACAATGCACAACACTTTTGATGAAACCTTTACCCTAAAAACCCGCGACTGCGATCTGATGGGCAAATGGCGCCCCAGCGCCATCCTCGAATCAATGCAGGAAGCCGCCGGCATGCACAGTATGCTGCTGGGCTGCGGCCGGGACGAACTGATTAAAAACAATATCGTCTGGGTCCTCTCCCGCTGCGAGCTCCATATGGACCGCTACCCGTCCGTCGGGGAGAAGATCACCGTCCATACCTTCCCGACCCCGACGCGCATCTGCTTTTTCCCTCGTTATTTCATCTTTACCGATGAGCATGGAGAGATGATCGGTAAAGCCGGTTCCCTCTGGCTCCTTCTGGACATCCATACCCGCCGTATGCTTCCCCCTGGCGATGTCGGCAAGCTGATCCCGGATAACAAGGATCTCTCGATCCCCATGAACCTGCCTGCCACCGTCGGCAATCTGCAGGGTGAAGAGTTCGTCACCGAGTATATTCCGGTTTATACCGATCTGGATGTAAACGGCCATGTGAATAATACCCGCTATGCGGATATGCTCTGTAATGCCCTGGGCATCAGCCTGATGACTGAGTATGAGCTGGAACGGATCATCCTGAACTATAACCGCGAAATCCTTCCGGACCATAAGGTTACCCTGCACCGCATTCTCCGCGGTACCGAGTACCGCCTCAGCGGCCGGCTGGATGATGATGGATCCGCCTTTGAGATCGGCGGTACGCTTCGCAAGCGTCAATAAAGTTCCCTTTTTCTTCCTTAACATGTGATCGGAGCCCGTCCGGAGCAGCATCATCCCGGTTTACCCGATTGAAGGAGGCTGATCCGTTTGAAAAAGCTCATTACGATTTTGCTTGCACTTATTTTGATGCTGGCTTGTGTCTCTGCGTTTGCTGCCGGGCTAAATATAAAACTGAATGATTTTACCGTCAAAACGATTGACGGAAAGGATTTCACCCTTTCCGAAGCCCTGAAGGATCATGATCTGGTCCTGATCAATCTTTGGGCCACCTGGTGTCCGCCCTGCAAAGCGGAGTTTCCCTTCCTACAGGAAGCCTGGTCAAAGAATAAGGACCGTGTCGCCGTCATCGCCTTGTCCGTTGAACCGACAGACACGGAAGCAAAACTGCAAAGCTATGCCAGGGCAATGCAGCTCACCTTTCCCATTGCCAATGTGGGCCGTACCGGTCTTGACGATTTTGCATCGTCGGGAATCCCCACCACGGTCCTTGTCGACCGTGAAGGGAGTGTCGCTTCCGTGGAAATCGGTGCCAGATTCTCTACACAGGAATTCCAGACTCTGTTCGATCAGTATATGCCCGCAGACTCCTCGCATCATCTCTTTGACTTTAAACAGGACTTTATCCGCAGAGGCGACAGAGACCGCCCTGAAACTTTTATTTCCGCCCATCCCTGATTTTCTAATTAATAAAGTGATCGGCCGAAGGTTTCCAATGGACATTCACCCAAAGGGAGCTTAAAACATTCGACCGAAGGGGGCTTGGGGGGCGATCGGAAAGCCCCCCCAAAAAGAATTCAGCCTTGTGAATCACTTCACAAGGCCTCTTTCATGTATGCCCGGCAGGATTCGAACCTGTGACCTTCAGAGTCGGAGTCTGACACTCTATCCAGCTGAGCTACGGGCACTCAACGCGAGTAATCATAACGCTTTGCACCCGTTCTGTCAAGGCGGGATTTCAGAGTGTTTTTTTCATTTTTGCCGTTTTGTCAACTTTTTTATCAATTTTTGGGTCATTTTTGTCGGCTCTAGCCCTTGTCTGCCAAAGGCTCTGAGCCTTGAGACAGTATCAACTTTTTTGTCATCAGATTTCCTGCCCGTTTTCATCAAGAAACAGGATCATATGCTCTTCATCTTCCGATGTTCCGTCCTTCAGGAGCTGCTCTATGCCGCCGTAATCCATTTCTTCCAGGAA